>Ga0310690_10010022_pt1 | contig 11832 bp, 9 predicted proteins | sample AusTroGonzalo_MG_2_FD_207661 | JGI IMG/M metagenome (GOLD analysis project Ga0310690, IMG submission 207661) | Bovine rumen microbial communities from tropical cattle in Woodstock, Queensland, Australia - Gonzalo_04 (v2) (version 2) | ecosystem: Host-associated > Mammals > Digestive system >...
GTTCACTGGCTGATCAAATCAGTTTTATGCCTGAATGTTTTGTTCATTACCGAACCAATACCGGAACAAATATTTCCTCTTATCGTGGAGATAAAGCTGTTTGTGTTTTATATGCTTTGCGTGCTTTGTATCAACAATTGATGAAATTTGGTATATATCAAACTTTTAAGAAAGCTTTTTTGAAAAAAAGTTTGAGTGCGGTTTTATGGGAATTATCGTTTTGTACGGAAAGCCAAAAAGAAGGTTTTAAAGCTGAGATACATAAAGTTTTGCCCGCGGAAGTTGTCAAATTTCTTTCTTGGCGCTTTAAGCTTCAAACGTTGTTTGATTTTAAGCCAATTTTGCGCTTGTTGAGAAGATCATGATATAAATTTTGTAAGGAACGGAAAATGTCTCATATATTGAAAACGTTTAAGAGTCTTCTTGTAAAATTATTAACAGATATTGTTTTACCCTTTAAAAAACAGAAGCCCCTCAAAAAGTATATTCGAAAGCTTCTCATAGATGCTTCTCTTTTGACTATATTTAAGGTATGGCGGCATCAAAAGGAATGGAATAAACAAAAGGATTTTAAATATTACCTGACGTTTGTTTTATGTGTTAAAGATGAAGCCGATTATATTTTGGAATGGATTGAATATTGTTTGCTGCAAGGTGTTGAGCATTTTTATGTTTATAACAATAATGGCACGGATAACACGGAAGAATTGTTAAAACCATACATTGATAAAGGTTTGGTTACTTGGCTTGTCTATCCTGGAAAATCTAAGCAAAGAGAAATTTATAATCACGCTTTGAAGACACATCGTTTCGAAACCCGTTGGATGGGTTTCGTTGATGTTGATGAATTTATTGTTTCGCCTTCATATCGTCCTTTGGCGGATATTTTAAAAGACTATGAAAACTATAGCCAGCTAAGTATTGCTTGTGTTGCCTATGGCACTTCTTTTCATCAATATAAAACAGATGATTTGGTAATTGAGCGTTTTACAATGCACGAGAAAGGTGTCGGCAGAATCGTAAAATCAATCATCAATCCGCGTAAAACAGTTGCCGCGGATGTTCATTTGCACGCTGTTTTGGGCCCGACAGTTGATGAAAAATATGAGTTGTTGTATGCTGCATATCCTAAGAATCCGACAGCTAATGTGCTCAGAATTAACCACTATGTTACAAAATCTGTTGAAGAGGCAATGGGAAAATTGCAAAAAGGAGGCTCTTCCAGAAGTGCCGCCGTTTATCAAAAAATGAATTGGTTTGAGAGAGTGAACAAGAATGAAGAGGAAGATAAACCGAACATTATGGCGCCTTATATTCCTCTTTTGAAACAAAAGCTTAAAAAGTGATGGATGTCATAATTTGCTTATCAAATATCAACCGTTTTTTATAAAAGTATTGCTTTTTTTTAAGAAGACTGTCACAATAAAGCAACACTCATTTTAAAAGAGGTTTGAAATGCCGAAAGTTTCCGTCGTTGTTCCTGTTTATAATGTTGAAAAATATTTAGCGTCTTGCCTTCGTTCCATTTTAGCTCAGACACATCAAGATATTGAACTGATTTGTGTTAATGACGGTTCAACGGACGGTTCTGCCGATATTTTAGAACAGTTTTCTTTGAAAGATAAACGTGTTGAAGTCATTACTCAAACCAATCAAGGCATTTCTATTGCGAGGAATATCGGGCTCAAAAAAGCAACCGGCGAATTTTGTATGTTTATTGATTCTGATGATGCTATTCATCCTCAAACGGTAGAAATTTGTCTTTCTTTTGCAAATATGTATCAGGCAGATTTGGTGTGTTTTGGTTTTCAGCGAACAGATGGTTCTTCTTTGGAGAACATATCATCGATTGATTTTAATCAGATTAAATCAAAGCAAACGGATAATCCATTAAGACTGGCATTGTCTTCAAGGCGCTTCAGAATACCTTTCTCGGCATCAACCAAGTTTTATAGAACAGATACCATTCGTGATATTCCATTTGTTGAACATATTTATTATGAAGATGGTCCTCATACATATGCCCTCCTTTCTAAACATCCTAAAACAGTTGTGCTTGATCAAAAGTTTTACTTTTATACGCAAAATATGTCATCTGTTTCTAATTTAAAATCAAACATGAAACAACTTTTGGATTACCGAACGGTAATGCTTTATATCAATGATGTTTATCAAAATTCGGTTTATCCTCATGATATTTTATTTATCCGCCGATTTCTTTTTCCGAAATATTTGAGAAATCAATTAAAGTGTTGCCGAAAAGCAGAGCCTCAAAACAGGTTGTCAATGCTTCAAGCTTTTGGTCAATCTCTGCGCTTATATAAAAGCAAAAAAATGCTCAATGCGCGAGGATGCGGTGTCTTCAAATATTTAAAATATCTTTGGATTATGTATAAATACTAGTTCAGAGGCTGCTTAATATTCTTTGCCCTAAATCAAGAGTATATTGGTTGTTTTTATCAGATGCCAAAGCCCTCTCGCAAAGGGCAATCGCTTTTTCCTTAAATTCGGGTTTTGACCTAACAACGCTTTGCATGGTACGATATATCCATGAGATGGATTCATGGTTGTTATTGCATTCATTTAAGGCAAAATAAAATATGTCAAAAACATTGTTTACAAATTCAGGTTGCTCACAAATAATGGTTTGCAATAAACGATAACTTTGAGAAAGAGCATATGATTCAGTTTGGGGTGATTTTAAAGCTTTTTTGAAAATATCAAGAATGGCTGTGGCATATTGAGGGTGTGTCCTTAATAAAACACGTAATGCCTCGCAGGCTGCATAAATGCTTGCAGGTGTATTTTTAACAGATTGTAATGCCATTTCAAAAGTTTTAAAAGTTTCATCTGCATAGTCAGGTTCATCTTTTATGAGATCTGTCAGATATTTATAAGCAATAGTCAAGGATTGTTCTGTATTCTGGTCAGATTGTAAAGCCGATCCCAACGTTCTTAAAGCGTCAGTCATAAGCTCAGTGTGATTAACCCCTATTCCACTGATTTTTTCATAAATCCAAGAATAAACGTCAGTATCTTTTCTGATTGTTTTGCTTACAACATTCACATAATCTTGTTTCGTCATTTTTCCATACATCCCAACCTATATAATATACTTTTTTGTGCAAAAAGTCAAGATAAACAGCTTAATAAATTGGGAATTGGAGGCATAATTCGATCATATTCTCCGCCGTTTTGCGAATCATATTTTCGGCATCATCTTTGACTAAAGCATCCATCACATCGGCAATAGCATTTCCTATTTTAATAAATTCCGCCTCTTTGAAACCGCGTGTTGTGCCGGCAGGTGTTCCTAACCTTATACCTGAAGTAATTTTCGGTGGTTGAGGGTCAAACGGAATGGCGTTTTTATTACAGGTAATGTGTGCGCGTTCCAAGGCTGATGCCACCACATCACCTGTTAAATTCTTCGGTCTTAAATCAACAAGCAATAAGTGTGTGTCTGTGCCCCCTGAAATGAGCTTCAGTCCCCGTTTTTCAAGTGTTTGACCTAAGATTTTAGCATTTTTAATGACATTTTCTGCATATACCTTAAACGAATCTGTTGCGTCTTCTTTGAAGCAAACGGCTTTTGCAGCGATAACATGTTCCAAAGGTCCGCCTTGCGTTCCAGGAAAAACAGCTGAATTGATCTTTTTTGCAATTTCTTCATTGTTTGTTAAAATCATTCCTCCGCGCGGACCGCGAAGAGTTTTGTGCGTGGTTGTTGTGACCACATCCGCAAAATCAAGAGGGTTTGGATGTAAACCGGCAGCAACAAGCCCCGCAAAATGAGCCATGTCAACCATTAAATAAGCTCCGACTTTATCGGCAATTTTTCTAAAACGAGAAAAATCAATTTGTCTCGGATAGGCCGAACCGCCGGCAATAATCAGTTTTGGTGAATGCTCAAGGGCTAAACGTTCAACTTCATCATAATCAATGAGACCGTTATCTTCTTTAACGCCGTAAGAAACGGCATTAAGCCATTTACCTGATATGGAAACTTTCGCACCATGCGTTAAATGACCACCAGCACTTAAGCTCATACCCAAAATTGTGTCACAAGGTTTTAAAAGTGCAACGTATACGGCTGTATTTGCCTGACTTCCGGAATGAGGTTGCACATTGGCAAATCCGGCATGAAATAACTTTTTGGCTCGCTCAATGGCAAGGGTTTCGATTTCATCAACATTCTCACAGCCGTGATAATAACGTTTGCCCGGGTAGCCTTCCGCATATTTATTTGTTAAAATAGAACCCTGTGCTTCCATAACGGCCTGTGAAACATAATTTTCCGAAGCAATCAGCTCAATTTGTTCCAATTGGCGCTTTTTTTCTTTTTGAATAACATCGAAGATTTCTTTATCTTCATTTTGCAGTGTTTGCTCAAAATCCATCATTTTTATTCCTTGTCCAATTTATCTAATCTGTTTTGGTGACGTCCGCCTTCAAAAGAAGTGTTAAAGAAAATTTCAATATAAGATATCACTTCTTCAAAAGTCATTGTGCGTCCGCCAAAAACAATGATGTTCGCATTGTTATGTTTTTTGGCCATCTCTGCGGTAAATTTATTGTAGAGTAGGGCGGCTCTGATACCTTTATGTCTGTTTGCTGCTATAGATATGCCTATTCCCGTTCCGCAGATTAAAATTCCCAAGTCGGCTTTGCCTTTCAAGATATATTCTGCCATTTTATGGCCAAAATCAGGATAATCAACCGAGGCTGTCGAATTGGTTCCCAAATCATCCGGTGTTATATTTTTTTCTTTGAAATAAGAAATCAGCTTTTCTTTTAATTCAAATCCGCCATGATCCGATGCAATTGCTATTTTCATCATTTTTTCCTTTCTTTTTTCTAATTAACAATAAATAGATATGAAATTAAAGCTTTTTTTGTATCTTTTCAAAAAAAAATATAAAAAATAAAAAAAAGTATTGACTAGAAAGAAAATATTTGTATATATGAGAGTTACCGCAAAGGTACCTCGTTGGCCGGTTGGCAGAATGGCTTATGCAGAGGACTGCAAATCCTTTTATATCGGTTCAATTCCGGTACCGGCCTCCAGAATTCCGACTTAGCTCAGCGGTAGAGCAATCGGCTGTTAACCGATCGGTCGTCCGTTCGAACCGGACAGTCGGAGCCAAAAAAGAACCTCGCTTTTAAGCGAGGTTCTTTATTTAGATATATTGTTTCTTTTTTGATAAACTCAAAAGCCTGTCCACTGTATTTGGCATATTTTCTTTTTGTTTTGCTTCAATAATGTTAATGATATCAAGCTCTTTGTCGCTTAAATGTTTGTTGATACCGATTGTGTCATAATATGAACGGCTTAAATCATACAGTTGCGTTGCTTTTTGTATATTCCCCTGATTTTCGTAGTAATCTGCCAATTTTTGATTTGCATTTGCAATTTGATGAGGATACATATCTTTATCTGCGTAGTTTAAAACATTTTGATATGCCCAAACGGCTTTATTTGAGTCTTCAGACTTATTGTAGCAATCAGCGACCATGCTCCAAGCATTTGGATTTTTGGGAGATAATTCTAAGGCTAATTCAAAGGCAGATATTGCAAGTGCCGGATCTTTTTCTAAATTTGCAATAGATCCGAAAATACAAGCATAATTTGATGCTTCTAAAAAGATAATATCTCTTTTTTGAATTTTATCAGCTTTTGTTGCTTTATCAACCAGGGTATCAATTAAGATTTCCATTAAAGATAAGGTTTGTGCTGTTTCCCCGTAAGAAAGAGCTAAAAGCGCCGCTTCGGGAGTTGGTAAATCCTTTCTTGTCGAAAGTTCTGAAAAACGTCCGTTATTTGCAAGAGAAATGAAATTTTGAATAGCATCAATTGTTTGGATAATTTCTTCTTCTGTTGCCCCGTCTCCGCATTTTGATTTAACGGTTTGTGCAATTTTACCGATATCAATGTTTCGTCCAAGCATATTGATAATCAACCCTAAAAGGTCAACGACAGGTCTCGATTGTGCATATTTAAGAGGTGCTATGCCGGCAGCCTTTTCATCAAGCTCTCCCTCTCTGCCTGTTCTCCAATCAAATTCTCTGAGTGATGCGTTTCCTCTGAAATTAGGTACAACAATTGGTTTTGGGAAGGGAATTGTTTTTTCTTTTTGAAGTTCCTGTTCTTTGCGCTTTTCTTTTTGTGCTTTTGAAAGAATGTCAGATTCTCTTCTTTTCTTTTCTTTTAAAAGAGCCCTCTGTTGTTTCGTGTTTTCTAAATCGCGCTCCAGTTCTTTCTCTAATTCCTTTTCCAGTTCTTTATCTTCTATGGCTTTTGAAAAAGATGATGACTGAGAAGCAAGGCTTTCTTCACTTTCTCTAATAAAGGATAAGAGTGATTTGATGTATAAAATGATAATTAGAAACAGAAACAAAATAAAGGCAAGCAAAAGGAGGATAAATGAAACAATTCTCAAATTATCCGTGCCTGAAAAATAGTGCTGAAAAAATGTTGCCATCCCGTTTAGATTTTGGCTGATGGCGAGGCTAAAGCGATTTAACATTGCAAAAGTTATCATATACCTTAGCACATAACACTCCTTTTTAAGTATAAAACTTCCAAGAAGTTTAGGATAAAAATGTTAAGAATAAATTACTTTAGTCGAACAATTTCACCCACTTTATCATCTCTTAATTTTTCCAAAAATTCAAGAGAAAAATATATATTATGTTGTTTTTTTTATGCATTTCAATAAGTTAATGGTTTTTTTGTCGGTGAATACGACCTGTTTTTAAATAGATTTGTGTTAACAAGTCAAGAGAATCGGCATAAGCCTGATAATTTTTTTGCTTTAAATAGCGTTTTTTTGCTTCCTGAGCGGCTTTTAGCGAATCGTTAAATTTTTCTATGCTGTACAGAGCAATTGCCATTTGCTGAAAACTTAAGGCTAATCCTTGTTCGTTTTTGATTTTTTTGTTTTTTTGAAGAGCTTCCTGAGCTGTTTTATAGGCTTTAAGCGGATCGCTTTTTATATTCAGGAGGAGAGCTTTTTGATTTAAAATTTCCGCTTCGTGTAATATATCCTTATTTTTTCTGAAAGACGTAAGTGCCTGGTTAAAATAAAGCTCGGCATCTTTGAATCTTTTAGCGTGTGTGCAATTTATGCCCAAATTTGCCAATATAAGATTTTGCCCGAATATATGGTTTGTTGTTTGATAAATTTTTGAGGCGCAGAGAAACGTCATATGGGCTAAATCATATTCGCCGGCTATTCTATATATTTCGCCAATCATAAAATAAGTGTAAGCAAGCTCATCGTTCAGTCTTTCTTTTTTTAAGGTTTTTGATGCTTTTAACGCATATTTTAGGGCATTTTTCAAATCTGTTTTAAAAAACAAATACCGTGCATGGAGTAAATTCCGAATTGCCCGATATCTTTTAGACCAAAAGAAGCCGGGCAAATCATTTTTTATTGCACTGTAGCTAAAATTGCTTTCATGTATAATGCAAGAAAGAAGCCTTAAAAGAGAAGATCTGTTTTTCTTTTTTTGTATTTTTTTTGAGTTTGCCTTGAAGGATAATATATGCTTTAAGGCATATTCTAAAGAGAGATCTTTTTTTTGTAAAAATTTTAATAATGTTTGAATGTTTTCATCTTCAAGAGATTTTAAGATTTTTGTTTGTTCTTTTTTTGAGGCTTTTATGAAAAATTTTGAAATGATATCGGTTATGATATTGTGAAAAAGACTTAAATGAGTATTATATTGTGTTTGCCGAATATTTTTTGAGAGTAATTTTTTGAAAAGAGAAATTTTGATATTATTTTGAATCTTTTTCCAAAGAAAAAAGGAAAAAGTAAGCACGACTAAAATTAAAATATAAATCAAATATTTCATAAACGTTTACACTAAATTAGTTATTTTGTTCGTATTATACCTTAAAAAATTGAAAAGCAAAGGATAAATCAACATGTCAATCAAAAAATTATCTGTTTCGGAACTTTATAGGAAATGCGACTTATCAAAGTTTGATTTTAATTCAACGGTTGAACTTGAAGAGCGTTTGTCGGCACTTGGGCAGGAGCGTGCCATGAGTGCGGTTGAACTTGGTGTGAACATTAAATCAAAAGGCTATAATTTATTTTGTTTTGGTCCTGAAGGAACCGGTAAAGTTAGTCTTGTTAAACGCGTCTTGGAAAAAGAAGCTGTGTTTCGTGAAACGCCGAAAGATTGGGCGTATGTATATAATTTTGAAGAGCCGTATAAACCGATTGCTATCAGTTTTGATGCGGGAGAAGGCTCTGTGTTTGCCAAAGATGTTGATGATTTGATTTTTGATTTAAGTTCTTCCGTGTCTTCCGTTCTGGAAAGTGAAGAATATAAAGCAGCCGTCAACATTATTCAGCAAAAGTATAAAGGCAAAAAAGACAGTTATATTAAATTTTTGCAGAAAAAAGCAAAAGGCAAGAGTGTGTCTCTTTTGCAAATGCCGGTCGGTTTAGTCGTTGCTCCTGTTAAAAATGGTGAGGTTTTGAATCCGGAAGCTTTTGATGCGTTATCTCAGGCTGAAAAGGAGAAAATTACAAATGATTTGAATGCCATGCAGGCTGAAATTGAAAACTCGGCTCAAGATGTTTCAAAATGGGAAGAAAAACAAAAAGAGGAAATTGCAAAACTGCGTGAAAAGTTTGTTAAAAACATCACAACAGAACCGATTGAAAAACTTCGTCAAAAATATAAAAAGAACAAGGGTGCATCAGATTTCTTAAAGTCTGTTGCAAAACACATTATTGATAATATTGATGACTTTTTGCCGGATGTTCCTCAAAACACGAATAATCTGCAGGATGATGATCCGCTTTCGCAGCTTTTGAGCCGTATGAATAAGAATGAAGAAGATAAGTTTGCAAAATTTAAGGTTAATGTTATTGTCAAAAATACGCCGGATTCCGGTGCGCCGATTGTTCATCTTGATCATCCGACGCAAGGTAATTTAGTCGGTAAAGTTGAGCGTATTCAACAGTATGGTGCATTGCTTACCGACTTTACTTTGATTAAAGCCGGTGCACTTCATAAAGCCAACGGCGGTTTTATTTTGATTGATGCTCGTAAACTTTTGTTGCAACCGTTTGCTTGGGATTCATTGAAGCGTGCGATTGCATCCAAAACAATTAAAATTGAAGCACCGACAGATGACACAACGTTTACGACCATTTCGCTTGATCCGGAGCCCATTCCGCTTGATGTGAAAGTTATTTTAACCGGTGATGAAGAACTTTACGAACTTCTTTCCGAGCGTGATCCTGATTTTAAGGATTACTTTAAGGTTGAGGCAGATTTCGGAACAACTTTGGATAGGACAGCCGAAAATGAAATTGAATACGCCAAGCTCATCGGTTCTCTTTCACAAAAGAAGAGATTACGTTCTTTAAATAAGCAGGCTGTGGCAAAGCTTATTGAATATGCCTCCCGCTTAGCTGACAGCAGTGAAAAATTAACGGCTCACGTTGCTTCAATTGCAGATTTATTGCGTGAAGCAGATTATTGGGCAAGAAAAACCGGTGCAAAGCAAATCGGAAAAAATCATATTGTTCAAGCCATTGAAGCTCAAGTTTACCGTAGCAATCGTGTCAACGAAGCCATGCTTGAGCAGATTGATAAAGGCACGATTTTAATGGATGTGAAAGGAAGTCGTGTCGGTCAAATCAACGGTTTGGTTGTTTATAATTTTTCGCGTAATATGTTTGGCAAACCGTCTCGTATTACGGCTCAAGTCAGAATGGGCAAGGGCGAGTTTGTTGATATTGAACGCGAGATTGATATGAGCGGACCGATACATACTAAGGGTGTTTTGATTTTACAATCGCTTCTTTCGAATCGTTTCGCAAAATATAAACCTCTTTCTCTTTCGGCTTCTATTGTGTTTGAACAGTCTTACGGCGGTGTTGATGGCGATAGCGCCTCTTCAACGGAATATTATTGCTTGTTGTCTGCCATTTCCGAATTGCCGATTAAGCAAAGTATTGCCGTAACGGGTTCTATCAACCAATTTGGTGAAATTCAGCCGATTGGTGGCGTTAATGAGAAAATCGAAGGCTTTTTTGAAGTATGTTCAAGACAAGGTTTGACGGGCAAACAAGGGGTGATTATTCCAAGGACAAATATGAAAGATTTGATGCTTAAAGAAGAAGTGTTAAAAGCTGTTGAAGAAAAGAAGTTTCATATTTGGGCAATTGACACTGTTGATGACGGTATTGAAATTTTAACGGGTATTAAGGCCGGAAAATTAAATAAAAACGGCCAGTATCCTAAAGGTACGGTCAATGCCATTGTATCAGAAAACTTAGATAAATACTATCAATGCTATCTTCGTTATGCCAAAGAAACTTTAGGGTGTTTGGGAAAATAGATTTTATCCTTTTAAAGGAGTATTTGCATGGCCAAATACAACATTATCGGTAATATGACCGGAAATTCGATGGATGCCATTGATTTGGTGTTAACCGAATTTGATGGCGATAAGATGACGGACATCTGTTCTTTTTCAAAGCCTTATACAAAGAACATGCAAAAGAGAATGAATTATTTGCGAGATTGCGTTTTAAAAAAGACGCGCAAAGAAATCATGCAGATTCCTGAGTTTCAAGAAATTCATGACGAATACGTTCGTGAAGTTGCCGAATGTATCAATGAAATGTGTCACAAATATCAGATTGATAAGAAAACAATCTCTGCAATAGGTTTTCATGGTAAAACTTTAGACCACAATCCGCCTTCTAAAGATAAAACGGCGCCTTATACCTTGCAAATCGGGTCGGGGAAAATGTTGGCTGATTTAACGGGAATTCCCGTTGTTTATGATTTTCGTTCTGCGCCTTTGATGGCCGGTTTTGATGGCGCACCTCTTGTGCCTCCCCACAATGCGCATATTGCCTCATCTGAAGGTGACGGTTGTTATTATAACGGCGGAAACACCTCAAACTTTGCATGGATTATTGACGGTGTGGCTCAAGTTGGTGCTGATGCCGGTCCTTTTAACGAGTATATTGACTGTTTTATTCGCGACAACACGTCAGATACTTGTGATTTTAATGGAAAATACGGCAAAAAAGGAAAGTTAGATAAAGCTTTGCTACAAAAATTGTTTGATATCGGGCGCACTTATTATGAACATTCTTTGCCCAAATCGGGCGATCCGCAATATTACCATAGAGATCTTGTTTTTAAGGAAATTAAAGATAAAAAAGTCAGCTTTAATAATGCCGTGCACACATTAGAATATTTTGCGGCTTATATTGCTCTTCAGGCTTTAACGTTAACAGATAAAAAAATCAAAATACCGCCTTCAATTGTTTTATTTGGTGGTGGTTGGAAAAATCCTGTCGTTCGTGAAAGCTTTGATTCTTTATTAAAAGGCGAGGGATATGTTTTGCCCGAACACAAAGTTGCTTTTGATACTTTTTTAAAGCGCTTCAAATCAAACCCCATTGTTAAATATTCCAACTTTGGCGAAATGATGGAAGCGAGATTGTTTGCAGATTTGGCGCGCTACAAGTTGGAAGAAAAAGCTTGGGAAATTCCCGAAATTGTCGAAGCCGGTAAAAAGGTTGTTTGTGGTGTTGTTGCAAAACCGAACGCCAAACGCAAGATTTATGATGATTGTATTAATCTTGCCTGCTGTGGTTGGCAAAAAGAACGTTAAGGAACAAAACTTCCCAAACAAAAAATCAGATAAAAACAATCTGTGTGACTTATGTTAAAAGAAGATAAGTTTTACTCTTCGTCTAATACTTGTTCCCCGTCAATCATTTTTTCAATAACGGCTAAAGAATCGATGTTTCCGTATTCATCAATGCTGAAGTTTCCTAT
>Ga0310690_10010023_pt1 | contig 11831 bp, 6 predicted proteins | sample AusTroGonzalo_MG_2_FD_207661 | JGI IMG/M metagenome (GOLD analysis project Ga0310690, IMG submission 207661) | Bovine rumen microbial communities from tropical cattle in Woodstock, Queensland, Australia - Gonzalo_04 (v2) (version 2) | ecosystem: Host-associated > Mammals > Digestive system >...
CCTGCTCGCAGCAGCATGGCTCGCAGGCGGCTCTGCCCAAGCATGGGACGAACCCGCACAAGACGAAAATGGTGTTTGGCAGCTTGGTTCTGTCAACGATGTCGAATGGTTCTCCGATTACATTGAGGCAGGTAATCTTACAGCAAGTGCTGTCCTGACTGCCGACATTGACTTCGAAGGCGTAGAAAATGCACACACGCCTATCGGACGAAATGCAGAACACAAGTTCGACGGAACATTTGACGGCCAGTTCCACCGCATCAAAGGTATGGTTATCAACACTACGGCAGAGAACCAGGGTTTCTTTGGATGGATTCGTGGTAATGCTGTTATCAAGAATCTTATCATCGACAAGAGTTGCTCCATTACTGGCGGCAACCGCTCTGCCGCATTTGCTGGTACACTGCAAACACCCGCTGAGTTCAAGTGTAAGATTCTAAATTGTGTGAACGAAGCCGACGTAACAAGTGTCGGTGGTGTCGCTTCTGGCTTTATTGGTGCAGGACAAAGCGCTTATGCATATTTCGAAATACACAACTGCGTCAACTTCGGTAAGATTACTGGTGCCAGCAATAATAAGGCTGCGGTATTCAACGGTTGGGGTAATAACAGCGGAAACGGTAACGCTCAAGTGTGGAACTGCTATAACACAGGCGAGATAAGTCCCCTTGACGGAACCAGTACTTTCTTCCGCGGTTCCTTCCGCAGCGTCCAGAATTGCTTTGATTCTTACAACACAGTCTATCAGAGTGGTGTATCAGCCATCTCTGCAGAGGATATAGCCAACGGCCGTCTCTGCTACCTCCTCAACCAAGGCACGACGAATGGCATTAGCTTCAAGCAGACAATTGGCGTTGACCCATATCCCATGCCCGTTGAGGACGGCGATGTTGTTTATCAGGTCGCAGACCTCTATTGTGACGGCACAGCAAAGGGTGGTGTTACATACAGCAATACCGATGGCGGCAGCAGGGAGGACCACAGTTTCGACCCTGCAACCGGCCTTTGCTCTCGCTGCTCTACTCCTAATGAAGCATGGATGAGCGAAGAGGAGGACGGCTTCTATCACCTCAGCACAGTAGCCCAGGTAGAATGGTTCTCCCAGATGGTAAGACAAGGTCATCATGGCGGTATGGATGCGAAGTTGGATAATGACATCGACTTTGGCGGCGTACCTAATGTTCACCTTCCCATTGGTACAAGCGGCCACAAGTATTGGGGTCACTTCGACGGCCAGGGACATCGTATCATCGGCATGGTATTGAACAATGACCTGGTGCAGGATAATCCCGGCTATGACGGCAAGGGCTTCTTTGGCTCTGTTCGTGGCGGCGGCACCGATGATGTTTGGAATGTCACGAAGGACAATCCCATCATCGAGAACCTGATTATCGATGCAAGCTGTTCTATCGTACACAACCAGAACTTCGCTGCCGGTGTCGTTGCCCACATCAATGCACGCAACAGTGAGAACAGCGTTATCACTATCCGCAACTGCGGTAACGAGGCAAATGTCAGCTCTACGGGCAAGAACATCGCTGGCATCCTCGGTTGTGTTGAAAATACCAATGTTGGTTTGAAACTCTACAACCTCTGGAACAAGGGTAAGATTGTCGGCAATGGTGGTGAAAGTGCTGCTATTTGCGCATGGACAGGTCAGCGCAATGTCAATGGTGAAGTGGATGTAGAAGGCTGCTGGAACATTGGTGAAGTCACTGGCGTCGATGGCAACGGCTACAACATGATTCGTCGCAACTCGAACATTGTTCCCCGAAACATGGTTGACCTCTGCACAACTAACGCAGGCAATCAGGGTAAGGTTGCTGTCCTCAACACAGCTGACCCTATCTCCAGCGGCGAACTTTGCTACCTTTTGAATGGCGACCAGACAACTATCGTTTACACTCAGACACTTGGCACAGACGAGATGCCTGTCTATGGCACGACTTCTCTCCAAGTTTATCAGGCAGGAACGGTGAATTGCTTGGGCGCTGCTGTGGGTGGTATTACTTATAATAATGTAAGTGGCAAAACCATCCAGCTCGACCATAACATCAATCCTGATTGGGGTATGTGCGACGTTTGCTACACCCAGTTCCAGGAGCCTGCCCTTGTTGACGGTTACTATGAACTCAGGAATGCAGGTAACGTAGAATGGTTCAGCGCAAAGGTTGCTGCTGGCGACCTCACCATCAATGGCAAGCTGATGAACGACATTGACTTCTACAGCATTGAGAACCTGCACAGCCCCATCGGTCCAAGCACTGGTCAGAAGTACAACGGCACATTCGACGGTCAGGGCTTCCGCATCAAGAACATGATTATTGAGCGTCCCAATGACAGCAACATTGGCTTCTTCGGCTTCCTTCGTGGTAACAATGCCAATACAACAGTCAAGAACTTCATCATGGATGCTTCTTGCACCATTCACGGTTACAATCGTGTGGGTGCTATCACTGGTAGCTGCCAGAACAGCGAAACACTCATCACCCTTGAAAACATCATCAACGAGGCAACTGTCATAGCAGAGCATCAAGATGCTGCTGGTATTATTGGTGGTCAGGAGGGCAATGGCCCGAAGTGGCTCATCAAGAATGTCCTGAACCTCGGTACAGTTACAGCAAAGAATGAACACCCCTATGCAGGTGCCCTCTGTTGCTATCTTGGCGGTAATAACGAAAGCGTCATCGAGAACTTTGTTAACCTTGGAACAATCAATGGTCACGAAGGCGGCAACATCGGTCGCATTGCAGGCACATACACCAACATCATCGACCTCTCCGACACCAATCCCGAAGGCAGCACAGTAAGCGGCAACATCGGCTTCGACAGCGGTCTCACAAAGGCTGACATCGCAAGCGGTAAGCTGGCTTACACCGTAGGCTGGTGGCAGGAGATTGGCGTGGATGCTTATCCCACACCATTCGAGAAGGAAGGTGCCGTTGTCTATAGGACAGGCGAAGAGCGTTGCGACGGCGCAGACTCTGAGGGCACAGTTTACTCCAACACAGATGCCCCAATTGTTACTGGCAGCCACGAGTACAATGCCTCTACTGGTTTCTGCGACATTTGCGGCAACATCAATAGCGAATTTAAGTCGTTGGTAGATGGTGCATACGAGCTGAATAACGTTAATGACGTACTGTGGTTCGCTGCAATGGTTAACAATGGCAATCCTGCCATCAACGGTAATTTGACAGCTGACCTTGACTTCGAAGGCGGTAGCTGCCGTATCGGTAATGGCGCTAATTCTTATCGTGGAACTTTTAAAGGTAATGGTCATGTTATCTCTAACTTCAATATTACCACTACTACAGAATCTGTTCAAGGCTTCTTCGGCTGGATTACAGGTGGAGCAGACATTTCGGGTATCATCTTTGACAACAATTGTTCAGTAACCTGTAATGCGAAGGGCGGTATTGTTGGTGGAGCAAGAGCAGGCGGTACAGTGAAGTTGACACGTTTGGGTAACGAAGGCAATGTGACGACAACCAATGAGAATGCGGCTGGTATTATTGGTACAGATGATGGTGGCTCATGTGTCCTCCTTATTGACCATTGCTACAGCACAGGACACATCAAGGGTGGCAAGGAAAGTGCACAGATTGCAGGCTGGACAGGAGCAGACTCAAAGATAACTAATAGCTGGTCATGCGCTGAGGTAGAGGGTGTTCAGAAAGGACGTGAGTTCTCACGCTATGGTGGTGACAACCACGATGCACAATACGAGAACTGCTTCACCACCTATCACGAGACCAATAACGGCTTAACTTATGATACTCCCGCAGAAGATTTCGCATCTGGCAAGGTGGCTTATGCAACAGGTTTCGGTCAGAACATTGGCACAGATGCCACTCCTTCATTCTCAGCTCCCGAAGTATTCTATGTAGGCGATGCAGGCTATGCAACCATGTACGACACCACTATAGGCTATGTGCTGAATGGTGACGTAGAGGCTAATGTGGCAGTATTCGATGGCAATTACCTCCAGCTCGCCAAGATTGATAATATTCCAGCTTCTACTCCTGTTATCCTGAAGGGCACTTATTACAATAAGATTGCTCAGGACTTGGCAGCTATCAACATTGCCAATGACCTCCAGGGTACAGCTGTTGATACCGAAGCTGACGGCACAATGTATATCCTCGCTAAGGTTGACGACAAGGTCGGCTTCTACAAGGCTGAAAAAAGCAGCATCATTGCAGCTGGCAAGGCTTACTACCAGAGCACAAGCAACGTGAAGGCATTCTTCTTCGACGGCGACGATGCAACTTCTATAAATGAAGTTAATGGTCAATGGTCAATGGTCAATGGTCAATCCATTTACAACCTCGCTGGCCAACGCATCCAGAAGATGCAGAAGGGCATCAACATCGTGAACAACAAGAAAGTACTCTTCTAAAATCAGTTTTATCAAGAATTAGAGAATTAGAGAAATAACTCCGTTCATTCTACAGAAAGTAATGGCCTTGCGCCAAGGAAATAGTATTTTTCCAATTCTCTAATTCTTGATGATAAAGATATTCAAAGAACCTAAATCAAATCCTATTGATATGTATTACATTAAACCATCCATCAAAATAGAAGAGGCAGTGGCTGCCCAGATGCTGGCAGAGAGCCTGACTATAAATAGTGACAAGATTGTCAATGGCAGCGATGCCTTGGCTAAGGAGGACAATGCCTGGAACATCTGGGACGAGTAAACGCCCCCCCGTAAGAGGGAGGAGATAGAGAAAATCCCCGAAGTGCAATTGAGCGCTTCGGGGATTTGGCTTTCTATGAGTTGGGCCGGACAAACTCTCTCTATTCCTCCGGCATCATGTTGGGCACGATAAGGCGATAGCCCCTGCCGTGCACGTTGTTGATTTCGATTTCGGGGTCGCCCTTGAGCAACTTGCGCAGCTTGGTGATATAGACGTCCATGCTGCGGGCATTGAAGTAGTTGTCGTCCATCCAGATGGTCTTGAGCGCAAGGTCGCGTTCCAGGACATCGTTGACGTGGATGCAGAGCAGGGTGAGCAGTTCGCTCTCCTTTGTGGTGAGCTTCGTCTGCTCGTCGCCAAGGATGAGCACCTGACGCTGGGTGTCGAAGGTGAACTGGCCCAACTGGAAACGTGTGATGTTCTTTTGTTCCTTAGACTTCACGCGTCTTAAAATGGCTTCCATACGATAGACAAGCTCATCCATAGAGAAAGGTTTCGTCAGATAGTCGTCGGCACCGAGCTTGAAGCCCTCCAGAATGTCCTCCTTCAGGTTCTTTGCCGTGAGGAAGATGATGGGAATCTCGCGGTTCACCAGCCGTATCTCCTTGGCCAGTGCGAAGCCGTCCATCTTGGGCATCATCACATCGAGCAGACACATGTCGAATTTCCTTTTCATGAAGGCACGGTAACCGGCCTCGCCATCCAGGAAGAGTTCGGCTTCGTAGCCTTTCGCTTCGAGGTATTCACGTACGAGCATGCCGAGGCTCTCTTCGTCCTCGCAAAGCAGAATGTGCAGTTTCTGTTCCATAATATAAAGAATTAAGTTAATAATGTTATTTCGATAATTCGTTATTACGTTATATCGTTATTACGACAGATTCTTTACAGCGACAGCGGCAATGTTATCGTGAACTTGGTTCCTTTGCCCAGTTCGCTGGTCACTTTGATTGTACCTCGGTGCAGCTCTACCATCTTCTGCACGTATGCCAGGCCGAGGCCGAAGCCCTTGACGTTGTGCTTGTCGCCGGTGTGGACGCGGTAGAACTTGTCGAAGATGCGCTTCAGGTTGTCCTTCCCGATGCCGATGCCGTTGTCGGAAATGCTGATGCAGAAGTGTGTCTCGGCCAGATTGTAGGTATGCACCTTGATGGCAAGCGGCTCTTCCTCCCGACGGTACTTGAAGGCATTGTCCAGCAGGTTGAAGATGACGTTCGTGAAGTGCATCTCGTCGGCATTGATGAAGGGATTGTATGCCTCGACGTTCACGTCGAGCGAGCCGCCGCTTTGCGTCACCTTGAGCGAGAAGGTATCGACCACGTTCCCGATAATCTCGTTAGCATCGAGCTCCTGCATTTTCAGCGCAATATTGTTGTTCTCGAAGAGACTCATCTGCAGCACTTTCTCTACCTGATAGCGCAGGCGGCGTGTCTCGCTCGTGATGACTCCTCCCAGACGCTCGTAGGTGGCCTCGCTCTTGTTCACGCTCTTGTCGGCAAGCATTTGCGCGGCAATGGAGATGGTGGAGATGGGGGTCTTGAATTCATGCGTCATGTTGTGGATGAAGTCCTTCTTCATTTCGCTGATGCGCTTCTGTCGCACAACAAGGTAGATGGTGATGAGGAATGTGATGAGCAGGATGACGGTGAAGCCCATAGCCGGTGCCACATAGCTGGCAACGCCCCGGATGAACTGCTTTTGGTCGGGGAAGTGTATTACGACCGTGCCCATCTGCCCCATCGGGTCGCTACGGAAGAGTGCCTGCTGATAGCTCGGGTCGTTGCCCTCCTCGGTATAGTCCTCACAGCGGTACACCTCTCGTCCGTCGCTGGTATATACAATGAAATGGAATGGTAGCGTGATGCCGTTGGCTTGCAGGGCATTGCGCAGTTGACCGTCCAGAACAGCAGGATTGAGACGGTCCTGAAACCTCTGTTCGCTTGCCTGGTACATCACCGCATAAATGACTTCGTCGAGGACGCCTTGCTCGTAGATGAACGCTTCGCGGACATGCTTCTGGAGCTTGCTGATGGTCTCGGCCAGCCGGTTGTATCTGTTCACAGAAAGCGACCCTAACGACATGTTGCCCGTGATGGATATGATGGTGTCGGTCAGCTGGGGAAAGTCCGTGATGTAGAGGCTGTCGGGAGGTGTTGTTCCACGACTCTCTATGCCATGCTGTGTAAGCACGGTTTGCAGATAGCGGTAGGTCTCTATCTTCTCCAACTCGCGCGACGCCTGGTCAAGACTGCGCAAGACGTTCTCGTCGAACTGCTCTTGTCGCATCTTAATCATAGCCTTGGCATAACTTCCCTGCAAATAGAGCAAGGCGATGAAGGCTATGCAAACGATGAGGCAGATAAGCCAAATGTAACTTCGTTTCATACTGCAAAGGTATTGTGTTCTGTTAAATAATAAAGAAAAACGCCAGCACTTTCGCACTGACGTTTAACTTATTTAAGAGAATTGGCCTTCTTTAGTTGCCTAAAGATTAATTAGCACCAATTAGTCTTCCTTCAAGGTAGCCTGATAGTCGGCCACGAGCTTCTGCTGAACGTCGGCAGGAACAAGTTCGTAGCTTGCGAACTTCGTATTGAAGCTTGCGCGGCCACCGGTGAGGCTGCTCAGGGCAGTGCTGTAGCTCGACATCTCCTTGAGGGGAGCCTTTGCTGTCAGCTTCTCGTAACCGCTCTCGCTGCTCATGCCCATAATCATGGCACGGCGTCCCTGCAGGTCGCTCATCACGTCGCCCATCTTGTCGCTGGGCACGAGTACCTCGACGTCATAGATTGGCTCCAGAATCTTCGGACCTGCCTCCTTGAAGGCTTGTGCGAATGCCTGACGGCCAGCGAGCATGAAGGACAGTTCGTTGGAATCAACCGGGTGCATCTTGCCGTCATAGACGATGACGCGAACGTCGCGGGCATAGCAACCCGTGAGGGGACCCTGCTCCATGCGCTGCATGACACCCTTCAGGATGGCGGGCATGAAACGTGCGTCGATGGCACCACCAACGACACTGTTGATGAAGACGAGCTTGCCGCCCCATTCGAGGTCGATGACTTCCTCGCTCTTGGCATTGATGCGGAATTCCTGGTTGCCGAAGCGATAGACTTCCTGAGTGGGTGTGCCCTCTACGTAGGGCTCGACAATCAGATGTACCTCGCCAAACTGGCCGGCACCGCCTGACTGCTTCTTGTGGCGATAGTCGGCACGTGCAGCTTTCGTGATGGTCTCGCGATAAGGAATCTTCGGCTCGTCGAAGGCAATCTGAATCTTATCGTTGTTCTCCATGCGCCACTTGAGGGTGCGGAGGTGGAACTCACCCTGACCGTGAACAAGAATCTGGCGGAGTTCTTTGCTCTGTTCAATCTTCCATGTGGGATCCTCTTCGCGCATCTTCTGCAGGGCATTCATCATCTTCTCTGTCTCGCTCTCATTGAGGGCACGGATAGCGCGGGAATACTTGGCATTGGGGAACTTGATGAAGTCGAAACGGTAGTCGATGTCCTTGCCGTTGAGTGTATTGCCTGTCTTGACATCCTTGAGCTTCACGCTGCAACCGATGTCGCCTGCTGTGAGCTCTTCCACCTTGATACGGTTCTGACCAGCGCAGACGAACAACTGTGCGATGCGCTCCTTGCTGCCACGGTCTGCATTGGTGAGGTCGTCGCCTTCCTTCACTGTTCCGCTCATTACCTTGAAGTACTGTACCTCGCCGATGTGCGGTTCCATGGCTGTCTTGAAGAAGAAGAGGCTTGTCGGGCCGGCGGGGTCTGGAGCAACTTCCTGACCACTGGTATTGGCAATCTTGGGCATTTCGTCGACGAAGGGAACGACGTTGCCCACGAACTCCATGAAGCGGCGTACACCCATGTCGGTAACTGCATTGACACAGACAACGGGGAACATGCCACGGCTGGCGAGTCCCTTGCGGATACCTTCGCGCATCTCGTCCTCGGTCAGTTCTTCGCTCTCAAAGAACTTTTCCATGAGGCTTTCATCGTGTTCGGCAGCTGCTTCGATGAGGGCTTTGTGCATCTCAGTAGCCTTGTCCAGCTGGTCGGCGGGAATTTCCTCCACCTTCGGTTCGCCTCCCTCTGGTCCCCATGAATACTTCTTCATGAGGAGGACATCAATGATGGCATTGAAGTTAGGACCTGTTTCCACGGGATACTGGATGGGTACGACCTTAGAGCCGTAGATACTGGTGAGTTGCTCCAGAAGTTGGTCGAAGTCGAGATTCTCGTCGTCAAGACGGTTAACAAGGAAGATGACGGGCTTGCCCAGCTTCTCGGTGGAGCGGAAGTGGTTTTGTGTGCCAACCTCTACACCAGCAGAGCCACCCAGCAGGATGACAGCTGTGTCGGTGACGTTCAGTGCCGTAATGGCACCTCCTGCGAAATCATCACTGCCGGGGCAGTCGATGAAGTTGATCTTCTTGCCGTTCCATTCCACATGGCAAATGGTGGAAAATACTGAATAACCATACTCGTGCTCTACGGGGAAATAGTCGCTGACGGTAGTGTGCTGACTGACTCTGCCGCGGCGTCTGATGATTCCTGCATCGTAGAGCATGGTTTCAGTCAATGTCGTCTTGCCTGCTCCATCATTGCCCAATATGGCAATGTTTTTAATTTCATTAGTCTTGTAATTCTTCATGAAAATTATTGTTTTATATTGGTTAATACATTATTTCGGGCATAAAATTACTATTATTTGCTGTATTGACAAGGGGATGGAGACATGTTAAACAACATAAGACATTATTTCATAAGATCACAGATGATGTCATTGGAGGTGAAAATGCCTTCGCGGGTGAGGCAGAGGTGATTTTCTGAGACAAGGAGGAGGCCGTGCGCGATGTGTTGGGCAGCCTGTGACAGACAATAGTGTCGGTCAATGGGCGACAGTTCATCAAGGGGAATGCCAATGGAGGTGCGCAGACGTGTCATGACGAACTCGTCGTAAAGATTATCCGTAGTGAGTTCTTCCGTTTCGTGAGGCACATCGTCCGTAGCTGCGATGTATGCCTTAATGTCTGTTAGGTTGGCGCGGCGGGACCGATGGCCGTCAAAGGAATGTGCACCTGCACCGAGCCCCAGGTAGGGCAGGCCCTGCCAATAGCTGCTGTTGTGGCGGGAGTGGTAGCCTGGTTTAGCGAAGTTGGAGATTTCGTAATGCTGGAAGCCTGCCTTTTCAGTGGCACACATCAGGTAGTCGTACATTTGGCGGGAGAGTTCCTCGTCGGCTTCCTGTATGATGCCTTTCCGGAGCATCGCGTCAAGGCGCGTGCCTTCTTCGTATGTGAGGGCGTATGCGCTGAGGTGTGTGATGCCGAGGCTGAGTGCATGCCTTACATCGTGCAGCCAGTCATCCATAGTTTGCCCGGGAATTCCGTATATGAGGTCTAAGCCGATGTTTGCGATGCCAGCCTCCATGCATGCCCGTACGGCATCGTCCGTTTGCTGTGCATTATGCCTTCGCCCCAGAAAGACAAGTAGTTGGTCATTGAAGGTCTGTGCTCCCATGCTGATGCGGTTGACGGGGGTGTCGCTAAGTTCCAACAGCCAATCTGGTGTCACATCGTCTGGGTTGGCTTCGATGGTAACTTCTGCATCGGAATCAATTGTGAAGTGGCGGTTGATTGCTGAGAAGATTTCCCGCAAAACTCCGACAGGTAAAAGGCTGGGAGTTCCACCTCCTATATATATAGTATGTACGCGCAAACTATCTATATAATTGTTGCGCAGAGACATTTCATGTTCCAAAGCAATAGCATACGATGCCATTGCCTCGCGTCCCAGAGTCGTGGAATAGAAATCGCAATAGATACAGCGAGAGCGACAGAAGGGGATGTGAATGTAGATGCCAGCCACAGAATCAGTCGCGTGTCTTCTGGAAGGTAAGTTCGTAGAAGCAGGGATAGACATTGCTCGTTGCACTGGCATGTCCTTCGCTGTGCGGAACAATGAGACGTACCTGGGCGATGCCTTCATCCGGAGTCTCCTGTCTGCCGATATGTATGTAGGTAAAGGGTATGAGCCATCCGCTGGGCACGCTGGTGCTGCCATAGTGAAGATACATGGCACCGCCACCGTTGATCTCCGTATCGAAGTTGGCCGTGAAACTGCCATAGTTGTTGGATATCTTCATGATGTCCGGGTTGGGATGCCAGTAGTTGACATCGCTGCGAAGCTGAATGCTGTCGCCCATGATGTTGAACTCAATGAATCGACAGATGACACGAGCGGTCTTTCCCATCTCCAACTTCTCACCAGTGCCTTTGCGCCTGATTTGCATATAGACTCCCGTATTGGAAAACAGGACATACTGGTTCCTGCTCAGGTCGGTCGTGGAGTCTTGGGCTATGAACTGTTCCTCGGTTATGGTTTCAATCTTGCCAACTTCGCAGACAATGCTACCATTGGCATCGCGAACGACAATGTCACGATTCAGGAATGAGTTGATGGCGTTGTGTTCCTTCTCTTTCTGTTCTGCGTATGTCTCACCTGAACTACAAGATGAAAAGAACAGGAAACAGGGAGCAAGAAGCAGTAATATGTATTGTATAATCGGTGACTTTTTCATGATATATACGTTTTGCGTGCAAAGGTACGAAAAAGAATCAAGATTCAAGTGTTAAGTGATAAGAATTTTTATGTGCGTGCGGTGAATAAGCTTTTTTCCCTCTTTATATGCATTAGGTTAACTTTATTTTCTTTGCCATTAGGTGCAGGAAAAAAGACGGCATCAATGGACAGAGCCAGATGACAAGGCGGTCGGAAAGGCAGGGAACGAGGGTGGCCTTGCGCCTGAACATAGCTTTCAAGGCAAGTCGCGTTGCTTTTTCCGGCGAAATCATAAAGCCCAAACGCAGGAGGTGCTTGCGGAAGCGCATAAATGGCAGATTGCCCAGTAGTGGTGTATCAACAGCCCCGAAGATTGCGGTCGTGACGCTAACGGGTGTCCCAAGGCATTCGATGCGCAATGCCCGGGAATAGCCCTTCACAAATCGTTTGGTGCATCCGTATGTGCCGATGACGGGCCAGTCCATCCATGCTGTAATAGAAGAAATGTTCAGGATGTAGCCATTGCCTTTTTCCTTCATTAACGGAACCAATAGCCGAC
>Ga0310690_10010024_pt1 | contig 11831 bp, 17 predicted proteins | sample AusTroGonzalo_MG_2_FD_207661 | JGI IMG/M metagenome (GOLD analysis project Ga0310690, IMG submission 207661) | Bovine rumen microbial communities from tropical cattle in Woodstock, Queensland, Australia - Gonzalo_04 (v2) (version 2) | ecosystem: Host-associated > Mammals > Digestive system >...
TGCTAGACAATTTACTCTTAAATCTTCCATATCGTCAAAAGCGGTCTGTTGCGTAGCATATCTTCTCCAATCATCTACATCTGCTAATATAGAATTAAGATTTGCTTTGAATGAATTCAACGAAGAACTATCTTTTTTCATATTGGCAATATTCTTCTTAAAAGCTTCTATATTAAGATTAGGTAAGAATTTAACAGGTGAATCTTTTGCCGCCATATCCGCTAAATATCTTCTAACTTTTTGAGCAGCCTCTATATCTGTTTTAGCTGCAGTTATGAATGCTCTGTCTCCAACTTTTACACTAAACTTTTTCATGATTATTCTCCTTATTACTTTCTACCAAACTTAAATATAGGCTTTTTCTGTTCTACAGGCTCACTCTCTTGAGTTACCTCTACAGTTTTTACTTTCTTAACTTTTGCTTTCTTTACTCTTTGAACTTTAGCTTTCTTTGGCTTGTTTTCATTTAACCCTCTTATAATTACAATCAAATCTTTCACTTCATAATTAATTGAGAATCCTACAAGAATTACACCTACAATAAATATAATTACTTGAATTAAAGAAATCAAACTAAAATGATTAATTAAAAGTTGAACTGCCCCTGCTAAAATTAATACTAATGAAAATATAGCAATTAATTTCCCAAACATTCTGGTCTTTTTTACCCTTAATTTTAACTGCTTAAGAGCTGCTCTTCTAAAATTACAAACAGAAAATAATGCTATACCCGCAACTAATAAAATGTACAGTAAAATAAATATTACTTTCCAAGTAATTAATCCTGCAAAGAGCTCTATAAAATTAGAGCTCAAATTGTTTCCACCTGCGTAAATTAATTCAATGCCAGTATAAGCTAAAATGGCAAAAATAAACGCATAAATAAACCCTCTTAACAATACTCTTTTAGACATAATCTATTCTCCTTTTATTCCCAAATTGCATATAATTGCAAATCAGAATTCATAGTTATACTTGCTTCAGGAAGATAATCTGTACCTGAACCATCACTTGCAGTATTCCATTTAACAAAGCTCTTACTCTCTACTTCAAATCCGTTTTGCGCCACAACAGCACTGTACCCTGTAGCCACTGTTTGAGAATTTACTGTGCCTACTGCACTTGCATCATTTGCGTTGTAAGAAAGAGTTACTCCTGCTAATTCTGTCACAGTCACTGCAATATTAGCTGAAGCTGATTCTACTATTTCTGCCGTAAACGAAGTACTTCCTACACTTACACTTTCTCCACCAACTGTTACAGTACCTATAAACTTATCATTAGTTGCCGTAAGAGTCATAACTACCGCCTCTCCTATATCAACTACATCATCACCAGGAGTGATTACTCTTGAATTACGTCCCGTAAATACTGCTGTAATGTTTCCTTCAGAATCTGTATAAGTTAAATTAAACTTAGACACATCTACACACTCTATAGATAAGGTTTCAGTAGCGTAATTTTCTTTAGATACAACTTGAGAAAGTTTATTTCCCACAATACTTTCTGCATCCACCCACCAACATATGTCTTGAGCAGTGCCGCCCATATCTATAGAATCTTGGACATCTGTAGCCGTCAAAGTCTTTCCACCCCACTTAGCTCCTACAATAGTGTCGAAAGATGTTCTAATCAGCATGCAAACGTACTTCTTAGTAAGATGTGTTACAGGACTTGTCAAATTCTGAAGTTCATCTACCTCTACATTTATAGTGCAATCATTTCCAACCTGTGATACATTCTTTATATAACTTTGATTAGCTAACACAATCTCTTCTATAGAAGTATCTGCACAAGAAGTAGCTTTTTTAAATACAAAATCAGAATCCGTAAATTCTTTATAATCTCCACCCATTCTAAGTAAGATTCTTCCGAGCTCTTCAGGTACTTCTAGAGCTGCTCCATCAGGGTCTACTTGAATCAATTTGTATTCAGGTAATCCCATTCTATCTAAAGTTCGTCCTAATTCTGTTGGAACTTTTATTATTCTGTCATTATCCATAAATCTTGCCTCCTATTAACTATAACTTACAACTATGTATTATTTCTTTCTGTCTCTTAATGCTGCTTTCAATATCATATTAGTTACCTTTTTATAATCATCCTGCTGAGGAACAGTTTCTTCAGGCATAGTAGACTGTTCATTTTCCATACTCTCTATTTCAGAATTAAGAGAATTCTCGTCATCTCCAGGACTTCCTTCAGAAGCAGCATCAGCAGCTTTTGCTTTCTCCATATCTGCATCAGTTATCTTTGTACCTATTCCTGTCTTCTTAATTGCTGCCTTTACTTCCTCTAATGCTGTTACATGAGTCATTAAATCGTTATCCATTAATGTAGTCAAACTTTGAACAAGATTAGTCATATAAGTCTGGCGCACTTCATCAGAATCAGAAAGCATGCTAATAAATTCATACGATAAGTCTTCCGGAACTTCTAATCCACAACATCTAAATATTACAGGTAGTAATTTATCCATTACAGGTCGACATTCATCGTCTTGTCTTCCTTGAATGGTGTTGTCATATATTCTTAACTCTACAGGCTTATCTCCATTTAATCCTGCTCTATTAGTTCCAAATAAAAGAACTTCAGGCATCTCTGCTGCACCTGATACAATATCTTTTTGACTAACTAGAATTTCAGAAAGTCCACTAAATGAATACTCTTGCTTCTCATACTCATCTTGCTTGTCCATAAAAACTAATTTATTGGAAGTTCTGAAATTATTTAAAGCTGCCATCTGAGCAGCAAACATTTGAGCAGACTGAGCATTTCCTGCGCTCAACCCACTCATAGTATTTCTCATACCGTCTAATTTTACAATTTCTAGTAGAGCTTTGTTTAGCAAAGATGCTATAGAATTCTTAGTGTTTTCATGATTCATTAAATCTTGTAAAACATGCTCTAACTCGGAAATTCCCCACCCTTGCAACTGTTGTTCTATTATTCTAGGAGATTTCCTGTTAGTGTATCTAAGGACTCTCGAATGGTGTATTTTTGTAGTTTCCTCTACACCGTCAATAAAAAATGAATAATACATAGGAAGACCAAATTCTGGACTTCTAAAATCTGTAACTACTTCACTAGACCAACTTAATCCATACCATCTATCTGTAGTCAGCAAATTTATTTTTGAATTTTTCTTTATATTTCTTAAATTCAACGGTTTAGATAAATCTTCTTCACCATCATCAACCATAATAAGAGAAGCAGCCCCACCAAATATTCTGGATTGTTTTGTAGCGTATATTAATTTACTCTTTAGTCTATTAATTAAAGAATAAACTTGAGATAAATCAATATCATTATCTCCTCCACAATTTATATCAATGCCATTTGACCACATATCATTTGCAGGAATGTCTACTATCTTTCTAAATACCCAACATCCATTATATATGGCAAGCAATTCCTGTCTTCTAAACGTAATTAAGTCGTTATTAAAGTACGCAGAATTGAGCATAAAATTAGACGTGCCAGTTTGCATAGCAGGATTATTAAAAGACCCATCTTTAATGGACCTTCTAACTCCTAATCCCTCTTGCATAGCACTGTCTAATAACCTTGCAGTTTCACCTATATTTGTCAGTGAATCTGATTCACTTTTATACGCCGATATAGTTATATTAGGATTATTTTTAGTAGTTAACGGACTACTATTTATAAATGCTTCAAAAGACGCATCAAAACTTGCCATAATATAATTTATATACTCCTACACTAAATTTCGTTTAGCTAAATTTGCTAACTCCGCACCAGCAGCTAATATATCTGCACCAAGTACTCCAAGAGTCTTTACAGCTCCCTCTACAACTGTTGGATTTTTAGATTGCAGCATCTTTTTCTTCTCTAATGCTGCGACTGCAATCCCACCTAATATTTTCGCTACATCTTCTACACCATCACTTATATTTGTAGAAAACACTTTTTGATCTTTATTATTAAGACACAACCTTAACTTAGCGATTGCAGCATTTTCACACTCTGCTTTTACTTTATAACTTTTTCCATTGTGCTTTATAAGATAATATCTAACCACTTTTATTCTCCAATATTTCCCTCTACAGTTTCAAACGAATCAACTAAAACTTCTGAAGAATTTACATTTATAGCGTCATAATCCTCAGGAATTAATTCTACACAACCTGAATCTGTAGAAACTGTAGCTTCAACTTTTATAGCTCTTTTGAATACACTTGACATTATCTTACAAAACCAGAGACTTCTACAATACGAGCACCGCTTTGCGTCTCAAGTACAACATATATAGGAGTAAACTTTCTATCCTGTCTATCCTTTACAGATATGTTTTGAACAGGTACTGAGAAGATATAAAATCCTTGAGGCAAAGTTGTTCCATTCTTAATTACGCTATAATTCTTTCCATTGTAATTTATAGACACATCTTCACCACTATATTCTGCACCTACATTTAAATAACCATTAGTCTTATATCTCTGTAATTGGGAATTAATTGCAGCTTTTATATTTGCCATTCCAGATTCAGTTAAATACTGCTTTTGAAGCATCTTAGTTAACACTGAATAGGAGATGTCTCTTTCTACCGCAGCTGCCCCGAAATCCTTGTGTATATTTATGTTTTCTACAGTGGCTAAATTTCCACCAAAGTTAACTGTACTGTTTCCAATACCATCAATAAAATTGTAATAACCTGTATTACCTTCATTCTTAGTAAGAGCTTCAAATTCTAATTGAGTAACATTTTCAAGATAAGAATCTTGGTCTACAGCTAATAATTTTTCTTCGGTATACGAATAATCCTTAATAGTATCCACTCCACTCAAATCAATTTGACTGAAATACGCTCCTATAAGCAATGCTGAATCTAACGGTAAACTATCATAAGTCTTCGTGCTGTACTTAACCGCTGCAAAAGAATCCGTTATTTCATAATCAGTAATATAATTCATATTATTGTAAGCAGTTAACAACATTCTTAATTTTTTAGGACTCTCAGTTTTATCACAATAATCTACTAAATCAGCTACAGATGCTTTTTCAGGATCTCCATACATACTGGAACCAATAAGTTGGGCAGAGACACAGACGTATAAGAAATTATTAGATAATGTTCTTGCTGCCTCGACCTTTTGTTTAAATTCCGCTAAAGTATAGACGGGAGCCGACACCATATCTACTACAATTATCTTTCTGCCGCCATTATAGAAATAATTCTTAATAGATTGTATAACCGTAGAATTTCCAGGCATTATAATACTTTCTAAATCATCTGCTTCAGAACTATCTATCAACACTTGTGGTGCACCATCTAAAAGAGATACAGGAGCTAAATACACTACTGTGTTGTAGTCTCCTAAAATCTTTTCATCTTCTATTAAGTCTAAATTAACTCTAACTACATTATTTATAGAAATCATTTATGCCTCCTATATATTTCTTTCTTCGGATTCTATCTCACCTGCAACAAACTCAAAAGTTCTGTCACCTGCTGCACTGGAAGCAGAGTTTCCAGGAACTTTAATAGGAAATACTCCATTAGCCGTACATGCTATATTACCCAAAGTATCTGATATTGTTATCTTCGACATTGCAGATTCAGGATGAGACCTGCACCATTGAATGAAATTAATTAATTCTTCTACTTTTGATGAAGTCTGCTTCAAGGTAATATTTACCTTGCCAGCCTTGGATGCACTAAAATTGCTAGAATAGCCACCGTCTGGAGAAGTATCAATTGAAAACATATCGTCTGTGTAATCATAAGATACCGTACCTAATAATGTTCCATTTCCACCTATAGTTATTGTCTCACCTTTTAATTCATTAGTAATTACTACACGTACAGTAGTTAAACTGTATACTTTTGCCATTAAATTATTCTCCTCCTATAATGTTGTATATTAACTTTCAAATGTAAATTAATACAAGACTTCCTTATAAGTCTTCTCCCAATTTGATACCTACCATATTTTCTGAAAATTTCTTTAAATCGTTTCCCACAACATTAAATGTGTCTACAATCTTATGAATAGTTAAGTATACCTCTTTCCAATCTAGTTCTTTCTCACTTAACTTTATCGCTTTATAATAACTTTCTAACTCTTTCATTGAAATTTGAATAGAATTTAATGCATCATCAGTTATCTTCTTATTGACATCATTGGGAAGAGGTCCAAACTTCTTACGAGCTATTAATATAGCTTCATCGATATTTTGAGCTTCGATTATTACTGAAGTTCCATCTGATTTAGCTACTCTAAACTTTTTCACAAAATAATCTCCTTTGACTACCTAGAATATTATAACTTTATTCAAAATAATAAATTGCCTAATACCACTGTTGAGAGTATCCCTTCAAATATGTTATGATACATCTTAAACAGCCTGCCATGCCTTCATCTAATGTTGTAGTCTGGTCTAATCCTCTTTCTCTACTTTGTTCTGTTATTCTTATCTTAGCCACATCATTTATTGTCTGTTTACATGTTTTTAAGATTTTTACCTTCTTTTTATACAGACCTGTCTTCAAAGTGTTTATAGACTTGTCTCTATCTCTGTCATCAAATTTTGAAACATTATACACGTTTGTTAACAATGTTGATAATCTGTTTTGCACAGAACAATCTAATACCATATTTCCAGGTAATACATCTTCTCTGCAAAACTTTTCAAACGCCTCTATGCCTCTAAATACATGTTCACTTGTAACTACATATTCATCTAGATAATTGTCTTGTTGAATTTCTATGACCTTTATATTTTCGCCACAAATGTTTGCGCCATAAATTAAAAAATTATTTTTAGTAAATTCTTCAGGATTCACTAAATTTTGAAAACTAAACGCACCTGTGTATACTCCCAACTGCCTTTGCGTAAAATGATATATAACTAACTGACTAAATGCGTCTACTATGTCGTCGTGAGCAATTAATGGAAATTTCTTTAGCTGTTGCACTAAATATTCAGTATGTTCGTTTCGTGCAAATCTTACTATACCTTTCTCCATCCAAACTGAAGCTAACTCTAATCTCTGAGTCTTACTTCTTGTTCCTGGATTAAACGCTACTAATCCTGCTACAGAAGTACTCAAATCTTGTAGTAATGCTGAACCATTAGCCTTATCTTCTACAACCTGTATAACAGACGGGTCTACTGTTTGTAGTCTTTGGAACAATTCTCTTTCAGCAACATATCCTAGGTGTTCTTCTGTTGCATCTGTTATAAGTAATTCATTATCTCGGCTATAGCCTTCACTAAAACCGTGAAAGTCAGATGTCTCTTTATCTTTAACAGGACAGTCATGTGATGCGTAGTGAAGTTCAGAATATGCTTTGAATTCTTCAATTTCAGATTCATCTTCAACCCAATGAATCATATTATCTTTAACTACATTTAATCTACTCTCTCCTGGATTTTGGTTATATTGAGTTTCAAAGTCCTCTGTACCTATCTCCATCTTTAATTGAGTATAGTCTCCAAACCTTTCTTCCCACAATAAATCACCTTGTTTAATAACTTTAACTTTTCCACTGCATGGATAAATAAGAGTCTGCTCTCTAGTTGCTATTGCCTGGATTTCAGTATGACTATAAATTAATCTGAGACCTTTATCTTCTTGAATTAAATCTGAAATATCACCTAAACCTATTCTCTGCATTATATGCCATATAACACCTGTAGTCTTATTGTTTAGTCGTGAAGGCATTGTAGTCTTAAAATAATCTCTAGCATGCAATAACACAGCACCGTTCATTCTTGCGTCAGCTACTGAAATTAAATCGTCATTTATAATTATGTCTGAACCAAATCCTGTAAATTTATCCATTGCTACAGAATATGTCTTACCACCATTCATTAACTCCAAACAAGTAGCACTGTTCTTAGCTAATCTTCTATTTATATCTTCTTCAAAATAATACTTGTACTTGTCACTATTAAGCAGCTTTTGCTTCTTCTGCACCATTTCTCCAGATAAATTTAATGAATGTGATACGCTAGTAACTGTTACAGGTGTGTTTATAATAGTCCATACAGGTCCTAACACATTCATTACTGACGATTTCATGTGTCTTGGCGCAATATTTAAATCATGGTTACGTGTATGACTTCCATCCGGAAGTAACCTGTCCCTTACATCGCACACTCCACCTGTTTCTTGTTTAATTCTATTATACTCAGCGTCATCTATCCATTCACCCCATACATACTTAGGAAGAAAATGTTTAATAGAATATTGATAACACTCACAAAGATACTCAATAAGCCAACAATCACTAAAAGGACTGGTCTCATATGCATCCCAAAATTCCTTAACGAACTCGTACAAACTCTTGAGACAAAGATATTTCTTAAGTTGTTTTCTATTTACTATAGTAGGCATATATTATAATTTAATCTCCTAATATAAAAGGATTCGGACTAAATTCTATTATACAGAAAATAGTCCGAATCGCACTTTTTGGGGAAAATTACAGCACAGTGATTTTATTAAAGTGCTGTTTGATGGGCACGCTTTTTAATCTCTATGTACAGAGCTCTTAATCTCCATAATATTCCCAGTCGAGTTATTAACTCTCCTTCTTTATTCTCATCTTGAGAATTCATCAGTTGACACACAGTGTCGTTAATCCTGCTTTCAGTGTTTTCTATAAAAGCATTCATAGTTATTGGGTGACCTCCTATATTAAATTTAATAAGAATTGTTTGTGTGGATTATTCTTATCATTTCTTATTATATTCTATTTGAAAATAAAAGGCAAGTGATTTTTTACTTTTTCACAAAAATAAATTAATCACTTGCACTTAATTTCAGAAATTAACCCTTTATAAAGCTCTATTATATACTGTCCATATTTCGCCATGAGCTCGCACATATCTTCCTCAGTATAAAATTCTTTTAATTCTATCTGAGTCTCATAAAGTACTGCATGTGTTAATTCATGTAAAAGTATTCTAGTTCTATCTTTGAATGATGTTTCAGTATATATAAATATCTTGGAATCTCTGTAATGTATTGCACCTTTACAAAACCTACCATTTACTTGCAATTCTTCTTTGTTTTCGGTAAGTTCTAGTCTCCATTCATTTCCCCATATACTAAAACTCTTCATAAAATATTACAAATATTTCTTCAATACCTCTGCGAATTCATCTATAATGCTGGGAGCATATTTTTCAAGAATCTTCTTGAGTTCTGCAGCCAAATCCGGATTTATCTCATATTCTGCATAATCAGGAGTCTCTGCTACAACCGATACAGCAGGAGTTTCTTCTACCTTTTCTTCTACAGCTTCACATAAAACTTCTTTGTCTTCTACAGGTTGAGATTCTACAATCTCTTCCTTAACAACATCTTCTACAGCAGGTTCAATAGCTTCTAATACAGGCTGAATCTGTTCTGCTTCAACAGGTTGTACCTCTACAGGAGTTTCTACAATAACTTCCTCTTTGGTTTCTACAGGTTGCTCTACAACTTCAGTAGCCTCAACAGGCACTTCCACTTCAGCAGCTAAATTCTGTTCCTTTATAATCTTTTCTACTTCTTCAGCCTTTTCAACAGTTTCTTTCGGCAACCTATCTTCAAGTCGTTTAAAAAACACATTACCCAATCCCATGTCTATCATCTCCTTGTTTTATTCTATAATTAAATATAACTGTAATAGTCATAAATTTGTTGCTTTAAATACAACTTGGAGAAATGGTCAATCCACACATAAACAATCCTTGTCACCCAATAACAAAACTTATTATAACCATTTCTCCAATGAGCTCACTAGCTCTTGTATTCATCAATGTCAGTCCCGCCCTGACTAAATCTCTACAAGTATTGATGTCGGTAAGCATCTTGAAAATGTTATGAACGGTCAAGATTACTGTAATCAGAATATCCGCTCTTTCTTCTGCCGCATAAAGCGGTATTTTAACTAGATTTTCGCTCCTACAATAACTACTACTTAATTTAACTATAAAAGTTGTGTAGAACTTATTTTATCCTTACAACAGCTATAAAATCAGAGGATTGGTCTACTTTGCATTCTTTATAACCAAGTGGAACCAACTTTTCATAAAAATAGTCCTCTATCTCCAAAAACTCATTTTTATCTATTATGTATACGCCTCTCTTACCACTCGAACTTCTAGATATTAACGCTCTCTTAAATGTTAATTCTATAGTATTTAATTTACGTTTAGATTGACTCATTGTTCGTCAGCTCCTTTTAATCTCTGAATAAATTTTATATCCCTTGCCTTAAGGCATATATCAGTAAACTGTACATCTATTTTGGGGTCAGCTATTGCTGCCTTAGCTGTAAGAAATACAAACTTATCTCCACCATTTTCTAAACTCAATACAAATTGGGTAAATGCATCTTCACAATCTTCTATAACTGCTATAAAATTACCCAAATTCTCTGAACTTAATCCTATCTGTATTACTTTCTTACTTTCTCCAACTCTGTAGTCTAAGTCTGTATAAAACATATTTCTACACCTCAAATAAGCTATTAACTTCAATACTAACTCTATTCTCTACAAAACTATCTTCAAAACGGACTTTAGAATAATCTAAAATAAACATCTCTGGAGAACGCTTATTTTTACTCATTTTGCCTAATCCAGCTTTTTCTAGAACTCTATAGTACTTTTGCAAACTCTTTTCTTTTAATCTAGCTATCTTGTACATAGTAGGTATATCCAATTTATCTCTAGACATTGATATTAAGAGTGAGACTGTTAGTTTATTTAATGTTAATTTTTTATCTCCCGCAGTTCTTTGTACATTAACTGAATCCAGAACCTGGTTTATATTTTCTAGTTTATGTAATTTATAACCTAATTTATTGATGTGCTCTGCAATATCCTTAAATCCTAGTTCTTTCTCACCGTCTATTCTCTTCGGTTTCACAAACTCCCCATAAGTAGACAACATCAAAAATGCAACGTCTTCTTCAACAGCTTTAATTACTTCAGATTTCACTTTACCATAAGGCATTTTATATTGCTTACAAATTGCCTTGAACTTTTCTATAAAATCAGGTTGATTATAAGCCGTAACAAAATTAGTTGTATCACAAGTTATCGCTGAAGCTACATCTATAGCACAGCCTTTGTATTTAGTTTCTATTATAGAATCTAAAAAGCCTTTAGTCATTCCTCGCTTTTCCCAGAGCGGTAAATGAGTTTTAATAAATTCTACACTATTCCATGCATTTGTTCTATTCTTTCCCGCCATATTCAATTCCCCAATCGCATTTATCAATCCTATTCTTAAAAAGTGCTAATACCACATCCTTGTAGCATTCATTACAACATGTAAATAAACTCTTTGGTGGTCTAAGATTATTCCTGTAGCCACTAAGTCTCTTTCCACAGATAAAACACACTTGTTCAGAATCTAATGTTTTCATTTCTTGATAAGCCCCTCCCCATCTTCTATCTCTAAATGTCTGTGTGTATCTAGTATAAATCTTTCAGCTGCTTCTTCTGAAACAAACCCTGTAAATCCAAATACAGTTCCACTGCCATCACTAAATAATACTCCAACCTTTCCGTCAGAGTATTTATATACAAAAGCATTTCTAAAACACATAAACAATTACCTCTATATGTTATTATAATGCATCAAATATTTTTATTCAATTCTTTCTTCTTAAAAAATCGGTTTAGTCTAAACTTGTTAAGCACAATTTGCTTGCACTCTGCGCAATAACAATATGTAAACCCATCTATATTGACAGGAATACAATTAGCCTCTTTTCCGCAATTATCACAAATAAATTTCATCTCAATTTTATTAGTTGAGGTACTACCTCTACATAATTATTTTCAAGATAACTTAAAGTCTT
>Ga0310690_10010025_pt1 | contig 11830 bp, 7 predicted proteins | sample AusTroGonzalo_MG_2_FD_207661 | JGI IMG/M metagenome (GOLD analysis project Ga0310690, IMG submission 207661) | Bovine rumen microbial communities from tropical cattle in Woodstock, Queensland, Australia - Gonzalo_04 (v2) (version 2) | ecosystem: Host-associated > Mammals > Digestive system >...
AAACAGCGGCAGCTGATGCCAGACCTGCGCCCAGCGATCCAGCAGATCCCGAAGGGGCTGCAGGGTCTGGATATAATCGCAAGTAAAATCGTCCGTATAGCGAGGATCTTTCACCCAGTTGAAAATTGTCATCCCACAGTTCCAGCTGCCGGCGTGATACGCCTGATCCCCCGTCATGGCATAATATCCGTAGCTTTGCCCGATAGCCGCCTCCAGATAGGAGACCGGGAAGCGCAACCCCATCCGGAACCAGGCCCCTGCGTAGACGAACAGGTTCTCCTTCAGGTGATGAACCGTATCCTTGACCGGGTCGGAAATCAGCGGATCATACCGTTCCCCGATCACCGCCGTATCCAGTACGCTGCCCACCTGCTCCCGCTCTTCAGCAGTGATCTCGTCTCCGTAATCCCGGAAAGTTCGGGCCGTCTGCTGAAACGGAATCGTCAGGGCGCTGCTCATTGTCCCAGGCGCCACATGCTCCACCTTCCGAATATACACCTGGTACCCACCCCAGAGGATCAACCCGGAGAGTAACAGAGCACAGACACGAAAAGCGCCGCGTCCAAATCCCGCCCGGAGGACAGCAATCACCAGCGCCAGCGTGACCGGAATGGCAATATAAACACAGTTTCCCCGAAAGAGCGAAATTGCCAGGGCTGAAAGGCCATAGCCCAGATATGGAAGCGCGTTCCGCTGTTTCCGCCGCAGGCAGGTCGCCACTTCGATCGTTTCCATCGTATACCAGCAGAACAGCGCTGCCGCCCAGGTGTCCTTAAAAGCGTGCTTGGCGTAGGCGCCCCAGACCGGAACCAGCGCGTAAAAGAGGATCACCGCCCACACAATCCCCTTTCGGACGTCTCTTTTCCGAAGCCGAAGCGCCAGGGACGCATAGATCCCGGCCATCATGATCGCGCGAAGAAGCGTGAGCAGGAACATCCCGATGTTTTTATCCCCGAGCAATTCTCCCAGCCGATAGAAGGATCCCACCAGGGTGCAGTAAAACCAGGGAAAATCGTTGCTTTTCACACTCAGGCTGAGATATTGCGCAATCGGCTTGTATACATCATAATCCGCGCTCATGGGATAATAGCTGATCAGCCAGGGCAGCCATCCGGCCAGGATGACAGCGAAGGCCATCAACACAAAGCGTCTGTTTTCCCTTTTTCCCTCCGGTACGGCGTTATTGCCCAGTGCATGGGGGATCCAGGCCAGCAACAGCCGAGCCGTCGCCTGGAACACGACAGCGCAGGCAAGCGCATACAGCCAGAAAGCAAGATGTTGAATAAAGGTTCGAGGTAACCGATCTACCGCGTACATCCACTGACCTGAAGCGTTCAGCACGCCGAAAGCCGCGCTCAGCGCCCACAGCCCAGGGACTCTCCTTAAAGCCCTGGCATGGGGATTCCGCTCCGCCAGGGTCAGAACCGTCCCAATCAGAAAGGGCAGCGCCATCGTCAGGGAGCCAAACCCCTGAATGGAAGAGAGTACAGGAAACAGCGTTCCATCTTCCCCGGAGATCCGCCCGGGATTCAACGAAAGACAGACGGAAAGAATCACGCTTTCCAGCAGCAGGAAGAACCATCGGCTCCGCCATTCTGCCTTTTCAATCATACCATCCTGTCCTTCCTTTCATCTCGTCGTATATGATGACGGTTGCCCTCGTCTCTCAATTCCGCTTCCAGGCAACCCGTTCGACCGCCATTTCTACATTTTCCCGGGGGAAAATCAGGTATTCCACGCCCCGGCTGTCCTCCGGCACATCATAGGTCACGCTGACTGTCAGGCGCCCTTCTGCATCGAATTCCGAGGCCTGGATCAGCCGTTCGGCCCGCAGGCTCTTTCCGAATCCCGTTGCCGCCCGCAGAGAACAGATTTCCTGCTCCAGGGGAAGGGCATCCGCATTGATCAGCTGTAACGTAAAGGTAACGGTATAATTTCCGATCCGCTGTTCCAGGTATGGTCCATGGTTAAAGGGACGCTCCTTTGTCAGCAGAAGCCCGCCATTCTCCATCCTTTCCAGCTGGTTGATCTTCACAAAGGCGCCCAGATCCACCTCCCGTTCTGACAGGTAAACGGAAGAGAACGTGTATCCGGCTTCGCTCAGCTTCGCGACCAGCACCTGATCAAAGGTAAACAGGTTCGTATCCGGCGACAGCTCCGTATACACCGCGCCGACGTTCAGCAGGGGGTAACCATCGTCCGCCCGTTCCAGCAGCACGCTGCCCCGGGCGAGGCGTCCGATCTCTCCGGGGGAAAAGACCCGGCCCCGGATTTCCGGGTACCGCTCCCGGTACAGCCATTCCCACTGTCCCGCGTACACCGGTTCCTCCGCCGTGGCCAGCGCCGTTTTCACTGGTTCCGCTTCCGCCGCCATCTGCTGATCAACGACCGGACGGGCGTCCCGTACCTGTCCGGTTGTCCAGACGCATCCCGCGACCACCGCGCAGATCAGCGCTGCCGCCATCCCCAGCGTTCCTCCGGAGGGGCGACGCTTCTCCAGCATCTCCATCGTTCCTCTTCTGAGCGTTACCCCCAGCAGGATTGCCCCGCCCAGGCACAGCAGCCAGAAAAAGAGCGCCGGCAGGCTCTTTTCCCCCTGATCGGACCAGGCGGCGAGATCCTGCCATCCCTCCAGGGCAAAAAGCGTCCTGGCCCAGGAAAGCAGCCCGGGAAGCAGTAGGGCAAAGGTCACCCCCGCCACGCCCAGCGCCGCCCAGCCGGCCAGGGATTTCCTCCTGTCCGGGGCCGGAAGCGTGCCCGGCGCCGGATCCTCCCTCCGCATCAGCGGAAAGGCGCAAAGGGGCATGGCAACCATCAGATTGAAATTCACTTCCGGAAAGTGATGCTCCGCGAAGGAATGGAACGCGATCACCGTCATCGCCAGCGCCAGACGGCGATGCCCCGTGCGGATCGCCTTCCAGGTCATCCAGACCCACATGCACGCCATCCCCAGGGTAAGCACCCAGCCATACCGGATCAGGAGCAGGACATAGGTGCTGTCCAGATATTCATACCCCGCGGCATTATAAATCACACTGTTTCCCTGGCCATTCTGCACGGTCAGCGCACCCAGCCCGTGGATGCCATACTTCTGATACGCCGTCCATTCATACAGGAGCCGGTCACTCAGCCATCCGTTGGCCTTATAGGCAAAGGCATTCCCCTGGCCATAGAGCCAGACCAACGTGAAGATGACCGCCGCCAGCACGGGAAACGCCACGACGCATCCGCCATCCACAATCCGCTGGACCCATCGCGCGCCCCGATGCCGGGCAAGCACCTTTTCCTGCAGCAAATCATAGCCCATCACCACGGCCATCAGCAGCATGCAGACCGTACTGGTCACACCGTCGCACAGCGTATAGATCAACCAGGCCGCCCCCAGCGCGAGGGCGATCATCAGCGCCGTGGCTCCTGCTCCCCGTTTCCGGGAAGAGCACCAGGCAAACAGCAGCAGATACACCAGATAGGAGGAAAAATCCGTCGGATAACAGATTCCGTAGGCGCTTCTCAGCTTTCCCCAGGTCCCCATGCGCAGATAAATCAGATTCCGGATCGCGCCGGACAGGGCGCTGAGCACCGTAGCTGCCAGCATCATGCCGATACATACCGCAAAGGTTCTCAGCGCCTTTTCCGCCTCAATCCCATACAGGCAAAAGGCAACCAGTGGCAGATATACCCAGAAAACATACCCGAACCGTTGGGTGATCACGATGCAGGGAACCAGGCTGCCCAGAGCGATCAGCCCCTTCAGCAGAACAGCCAGACTCGCCTTCCGTTCCTTCGCGCGCCGAAAATCCATCCACAGGCCCGTCAGCAGCCGGGTGAACCCCACCACCGCCAGGAGGGAAAAGGTGATCGTACGATATGTATCGTCAAAGGAAAACCGGAAGGAGGAAGAACGAATAAAAAGCCAGATGCAGTAATGCATAACCGCGCCCAGCGCCGTCCATTCTGTAACTTTTCTGAACATCTTTTCACCTCGTTCCCCATCAAAGGGACAGGAATGTGGGACGGATCCGCAGCAGTGATGGAATCACCACACGGATCTAAGCGACAGGAATTGCGCCTGCGCATTCCCGAAAGCAGTCGGAATCATTTCAGGCATTCCTCTCTTTTCCATTATAAAGTCAAACGGATTCCCCGTCAATCTTTCAAACGGACAGTTGCATTTTTCCTCATTTCGTGGTAAAGTAACCATGATGACTCAAACAGGGAGGTACTTTATGAGGAAGCCATTTTTCTGGGCAGCGATGTTGCTGGCATCTCTGTTGCTCCTGACCATGCCCGCCCTGGCGGCAAACCAGGGGGATACGGTGGAGCTGAAGCTGTCCATTACGTCGGAAGACGCTTATTTTGTTCAGGTGGAATATGCCATCGATGAAAACGTGTTTGAATTTGTCGGTGTCAAGCCCGATCTGGGCTCGATGAGCCGGAAGGGCTTTGCCGCTGTGCGGGTGGATAAGCCGATCAACGCCGACGTGGGCATCATCACCCTTCGGGTGAAGGACAACGCCCCGGACGGGGAATACACAATCAAGCCCACCGTAAAAGCCGCCTACCGGCTGGATGAAGGCACCGCCTCCGCCCAGGCCAGCTTTTCCACCGTACAGGTCGGAAAGGAGCAGCCGAAGGAAGTCGTCATCGACGGCGGCAAATACCTGCTTAATCCGGATAGAACGGCCTCTTTCCTCGCCCCGGCGGATGAAAAGGCCACCAGCATCACCATCCCGGCCAAGGTATCGATCAAGGTGAATAAGAAAAAAGTCGACTACACCGTGACCTCCATTGCGCCGAACGCCTGCAAGAGCATGGCCAGCCTGAAGAAGGTGACGATCGGGAAGAATGTGAAAATCATCGGCACCAACGCCTTCTGCAACTGCGCAAAGCTGGCTGAGGTTTCATTCGTGGGCGGCGGTCCCAGTCTGAAAACTATTGACGATTCCGCTTTCCAGAAGTGTACGTCCCTCACGGAATTCACGATCACCAAGAACGTCACCAAGATTGGCAAAAACGCCCTGAAGGACTGCAAGAATCTGGCCACCATTAACGTCAAGCCCAAGAAGCTGACCAAGAAGAACATCGGCTCCGGCGCCTTCAAGAATATCAGCTCAACCGCCTCCTTCGTCTGCGAATCCAAAAAGATCGCTGCCAGCTACAAGCCTTTCTTTATCAAGACAGGCGGCGCGCCGAAGAAGGGAACCTGGAAATCCAAATAATTGCTGAGAATCAGCGAAGCCGGCGGTCATCCGCCGGCTTTCTTTTTGCCCTATCGTTTTTTGTTGGGGAAACGCTGGTTTTCCCTGGTTTTCCAGCGCTCCTCCTGACGGGGGAGCGGTTTCAATCAGTGTTTCTTCATGTACTCCAGATTCTTCCGGATCAGGTCCAGCCGTTGCTTCACGCAGTCCACACTGCGCAGGGGATCCTCCGGTGTGTTGAACACATAGTCCTTCAGCCGCTCCACATCCGTCTGGGCCACATGCATCCGGGTATCGGACGACGCATAGTAAATATATACCTTGCCATCCTCATCCACGATGGCGCCGTTGGTGAACACCACGTTGGACACATCGCCGATCCGTTCCCGTCCCAGCGGGCCCAGCAGCATCCCGGAAGGCTCCGCGATCACGCGGGCCGGATCCCTGAGATCCGTCGCAAAGGCATACAGGACATAGCGCAGCCCCGCCGCCGTATTTCGCACCCCGTGGGCAATATGGATCCATCCCCGGTCCGTCCGGATCGGAACCGCGCCCGCGCCGTTCTTCGCCTCGGTGATGGTATGGTACTTCCGTTTGGACAGGATCCGCTCCTCATCAATGACAGGATGCAGGATATCCTCGCACAGGCCAAAGCCGATTCCCCCGCCGGATCCGGTCTCGATGAAATCGTCCATCGGCCGGGTATAGAACGCGTACTTTCCCTCCACAAATTCCGGATGCAGCACCACGTTCCGCTGCTGCGGAGACCGCAGGGTTTTCAGGTTCGGCAGCCGTTCCCAGGTGATCAGATCCTTCGTGCGCACGATCCCGGCCGCCGCGACGGCCGCGGAGAGATCCGGATTTTCCGGATCCTTGCTTTCCGAGCAGAAAACGCCGTAAATCCATCCATCCTCATGCTGCGTCAGCCGCATATCATAGACGTTGGTTTCCTGCTTCTCCGTATCCGGCAGGAGCACGGGTTCATCCCGAAAGCGGAATCCCTCCGTGGGGCGATCGCTCTCCGCCACGGCGAAGAAACTCTTCCGGTCCATCCCCTCCACGCGCACCAGCAGGCAGTATTTCCCGTTCACCTTCAGCGCCCCGCTGTTCATGGTCGCATTGACCCCCAGCCGCTGCATCATGAAGGGATTGGTTTCCGGGTTCGCGTCATACATCCAGAAGGGCGGAATATGTTCCCGCGTCAGCACCGGATTCCGGTAGCGAACATACAGCCCGTTATAGAAATGCTCATCCGCCGGGTTGGGGCGGGCAAGCAGGCGTTCATAGCTCTCCATCAGGGAGTCGAAGCTGCGAATCATCATGTTCCTTTTCTCCTTTTTATCTCCCGCCGTGTCCCCCTTCGGGAACTGTTCGGCCAAGGTTTTCTTCCCTGGATCAGTAGTGATGAACCGCCTCGTCGTCCCCACCGTGAAGCACGCTGTGGGCCTTGATGTAGTTCACCACCGCGTCCACCGTCGTGAAGGCCAGGCCTACATGGGTGTCCGCCGCGCCATAGTAAATTGCGATCCGCCCGGTATCCGCATCCTGCAGGGTCGCGCAGGGGAAGATCACGTTCGGCACGAAACCGGTTACCTCATAGTCCTCCTCAGGGGTCAGCAGATAATTGGCGCAGCGATACAGCACCTTGCTGGGTTCATTAATATCCAGAATCGCGCCGCCCATGGAATAGACAAAGCCGTTGCAGGTGGTAGCCACGCCATGATAGAACATGAGCCAGCCTTCCGTGGTTTCAATCGGGGCGGCGCCGGCGCCGATCTTCACGCTTTCCCACCATTCCCCGCCGCTGCCCATCACATGGCGGTGTTTGCCCCAGTAGGTCATGTCCGGGCTTTCGCTGAGGAAGATATCGCCAAAGGGCGTATGCCCGCTGTCGGAGGGACGGGACAGGAGTTTATACGTGCCGCCGATCTTCCGGGGAAAGAGCACCGCGTTCCGGTTGAAGGGGATGAAGGGATTCTCAATCCGGGTAAAGGTTGTAAAGTCCTTCGTCTTCGCCATGCCGATGGAAGCGCCGTAGAAGTCGCCGCACCAGATGATATAATAGGTATCGTCCACCTTCACCAGCCGGGGATCATAGGCATAATGGGGCATCTTTGGATTTCCCTGTTCATCCGTGAAGGGCACCTTTTCACGCTCCACCTCCCAGTGGATGCCATCCCTGCTGTGACCCAGATAGACATAGGGAATCCCGTTGACCTGCTCGCCCCGCAGCACGGCGATAAAGCCATCCTTCCACGGCACGACGGCGCTGTTAAAGATGCGGGCAATTTCCGGCGTGGGATTTCGCCCCATGACCGGGTTCTCGCTGTACCGCCACACCGGCGTCTCAGTTTTCAGATCCACCGGCCGCTCCTGCCACGGAATGTTGGGCAGGGAATTCACGTTCACCATTTTAACCATTGCTGTTTTCCTCCATTTTTTTCATTTCACTAACCACAAAATCACTGGCCACTACCCAGCGGCCTCTCCGAATTCCGATAAACCGGCTGCCCGCTGACCACCGTGCGCCCGAAGGGTTCCTTCACCCCGCTGCACCGGCCCGCGATGGCCTTCACCGCCAGTTCAATCATCCCTTCCGTATCGACCCGGAAGGTGCTCAGCTCAATCGACTGCTCCTGCCCCGTCACAAAATCGTCAAACCCCGTCACGGAGACATCCTCCGGCACGCGAACGCCCCGTTCTCCCAGCGCCCGGATCAGAGACAGTGCCACCACGTCGCAGTTGCACACGAACGCCGTCGGCAGCTTCTCCGGCAGACGGAGGGGAATCATCTCTCCCTCCGCGTCCCGGTCCTGAACAACCCATTCCTCCCGAACCGGAAGGGTATGCGTCAGCATCGCCCGGTAATACCCCAGATAGCGATCCATGATGCTGCTGGTGGCGCCCACCGTACCGACAAAACCGATGTCCCGGTGCCCGATCCTGATCAGATGGCTGGTCAGCCGGTAGCAGCCGTAGGTATTGTCCCCCACCACCGCGTCAGCGCTGCCATGCTCGTCATAGAAATCCAGGAACACCATCGGCGTTCCGGTCTGGGCAATCATCCGGTAATATGCCTTTCCCGGTTCCCCCAACAGAATCATCCCGTCCGCCCGTCCGCTCCGGATCAGATTTGGGATCACCAGCGCCTCCTCGTCCTGGGGGCTGAGAATCTCCAGCAGCCCAAAGTGTCCGAGATCCGAGAGTTTCTTGATCAGGCGCTTGTACATGACGGCATAGAAGGATTCCGCGTCAAAGTACCGATCCGGGATCAGGATGCCGATATCCAGATGCTGCCTGGGAACGGTTTTGTCCCCGCCCGGATAGGCGTAGCCCATCTCCTCCGCCTTCTTCAGGATTTTTCCCCGAAGGCGGTCGCTCATCCCCGGCTTCCCGGCCATCGCTTTGGAAACCGTTACCACGCTGGTACCAACCGCCCGGGCGATATCCCGCATCGTCGGCTTTTTCCCTGACATTTTCCCCGCCTTCCTCCAAAATCCATAATTCCTTACTGGTCCCTATTCAGTCATGGCCCCGGCATCGGGCAACTGAATCATTATGATCACTTCCCGCCTTACGCCGGTACCGCCCACTCGATCAGCTTCAGACACATCCGGCCGTTATGATAGGGACATTTCCATTCCTCCACCATCGGTTTATGGAGGGAAGTTCCATCCTCCCGGAGTTCGTTGAACCATTCGCTGCCCTCCCGGGAATCCACCGTCACCGTGCGGATGTACCGCCACTGGATCTCCATCCGCTCCAGCCAGGCCGCCTCCCCGGTCATTTGCCAGCCGAAGGCGAACCCCAGCATGGTTTCCGCCTGCGGCCACCAGGCCCGGGTCTCGTTCACTTCACCGTTCACGCACTCGTAGCGCAGCCCATGATCCGTAAACGCCCGCTCCGTCGGACTCCGCAGCAGATCCAGACACATTGCCTTCCACGCCTTCGCTTCTTCCGGGGGCAGCAGGGTTTCCGCCGCATCCCAGATCAGCCAGCTGCCCTCAATGTCATGCCCGTAGGACTGCATATCCAGCAGCGGCCGATATTCCCAATCGTAAAAGACATCCATCCTGCGCTTTTCCGGGTTGTACATCACCCGCAGGAACCGTTCCAGCGCCTTTTTCCCGGCCAGGCGCACCGCCTCATCCCGCTTCGCCCGGTACAGCTCCGCGTAAGCTTCCAGCACATGCATAAGCGTGTTCATCGTCCGGGACGCCATCACGCCGTTTTCGCTCAGCTTCTCGTTGCTTTCCGGAGAGAAGTCCGCCTTCAGCGCTTCCAGGTAACCGCCCTCATCCCGGCAGACGTCCTCGATCTTCCGGAACAGCCCCATGGCAATCTCCAGCGCCTCCTCCAGCCCGGTCAGCTGATAGTAGGCAGCCAGCCCATAGATCGCGAAGGCCTGGCAGTAAGTGTGCTTCGTGGTATCCGCGGGTTTCCCGTCAAAGGTCACAGACCAGAAAACGCCGCCGTTTACCGGATCCAGAAACCGCTTCAGAAACCGGTAGGCATGATCCGCGTACGGCCGGTATGCCTCCTTCTTCAGGGTCATGTTCGCCATGGAAAAGGTCCACAGGATCCGGCTGTTCAGGATGCAGCCCTTGTCCGCCTCCCGGTTCACCGTCAGGGTTTCCTCGTCCATATATCCATAGAACCCACCCTGCTCTTCATCCATGAGTTTCATCCAGAACGGCAGAATCTTTTTCTCCAGGTGTTCCCGGACTTCCTCCGTCAGCCTCATGATCGTCCTCCTTTGCATCTCACCCAATCTGTTTCAGCCTTTCACGGATCCGCTGGCCAGTCCTGCATACACCTGCTTCTGGAAGAACAGGAAGATCAGCAGCGAGGGAATCAGGGTCATCAGCACACCCGCGCAGATAATGTTGTAGGAGCTTTTGTAGGGACCGGAGAAGGAATACAGCGCAGTCGAAATCGTACGCCAGGAATTGGATTGCAGATACAGGTTCGCGTTGTAGTATTCGTTGTAAACCCCCACGCCCTTCAGCACCGCCACAGTGATGATCGCCGGCTTTGTCAGCGGCAGCAGGATTTTGAAGAACACCCCGAAGTAGGTACATCCCTCCAGCACGGCGGATTCATCCAGCGCCACATCCAGGTTTTCAAAGTACTGCAGGAAGATGTAGATTGAGATGACATCCGTCCCGCTCAGCAGGATCATATATCCGACGATGGAGTTCAGGAATCCAAGATCCCGCATAATCTGGTAGGTCGTCACCTGCATCGCGATCCCGGGGATCAGTGTCGCGATCATGAACAGGTTCCGGATCAGATTGTTGCCGGGGAACCGGAACCGGTTCAGCACATAGGCCAGCATGGACCCCATCATGACGGACACCGCCACCACGACGATCACCACCGAGAAGGAGGTCAGAAAGGCCCGCAGCATCTCCCCCTCGGTCCAGACCTGCACATAGTTCCCGAAGTTCAGCCAGTTGGAGGGCGGCGTCATGGCGTTGGTCGTCGCGTACTCCTCCGATGTCTTGAAGGAGATCATGAAGGAGGATACGATGGGCAGCAGCGCGATGAAGCACGCCAGCAGCAGTGCCAGATATTCCAGCGTCTTGATGATGATCCGCTTTACCCGCGCGGAGGAATTGGAAGGCATCACCGATTGCGTAATATTCGACATGTTCCCGTTCCTCCTTTCTCACCACAGCGCCTTGGCCTTGTTGGCCTTGGCGCTGAAGGTGTTGTCCGCGTCCCTCATCACAAACCGGAAGAACAGCCGCTGCCCGGCGGTGAACAGCAGGATCAGCCCCATCAGCACCATGGCCATGGCGCAGGCCTGTCCCACCTTACCGGAGACATGGGCCATCTGGTGAATCTTGATGAAGAAGGTCGCCGTCCCGTTGGCCCCCATGCTTCCCACCACGTACGCCGGCTCAAAGGCAGACAGCGATCCGGTGATGGACAGGATCAGGTTCAGCATGAATACCGTCTTGATCCCTGGCAGAATGATGGCCTTGAACTGCTGCCAGCGATTCGCCCCGTCGATGGTGGCCGCCTCGTACAGCGTCGGGTCAATGGAGGCGATGGCGCCGATGAACAGCACCATGTTCTGCCCGCAGTATTTCCATACTGAGGTGAACACCAGGGACCAGTTGTTCACGCTCTGATCCCGCAGCCAGTACGGCAGGGATTCCAGCGGAATCCCCAGGGTCTGCAACACCGTGTCCAGCACGAATCCCCGGGTGTAGAAGAATTTGAAGATGTAGCCGATGGCGATGCCGTTCACCAGGAAGGGGAAGAACATGATCGCCTTGTACACACCCGCGCCCCGGATCCGCTCCAGGCTCAGTACTGAGGCGAAGAACAGCGCCAGCGCCAGCTGAACCACCGCGCCGGCCATGTAGTACAGGCTCAGCAGCATGGCCCCTACGTACTCTTCCTTGGAGAAGACCTTCAGATAGTTGTCCAGCCCCACGAACCCCTTGTTCTTCGTGTAGGTCATGTTGTAGAAGCTGAACTGGATCATCTTCCCAAAGGGGATATAGGTAAACAGGATCAGCAGGAACATGGGGACGACCGCAAACAGGACGATCACCGCCACTTTTTGCCAGTTGATTCTCTTCCTTCTCAGATCCGGCTGCACGGTGCTTACAACGCTC
>Ga0310690_10010026_pt1 | contig 11830 bp, 12 predicted proteins | sample AusTroGonzalo_MG_2_FD_207661 | JGI IMG/M metagenome (GOLD analysis project Ga0310690, IMG submission 207661) | Bovine rumen microbial communities from tropical cattle in Woodstock, Queensland, Australia - Gonzalo_04 (v2) (version 2) | ecosystem: Host-associated > Mammals > Digestive system >...
CAGCGTGCTAACCTCGATCACTGACGGTTCTTTTCGGAAAAGTCATGGCGAATGATTTCCTCTATGTGTCTATATAATACCATATAAATAAAAAAAGACGGACCCCTTTCGGGATCCGCCTTCTTTCGGAGAATATCTCAACACGGCCGTCAAGCCGCGACCGTGGTCAACCGTTTGCGATCCGGTCCCATGTCTTCGGACCGCATTTTCCATCAGACACCAGTCCTTTTTTCGCCTGGAACCGTTTGCACGCCTGTTCGCTCCGTTTCCCGTAGTGCAAATCGCAGACCAGCGATTTTCCTTCGTCATCCGTGATCTTCAAGGTGTTCATCATGGATTGAAAAACCAGGACGTTCGGGTCTACCATCGCGGATCCGTCCGCATTTCTTTTCAGTGTTTTCATTTGCATATCAAATTCACCTCCGGGTGTAGGTTTCGGATCCGGCTGATCATAGCTGATCCCGACCTCTTGAAACCAGTGCGTGAACGGTCGATCAGATAATTTCGTGATTACCGTACCATAGTCAAAACCGCGTTCTTCGGCGATCAGTCCGCCTGTCAGATACACGCCAACATGACCTGACTTCCACACGATCAGTCCGCGGATCTCCGGAATTGAGCTGATCGGACCTTTCACTTTCGCTTTCTGGTATGCCGTGTTCGCGTTCACGTCGCTGGATCCGTCGTATTTCGGAGTATCGTCCAGTGACGGGAATTCTTCTTCGCCTCCGGTCCATTTGTACCATTTTACGAGGCCGTAACAGTCCGACGTCCTACGGCCGACATAATTCGTCCTTGCGTATTTATATCGCTTTTCGGACATTCTTTCGGGATATAGGCGTCTGACCTCGGCAAGTTTACGTTCGGTCAGTATGGCGCCATAAGTGGCATATATGTATGGAACTTTCGCCGCGGCCGCTTTTTCAGCGAATCTCGCAAGACCTTCACCTGTCTTCATTTATCGTCACCGTCCTTGTCCATGTCATCGATCTTTCCCTTCGCGCCTGTCAGAAGTTTTTTCAGCCACTTCGGGACACTGTGTTTGTTTGCCTTCAGAATGTTTTCGGTGATCGATATCGATTCATTGAGAATAATATACACGCCGACGATCGATCCGAATAACAGCATCTTCGGAATTGAGATCGACACGACGTCAAGAATATAAGGAACCGCCAGATCGAGAAAAAACGCGAAGATCATGGAAAACAATAATGTGATCTTCTTCCAGAAACCTTTCGTTCCCTTCTCGGAAGTGATCGGTTCACCTGTCGCAGCTGCCCGGATCAGTCCGGAGATCACATCCATGACGATGACCACGGCGACCAGCATGATCAGAACGACATATTGTTCCGCGATGGTCGCGATCGATCCGATCAAGGCGGAAATCGCCAAAAGATACCTGTTCATACAATCACACACCTTCCATGAACATTTCTGTTCGTTCCTTGATCAACATATCGTGTAGTTCATCCAGTGTCAGGATCCGTCCCGGCTGAATGTTCTTTACGACTTCGCCGTATTTCATCAGCTGGATCCGTTTCGTTTCCATGTCCTGACGTATGACAAAGAAACCGTCCTGGATCTCATTCGCTTCGTGTGGCATTTTAATTACCTCCGATCAAGGTCAATAGGTACTCAACACGCATAGTTCGATTGTTCGATTTAGTGACAGGGTTCTGTAAGTTATTTATAGACATCAGCGTCGGAAGATACAGAACACCGCCGCGCGAGAATACAGTGTAAGGAGAATCGCCCCAGTTAAAACCAGTCTGAACGGCCATCGGTCCGTTTTTGTAAAGCGCCATCGCCTCACATCCCGGAAGCGTGCTGTCACCTGTTCTTTGTCCGCGTGCGGCAACCGGGTAAACATAATCTCCGTTGATCAGAAAGTTTCGTCCCAGGACCAGTCCGGCGGTCTGCGTGATCGGTTGCTGTGATAATGACACGTTTTCGGTCAAGTATGATGTCAGAACGGTTGTGTCCGCCGGTGTCTGAATATTGATCCGAACGAACGTCTTCGAATCCGATCCGGAGATCCAATAGATATTACCGCCGGAAACGATTCCGTTGTTGACCTGGTTCTTTCGAAGCTGCGGACGTGCCAAAGTCGCGCCGGAGATATCGATCGTCTGTGCTGTGACGGTGAAATCAGACTTTGACACAATATTCAGATAAAGTCGTGTCGCTGTGCTTTCGTCACGTTCCATGACGTAATAATACGAACTGTCCTGTGCTATAAGGAAATAACCGGCCGTGAACGACCGCGAAAGCGTCGCGGATCTGGTCGATGCGACTGTGTAATTGTCCTGATCATTGACCTGGACATCTTCAACCAGGCAAGGACGGACGAACGGATGACGGACAACATCTTCTGTCAGAACGTTTCCGTTCAGATAAAGACACACGCCGGTTCCGTTGTCGTTGATCTTCACCGGGACGCGGTTCGAATAGTCTTCATCGTAGTTATACGACCCGGACGCGTATTCGGTCGTTCTGGTGATATCTAAAATGCTGTTTCCGAACGTCTTCAGAAGCGGAAGTGATCCGTCAGGATACAAGCCACAGTCGCCGGCCTCCGGATGCACAAGTGACACGGCGCTGATCTGTCCATTTCCCTGTTCGAGTGAGAAGTCCCACACGAACTTCACTTGACCGTTCTCGGCGTCGATATACGATGCGGCGCCGTTCGGGTTTCCTCTTGTCGTTGATCCGGAAGAATGTGTCGTCTGTCCGGCATGACCGACCAGTTTATTCGAGCTTTGAGAAGGCGGAAACATATTGTCCGCGGATTCGGTCAGTTCGTCCCAGAACAGGAACACACCGCCTAGAATCTTTCGAAGTGACATTATATCGTTAAAATTCTGACATCCGAAAGGATCAGTGTCGAAGATCCTTTGAAGTGCATTCGTGATCATGTTCTTGTCTTCATGGATCTCGCGCCTTCTGGTCGAAGGATCTTCAAGAATGATACGTGTCCGGCCTTCAATTTTTCCGGTTCTTAATGCGTCAATGAATTTATCGTGCATCGTCTTCACCTTCCTGTTCTGTTTCGTCATTTTCAACAAGTTCATTCACCTGATCAGGATCCGATTCTTCTCCGATCAGCTGCGTGACCGGGCGTGATGCCATCATAAGACCGCGAGAACTTGAAACCGCCTGAAGTGCAAGGTCGATGTCACGGCGATAAACGACCGTCGTGTCGCCTTCATCGCTCCAGAAGTTGTTCACGCCTAGTGTTGTTTCGGGTGTCGGCGTTATCGGTGTGAAAGTGAAGTCGGTTGCGTCTGCAACTTCGTAAACAATGGTTATCGGATTTGCATTGAGCCAAGTCTTGAATGCGTCCACGCTTGCCCATGTTTGATGCAGATATGCATACATAGTCGGACGCTGATTTGCTCCACTTCCCGTATTCATCAAACGATAACATTCGCTACTAGGATAAGGAGAACCCGAAGCAGTAGCACTCCATGGAACACCTATGTCGGAAATTACATTTGAGCCACTAGGATTATACGCTAAAGGTATTCCGCTAATATAGAAATACATGTGTGTATATCCTTCTTCCGATGTGCCATAACTTAATGAAACACTTGATAAATCATCGCCTGTGTACGTCTGTTTATGGACTTTTGTCTTTCCCGTCCCGTTCACCACGTCCACCGTACCGCCATAGATGGTCTGTCCGAGGTTTACTGTGTTCGAAACAGGAGCGGAATAAGGCTCATAAGATGTAGCCGTTGAGCCGACTTCAAGAAAACTATTCGAAATCGTTGTGCTACTTGAAGTGTCACCTAACTCAATAAAAAACCGAACGTAACAATCGACAACAATGTTTACAGTAAAACTTTTTGTCGTTGTGTTCGAGCCATATCTCCATCTGTTTGTTGCTAACTGTAAATCATTACTAGGCTTATAGGTGTTATCGGTCAGTGCATTTCCGTTAGCGTCCATTAAAAGAACCGACAATCTCCAATTCGTTGCATCTTCGACAGTGCCGATTGTCACAGTATATGTTCCATGATGAATTGCGAAACATTCGGACAAGTCCGCCATCGAATTTGTATATCCGACAATTTCTTTTGCAAGAAGATTTCTTCCTGACTGCGTCGCAACGATCTGCGATTTCCCGGTCAGATTCGGGTCGACATTTATAATCCAACTTTTCACCGGGACGCGATCCGCGCCATCAGTCACCACAGCAACGGACCCAGTCGCCGTTCCCTCCGGAAGTGGACCCATCAGATTGACGTCATCCGGCCATTCTTTCGGCGGATAATTTTGACCCGTGGTCCCGAATTTCTTATTCAGAACCGCGTTCATAGAACTTTTCAGTGATGCCGGGATGCCGGCGCCACCAGCTCGAAACCATGTCATCTAACCACCACCTTCACACCCAGATCCGCGGATTGTTCTTCGAATGTCAGAACAATTTCGCCGGTCGATACTGTCACGGATTCCGGCGCGATGCCGTAAACATCCGTATAGATATCAATCGTAGAAGTCGTCGTGATCGATGCATCCTGAATCGTTAATGAAGTATTACCGGCCAGAAGTGTTCCTGTCAGTTCTTTTCCCTTGACTTCATTGATGGATCCGACGATGTTCTTCGAAGTCGTGTTCAGGCCGTTGAAGACATACGCCGTCATGAACTGTGACGCGACGTTCTCGGACGCGATCTTCCTGGAATCATAACCGGACGCGGCCTGAAGATCTTCAATCGAAATGAAGAACAGTGATCCGACCGGGATCGTGGTCGATGCGTCAAATTCAGATATTGATCTGTCAAGTTCAGCCATATTTCAAAACCTCCATTATTCAGACACGATATTATAATCACCGTCTTCGGAAACAAGATTGAATTCGCGATTCTCGGAAACGACCTGTTTCGTCGGCGAATAAAGCGTGATGTTGATCGATTCAGCGAATCCGGGAACGATCATCCCGATCGATGGCGGCGTGATCGTGTCACTGACCGTGATCTTATCGTTCTCAATCAGTGTTACGGTCGCCTGATCCGTCATTCCCGGAACAGACAGTTCCATATAAGGCGGATCGATATCATCTTCAAGAACAATGACACCGGTCCAGCCGTCCGCCTTCGAAAGTCCCTGACCCTTCAGAACCGCGATCGCATCATTCGCGCGGATCGCCGCTGTTCCTCCGGACGCGACCAGAAACACTTCCCATCTGTGGGATCCGATTTCCTCAATCGGTGTGTAATAGTGTAGATCCAGAATGTGAAAGGCGTCATCATCGAAAGTTTCTATCGGTTTTCGCGCGATCTCGATGTTGTCCATCGTGTAGACCGCCTGAACGGTCATGTTATCAGATCCGGACGCGCGAAGCGTCTGAAGCTGTATTTCGTGCCACATTTCCACGTCCGTGACTTTATTCGTCGTGAAGTAAATGTCCACGACCTTGACAGGATCCGAAGTGACACTGATCGGAACGATGTTCACATAGTCACGGTAAATGATCTCGGACACCTGTTCGGATCTTCTCGCGGACGAATTCGATTTTTCGGACGCGGACTGGACATTCTGAAGCGCCGGATTTTGTCCGAAACCCGAAATGACCATCCCCTTGTTCATCTGCCACGTCACCGACTGGACGATTCCCTTTTTCGGTGTACCGTCTATAATGCCTCCGGTGAACGAAATAACGTCGCCTAGTTCGTATATAGGCGCTGACATCAATTCGACCTTAAACGGCGTGAATTCGAGCGCGTGGACCACGTCGAATATATTATTCCGAAGAAGGTTTCGCGCTTCCGGTGTTCCGTACTGGACAAACGGGTTCATTCCGATGAAATAAGTCGCACCGACACCCATCGATCCGATCCTTTGACTGGTTCCGTCCGCGTTCTCGAATACAGCTGAACCGAAGTCCGTTTCGAAGTCGGAGAATGACGCGCCCTGGACACGTTTAGAAGGTCCGATCGTAATGTCGGCAGCTGAACGCCCGGAATAAGTTCTGAATACCAGTTTTCCCAGTCGGTTGATCGTTGCGAATCCTCCGATCGTCTGGGACAGCCAGTATAAAAGATCACGGTATGTCGTACAGTCATTCGGTGTATAGGATCCTAACGGCTGATTTCCGTTCGGAAGTGCCTGACACTGTTGATCAGTCATTCCGAAGGACACGTCGCAAGTCGAACAAACAGATCTGACGATATCGCCGAAATTACCTGACGCGATGAAGTCCGTCGGAAGTTTCGTGTCGAATCTGGACATCGCATCATAAGCGACGATCGACACACCGTCTGCCGTGATGTTAGCTTCCGATACATAGTATTGACCGACGTCGAATTCCTCATACGTGTTTAATTCTTCGTCAGTACATAGACCGAAAACGATCGATATCTTTCGGCCCTTCCAGCTAGTCGGCGTCACCGACAGATTCTTCAAAAACGTCATCGTCAGTTTCCCGACGAAAACGGCGCCGATCTTCATGTCGGTGTTGTCGGAACACTGGTTCGTGATCGTCATGGATCCGGCAAGGACATTCACACCCGAAAACGGGAAATTGTCGATCATACCGCGGACACGGTGTTTCTGTATGGATTTATCATTCGCGGTCTGAAATGCCGCTGATCCTTGATACATAATTCACCTTCCTACTTCTCGATGAACTGGACCGAAAGGTCCCAGATCCCGTCCGTGTTCTGACAAAGTTCCGAATCCGCCGCAAGTTTTTCAGACGTGATCCGAAGTCGGCCGTATTTGTCGACGCCATTGAAAGTCATCGTGCATTCGGTCATCTCGCAAAAATGAACGATCTTCGCTTTCCCATGTGAAGAACTACGGAAAGTGAACTGAAACGTCTGTTTTCGAAGTCTTGATGTCGTTCCGACGTCTTCGCCTGTTTCGGATGTCTTGATGTTATCGATGTTCTGATCCGCGATAGTCAGTCCGGTCGGATTCGGGATCGTTTCACCGTTCAGTTTGATATAACCCTTACCAAGCATAATTAACGACCTCCGGAAATGAATGTGTTGTTGACGTTCGCGGATGCGACGATCGTTTCGATCCTTTCCTGACCGATATATACCGGGATAACGACCTGACGATCACCGCCGGCCATGACGGACAGTGATCCGTTGATCTGTCCCAGCTGGTCGGAATAGTCGCGCGAACCGTTCGCGATCAGGTTCATTGTGTTATCAAGCGTCGCGCCTGTGATGTTGAAATCCGCATTGACGGACGTCTTGATCGCGTTCGCCGCCAGATCGATGTCGTTCATAAGTCCCGGAATACCGGCTTCGATTCCTTCGCCATAAAGCTGTAACATATCTTTACCGGGATTATTAACATCCCAGTCCGAAAGCGGTCCTTTTTCCGGACAGGAGAATCCAAGAAAATCACCGATCGCGCCGGCAATATCACCGATCCAGCCGGTCAACGTGTCCCACATCGCCGCGAAACCGTCGCAGATATTTTGAATGATGTCTTTTCCCCAGTCGAACGCGCTCGAAATGATATCGCCGAAGATATTTCCGAACGCCTCGGTGATATCGTCGAACATATCGCCGGAAATATATGTGACCAGGTCTGACAGAAGTGTTCCCAGTGCGACGATCAGTTCGGCGATAATTTCTGGCATTTTTGTTACCAGACCGGTGAAAAGTGTGAATCCCGTTTCGATGATCTTTCCCAGTCCTTCGGCGGACAAAAGGAATTCAACGATCCCGGTGATAATTTCGGGAAGTCGTTCGATCAGATCCGGAAGCGAATTCACGATACCTTCGGCAAGACCGATCACCAGCTGTAAAGCCGCATCAAGGATCATCGCAAGGTTTTCGGGCGCTAGTAACGTTTCACAGATGGTTAATATCGCGTCTACGGCGGCTGGTATCAATTCTGGAAGCGCTTGTGAAATGCCATTAACGATAGCTAACACGATCTGAATCGCAGAATTAATGATCTGGTCGATATTCTGAAGCAAAAATTCAACCAGCGAAAGAACGATCGTCACCGCCGCGTCCATGATCTTCGAAATGTTCTCCGGATTGATCAAGGTCGACGTCAGCTGTTCAATGATAGAAATCGCCGTGTCGACGAAAAGAGGCAGATTGTCGATCAGAACCTGAAGAAGTGTGTTCACACCTGTGGACACCAACTTCAGAAGATCCGGCAGGACCTTATTCACAGACGCTAGGACCTCCGGAAGCATTTCGGATATCGCATCACCGATGACACTGACATCACCGTTGGAATTCTGAACCGCCTTCGTGAATTTCTGAAGTGCCGTTGTCCCGGCGCCGCCCAGCTCCGAAAGTGCCGGAAGAAGAAGTGTTCCGAGCGCGTTTTTCGCCGCTGTTCCGCTGTTCTGAAGTCGGACCATCTGATCATCGAAGTCGGTGAACGCGGTCAAGGTGTCATCACTCATAACGAACCCGGCTTCATGCGCTTCGTCTGCCAGTTCCCGGAATCCTTCGGATCCGGCGCTGATCAACGGGTTCAGATCCTTCGCGGATTTACCGAGAAGTTCCATCGCGAGAAGATCGCGTTCTGTTCCGTCTTCCATCTGTCCCAGGGCGTCAATGACTTCCCAGAAGACTTCCTGTGAATCTCGAAGATTGTGGTTGCTGTCATAGATCGAGATCCCTAACTTATCATAGCCTGTCGCGTTCTTCTCTAACGCTTCTTCCATCTTCGCTTCGTATTCGTCAGCGTCGATCGTTCCGTCTTTAAGTGCGCGGTTCAATTCCGCCTGTGTGGTTTCAAGGTTGAAGATCTTATCCGCCGCGGATCCCATCGACTTTTCCATTTTCGTCATAGATCCTGTGATCGTATCGACGGAAACGTCCATCAACTCGGACGCGTATGTCAGTTCCTGAAGTGTTTCGGTCGAAATACCGGTAACTTCAGACATGGTCGAAATTTCGTCGGCATAATTCGCCGCTTCCATCGTACAATCGACCAGGGCGCCGCCGACTTCCTTCAAGGCCGCGACCATTGCCGTTGTCGCCGCAACCATCGCCGCACCGACCGCCGCCGCGCCTTTTCCGAGCGCGTCAAATGCCGTGTTCGTGTTCTCGGATTCTTCCTGGACGTCTTCCAGACCTCCGGCGGCGTCTTCAGCATCGTCACCGACCTGATCCAAGTCGCCCGAATCGATTCCGGACAGTTCATTCGCCGTGTCGGAAGCTGCCGAACCCAGCTGTTCAAGTGTCTGTTCGGTCTTCGCGATCTCGGATGTCAAAACGGCATACTGTTCCTTCGTGACGGTTCCGTCTTCAAGACCCTTTTTCGCGTCTTCCGCGACTTTCCGCATGATCTCCAGTTTTTCGTTCGTCTGTTCGATCTGTTTTGTGAGAAGTTCCTGTTTCTGGGAAAGAAGTTCCATCCGTTGCGCTTCGTCTGTGACTTCTTTCAAGGCGGAATCAATCGATTTCAGGGCGCTTGAAGTCTGCTGGCTTTCCTTTTGCACCTGTTGTAAGGATTTAGTCAAACCATCGTTACGGCCTTCGATATCGATTGTGATACCGACGATTTTGTTTCCGCTTGCCATGTTTCTACCTCGTATCAGTTAAAGAAATTGTCGATGTCTTCCTGTGTTCCTTGTTCGTTCCACTTCTCGCGATCATTCCCGGACTCAATGATCAGATCAAGGACTTCGCCCTTCCGAAGAAGGAACAGATCTTCAAACGATAGACCGATCTGTAATGCGCGCCATTGATAAAGCGCGGTCGATTTCGGCCGGTCCGTCGGCCGTGTCAGTTTTTTGGTTCACTTGTCTGGTGGATGTTCTCCGTGTAGAAGTTCTGGAACACGTTCGTGTTCGATCTGAAAAAACCTTCGTCGATATCCATCAACCAGAACACGAATTCATCCGTGTTCAGATACTTCGATATCTCTTTCGGTTCGTATTTCGCTTCTAAATATGTGATATATGCGAATTCCTTCACGAATTCGACCAGTCGTGAAGTCGTGTCAAGGAATTCCATGTGGTTTTTCACTAGTTCCAGACCCTTTTGAATGCGTTTCGGGTCCTGTGGATCTCCGGATCTGATCTCATTCACTTCGTTCATAAGGCTTTCAAGATCCATATTCGGATCAATACCCATGACGGCCGCCTTATAAACGTTATCAAGATCCGTTTTGAACATTCGCTTGAATAAAATATCGGTTGCTCCGGAACACTTGAATGTGTATTCCTTATCCTTATAGATGATTTTTTTATACATTGACATATAGATACCTCCGAAAGTAAGAAAAGAACCCGAAAAAGGACCCGGAACAGGTCCGGATCCTCTTTCATAAGGGGTTCAAATGTGGGAATTGATCAGTCTTCGACTGCTTCGCGCTCGTAATAGGTTGTCCCCTGGACAACGGTTGTGTCAGTCGTCGGAATGAAAGTGTTTCCGACAAGAACGTACCATCCTTCATTCGCCGGGTTCTCGGTTCCGACCGGTTCAACGGCTGTGAATGTATATTCAGTTGCCGGAGATACAACGGACGGAAGCTGAACAGAACTGAACCAGTTAGCATACTTTGTCGCGTCGGTTCTCGGATCAGCGAAGTCATGAACCAGGTGATCATCATCCGGTCTGGGTGTCGAAGTCACGGTCGTGGTTTCGCCCTTGATGTTCGGTGTGTCGCCTTCCGGTGTAGTTTCGCCGGAAATTGCAGGACGTGTCAGACTGCAACGGAACAGCGTGTGTCGAATTGCTTTCTGGTCTGCGGCGAACTGGAACATTAATCCTATATACTTCTCAACGGATCCGGAATCTTCGGTTTCGTATGCGATGCCGTTCGCGTCTCGGGTTTCCCATCCCATATACTCACGGACTTCGTCCGGGATTCTGGCCGTGACCAGATCGCCGGAATAGCCGGAATTCTTCGCGCCGGTATAAAAATTGCTGTCATCTGCACGGAAAATCGTCTTTCCTCCGGACGGGGTCTGTGTAAACGACACACCGCCTTTCCACGGCGCCGGAGTACCGTAACTAGAAGTAGTTTTTCCGGTTGCCGGATCATAGACTTCTACAACCGGGAACCAGAAAACATTCTTGAGGCCATAATAGACCTTGTTCTGTGTAGGCATTTGTTTTACCTCCTATTATAGTTTGATTTGCTGGATCGCCTTCTGTACTGCGTCGGCGATCTGCTTGAATCCTTCCGTCTGGACCCAGTCGTTCACGGGTCCGATATGTGGTTTCGCTTGCGCCCTTCCGACCACTGATCCGTTTCTCACAAGCGGATGACCTTTTTCAAGAAGGTGTGTCAGTGATCCGTATGTCGCATTGTAGATTTTGATATCGAACGATCCGTCCGCCTGAACTTTTGTGACCTTATAACGCCAGCCTTTTGAATAGGCTTTCTTCTTGTTGTCGCCTTTCGGACTGGTGTCTTTCAGCTTCTTGACAGCTTCTTTCCCGACCTTTTCGGCAGCTTCATTGACGGCGTCCTGAATCGCAAGTGAACAAACACCCAGCGATTCGGATAAAACGATCTGAAGATCTCCGGCGTCACCGATCCGGACTTCCTTGTTACTCATTTTGATTCACCCAGGAATCCGAAGTTATATTCCACCTGGAAACACTTCGAATCTTCAATATAGGTCGGTTCGTTCATGGTCCACACGATTTCAAGTTCATCCAGTGCGGTTTCCACTTCCGAAAGGATCTTCGGATCCAGCTTCGTCATATATACACGAAAACTGTACTGGAAACCCTTGATCAGAACGGAATTATCCGCGGACACCGGAGTGATCGAAAACGAATACTCGCCGAACGGGACTTTTGTCCCGACAGGAACATGATCAAGTTCAACCGTGAACGACAGGTTCTTCAGTTTCGTGTTGACCGTTTTCTGTGTCGGCATTT
>Ga0310690_10010028_pt1 | contig 11827 bp, 11 predicted proteins | sample AusTroGonzalo_MG_2_FD_207661 | JGI IMG/M metagenome (GOLD analysis project Ga0310690, IMG submission 207661) | Bovine rumen microbial communities from tropical cattle in Woodstock, Queensland, Australia - Gonzalo_04 (v2) (version 2) | ecosystem: Host-associated > Mammals > Digestive system >...
AATGACCAATACGGCCATCTGATGGGTGATGAGGCAATCTGCAGAATGGGAAGGGCACTTGAGCAAATTATTAAAATGAACCTTACACCTGTACATATCAGCGGCGATGAGTTTCTTGCTTTCGGTATTCTGGATGATCCGGAAAAAGCCGGGAATGTGATACCGTTTATGAATCATGAGCTTGAAAAAATCAACAGAGAAGATCCGTGGATCTGTGATATAAGCGCCAGCTTCGGGATTTATACAGCGATTCCCAAAGAAGGCGACAGCATTGATATTTTTATGACAATGGCTGACCGTGCCATGTACGCGGATAAAAACAAAAGAAAATACGGCCGCAGAAAAGACGATGTTATACCCAAAGACGAAAAAAAGGACTGAGCGAAATCAGTCCTTTTTTCACAGATCAATGATCTGCTGTCATTGATCTGTCTCATTATTCCGATTCTGAGTAAAGACTTCAAACAGAGTATCTTCCAGTTTTTCGTCAGGAGCGGTATATACATCATTACCTTCTTCATCCTGATCAACCTGAAGAAAGAACACAGCATCATCTTCTTCAGGATCCGCAAGAGCCAGATAAAGCTTTTCCTCATATTCCAGTGCGTCCACAAAAATAAAAGTGGTGGTTTCGCCGTCATCGTCGATCATTTCAATCAGATCGCCTTCAGACAAAGCATTCAGTTCCTCTTCAGAATTGTTATCTCCGGGGGTGGTATTGAATTCATCGCTCATTGTTTTATCCTCCATATTGTATTTGTTCCCGTTTTCATCCAGCCATTGCTGCAGAATAACGGAGGCAGCAATTTTATCAACAACCTGCCTGCGCCCGTTTCGGGAGACGCCGCCTTCGATCAGCGCATCCTCGGCTGTTACGGTGGAAAGTCTTTCATCCTGAAAACAGACCTGAAGGCCGGCTTTTTCAAGCTGAGCACAGAATGCCCGGACTTTTTCAGCCTGAAAACCTTCTGTTCCGTCCATGTTCAAAGGAAGGCCGGATACGATACGATTTGTCTGGTACTGATTGCAATAGGCGAGTATCTTTTTTGTGTCCGGGCCCCAGCCGACACGATGGATCACGTCAACAGGGGATGCGATGATACCTGCGGGGTCAGAAACAGCCACCCCGATTCTTGCATCACCGATATCCAGGCAAAGAATACGTTCATTCATACTTCTGTTTTATACACACTGCCTCCGGAACCGAAAGAGGTTCCGGAGGCGGGGCCTGTTTTATTCGCGGGAACTGGAACGACGGGGAGGACGGTGATTGCCATCCCGCCGCGGCTGATCAGAACCGGCAGCATATTCAATATCGTTACGGATCAGGTTGATACGTCCCTGAGCATCAATCTCATTGACTTTCACTTCCAGTTCATCACCGATATTGACGACATCTTCCACTTTTTCGACACGCTTTGTATCAAGCTTGGAAATATGAATCATGCCGTCTTTACCGGGAGCAAGCTCAACAAAAGCACCGAAATTCATAATACGTACAACTTTACCGGTGAATACATCACCAACTTCAATATCCTTGGCGATCCCTTCAATAATGTGACGTGCTTTTTCCGCTGCTTCCTGATCAGGCGTTGAGATAAAGACGCTGCCATCATCTTCAATATCAATCTTTACACCGGTCTCAGCAATAATCTTATTGATCATTTTGCCGCCGGGTCCAATCACTTCACGAATCTTTTCAGGATTTATGGTGAAGCGGATGATCTTGGGAGCATAGGGGCTTAATTCACTTCTGGGCTGGCCAAGCGTATCCAGCATGATTTTCAGGATATAAAGACGTCCTTCCAGCGCCTGGCGAAGAGCCTGCTGAAGAATAGCACGGTTAATACCGGCGATCTTGATATCCATCTGCAAAGCGGTAATACCATTCATGGAGCCGGCGACTTTAAAATCCATATCGCCGAGGAAATCTTCCAGTCCCTGGATATCAGTCAGGACGGCAAGCTTTCCGCTTTCCTTATCTGTAATCAGACCCATGGCAACACCCGCAACGGGAGCATGAATCGGGACACCGGCATCCATCAGGCTTAATGTTGAACCGCAGACAGAAGCCATGGAAGAAGATCCGTTGGAGGAAAGTATTTCACTGACAAGACGTAATGCATAGGGGAACTCTTCTTCATCGGGGATGACAGGCAGCAAAGCACGTTCCGCCAGCGCGCCATGACCGATTTCTCTGCGTCCGGGGCTTTTAAGCCGTCCGGCTTCACCGGTGGCATAAGGCGGCATGTTGTAGTGATGAATATAGCGTTTAAAATCCTCATTACTGAGCCCGTCCAAAGTCTGACCTTCACTGACCGTGCCAAGCGTTGTCACAGTAAGTGCCTGGGTCTGGCCGCGGGTAAAAATCGCACTGCCATGGGTACGCGGAAGAACGCCGACATCACACCAGATCGGCCGGATTTCATTGACTTTACGTCCATCAGGACGAATCCCCTCATTCAGGATCCTGGCGCGCATAACTTCCTTATTCAGATAATACAGCGCATCTTCGATTTCGCTTTCTCTTTCCGGAAATTTTTCGGCCAGCGCGGCAAGTGTTTCTTCTTTTGTTTTTGCTTCACGTTCCTGACGTTCTGAACGATCAAATGTATCAAAGGTCCAGACACATTTATCGTACGCATATTCACGGACAGCAGCTTTGATATCATCGCCGGTAGTGATCAACGGAACGACTTTCTTTTCTTTTCCGATTTCAGCGATGATCTGTTTCTGGAAAGCAACAAGCTTTTTGATTTCTTCATGACCGAAAAGAATCGCATCGAGCATGGTGTCTTCAGAAAGCTCTTTGGCTCCTGCTTCGACCATCATAATGGCGTCTTCAGTTCCGGCTACGTACAGGCTGAGATCACTGGCAGCGCGCTGCTCCTCATTCGGGCAGATCACGAATTTGCCGTCAACGCGGCCGACAAGGACAGCACCGGTCGGGCCGTTCCAGGGAATATCACTGACAGCGATAGCGATGGAAGAACCAATCATGGCCGGGATCTCCGGAGGGACATCCTGCTCGACGCTCAGGATGGTCACAACGACCTGGACATCATTCCGCATTCCCTTATCAAACAGAGGGCGAAGCGGCCTGTCTATCAGGCGGCATGTGAGGGTTGCTTTTTCCGAAGGACGACCTTCACGCTTGATAAATCCTCCGGGAATTTTACCGACAGAATACTGCTTTTCTTCCACATCAACTGCAAGAGGGAAGAAATCCACACCGTCACGGGGAGCGGGCGCCATCGTTGCGTTGACCATAACAACAGTATCACCCAGGTGCACCCATACCGATCCGTTGGCCTGTTCGCAGTATCTGCCGAATTCCAAAGTCAGCGGACGACCTGCAAAATCCATTGTGTAAGTCTTTGATTCCATACTTTTCACTCCTTTTTATTGTTTGGAGTGCCGTATGCTATCATATGAAAACCCCTCCGGGGATTTTCAAGGGATAACATACGATACTCCTCTGTTCAGGAAAACTCTTAAAAGCCGCCGGAGTTTTTACGATCCGGCGGCTTTTAAAGCGACTTTGTACCGGGAATCCGGGATTATTTACGCAGGTTCAGCCTGGAAATCAGGGTACGATAGCGTTCAATATCCGTCTTCTTAAGGTACTCGAGCATGTTGCGGCGACGACCGACCATCAAAAGCAGACCACGGTTGGAATGATGATCGTTTTTGTTCTGCTTAAGATGCTCATTCAGGTGGTTGATCCTTTCGGTAAGCAGAGCGATCTGCACCTCGGGGGATCCTGTGTCACCTTCATGCTGTGCATAAGCGGCAATGATCTCGGACTTGTTCATGGGTTTCCTCCTTAACTGACTGACCGGTAAAACCGGTATAATCTGTCCGCCAATTGCCGTAAACCCGGAATAACGCCGGAGTGTCGATAACCCGAGCAAACGGTTCATTTGCGGAACGACGTATATCATAACAAAAAAACGACCATTTGTAAACTATAAAATAAGGAATAAAGACATTCTTTCCATCTTACAGCTGATACAGCGCAACCCCCGTTTTACCGTCATACTCATCGACCATTACGGAGACAACTTCACTGTGGCTTGTGGGAATGTTTTTTCCGACATAATCGGGACGGATGGGAAGTTCGCGATGTCCCCGGTCAATCAGTACAGCGAGCTGAATGGACTGAGGCCGGCCATGGTGAAAAACGGCTTCGATTGCGGCACGAACCGTACGGCCGGTGTAGATGACATCATCAACCAGGATCACTTTTTTTCCGGATATTTCACACGGAATAACCGTATTGCCTGTTTCAGGAAGATCAGATAACTGAGACAAGTCATCCCGATAAAGTGAGATATCGATACTTCCGAGCGGAACATCCGTCCCCTCAAAGTTTCGGATATTATCTTTCAGTATGCCCGCAAGCGGCATCCCCCTGCGATGGATGCCGAGCAGGATGATATCAGAGACCCCGTTATTTTTTTCGATAATCTCATGAGTGATACGCTTCATGCTGCGCAGGACAGCTGATTCATCCATAATGATTGATTTCAGTTGCATCGAAGTGAAAAGGCGGGGGTACAGGGATCGTACCATGCCGGATCCTTTCGTATAGGATAGGACGGATTATTCCTGATTCTTCTTCGCGGGACGATTGAACAGAAGGTTAACAATGACACCGAGGATCAGAGCAACCGCAATTTTGGTGATGGTAACGGAACCGATATTAAGGGCCATGCTGCCGATACCGGCAATCAGGATTACGGAAGCAGTGAAGAGGTTTCGATTGTCATTCAGGTCAACCGGCTGGAGCATTTTGAGACCGGATACCGCAATGAAACCGTAAAGGGTGATGCATACACCGCCCATGACGCAGCTGGGGATGGTGCTCAGGAATGTAACAAAGGGAGCGAAGAAACTGGCGGCAATCGCGATAATCGCAGTGGCAAGGATTGTGATTACAGACGCGTTTCCGGTAATGGCTACGCAGCCGATGGATTCGCCATAGGTTGTATTGGGGCAGCCGCCGAAGAAGGCACCGGCCATGGAGCCTACGCCATCGCCCAGCAAAGTGCGATGAAGGCCGGGATTTTCGATCAGATCCTGACCGATGATGGAAGAAAGGTTCTTATGATCGGCAATATGCTCGGCAAGAACAACAAACGCAACAGGAATATATGCCACAGCGATGGAAGCGATATACTGGCCGCTGATTTCCTTAAATCCTTTGAATGCTTCAACAAATGTGAAGTCAGGAACCCATTTCATCGAACTGAAAGCACTGAAATTGAGAACCTGAAGCGCTTCGTTTCCGCTGGATTTGCCGATCAGGGTAAAGACCAGGGCGACAAGGTAACCGGCAATAATACCAAGAATAAACGGAATCAGTTTAAGCATTTTTTTGCCTTTTACGGAGAAGAAGATAACGGTCAGCAGAGTGACCAAAGCACAGACCAGGCTTACCCAGCCTTTGCCATTCATAACATAGGCGCTTAAATCGCTGTCCCATACCGCACCGGTAAGGGAATCCTTAATGGCATTTCCGGCAAGGGAAAGCCCGATAATCGCGACGGTGGGGCCGATGACAACGGCCGGCATCAGCTTACTGATCCATTTAACCCCCGCAAACTTAACGATTAAAGCAATGATAACATAAACGAGACCGGCCATAACGGCACCGATCACAAGACCGGCATAGCCAAGGGACATGCTTACTCCGCCGGCAAAAGCAGAGGCCATGGATCCAAGGAAAGCGAAGCTTGAACCCAGGAAAACAGGGCTCTTGAATTTGGTGAAGAAAAGATAAACGATCGTACCGACGCCTGCGCCGAAGAGGGCTGCGCTCTGGCTCATTCCATGGCCGATAATGCTCGGTACAGCAATCGTCGCTGCCAGGATGGCGAGCAGCTGCTGAAGGGCAAAAACGATCAGCTGACTGAATTTGGGTTTGTCGTTAACCTTGTAAACAAGATTCATGAAGATATCCTCCTGTTAAATTATTTGGAGGGCCTAAGACATGAAAAAAGCCTGCCGGCATGAAACTGGCAAGCTACGATCACATTTATAATGATCTTACAGATCATCGGTCGCATCTTGTCGGCATCCCGTGCCGTCTTAAAGACCCACCTGTATCAATTTATCATAAAACGGATCCATAAACCATTGCATTTTTATAACAATTTCATAAACTAAAAAACAAGGAAACAGGCAAAAAAAATCTTGACAAAAAAATGGGATTAAGATATCATAACAAAGCCGCTTGCGGAAAGCCGGGTCTGGAAGCATCGGTCAAACGAAGCGGGAGCATAGCTCAGCTGGGAGAGCATTTGCCTTACAAGCAAAGGGTCACAGGTTCGAGCCCTGTTGTTCCCACCATTTTATCCGGCCCGGTAGCTCAGTTGGTTAGAGCGCCAGCCTGTCACGCTGGAGGTCGAGGGTTCGAGCCCCTTCCGGGTCGCCATTATGCCTTGGTAGCTCAGTTGGTAGAGCATGTGACTGAAAATCACAGTGTCGGTGGTTCGATTCCGCCCCAAGGCACATTTATGCGGTAGTAGCTCAGTTGGTAGAGTGCCACCTTGCCAAGGTGGATGTCGCGGGTCCGAGTCCCGTCTACCGCTCCATTTTTTTGCGGTGCCATAGCCAAGTGGTAAGGCGAAGGTCTGCAAAACCTTTATTCTCCAGTTCGAATCTGGATGGCACCTCTTCAGCCACTGCTTACTGAGCAGTGGTTTTTGCATAAAATGCTGTACAAACGAAAAACAACATGATATACTTCTTAAGTAAACCCAACCCTGGTCGTAACTGCGGTTCATTTCCTCTATGGTTGTTTCTCATAACCATTGTCTGGAACGGGGCACAATTCTTTACCAATGGCGCGGGTAAACAACTATTTAGGAGGAATTTTCCATGTACGAAGACAAAACTCTGACCTGTCGTGACTGCGGCAATGAATTCGTTTTTTCTGCCAGTGAGCAGGAATTCTTTGCCCAGAAGGGCTTCCAGAACGAGCCCAGCCGCTGCCCTGCCTGCCGCGCCGCTCGCCGTGCGCAGAATGGCAATGGCGGTGCTCCCAAGCAGATGTATACTGTTATCTGCGATGGCTGCGGATGTGAAACCCAGGTTCCTTTCCAGCCCCGCGGAGATCGGCCTGTATACTGCCGTGACTGCTTCGAAGCCCAGCGTCAGAATCGGTTCTGATCCAATCTGAAAAGGAACTGCCTGCAGGCAGTTCCTTTTATTATGGCTTGCATTTCTGATCTATCCACATCTGCATATTATCCAGTTTTTGCTGCGCCGTTTTCTGGTCTTTTGCACGTGTGAAAAGATAGGCTTTCATTTTGGGTTCCGTTCCTGACGGACGAATGATCATTTTGTCGCCATCAGAAAAAACAAAGGACAATACATCGCTTTGGGGAAGCCCTGTATGATCTTTCAGGTAATCCGTTCTTTCTGCATTACGGAGAAACGTATCCGATGAGGAATCCTGAGGACAACGCAGATCTTCCATGATTTCCTTCATTCTGAAAAGTCCGTCTTCTCCTTCATACTGATATGAAAGCAGGCGCTGATCAAACAGGCCAAACTCACTGCGCAACTCGTTCAGCCGGTCAATCATGGTTTTGCCCTGCGATTTCAGATCGGCTGCCATATCACATAAAAGCAATGCCGCATTGACAGCGTCCTTATCCCTGACATCCGTCCCTGAAAGATATCCGCAGCTTTCTTCAAAACCGAAAAGAAAACGGTCATCCTGTCCCGAAGCTTCAAGAAATCCTATCTGCTCGCCAATATATTTGAAACCGGTCAGAACATTCCTCAGTTCCAAATGATATTTCCGGCATATTAACGCAGCCATATCTGTGGTTACGATGGTTTTCACAACCACGGGAGGCCGATCGGAAGATATCGATATATTACGGCACAGGTAATCCAGCATCAGGATCCCCATATCATTGCCGGAGATCAGAATAACATTGTCACCGATGCGAACCCCCGCGCCCATTCTGTCACAGTCCGGATCTGTGGCAAAACATAAATCAGCCTTTGTTTCTATGGTTTTCTGAATGAGCAGCTTCATCGCTTCGCGGATTTCAGGATTGGGATACGGGCATGACGGAAAGCGGCCGTCCGGTTTCTCCTGCTCCTGCACAATATCAACATGAATGTTTCCGAGACGATTCATGATTTCACGAACAGGAATATTACCGGTTCCGTTCAGGGGAGAATAGACCAGATGGAGAGGACAGTCAACTTTTTTGACTCGCAGCTTCATGATTGCCTGATAATATGCTTCAACCGTTTCCTGCGGGATCCATTTGATGAGGCCGGAAGACAAATGTTTCTGAAAAGAAGGAAAAGCATCAGTCAGCTCGGGCTGAAGATCTATCTCATGCTGAATTTGCTCAGCAGCATCCAGCGTAATCTGACATCCATCGTCACCATATACTTTGTAACCGTTATATTTTGCGGGATTATGGGAAGCGGTAATCATGATGCCGGCAGATGTATGCAGATGACGAACGGCGAAACTCAGCATGGGTGTCGGCTCCAGCTGCGGAAAAATCCAAACCGGAATGTTCATTTCGGCCAAAACAGATGCGGACAGTTCAGCAAAATCCCTGGAATGAATCCGGCTGTCATAGCTGACGGCACAGGAAGGTTCTGTATAATGGCTGAGAAGATAACGGCCCAGGCCGCGGGTTGCTTTTATTACGGTAAACTCGTTCATGCGATTTGAACCGGCGCCAAGAACACCTCTCAGTCCGCCGGTACCGAAGGCCAGGTTACGATAAAAACAATCATGTGCGGTCTGATCGTCCATCGACATTAACAATGTCCTCAGTTCTTCAGTCAACGCAGGACAGCAAAGCCATTTTTCTTTTTTTTCCTGATCATTCATTGATAAAATTCTCCTTACAACAATACGCACCGGATTGACCGGTGCGCTTTATGAATCAGACAACGCCCTGCTGGCCGGAGAAATACATCTGGCTCTTTCTGAACGGCTGAATTCTTTCCGGATCCCAGGTAAATCCATCGAGCGACATTCGCACACCGTTTTCAGCAAAGAGATTCGCGACATCCTCAAAAAGGACATACAGATGCCTGGTAAAATATCCTGCTTCAGATCCGGCGGGCTGACAAAGAAGATCATTTATTCCCCAGACGCGAATGGGATCATAACCATCAAAGGCAAAGGAAGAAGCATAAGGCGTGACGTTTGCGCCGCGGAGATCACAAGGTGTGGCGCCAAGCCAGTTTGAAGCATTGCGCAAAAGACCGTAAAAACACTGAATCACACGAAGGGGGAGAGAAAAGCATAACTCGTCGATAAAACGGCCTTCGACATCATAAGTACTGAAAGACAGAATGCGGTTTTCATAAAGGATAACGCAAAACCCGCCATCCATAACACGCCTGTCCTGTATCAGGGGACGAAACTTATACTGAAAGACCGGTTTGCTTCCATAACCGGCAATCATCTCAAATCCCCCCATCCTGAACTCCAATTAGTCTTATAATAACTAAATATATTGATCAGGTCAATGGGAATACGCTACATGTTGTAGTCAAAAAGATTAAATTTCTGTAATAAATTAAGCAAGCCAATCCATAAAGGCATTTCTGTTTTGGATGGGAGTGGTTGTGGGACGGCCCAGATCCTCCCGGGCGCCGCACGCACAATGTACTTCAATCAAAACGGGACCGTCTTCAAAGCTCTTTGCCCGGGCCAGGACATTCACGAGAGACTGTTCGGAATCGGCTTTCAGAACAAGCGGGTACCCCGCAGCGTCTGCAAGCGCTGCAATATCCATAGCGCCGCAGCATACAGGCATTCCGCCGACGGTTTCATGCGCACCGTTGTTGATGACAACGTGGATCATATTCTTTATTTTACGTTTTCCAATAATCGGAGCCGCCCCCAAATGCATCAGGAATGCGCCGTCACCATCAAGGCACCAGACGGTTCTGTCCGGTTTTTCCGATGCGATCTGACATGCGATCATACTGGCATGCCCCATAGATCCAACAGTCAGAAAATCTTTTCCGTGTCCCATGGACATTTTTTCACGCAGTTCAAATACTTCCCTTGAAAGTTTACCGGTTGTTGAAACGAAAATATCTGTATCGGACGCGGCGGAAAGAATGATTTCAGCGGCAGTTTCCCGTGTCATCCGGAAATGATTCCTGTAATCAGGCGTCCTGTCTGTTTTCAGGGCCCCTTTACGGACAACGATTGCTGCTGTTTTTCCTTCTTTCATTTTTTCAGTCAGCTGATGAAACTGAGAAAGAAAAGATTCATCAGAAGTGTCGGGAGAAAGAATGAAATAGGGGATTTGCAGCAATTCAAGCTGTCCAAGGGTAACCGCTCCCTGCTTAACATGCTGCGGCTCATCCTTCACGCCCGGTTCGCCGCGCCAGCCAATCACAAGAAGTGACGGAATAGCGTATACTTCATCATCCATCAGGGACGCCAGCGGATTCACTGCGTTGCCCAAACCGCTGTTCTGCATATAACAAAGGCCGGGCCTGCCGGTAGCAAGATAATGTCCTGCACACAAAGCTAAAGCGCCGCCTTCATTATGCGCGACAATATGGCTGCTTCCTTCCACTCCGTATACGGAAAACAGTTCGTTGCATAAACCTTTCAGTAAAGAATCAGGGACACCTGTGAAAAAATCTATTCCTTCGTCCAGACATGCTTTGAGAAGAACAGAAGCGAGCATATATTTCCTCCTTTACTGCTGCCACTCAAAAGGATAATCAGGAACAGCATATTCAAGCTTTTTGCCGTTATCCTTAAGCATTGTGACAATCCCTTCCATTTTCATTTCATCCGTGATAGGGGTAGGCGTATAATTGTTCCGGTCTTTCAGGGAAGTAATTCGGATCGGAATGATCCTGAATCCGGTATTGGTAACTTCTCCTTCTGCTGATATCCTGAATCTTGTCTGGAAAATATACGAATTCATATCTTTGGGAGCTTTATGCCCGGCAAAACAGAAATTGCCCAGGGAGTAGCAGATATAAACGCCTTTATAGCATTCGATGGGATTGATCCGATGCGAATGATGCCCGATGACCAGATCCGCTCCGCTGTCAACAGCCAGCCTGCCCATTTTGATCTGATTGCTGGTCGGTGTGTAATCTTTTTCCCGCCCCCAATGGAAGGAAACAATCACAATCGGATATGTTTTTTTGGATTCCGCAATATCATGAGCAACTTTATCATACAGATTGTCAAATCCGCCAACCGGTTTATCATATCTGTCAATACACAGATAACTGAGCATCGCGATCTGATATCCTTTGACATTAAAGACACCGACAATTTCTGAATTCGAATAGACAACACCTGCGTTTTCGAGGGTTTGCTTGGTTTCTTCATAACCCTCTTCACCATGATCCATCACATGATTATTCTCAAGTGAAACCGCTTCAATGCTGTTATCGGTCAGAACCGTAACATAGGAAGGCGCAATATTGAAAAGGAACTGGTTTTCCTTTTTATTGGCAGGGACATATTTGGTTTCTGTAAACGTACCCTCAAAGTTAACAATCGTCAGATCATCCTGGGCAAAAATACCGCGAACATTCGCCATGGTAAAATTGATGTCATTATCATGGCTTTTAAGCTCACCGTAAAAATCCTTTTCCTTGTGATGATAGTTGTCCCCGCCGATTGTGAAATCACCGGTACAGGAGACGGTTATTGTTGTTGAACCATCAGTATCAATGATACCGGTATTGCTTTCATCATCCTGTTCTTCCACGACTTCGGTGATATCCAGTTCATCTTCATCCAGTTCAGACAGGCCGGATGCAGGGAAGAGCATAACAAACGCAA
>Ga0310690_10010029_pt1 | contig 11827 bp, 5 predicted proteins | sample AusTroGonzalo_MG_2_FD_207661 | JGI IMG/M metagenome (GOLD analysis project Ga0310690, IMG submission 207661) | Bovine rumen microbial communities from tropical cattle in Woodstock, Queensland, Australia - Gonzalo_04 (v2) (version 2) | ecosystem: Host-associated > Mammals > Digestive system >...
CCAGCGGGCCGCGCTCTATGGCTACCATACCACGGTCGGCCTCAACCTTATTATTAGCACGCACAATACGCGGTTCCATGTCGAAGTGCAGTTGAATCTTATCTCCCTTCTTCCATTTGCGGGTAATGTTCAAGTATCCATCAGGGAACTGCTCGGCATTGGCAGGAGCCATCGACTCGACAGCCTTACCGTTGACAGTGACGGTATAGTTAAGGCGTTTGCCATCAGTATAATCGTATAGTTGTGATGGAGCTGGCACCACACTGCCCTTCAACCAGCCGGGAATACGAATCTTCATAGTGAAGATGCCTGCATTCGTTTTGTCAATATTGATGGTGATATCCCCTTCCCACGGATAGTTGGTCTGCTGCGAGAGTTCTACCTTCTTCTTGCCCACATTAAGCGTACTCTTATTCGAGAGGAAGAGGTTCACATAAACATTATTATCCTTTACCGCATAGACATAGCCCGGCAATGAAGGAATGAAGCGACAAATGTTACTGGGACAGCATGCACAGCCGAACCATGCCTGACGCTGGTGCTGACCCATAGACTCCAAGGGGTTAGGATAGAAGAAGCCATTGCCCTGAAGCGATACACCACTGATAAGTCCATTATAGAGTGTGCGCTCCAACACATCGTAATACTTTGAATTACCATGAAGCAGGAACAGACGATAGTTCACATACACATTACCAATAGCAGCACAGGTCTCGCAATAAGCACTCATATTGGGCAGTTCGTAGTTCTTACCGAAAGCCTCACCATTGTTGGTGGCACCGATACCACCAGTGATATAGAGCTTCTTCTCTACGATATTCCACCAGATGTCGTCGATAGCATTGATATAACTCTTATCGCCAGTCAGCGCTGCCACATCCGCCATACCAGCATACATATAGGCAGCACGAACGGCGTGACCTACGGCCTCATCCTGACGAATAACGGGCTTATGACTCTGAGAATACTCAGTCTTGATGGTGGTCTTGCCGCGATAGTCGAGCAGGAACTTCGCAAAGTCAAGGTAACGCTGCTGCCCCGTAGTCAAATAGAGGCGTGCCATTGCCATCTCTGCTATCTGATGACCAGGCACCACGCACATCTGTCCGGGATTGGGTCCCACCTCCTTACAGGCTACATCAGCATAGCGACAGGCGATATCGAGGAATTTTCTTTTTCCCGTAGCTTGCCAGTAGGCCACGGCACCCTCAATCATGTGTCCCAGGTTATAGAGCTCGTGCGAGAGGTCTTCCTCCTTCACCCAACGACGATCTCCAGCCCAGTGGTGAGGGTCAGCAGGGTTCTGCGTGCGAGCGGTATAAAGATAGCCATCGGGCTCCTGAGCCGAAGCAATGATGTCAATAACAGAGTCGCAGTAAGCCTCCAATTTTTTGTCAGGGTAAGTCTGCAAGATATAGGCAGCACCCTCCAGGGTTTTGTATGGGTCCGTATCGTCAAACGAATAGCCTACCCCATTCACCTTAAACACCTTTGAGGGGTCTTTCAGATGGGCTGCAGCATTCTCAAAGTTCTTGTAACGGCCTTCACTCTCGCACTTCGAGAAAGCAAGGGGGATGGTCACGTTACGACTGGCCTCCAAGCGCTGTCCCCAGAACGTGCCAGGTGTCACCTTCACTGCAGTAAAAGGCACAGGAGTGATAGGATAACCAGTCTGTGCTACTGCGTGGCTAAATGATAGATGACAGATCATTAATGACAAAAGAATCTTTTTCATATTGTTTAGTTTTTAATATCCGAATTCATTGTTGCTATTTCAGTTCGCTCCATTTTGGTGGTTCTACTCCCATCAGATGACGCACAAAGAAATCATAGCGCTTATGGTCACCATAGTTTTCACCCATTGTGTGGTGAGCCCCAGGGATAACCACTAGTTCAAAATCCTTACCGGCTTTCTGCAAGGCGTTGACTACCTGCATGGTGGATGCAGGATCCACGTTATCATCCAGTTCACCTACCACCAACATCAGCGGACGCTCCAATCGATAAGCATTCTCCACATTTGAACATTCAACGTACGAGCTATCTACTGGATAGCCCATCCACTGCTCATTCCACCAAATCTTATCCATGCGGTTGTCATGACAGCCACAGGCAGCGTATGCCGCTTTGTAGAAATCGCCATGCCACAGCACAGCAGCCAGTGCATTCTGACCACCTGCGCTACAGCCATAAATGCCCACACGGTCGATATCCATATAAGGATACTTCTTCGCTGCCGCCTTGATCCATGCGATACGGTCGGGCAGTCCGGCATCCTTCAGGTTCTTATAGCACACCTCCTCAAACTCACGGGTACGGAACGAGGTGGTCATGGCATCCACCTGCACCACGATAAAGCCTAGTTCCGCCATGTTCTGAAGGTAATAGAGCCAAGGGGTAAACGTCTTTGGTACATACTGATCGCCAGGACCGGAGTAGATATACTCGATGATAGGATATTTCTTGTTAGGGTCAAAGTTCGATGGGCGCTGAATCAGTCCCCACATATCCGTCTTACCATCGCGACCTTTAGCCACGAAGACCTCAGGAGCCTTCCAACCAGCCTTCTCCAAAGCAGTTATATCAGCAGTCTCCAATGTGCGCAGGATTTTTCCATCCTTACCAGAACGCAGCACCGTAACAGGAGGCGTGGTAACAGTAGAATACCTGTCTATAAAATAGGCCATATCATCTGTAAAGGTAGCGTTATGAGTGCCCTCCTCTGGTGTGAGACAAACCAGTCCCTTGCCATTAAGGCCTATCTTATAATAATGAATCAGATAAGGATCTTCATGCTTGTTCATGCCGCAGGCTGAGAAATAGATAACGCCAGCTTTCTCGTCAACATACTGGATATCACGTACATAGTATTCACCCTTAGTAATCTGACGTACCAACTGACCCTTCTGACGGTCATACAGATAGATATGATGACGACCATCGCGCTCACTGGTCCAGATAATATGCTTACCATTCTGCAAATCAATACGTCGCTGACGATTATAGTTGATGTATTTATCATTCTTCTCTTCTATCAGCGTACGCACCTGTCCCGTCTGTGCTGACAGTTCCAAAATGCGATAGGTCTTATGACCTCGCTCATTGAACTCGAAGGTAACATGTTCATTATCCGCATCCCAGCGGGGAGCTGAAACTTGATACTGATGCTGGAAGAGTTCCGTAGAGGGTTCTACCACACGTCCTGTAGCCAGTTCCACGATGACAGGCACACGATAGTTCAGCGAGTCGCCCGGCTTGGCATACTCTTGTTTATGCAGTATAGGTTCCAATCGGTCTTTTGGCGACGACTCTACATAATAGACATAATGTTTGGGGGCTGGCTTGATGCGTACAGTAGCATAATAACGACCATCAGCAGAAAAGCTTCCCCATGCCGAATAATAATAAGACGAGTCGCCATTGGTTGTCAGAGCACGCTCCTGTCCGTCCTGTTTCATCCACAGGTTATTGTCCTTATGATAGATCTGCAACTTTCCATCGGGCGACATACGGAAACCGTCCTTCTCATCAGGCACCTCCATCCAGTGACGTTGCGGGCCTCGCCATTGTGGTCGCTGACGTGGCTTCTCAGGGTTCTCAGACAGCACCTCTAACGTATTATTATCAGCATCAACCGATTTATACACCTGCTGCTTACCATCATACACGGAATACCAGAACTGATGCGTGCCCCTTTTCAGATGCACATTCACATCACCGTTCTTCATCTTCCTGGAATACTTGCTGCCTATGCCAAAAGCACGCTTATAGGCATCCTTGATATTGTCTTGTGCAGATACCCCTTGCACCAAGGCCAGGGCCAGCACCATCGAGATTGCTATTCTCATTGTTACTTCAGTATGTCTTTTAGTTGGTTGGTTGCACTATCGATCATATCCTTGGTGCCGCTACCATCAGTGACGTAGCGCACCACCCGTTCCGCACGGCGCAAGGCATCACGGCGAGCATCTGTTCGCGACAGTTCACGCACTTGTTTCATAAGCTGCTTCAGTTCCTCCATATCCTCCATCTCAGCCAGATTGCCCGGACGCATGGCTGTCAGCGCAGCATTCAGTTTTGACAACGACTTATCCGCATCAACGGGATTGACCTTCGTGGTCAGAATGGCTGCACACTGCTGATACTGCTCCATCATGCGGGCATAGCTATGAGGTGCCCATGGTGTATGTTCTGGCACTTTCACCGTCAGCGCATTCCATGCCTGCTGAGCCTCAATACGACTCTGTGCCATAGCCAACGTCTGGCGCAGCACCAGCGTATCAACCTCAGTGGCAGGAGGCACAGGGGCATCAAGTCGGAAGTAATGGGTCACATGGCGGTCTGCATCATAATCAGGCACAAAATGGAAGCGGTTCCAGTCGTCCTCACAATGAATGGTAGCCTCATCCCATGTCTTCACATCCTTAGCAGCCATCACCAATGGTCCCTCCATCAAGGCCGCCGTCCACATGGGGCTGTAGGTCTGCTTGCCTGCCACTTCCAGTTTATCGGGAGTATAGTCGAGATGGCGGTTATAAGGCATAACAACCTCTACCACATCTTTCTTCGACCATTTGCGAAGCGGAATCTCCACATAGCTTGACGGCTGATAGTGGGTAGCAATACTCTTACCATTGAGTTTGACATCAAAGCCCTCGGTAGCCCAGTAGGGCACACGTAGCTTCATGGCAAAACGCCCCCCACCCTTCTGAATGCGAATGATACTCTTCTCAGCAGGCCATTGACACTCCTGACGGATTACGGTCTTCTGGGCATCCCATGAAGCCTCCGTAGGCAGGTAAAGAGCCACCCAAAGAGTGTTATCATTCACGAAATAAGTCGCCTCCTGATATTTCACATGGTTCTCGGCACCCGTACCACCACAGCAAGTGCTCTGCGGGGTCTCATTACCCCAAGGCTTCGAGGCATCAAGTCCCACGGCATACTGATAAAGTACCTGATACTGATGGGGATTAATGGATCCCACCAACTGGTTGTAGAGCAATCGCTCATAGTAGTCCATATAACTGGCATCATCAGGATTGAACGTGTTCAGGTCCTTCGTCAACTTGGCCAAGTTGTAGGCACAGCATGTCTCGTTTATCGTAGGCTCAGGATTATTCGCCATTGACAGCATCTGCGTGTAGGGCAAGCGGAACATTTCTCCATTGCCCACGCCACCCATGGCATAGCGATAGCGACCTTGTATGGTATGCCAGAAGTTCTGTGCTATATGATAATAATAGGTGTCGGCCCCCGCCTCATAGCATTTCAGGGCCCCGGTTATCATGGGGATATGCTGGTTGGCATGACGTGTGCGGATAGCATCGATATGACGTGCCAGAGGGTCGAAAAAGGCGGGCGAGTCGAAACAGGTGGCAGCCTCCAACAGTCGCTCACTCTGTTCCTTGTCGCTGACCATCATCGATAGTCGTGCCAGCGACTCAGCCATGCCACCTACCTCACCAGCAATATACATGTTCCACATCTCATAGCGGTTGCCAGGACGCTCGCGACGCTCAGCCTGCGTGCCGTCCTTTTTCACATAGGTACGATAGTGCAGACGGTTCCATACCCAGAGTCCCATGTCGCGGGCAATAATCAGGGCCTTCCCGCTGATGGCTTTATCGTCAATGATGCTGGCAATATCAATCAGTCCGGCCAGTTGCTTATGCACGGTATAATATGGTGCCCACACCCAGTCCTCATTGTTATAGGGGCGATACATCTCAATGAGCACACAGTGTTGCGGTGGGATGGCATTGATATAGCCATAGCCGTAGTGACGATAGTCCTGCTTATAGGCATCGAAGTCTTTCCATGAGCCTTTCAGCTCACGCAGCTCTGCCTCAGGTGCCACGTCGCGCGCCTCGAAATAGCGGCCCAGCGAATCGCTCCATACGAAGGTGCGCTCCTGACAGCGACGCATCTCATCCAGCATCAGGGCGATGCGACTCTGCAACAAAGCCTTTTTCTGCTTGTCCTGACAACTGGCATAGGCCATGGCCATGGCCGAGAGGTAATGTCCCGTGCCATGGCCTTTCAGCTTTGTTGTTGGCGAGTCCCACCCATCGCTGATGGGACAGCCTGTAGTTGGAATGCCGTATGTATCATAGTAGTTATAGAGTTGCTGTTTAGGATCGAGCGATAGCAGATTATCGATATCCAGGTCGCGGTTATGCGTCAGACGGTTATCACCCGTCAGCTGCACCTTGTCCAATGGCAGGGGCTGGGCAACGGGATGCAAGGCTGGAGTCTCTGCCTGCTTCACTACATTGACGCGCGCTTTGACGGGATAGCCGTTGGACGTGGTGTTATCACCTACAATAAAGCCACGTACCTCGTAAGTAGAGCCTGCGGGATGGCGCGAAGCGTCGGCCTGTTCCTGCTCCACATCGAGTGATGTATTCGTCCACTTCACCTGTCGATACTCACCCTTGCCGTCTGAATATTCTACCCATAATTGGTAGGGCAGGCGGGGAGCATTTCCCACAGGCACCTGCACACTGACACCTTTCACACTTACTATGCTGCGTGGGGCAGCCCATACACCTGCAAACATGAATGCAGACATGATGCCTGCCATCATCATTATTCTCATGCTATGTCTATTTTTCTTGATCATGCTGCAAAAGTATGAAATAAATCAGCACTGGTGTAAAAAAATAGTCCAAATAAGGTGTAAAAAAATCCAAGCAGGATAATTACAGCGGCTTGGTGTTTTCAAACTGCACCTCGTAAGGCCACTGCTCATTGTTCTGAGTCCATGATGAGGCATCCCTGTTACGATCCCAAGGGTGCTGCCAGTGGGTGGTTGGAGCTCCCATCACCACGAAGAACAAACGCGTGCAACCTGTGGGGATTGTCAGTTCTGCCGTTCCTTCCTTATCAGCCTTTACCTCTCCGTATGTACGGGTGCCATCATTGCCATTATAAGCCACAAAGGCATAGCGCCAGCCGGCACGGGCAGGATAGACATAACGATAGCCTTGAGCATCGGTTAGTCCCTTGAAGTTGGCCTTAACAACAGTACCTGCCGTTGCCACCTTCATATTCGTGATATGATAGCCATAATTCTGGATACAGGTAGCAGAATCGGTGGTATAGGTAGAAGAAGCGGCATCGAGCACCTTCAGGCGTTTCTTATGCTGTCCTATACGCTGTTTGGCACGATCACGCACACCATCGATATCCCATGTGGCCATACGCATATAGCCCTCCATAAGCTCATCGCAGAACTGCTCTTGTGTGAGTGAGTTCATACGCTTATAGGTCTGCACGGGATCTTCACTCTTATTGGATGCCCGCCACAAACGACCAATGAAGTCGCGGCCATATTTCATGCACCACCAGTCCTGAATATAGCAGCAGGCGTAGCGCCAATCCTCGTGCAGCAAGTTCAGATGATGGGCATCAAGATGTTGCTCAAAGTATTCGCCATCGGTAAACTGACGGTCAGGGAAGATTTGATAGGCCTGCCAGTCGGCACAACTCTCCCACCAGCCGCAATCGCCCCAGCCATCGCCATTGAAGCCCCATCCGTAGCCGTGGGAAGAGCCTAAGTCGGCACCAACCAGATACTGAAAGGTATGACCTACTTCATGAGCAACGGTATGACCACCACGTGCATTAGCAGCCCAGGGGTTGAAATGGCCAATACCCGTCTTGCTCCATGAACCGTCAGACTCCTGTCCGTCCACACCAGAGGCATCGGCTCGCCAGTCGCTCTGATAGGGAATATAAAGTTGAATCTTATACTTGTCAGTAACAGAACTGCCCTCCTTGACAAATCCCAGTTCATCGGCATACATCTTCCAGCATTTCTCGGCAATATCGAGCACATAGCTGGCCTTGGTCACATTGCCATCACCGGGATACTGTATCTTATCAGGATTATTGCCATAGCGTACATCCCAAAACACAGCAAAATGCTCGCTCTCAAGGGAATGAGCAAAGTTATAACCCGAGGTGGCGTTCTGGTTCTCATAATTCGTGCCGCTATAGGTGCTGGGCTTCAGCAGATAGCGACCGGGATTAGAGAACTGCATGGTACTCTTGCCAGCCGTAGTAGAGAGCGTGCGGATGCCGCCCGTATTATAATAGACCTTGGTCTGCGTAGTCTTCACCTCGATGGAATCGGCATTAGCAAGCGGTGCACTAACGTTTTTCTGGAAACGATTGTCGAAGCGTACCCAAAGGGTATCCTGTGCACTCACAGCACAGCATTGAGCTAATAATAACAGGGAGAATATCGTTGTCTTCATCTTACAAATACCTTTTTACCATTAATAATATAGATACCTCGTTTCTGGGGAGTTACTACCTTTCGGCCTTGCAAGTCATAGACCACACTTCTTACATCTTCCATCTTCCCTCTCACATCGGCAATACCCGTGATATCACCCGTCATGCTGATACCATCTACATAGAAATTGATAGCTGCTCCGTTGTTGTTGCGTGCCTGCTGAATGTATGTAGAAAAAGCTTTGACTGCCACTGAGTCGGTCTGCATGGCGTAGTTGCCCTCGTCATTCAGATAAAATACATTCATAAGTTTCTTGCTTTCATCAAGCAAGGTATATGTACCCGTGAGACGGAGACGCACGTTTTTCTGGTCAGACTGGACTGTTTTAAACTGCGGTGCTTTGTTGGTTACATCCATCGTGGCATCAGCTATAAGATATGCAGGACCTGGTACACGTGCTGTGCCATAGTTCACCGTAGAGGTCTGTCCTATAGCGATATCCGGTTCACGTGTAGGACGAATCAAATAGTGAACATTGGGCTCCATCACCTCGGCATCCGTATCCAGATTGATAGTATGGAAGTTCACCTGTGCCTCTGTCTCGCCCTCAATAATATCTTGATAGGCAGCCAGCAGCGTACCCTCGCCAAAGGCATCAGCAATCTGTCGGCCACTAAGCGATACGGGCACCACAAGACTGTTCCATTTATTGACTTGCAGCGAACGACGCAGAGCCAACAGACCATGATCCACGTTGTAGGGGGTAAAGGTGGTGCTGTCTTCATTAAGCATGAATTTCTGAGGTACCTCCACCCGCATATTGTCAACATCACTGATACTCATCACCTTGTCAGGAAATACCAGTTGTCCGTCTTTCAGCTTGATAACAAACGGCTTAGCAGTTGTCACGCGATTATAGTCACGCTGTCCTTGGCTATCAGTCACCACCAATGCGCGTGCCCCTTGCAACGTAGTCACTCTGTCTGTCTGGGCGTGAGCCACCACGGACATCGCAGTTAGAATCGTTAGAATGATACCTTTTCTCATTGATTTGTTCTTTTAGTGTTTGGGAGCAAAGATACGATAAATTCCGCATAAGGCAAAACTTTATTTCTCAAAAAATGTTGCTTAGACGTTATTTGCATCTTTTTGGACGATAGTTTTAATCCTGTTACAGAATAAATGTGTAACTTTGCATCATCAATAACACAACCATTTTTTGATGAAACAACTACTTACTATACTATTAACTATACTCTGCACCTTTACAGCAGAAGCACAGCAACGGGCTCATATCTATATGAACCAAATGGGGGGAAAATGGAACTTTCCCGTCGTAGTGGACAGTCTCAACGAAATTACGTTTGACAAGGCACAGCGACAAATGCACATGGATGTCAGTGGCGGACTAACGGTGCCTTTCGACGTGAGCCACGCAGACAGTCTGACTTTTGAAGACGAGCCACTCACAGAAACAAAAGATCCCTATCAGGTGTTCCAACTTTACATCACCACCAAGGACGGTAGCGACATCACCTCGAAAGACTATTACACCGACTGCCACATGGCTCTGAATGCCCAAGGTTCATATACCAGTTACTCTGCCAATATACAGATGCGCGGACGTGGCAACAGCTCTTTCCTCTGGTACGACAAGAAGCCCTATCGCATCAAACTCAATGACAAGCATAAGGTGTTGGGGCTGGATAAAGCCAAGAGTTGGGTATTGCTGGCCAACTATCGCGACGTGACGGATATGATGAATACTTTCGTATTTGAGATGGGACGTGCTTTGGAACTGCCCTATACAAACCATACCCGCTACGTGGAACTCTTCCTGAATGGCGACTATAAAGGGATTTATCAGTTGACAGAGCAGATACAACAGAACAAGAACCGCGTGGCCGTGAGCGATGAGCATGGCATTCTGATAGCACTCGACGTGGACGATGGTCCTGGCGAGAGTCCTTATGCCAATGATAATTTCTGGTCATCGGTATATAGGATGCCTGTATGCGTAAAGTATCCTGATGACGATCGTTGGACAGAGAATACCGTGGACTCCGTACGCAATGTGTTTTCTGAACTGGAAACAGCAATCAAGAACAAAGATTACGCCCAGGTACAGCAGTTGCTTGATGTGCCGTCATTCATCAAATACCTGCTCATTCAGGAATTTGTGTATAACGTGGAACTGTCAGCCCCTCGTTCCATCTATATGCATAAGGATGGCGACGGTCCTTGGGTGATGGGACCATTATGGGACTTTGACGCCGGTTATGACTTTGACTGGGGACAGATGACCACGGGACACACTTTCTTCACGGATTTCACCGAGACCGTCATGGGCTCTAATCCCTTGAAGCGTAACGGACAGTATAACTACGTGCCACAATTCTTCACCGACCTGTTTGGCTGTCCGGAATTCGTGGAAGCCTATAAAGCACAGTGGGCAGCAGTAAAGGACACGATTGTCACCCATGCATGGAATGAGTGCATGAGATACATAGAGCAGATGCGTGCATCGGGCGCTATAGACCGTGAGTTTCAGCGCTGGCCCATCAGTGGGAAGCGGTTTGATACCGAACTCAGCAAGATGAAGCAATGGCTTCAGAACAGGAACACTCATTTCTCTTACCTCGTAGCAGCAATCCCTGTGCCCAGTGAACCTGTCAGCAAAGAGAGATTCTGTGGAAGCATTACTGTAAACACAGCCATGAACTGGTATCAAGGATATAGTCAGGACAATAAAGTTAGCATCAGCAAACAACAGGTATGCAATCTGATGGGCCTTAACGCCAACGAGATGAACGAAGCCGAACTGAGCATCGTTCCTCTATATAACGATGGTACTGAGGGAGAGAACCACACCAATGGTGTCTTTGGCGGATGGTTTGATAGCGATGGTGATCCAGGTTATTATGCCCAAGGGCATGTATATATCGAGGTGTTTAATGACTTGTGGAACTGGAGTTGCGGCCTTTATAAGGAAAACTGTTGGCACGATGCCCACGCTGTCATCATGCAATATCAATATCCTTATAACGGCACTTTGCTAAAGGTGAATATAGAGGTGAACTTCACCATCGCACAATAGAAGTCTATTGGTAGATGATGAAGTCACTAAGTGTAGCCCAAGAATAGTTCTCGGAATAGGTGGTTTGATAAACACCTACAGACAACTTCTTCGCTTTTACATCAATAGGCGAGCCTGGCATATTATTCCATGTCACGCCATCCTTACTGGTACGGGCAAAGAGTAAATCGCCACGACGTTCGAACTGCATGATAGGATCGAAATCGTAACCCTTGGAGTTGGGGAATTGCGGACGACCATGAGGACTCAGCACAGTAAGCATGTTTCCACAGTTGTAAAGCGGAAAAGCGCCAAGTTGATAATAGGTATTTCCATTAGCGATGAGCAGTCCCACTTCATTATACCCCTTTACACTATGCTCAGCAAGCCCTTCCATATCATTTACACGGGTCATCACAACAAAGTCGCCCTCTAAGTCTTTATAGACAGTACCACCATGACTGAGCGGTGCCTGATTGAAGTCTGCACTCTGGGTACTGAGCGTG
>Ga0310690_10010031_pt1 | contig 11826 bp, 7 predicted proteins | sample AusTroGonzalo_MG_2_FD_207661 | JGI IMG/M metagenome (GOLD analysis project Ga0310690, IMG submission 207661) | Bovine rumen microbial communities from tropical cattle in Woodstock, Queensland, Australia - Gonzalo_04 (v2) (version 2) | ecosystem: Host-associated > Mammals > Digestive system >...
CATACGCCTATCGCGCGTATTTTGCCGTCGCCATACAGCTTTTCCATTGCCCTCCATGAGCCATAATAATCACCCATAGGCTGATGAATAAGATAAAGGTCAAGATAATCAAGTCCTAATTTCTTCAGCGAAGCCTCAAATGCCTTGTATGTAGCATTTTCCCCAGCATCCTGTACCCATACCTTTGTTGTTATGAACAGATCTTCCCTCTTTACAGTCCCGTCGGAAATTTTGGCTGCTATTGCCCGGCCTACGGCTTCTTCGTTCATATATGCTGCAGCAGTATCTATAAGCCGGTATCCGCATGATATTGCGTCCTCAACGGCCTTTTGCGTCATACTGCCATCAGGAACCTGAAAAACGCCAAAACCCTCCATGGGCATTTCTATTCCATTGTTTAATTTTATAAATTCCATTTTTCTCTCCTTTTTGTGGAAAAATTTTCCTTTACAATTAAATTATAACAATGTAAAATTAGCATTGTACAATAGAACTTTTGCATTGCACTATAACTTTTACACATACTGAGAACCTTATGCTTGAAACATATATGATTCAGCAGTTGGCCACATTTGCCGAAGAGGGCACACTGTCCGCAGTAGCGGAAAGACTGCATATTTCGCAGCCTGCAATAAGCAGGTCAATGGCAAAAATGGAAAAAATTATAGGCGTACCGCTTTTTGAAAGGACAAAAAACAGCATAAGGCTCAATTCTTTCGGAATGCTTGCCGCCCGTCATGCAGGAATAATCCTGTGCGCACAGGAGGAAATGCTCCGCGCAGTCAGGGAGGAATACAGACGCAGCAGGACATTCTCTTACGGGGCTATCGCGCCTGCCCCGGCATGGGAACTGAGTCCAATCCTTTCGCAGATGTACCCGGGAATGACAGTTTCCTGCGAGCTTCAGGAGAAAGAGGAACCTCTTTTAAAAGGACTTGACGAAAAACGGTATGACATCATAGTTCTGCTGAATCCGGAAACAGCAGAAAATTATTTCTGCAGGCCTTTCATAAGGGAACATCTAAGCGTTCTGCTGCCTAAAAAGCACCGCCTCGCCGCAAAAAAGGCAATATGGCTTAAAGATCTCGCAGGGGAGAAAATACTCATACATGACAAAATAGGTTTCTGGTATTCAATGGTACGCCGGAAAGTACCCGAAGCTGTTTTTCTGGAACAGCCTGAACTTGCTTCGCTGCTTGAAATTGTAAAAAACTCTCATCTGCCTTCTTTCATAACGGATATTTCCGAACAGAAACTACATACACCTGTTCCTAAAGACAAAAAAGCCATTCCTCTTTTAGACGACGAGGCCTCCGCCAGATTCTACTGCGTATGCCGGGCGGGAGATGCCAGCCGTCTTGCCGCCGTTTTCTCTGCCATAGATAATCTGACCGGACAGAAATGATTTCCTGCATGGGTAAGGAAACACAAAAATTTTTTCCTGCGTTCCCTTACTGCAATGCTTATCTTATTATGGCAGAATTTAGTTTGCTGCAATTAACTGCAAAATCAGCCAGCACAGTATAAACAACCCAGCCGCAGCGCACGGACGACAGCGGAATTATAACCATGGGAGTAATTGATTTCCTGCTGGAAGAATGATTTTAAGTATTGGCTTAACAGACAAAACAAGCTAAATATTAATGAAAATCAGTCAATTTTCACAGCTGGGATGGTTTTCCAATCATTGTTTTTGGTTTTGTACTGATATATTCCTGCTTTCCGTAAGCATTTGCCTTTTGGAAGTTTTATTTCTTCACCATCGTAAAAAGCCTGATTTTCATCTCCCAGAACAAGCATTACTTTGCCTTCCGCAGCAGATATTGCCATATCTGCCATATCAATAACACCAGATAAAAAGCCCAAATCCTTATCTATATCTAATTTAATTTTTTTGTTTAGCTGAACCGCAAGGGCGGCATTAAGAGAAACCACCTGAATTACCTTAGCATTATCCGTGGTAATACATTCTCCCTTTTGTTCTAATAATTCAAGACCGTCTAAAGCATCTTTATCCCTGTTTTCCAAAGCAAACTGGAATATTAATAATGCAATAATACCGCATATAAATCCGCCGGCAAAGATAAGAATGTTTTTCTTCATATCATTTCCCTAAATAATGAACATAAATACTTTTAATATTCTATCAATTTAATGCACTGCTGAAAAACAGTATTTCCACAATTGTTTTATTGCTAATTTGAAGCAATTCCACAACTCCTAACTTGAAACACGGAAAAAAAGCTATTTTCCGTGTTTCCCTTGCCTTGGTTATGCAAAATATTTATAATTTGTAATTAGATATAAGTTTTGGTTATAACCTGTTTTTAATTGGCAGCCACAAATGACAGATAAGGACAAACAATATGGAAATCAGAACGCTGAAATTTTTTACTGAAATGGCAAAGGAAGGCAGCATAAGCCGTGCTGCGGAAAAACTGCACATAAGCCAGCCGGCAATGTCAAAGCAGCTGAAAGCCCTTGAAAGGGAAATCGGGAAAAAACTGTTCGAGCGTACGAATTACAGCATAAGGCTTACGGAAGCCGGAGAGTTCCTGCGTCAAAGGGCCGAGGACATTCTGGATCTTGAAAAGAAAACATCTGACGAGCTTCAGCATCTGGATGCCATTCCCGGAGATATTTACATAGGTTGTGCCGAATCGGAAGGAATAAAATATTTCGCAAAAGCCGTAAAGGAACTGCAAAGCAAATATCCGCAGATATGCTGCCATCTGCACAGCGGAAATCACGAGGATGTATCATACCGTCTTAAAAGAGGCCTGCTTGATTTCGCAATCATAACAGGAATAAATGACATTCCCCAGGGCATGGGCTGCATAGACCTGCCTTTTCAGGACAGATGGGGTCTTATAATGCGTGAGGACAGCCCTCTTGCGGCAAAAACAGAACTTGCGGTGAAAGACCTTTTAAAAATCCCCCTTATATGCTCCGCACAGTGGATAGAGCATGGACTGAAAGAAATGTTCGGCAAAAACGCGGACAAGGTAAATATTGTTGCTACATACAATCTGGCATACAATGCGGCGGTAATGGTAAAGGAAAACATAGGCTATGCCTTTTCTTACGACAAACTGGTATATACAGGACAGGGCAGCGGACTGTGCTTCAGGCCGGTAAAAAACACTCCCAGTCCGAAACTGCGTTTTGTATGGATAAAGGGACAGCCACATTCCCGTGCCGCCTGCCTGCTTATAGAGGAAATGGAAAAAGCCTGTACACCTGAAGCGTAAAGGCATAAAAAAACCCCGGATTCCGGGGTTTGCAATATATAAAATCTGGTTGCGGGGGCAGGATTTGAACCTGCGGCCTCAAGGTTATGGGCCTTGCGAGCTACCGGGCTGCTCTACCCCGCAAATATATTATAGCAATATTTTTCTGAAAAAAGCAATATATTTTTTCAGCACGCAAATTAACGTTGCAAGTGCAACGGGACAATACCATAAACGATAAGCCATATATATGGCATATCTTATCAGAACGGAAAACTGATAATTTTTACCGCTCAGCTGTATTTTTCTCTTCTATGCTTACGGAGACAACACTGTAAGGAGCCACAGAGTGTGTAAGCCACACATTACCGCCTATCACACTGTGATGTCCAATCTTTGTATCCCCGCCAAGAATGGTGGCACCGGCGTAAATAACGCTGTAATCACCTATATCCGGGTGACGTTTTATACCTTTTACCGGGGTTCCGTCCGGAGCAAGCCTGAAACTTTTAGCTCCAAGCGTAACCTGCTGATAAAGTTTGACATGCATTCCTATGGTTGTGGTTTCACCTATCACAACTCCCGTACCGTGGTCTATAAAAAAGTGGCTGCCAATAGTAGCTCCAGGGTGAATATCAATTCCCGTTACACTGTGCGCGTACTCTGTCATAAGACGTGGAACAAGAGGAACATCCATTAAATAGAGTTCATGTGCAAAACGGTAAATTGTTATTGCCCTGAAAGCCGGATATGAAAGAATTACCTCGTCAATACTTTTCGCCGCCGGATCGCCTTCATAAGCTGCCACCATATCGGTTTCAACAAAAGAACGGACGGCAGGAATATTTTCTATAAACTGCGAAACAAATTTATCAGCATTTTCATATGAACCGTCAGAAGTATTTATGAACACATATGAAACGGCCTTCTTAAGGGCGGCATGGGCAAGTGCGGTTTCACGTTCTGTTTTCTTTCCTGCATCAAAATTTTCTTCATATTCCCCGAAATAAGCAGGAAACAGCGCCTGAAACAAATGAGATATGAATTCTTCAACAGTTTCCGACAGACCAAGATAATTTGTTTTCATTTCAGTAATCCGAATGATATTCCGTGATAATTTAACATACATACCAGCCGCCTGTAATAAAGCGGTCCGGACACTGTATTGTTCATACCTAATATGATAGAAAATTATTGTTTCCGTCGACAAATACGACAAAGACAGGTATTAACCTGTAAATAATATAATATTATAAATAGCCGGAGACAGACATTTATATAAATCCGGAAAAGACTGTTATATGATAAAAAAGGACTTTTCAATACCATTCAACGGAGACTTTCAGCTCCTCAGAAAGACTCTTGCTTCTGGCAGAATATACGAAGTATATTTTTCCATTTTCGACAAGCACGGGATTAATGTCAACAGCTACGGGGGCAGCGAGAAATCGCCGGTAAGCGGTCCCAAGGCCGTTCAGCTGCTTTCCTCCATGGCAAAGCTTTATAAAACAGGGCTGAATGTACTATGCAATGCCCCAAGCCTTTATTTTTCTGATTTCAGGGAACTTTTCACGGTACTGCATGAAATACCGGGACTTACAGCCATAACAATTTCAGACCCTATAGCCATACGTGCTTTCGTTAAGGAATTTCCAGAACTCGATATTCAGGCCTCTTTCATAATGAATCTGAATACCCTGGAAAAAATAAAACAGTTTGCCCAGTTAGGTGGTGGTACGGTTATTGTCCCGGGAGCAATAACAAGGAATCTGCCTCTTCTTGAAAAAATCAGGGAACTTAAAAAGAAACATGAAAAACTCCGCATTAAAATGATAGCCAATCTCGACTGTGCCCAGGAATGTATATTCCTGCCTTCGCACTATATGGTTGGAATGCTTAGCAGTTTTCCACAGGCGGAGGAAAAGGCATATACAAACGCTGCATGCTACAGAAGATTTACCCCTGAGGATTTTATAAAAGTACCTTTTATAAGGCCCGAAGATCTTTCCTTCTACAGGGATAACGGACTGACAGACACTTTTAAAATAATATACAGAAGTTCCCCCTCCGCAATGCTTGAGACTGTGTATAAAGCATATTTTGAAGAGAAATACGAAGGTAATATGTTTGACATAATACCTACACACTGCGACCCTTATGAATGCGCACGTGATCCTTTTCTGCCAGATGACAAAAAAGGAAATGTTCCTGAATATTTCTGCGACAGCAGGGCATTTCCTCCGGACTTCGTAAAAAAAACCTCAACCTGCGATAAAAACTGCGATGAATGCGGATACTGCGCAGCCATAGCGGAAAAAGCAAATGCTGTAACCGGAGGAATAAAGGCAGGAAACAGATAGCGCAATAGCTCACCGGACAAATAATTGTTCCCGGGGCTGTTCACGCCGTGCGGTCATAAATGATAACATAATATATATTTGTTTTATTTGCAGAGAGAAATAAAATGTTTAATAAAAAAATTCTAACCATATTGATTATTCCCCTGATTATGTCCGGCTGCTCCGGTGCGATGACAAAAGCCTACAAGACTGAGAACAGCTGTCACGGCGTATATAGCAAAGGAATGGATCTGTATCTGTCCGGGAAATATTCCGAAGCAAAAAAATATTTTGAATATACTCCCGAATGTGAAAAAAAATACAATGACTCCGGTGCTTCAGAACTTTCCCTGATGAGACTTGCTGAAATGTATTATCACGGCAGAGGCGTAAAGAAAGATACACAAAAAGCTCTTGCATACGCTGATAAATCCGCACATAAACTAAATTTCAGCACATCAGAATTTAACAGCCTTCCAGACTTTTTCAGTACATACTGGAGTGCTCTGAAAGGTTACACAAATATTCTTGCCGGAACCTATATGGAACTGCTGCAGAAAGCAGATTCCTCTGCTGATGCACAGTATAAACTTTCAGCGCTTGCATACGCCAATACAGAATGTCCTTTCACGCAGGAACTATGTCCGGATAACAGACAGCAGGCCACCGCTCTGCTGGAGAAAGCAGCTGAACAGAACTATCTTAATTCCGCTGAACTGCTGTTCTATATAAAGAATATGAATACCTCTGACGGAGCAACACTGTACAAAATGGCGGAACTCCATAAACTGCACAATGATATTCCGGGATATGAAGATAAAATAATAGCAGCATATACAGCCGGTTATGAGCCTGCCGCAGCAGAATACAGTGAAGTATCCATGAAAAGACAGGCAGAGGCCACAGAGAAAGCCCGTATAGCGAAAGCCGAAGCCGACCGTAAGGCACGCGAGGCTGATTACGAGAAACTGAAAACAGCTGACGATGCTTTTATGAATCAGGATTATCAGACTGCGTTTAAAATTTACAAAGAGATAGCAGAAAACACCGGCCTGCCGGAAGCAGAAAACAAAACAGCCTTTTTCTATTATACTGCCCTTAAAAATGTAGTAAAAGGCGACAAGGCACTCGCTCTTGAATGGTACCGCAAAGCCGCAGTGCAGGGACATGTTCCATCCATGTATGAATTAGGCCTTATGTATGAATTTGGCAAGGGCACAAAAGCCAATGACGCCACGGCTTTTTCATGGTATAAAAAAGCTGCCGAAGGAGGAGACAGCAATGCAATATTCAAGGTAGGAATCTCATACAAATACGGAGACGGGACAGCAAAAAATCCGGCAAAGGCGCTGGAATATTTGAAACTGTCCGCACAGGAAAAAACACTTTATCTCCCCGCAATGCAGGAACTTGTTAATCTCTGCTATGTGGAAAAGGATTTCGCCCAGGCAAGATCTTATCAGTCGCAGAAGGAAAGCGCCGAGGCAATGGGGTCCATGGCAGATCAGGAAACTCTGGTAAGATGGTATAAGAAACTTGCAGACAGGGGCAACAAGGCAGCGGCTTTCATGCTTGAATTCCAGGACATAACAGGCAATGACACGGAACAGCGCGAACGCCGTGAGAAATGCCTGGAAACCGCATGGAAAAACGGACTGCTCTGGCCCTCTTACCTTTACGCGAAGGAAATAATAGATTCCCACGACCGCAGCATAAAAGCAGCAGCAGAAACAGCTGCCGATCTTGCCAACGGGCCTTTCCAGAAAACAGAGTCTGAAATAAAAAGACAGACACGCGAGGCAGTTGAGAACGCGGAAAACGAATACAGGGAAAAAATGAAGAAAGCCGTGCAGATGCTTACAAAAAACGCCGAATACGGAGATCCGGTTGCCCAGCGCGAGCTTGCGCAGGTGTACAGGGAATATGCTCCACTCAAAAACAATGCCAAGGCTTTTACATGGTATAAAAAAGCGGCGGAAAATAATGACGAACCGGCAATACGCAGCCTTGCCGTGATGTATGAAAATGGCATAGGTACCGCGAAAAATGCAGAGGCAGCAGCCAGATGTTATGACAAGGTGGGCGAATACGAAAAAGCTGAAAGCCTGAGGTAAACAGCTAAAACAGGCAGCTGTTACAACAGAACTGAAAAAATATCCCCCGGCATAGTTGGGGGATATTTTTTGCTGGTTTATTTTTATTTTCTTTTTAAGGAATAACCCTATACAGACATATGCTTATGAAAAACATATAAATCACTTCTCCGGCATATACAGCAGAAAGGCTATATATTTTTTCAGATTTATTCTTAAGGCCGCACGGACACCACAACTGTTATCTGTGTAAAAGCCGCTAATGAAGCCGCGGGAGCTGACATAGGCAGCGCGATTCACATAGCTAAATATGGATTCATCAGAAAGAAAAAGAAGTTTCAGCACCGGAATAAAATAGGAAGAATAATCCCAATAACGGACGGGGGAACGCAGCCAATAGGAGCACATGCCGTTTTCATCCTCATGCACATATCCTGTAGTGTACATATAAGGAGCAGGCCGGCATCTCCTTTCTTCGTTGCTGCAAAAGTATTTTTCCGCCTCTTCCTTGCTCAAAAGAAAAACATTGTCTTTTACTGTATAATTGCTGTCCCACAAAAATCCTTTTTTTACACATTCTATGCGGCTTTCAATTATACTGACCCTTTCTTTTCCATTAAATGCTTTATTGTAAAAGTCCTTATTAAGCCACAGCCTTATTCTGCTGCTTTCCCAATTGTTAGTGTTGGGAGAAAACTCTGCTGCATCCAGGCAGTATTTGCTTAATAACAGCGCAGTGCCATCTCCGGATTTATCCAGTATTATCCATTTTACCGGCTTTTCTGTTCCATCTTCCCCGAATGGATACCTGCCGAATTTTATAATGCTGCCGGCCTTCATTCTGTCATTTATTATTTTCATGATCATCCGGTCATGCTCCTGCAGCAGTTTTAATTCCCGTTCTTCACCGCCATTCTTAATAATACGGTATGCTTCTTCAATGTCCCTGATAAACATTTCATAGAATACAGCATAAAGACTGCCGGCTTTATATGATTTATATGATTCTTCAAAATTCCTTTTTGTATGCTGATAATATTCTTCAAGGCGGTTTTCTTCAGCGGCTTTTTGCATATTTTTTAAGAAGGGATTATTTATTTTATTGCCGGCATCCCAAAACCTGAAAAGCCCGCCGATAGTAAATCCTTTATTATCAGATGAAACGCCATCCGGGCCTGTGCCGTTCACGGCATAGACTTCCGGGCCTTTTTTTCTGCCTGCATAAGATTTATGTGTTTTATCCCTGCGCATTTCAGCTCCGTATCCCAAAAATTAGAGTTAATATTTTTACTGCCATGCCAGATGAACATTTATTTTTTGCCGAACAGTGATTTTATGGCATTAAGCCCTTTTGTAAAAATACTGCTGTCCTGTTTTTCCTTTTTTCCGCTATTTTCCGTTATAACGGAAACATGTTCCATGGGAATCTGCCCCGCCATATCCCGCGCTTTTGTTTCATCAGGAGTGTTATCAGGCTGAGATACGGAATGCTCTTCGCCAGATTCATTCAGGCTGGCATTTTCCTCTGAAACCATACTATATTTTTTATTCCTTTCTTCTGTTTTTTCCGCATTACTGCCTATGTCGGAAACTACGGAAGCACCGTATGAAGCTGTGTCAAAAAGTTCCAGCTGTCCGGGACTTTCCGGCATAGAAGCTATATATTCTTTTATGAAAGAATAATGCGACGCAAAAGCATTAGGAACTCTGAACAGTTTTATGCCATGCTGTCTGCACAGCAGCTCTTTTTTTCTGTCATTTTCCAGTGAATGTCTGTTTATGTAATGCTCTCCGCCATCAACTTCTATGGCCATTACCGGCATCAGGCTATCCTGATTTCTGTTGTATAAAACAATGTCAAATTCGCTCAGCGCATAATATTCCGGGAAAATATTGCCGGTATTTAGGAAAACATCCCTCATCGGAACATTGCGTTTTATAATCATCTTTCCGGTAGTACTTAAAACCTGCGACAATGTGCGGAAGAACTGTCTTTCATATTCAGAGCCGTTTGAAAGGTCTTTGCCTGATTCCAGCCCCTGTATTTTCACTATAGTGCCATTCTGCAGGCCGGACGCATAAGCTATAAGCTCTTTCATGGCATTTGTTTTTCCGCCCGAATGTGTATTTATGGCCTGTTTATCCGCTACAACAGCAAAATTCCTTTTTGCTCTTGTTACGGCTACGTTTATAAGCTCATGACTGTTCTTCACCCAGTCAAAAGTCTTCTTTCTTGTGCTGTCCGCTATGGCCGTAGAAAGTATGACGGTATCATATTCCTGTCCCTGAACCTTATGGATTGTACCAGCCTTTGCGTTTTTTATATTTTCCTTTTCAAGCATGGCGTTTATAAGCCATGCCTGATTGTTGAAAGGAGTAACAATGGCAATATTCTGCCCATCAAAGCGTCCTGTCTTTATAAGCGACACTACAGAAGCGGCCTCATCATAATAACTGTTCCTGCGGCTGCCCTTTACATTATGCACATCGGCAAAGAAAACACCGCCTCTGCTTTTATTTTCAAGCCTGAGCAGCTTTTTATAATAATACTCGTTTGAAAACCTTATTATGTCCGCAGCGCAGCGGTAATGATAGCTAAGCAGAATTCTTTTTGAAATACAGTCAGCAGACATCATAAGCGACATTATTGAATTATGAGTATAATCATATATCTGCGGTTTGCTGATTGCATATTTCTCGTGCAGGAATCTGTGCTTTTTTTCATCAAGAAGAATTATAGGGCCAAGCTGTCTGGTATCACCGCACATGAGAAGCCGTTCCGCCCGGATCATAGGTATAAGCGACCGTGCTATGTCACATTGTCCGGCCTCATCCATTATACACATATCAAATACCGGAGCAGGACTGCCTATTTTTTCAGCCGAGATGTTAGTACTGAACCATACCGGGAACACCTTCAGCAGCAGGCTGACATTTCTATCATTGGCAATATATTTCCTGAAAGCCTTTGCGGCTTTTTCCATATTTTCTTCATTCAGAATATCCGTAAATGCCCGGTACTCTGTTCTTTTCAGCTTCTGCAGCCGCATTACGGAGCTGTAATACAGAAAATTTATAAATCCGGGATTTTCAGAACCGTTTATGCAAAGCTGCTGTATGGTTTCATTAGTTACTTTCCTCATTCCGGAAAGCTTGTTTTCCAGTTCCCTGACATGTCTGCCCAGATATGCCGAAAAAGAAGTATTTTCCCTAACAGACATCATCCAGTTTTTAAGTGAGTCCGCCTTTTCACGCAATAATATTTCCTGCTCATAAGACTGCAATGCCTCACCAATAGCCCTGTTTATCTCCCTTACAGAGTCATGCTGTTTCCTGATTATGGCGTCATCAGGAGGTTTTATGGAAACAGCCTGCTCATACAGAGAGCGTATATTCTTTATTGTCTGTATTATTACATCATTGTTTCCTACGCGCAGGAAAGGGAAAAGTATTTTCTCTCCGCGGCATTCTGGCAGATCAAGCGTAAGTTTCCGTATTATGCCGTCTATCGGCAGATTATTGTTTGAACATACAAGACAGGTCTTTCCGGCAAAGAAAAGGGAAAAAATCACATTCAGTATGGTCTGTGTCTTGCCTGTTCCGGGAGGACCTTCAACATAAGTTATATTCTCCCGCATGGCATTGAAAACCGCACGCACCTGGTCTATATTTGTTCTGCTGTCGTATGTAACAATAGCGGCGCTGCGGCGGGCTCCCACATGCACAGTATTCATTCCGAGATACGCTTTTACCGGGTCAGGAAGCGTTTTTGTACGTATCATTTCCATTGCCGCGATACGCACCTGCTGAAAATGCACATTGAAACCGGACATAAACTGCATGAATTCAGGATTTGTATTTATTGCGCAGCCAGGACGAAGATTTTCCCGTATCTCCTCAATACATTCTTCCCGGTTTTTCTCATATTCCTTTATAAATTCTTCCGGACTGAAATCAATCGTATCCTCACCAGATGAGCATCTGCTTTTTGCCAGAAGATATGATTTTGAAAACTGCATTTTTCTGCCAAGTCTCAAAGATGGCCCATCAAGATCAAGTTCCACCTCCCGGTAAACTATTGGAAAATTTGCCTCGCCCTGTTTTACAGAGAGTTCATTGAATGCCATTCTCAGCAGCCTGTTTTCAGAACGCAGATCTTTCTGC
>Ga0310690_10010032_pt1 | contig 11825 bp, 21 predicted proteins | sample AusTroGonzalo_MG_2_FD_207661 | JGI IMG/M metagenome (GOLD analysis project Ga0310690, IMG submission 207661) | Bovine rumen microbial communities from tropical cattle in Woodstock, Queensland, Australia - Gonzalo_04 (v2) (version 2) | ecosystem: Host-associated > Mammals > Digestive system >...
CCATTCTTAAATACCACTACCCCAAAATCTAAAAAATATACTTCCATTATTTTACCAACATTTGAATAAAAGAATCTATATATTTTTCAATTGTCTTTTGATAGTTTTCAGATACTTTTGATTTTGCAGATTCTGCTTTTGTTTTATTAGCATTTATGCAATAATATATCCAAGAGCCTACTTTATTAGTTTGGCCATCTCCTTTTGTCATTTTAGAAACAACTTTAACTAATTTATCATTATCTACTTTAATTTTAGCAGCAGATAATTTTTCATAAACGGCATCTTTTACTTGATCAACTATCTTACCAGATTCCTTCATCCATTTAGATTTTAAATTTGCTAATTCTTTATCATCCTTAAATGCTATTTCAAATGGGTCTAGCCCATTTTCATATAGATAATCAGAAAAAGATTTATTCATTAATTGTCAAAACCTCTATTCGCTTATTATTTCCATCAATAGATGTCCATTTCAAAATAACAAGATTATCCTTTTGTTCAAAATTAATTTCATTAGCATAGATGGCATACATTTCTGAGGGTTGTTTCTTCAAGCATAGCATAAATTGAAATTTATTTTCTTCTTCAGGAACCATGCCATAATTAATCAACTCATTAGTATAATCTGTCACTAATTTGTCATCTACAAAGAACTTAAAATTAATCTTCTTATGTCTCAAATCAAATAGAACTTTCTTAAATTGTTTTAATTCTTGAATTTTTACATGATGTTTCATGGGTATTACTTTCCTTATCAATGGGTGATTTTTATGCTTTATCAATATGGAATTCTCTTCCTCGCAAGAAATCTTTTCTAGGTTCGGAATCATCTCCATACCAGTTATCAATAGACTCAGTAGCCTTCTTATCAAATTTAAAAGGTAATAGTAGATTATCTAATCCACCTTCCATTTCAATAACCTGATCCAAATCTTTCTTATTCCAGGAACCAAGTCCCTTTAAGTAATTATATTCAATGTTTGGTTTAAGGTCTGTCTTTTTAGGGAATGTAAAATAATAATCTACAACTTTATTTCCTTTCTTACCAATTAACAATGGTGTATTCAATCTACAAATACGTTTTTGTTTCAACATCTCAGGCGACAACACAGAGAACATTGTAATAACAAGTCCTGCAATTGCTATACCATCCATATCTTGATCTGAGGCTACAATAACCTTTTCATAATTCATTTCACCTTCTTGATTCAAACCAAGAATTTGAAACAATTCCAAGATCTCAGTATTCTTCATATACTTAGATGGCTTCTCATTTAAAATGTTCATAACCTTACCACGTAACTGGTAATATCCAATACTATCTCTACCAAGAATCTTTGAAAGACCACCAAAGGCTGATTCACCCTCAGTTAGCATTAAATACTTTTTTGCAGTCTTTCCAATAGGTGGATAATATTTTTTTGATTCGACTTCTTTTTTAGTCTTTGTTAACTTTGCTAATTCTTTCTTTTCAGCAAGTTCTTCTTTCAAACGATACATTTCTGTAATGTTATCCAGAATTTCCTTGTTTTTAAGAATCTTTGTTGTGAATGCATCGAAATCAATTTCGTTTTCTTCAAAGTATTCTGTTAAATCAGCTTGGCTATTTGTAACCTGTTCCTTTGTCTGACTGTCAAATTGAAGATTCGGAAAATCTTTCATAAACAGTACAATAGACAAACGATTACGAATATCAGCAGGCTTTATGTTTTTAAATTTCTTTGAAACCTTTTCTCGAATTTGATCAACTATTTTATTAGATACATAGTTGACATGAGAACCGCCCTTCTTGATATTCAAACCATTTACGTATGACAAAACATAGGGTTCATCTGTAGGATATACACAACAATATACATTATCCTCATCCAAAATTACTGCATTGTCTGATAGTGCATTCCCAAGTTGTTTAGCTGTAATTTTTAGTTGTTCACCATTTAAAGTAAAAGTACATTTTGGATTAAACCATGATAAAAATAAAAGTCTACTTCTTATCATTGTAATGATGTCATTTGAAAATCCTTTTACATTAAATCTTGAAAAATCTGGTTTAGCAGTAATTGACGTTCCTGTTTTTGAAGATTTTGTTAATTTTTTTACGTCAGTTTTGCTAAGATTATCTTTTGCTATAATTTTAAGTTTTGCTTTACCATCGCATGTTATACATTCAAATTGTTTGGAATAAATACTTAATGCTTTAATTCCAATACCGTTCATTCCTATAGATTTTCTATTCTTATCATCATCAAAATTATCACCAGACATTGGAATACATGTAGCTACATAGGCTTGATATTGTCCATCTTTATTTTTTGAAGTTGGAATACCTCGACCATTATCTGTTACTGAAAATGTATCATTAGATATGGTAACATTAACCTTAGTGGCATATTTTCCATTTGTCTTGATATGCTCATCAACACTATTATCAATTGCCTCATTAATAATTTTTAGCAATCCTTCTGGATATGTAACAGTTGTATATTTTAATTCATTATTTTTATTAAAAATCCAACTATCATGATTTTGATTAGTTACTCCGCCGATATACATTGAGGGGCGTAACAATATATGTTCAATATTTGAAACTGTTTTAATTTTTCTTTCTGCCGTTTTAGCCATTAATTATCCCCTGTTACTAAACCTTCATTTTCCAAAACTTCTTCAAGTTTATCAAGATCCTTCAACCACAATGATTCAGGAGTTTCTTTCTTGAATAGCTTTAGTTCATGTAGCTTTTCATCACGTTCTTTTAATAGTTCTTCAACCTTATCTTTAGTCATAGAATACATTGGCATAGAAATAAGTTTATCTATAAAGGTATATTTCTTCTTTTTCATTTTGCTTTCTACGACAGCTTTCTTTTCTTTCATGTTAATAGTTCCCTTAATAACTTCCAAGATGAAAGCTGCTTTTTCAGATAAGAGTTTGGCTTCTTGTTCAAGTCTAGCTGTTTCAGATTTAATTCGCTTTTTCATATAGGCTATTTTAACATCATAATATGAATTAAAATAATCCATAATATCATCGAATTCTACTACAGCATTATTTTCATCAATACAAGTTAGGTTCTCAGTAATTGTTTCGGATAATCCTAAATCCTTAATAATCTTTTCTTTTGATTTCTTAGCTTCATCTGATGACAAAGTAACTTCAAAATTAAATGTATCAGCTTTAGGATCTGAATTATCTAGATACTTTTCTATGAGACCTTCATCTTTTAACTTCTTTAATATCTTTTCAGTATAATTGGACAATGACCAAGAGATTGGAAGTTCCGTAATAGTGACTTTCTTTTTATTAATTGAAAAATCACCTGTAATTTCCCATACACAATTATCTACTTCAGATACTGTGCCTTGAAATCCATTCCAATGCGGAACAAAAAGAGTTCTCTTAGGTTTCTTTCCATTAAGTTTAATTCTTAGAGCTTTGATAATATTTTTAGGATTTCTAGCTAGAATCAAATTTGCAAAACCTACACCAATTCCTTCTGAACCATTAACCAATCCCAAAGGTATCGTAGGAACATAGAAAAGAGGTTCGATTTCGTCTCCTTCAAATTCCTGTCTAATTAGATTTTGGTCATCACACTTTGGAAAAAGTTCATTAAAGTAGGTTGGAAGCTTTGTATAAATATATCGTGAAGCAGACGGTATAGGTGTAAGCCTAGTTCCAAAATTTCCATCTTCCTTTAAAATTGGAACATTATTTGCTCCGCAGAAACTTTGCGTTCTGGTTACAATTGCACCTTGAATTGAAGCATCTCCATGAAGATACCCTGCTTCATCCGTAACGGCTGATCCTAAAGATGCTACCTTCTTCTTTTCCTTAAGACCCTTCTTTTTAATTGTATAAACAATTTTACGACCTGAATTTTTCAAACCATCAATATATGATGGCAAAGATCGATATGCCATATACAAAGCGGCATCACTATACTCATTGTTTAAAAAGTCTGTGATTTCTTTTTCTGAAATCATTAATATAATCCCCCTTGTACTAAAATGACTTAATTAATTTCAGTCATATTTTCCGTGTAAACAATTTTTTGAAGTTTCTCTAAGAGCTGTTGTAAAGATTGTTCATATTGGATATTGAATTCATCAACTTCCTTTTCCTTCAACTTTTCAATCTTGCGACTAACAAGACTCATAATAATTTCAATCTCTGAACGATCAAATTTAATCTTTTTCATACAAGCTCCTTCTTTTAATATAATATTATAAATAATTAAAAATTAGTAAATCTAAGTAACTTCAGATTATTCATTACACCATTAACATATCTAGCATTATAACGTCTAGAATTTGGCCCCATATTATAGGCTGATAAATTGGCTTTTGTATTTTTAATTTTGTAAACCTTATGAAGTCTAGAATAATACCAACATCCAACTTCAATGTTTACTTCTTTTTTATACAAATCTCTAACCATATATTTTGTTTTATGTTTTTTGTTGTATTCTTTCAACACAACGTAAGAAACCTGCATTAATCCGTTTCCATATTCCCAACCCTTATAAGATACAGCTTTACTTCTGAAATTTGATTCAACTCCTACAAGGGCTATAATCACTGGTGGATATAATGAATACTTTTCACAATATTTTTCAATAATAACACAAGTTTCTTTTACATCTTCAACATTTGTTTTGTATTTTTTGCTTAAATTTACTAGCCAATTATTGTATGAAGTATATGCTTTTTGTTTTAATTTTTGAACATCCTGTTTTTCATCGTAGACTACTGTAATTTCCTTTGGTTTATTTATCTGTTTTAGATACATTGTATGCACTAAACACATTGATAAAATTAACACTAATACCCATACGGACAAAGTGAATATTTTTAACCAAGCTGAATTTTCAGTCTTACATCTCCCTTCTTTTTGATTTTCTGTGTTTGTTTGTGTCATCTTTCTTTTAAAAATGGTTTATTGAGAATAAACCACAATTTTGTCGATTAAGACAAAACGCTTTTAATATATTATTGATTTTAAACTTGCTGATTCAATAATACTCAATTTGAGTAAGAACCATAAAATCCAACAAATAATTATGGTTATTATTAAACAGAATAAGCCTATTCCAAGAACTTGCCACAAATAATCTGCAAAATTAAACTCATCACTATTGTCATTTATATCTTCATAATGACCTAGTAATTTAAAATGAACTAAACAGTACATACTAATTATTATAGAAATAAAAAGTATGTACAAATATTTAAAAATCATTTCTTCTTTGTTTTCTTGATTTTATCCTTTTTAAAATAATCAAGTACTGTGTCCCACTCTTTTGCGAATACCTTACAGGCATCCTTAAATCCCTCTTTAGTAAATGATATACCTTTCCCCATTCTTGTATGATCTGGACTCCAAGTTCTAACATCAATTTTAGGATCAGCATCCCCAAATTTGACAATATTTAATTCAGTATTCCAGCCATTAGCTCCTTCTGAAATAACTGCAATTTTCTTAACAATCTTAAATTTAAAATCATCATTAGCCATATAATCTCCTTATCTTTCCCACGGCTCTTTATAAGTACAACCTAAATATTTATAAACTGCTTTTTCGGTCTTAAAATGATGAAGTTTTCCATCATTCAAAGTTGTAACCCCATATTCTGATAATTTCATATTATTTCGTTTAGCAACTGAACGCAATTTAATATTCTCTTCTTGAGACCCAGTGAAATACATCAATGCCGTAGCCTTTTCAGATTCCTTAAAGATTCTAAGATCTACTTCAATCTTATCCTTATTGTGCTTAAGCACTGTTTTCATCTTTTTTGGTCCAATTGCTTCCACGGATACCTTTGTCTTTCCTATTGTAAAAGTATCTCCTTTTTCTAGTTTAAAGCTTTTAGTAAAATCACCATCATTCTTTACAACAAGCATATCCATATCACCAACTTCTGTGGCCTTTCTTCTATAAGAACCTACATAAGTTATATCAGAAGATACATATTTTGATATAATCTTTTTTAATGGTTTTACTAAATTTTCTGCTTTTTCTCTAGGCATGTAATGCTTATGTGGATTATCAACCTTCATATTTTGCAATTCCTTAATTTTTCTGATTGTTGCAGTTTTGACATACTCTTTATATTTGGATGTCATTGATTCTCCAATATAAGGAATTTTTTCACCGTTTAATAATCTACGCTTGGCTTCTTTATAACCTAGATCTTTAATAGATTTGATTGCTTTGCCATATGCAAAATGTTTTGCATTGCCCTGCTTAGCATATAAGTCTTGTATGCTTGATAGACAATTTACAAAGCCTTTCATCGTTGTTTTCATAACTACTCCTTTTTAATCGCAAGTTTCGATTTAATTTATAAAAATAAACAAAAAAAAGTAATTCTAGATACCCTCTAGTTATTACTATCAGGTTTAAATTCAATATGTTCCGTGACTATTATTATTGAATCATTTACTTGTTTAAGTTTACCAACAAGTCTAATACCTCTACCACTCTTACCAAATTTTAATAAGAGATCTGCAAGCTTACTATAAGCTTCTATAGTAAAATGACTAGTCTCTGTAACTTCTTCACCTTTACTATTTAGATAGGAACAATTTACTGCAATAATAGCATTGGCAGTTTTATCGTTCATCGTTGCATTTCCTTCTAGTGTTCCTTCAAGAACTAATGAATTAAGATTATTCATTTAATTACCTCTTAAAAATCAAATTTTTTCAATCAATTTATTTGTCAATTCTTGAGCAGTTTCAATATTGTAAACGGTATTACCTTGATAATTCTCTTGATCGGGCTTAAATCCATTATCAGCAAAAATCCAAGCGTATGCAACTCTGTCAACTATAGAACTACGAATATCCATTTTATTACTATGGAGTCTATCATCATTTTGCTCATCTTCAGTTTCGTTATATTTTCCATAGTCCAAATTCTCTTCGAGCATACGACACATTACATCTTGTTTCCATACTGATTCATAATCTTGATTTTCACTATTGCCAACAATAGTTCCGTCATCGTTTTCGTCGCCCCAACCATGATCTTGATAAGAATCATTCTTTGTTTCATCAAAACCTTGATTACAGAGATAACATGTTAGTTTACTATCTTCGACTTCTTTCTTAAGAGTTTCCCAAGATTTAATATGGTCTTCTTTTTCGATTATAAAATTTTTCATTTAATCAATAACCTTAACGATAAAATTTCTTTTTAGACTTGGTTCTTCAAATCTAAGCAAACTATTAATTGCATCTAAAATCTTGACTGCTGCTTTATCTCTATCAATCTCATAGTTATCATCAAAATAAACTGATTGAATTCCTTCAGTACCACCGTAATATCCGAAAATTAACTGAATACCTTCCTGATCGAATACATCTATTGTAGAAATTCCATAGGTACCAGCTGCAATAGAATAATATTTCTCAAGTTGATTATCAACAATTTTATCTTTCGTTGGTGTATCTTCTACTTTAAAATTTATGGTGCCAAAATTATTAATATTCCTACTTCCAAATTCAATAGTTCGGTCTACAATTAGATTCACTAAATCAGAAATTGTTTCACAAAAGGTATAATGTTTCATTAGATACTCCTTAAGATAAATGTTCCTTCAGATATTCAAAACACATTTCCAAAGTTTCTTCTGTACCTTCAGATGTTTCCATATCATCTCCAACGGATGAAACTATTCTTTCCCCATCTTGAAAAGAACCAAAACCAATTTGAAGATCTGATTCTTCAGATGAATTATATTTATCCAAAATAACTGATAAAATATCATTAATCAAATTCATTTGTTTTTCGGTCATGTTTACAGATATATTTCTGATCATTTACTACTCCTTTTGTTTTTCTTTCCAATACTTATAGGCATCATCTAAATTCTGATAGTAATGACCCCAATACCATTTACTTCCTTCTGGTTTGGAGTCATCAAAACCCGAACAAATGATGAATTCCTTTTTACTAGAGTCTTCATGTGACCAGACTACTAAAGATAATTCCCCAACTTTGTCCAATTCTACTATCATAATTCCTCTTATTGAATTTTTGAATAATCTTCATAAACAGCTGACTTGTGCCAAAGTATAAATCCATAAATACAATTAATACACCAGAAAACAAACTGAGCTGTCATTACCCAAGAACCAGCACGAATTGCGAGAACAACTGAACCAATATCAAGAATTAGCCAATAAATCCACTGTTCACGGAATCCAAGCACCATAAAGAACTGAGCGATATAAGCAGGAACAGATGTTACGCTATCTACAAATGGCTGGCTATCAAATGCACCAAACATAGGAACATTTTTAAGGAAAATCCAATATCCAATTGTACCAACTACAAAAATAAGCGCTGTAATAAGATTACCTTTCCAACCCAACTTTTTAGCCTTAATTTCAATAGTCTTAGCATTTTCTTTTCGACGATAATTTTTAGCCCAAATAACTAAACCAATTACCATTGAAACGGCATACATAATGTTTTCAATAAACTCACCCCAGAGATGCTGTGGTAAAGCAAAACAGAATACATATGTAAACAGCTGGATATAACCAAATACATAGAAAGAAATCTTTCCCTGTGAACAAAGCACAACTGAAATTACGCCAGCAAGACCAGAAATAATCAAGCCTACACTATCAGGTGTACCTGTTACAAATCCAATTACAATTGCAAGAATCTGCAATGCAAGACCAACAGCAAACATTGCCCAATCCAATGGTTTTTTACCATTGATAAACTCTTCCTTTAGAAGTTCACCAAATTTCATTTATTGCTCCTTTTTATCTTTATAGATTTTCTTTAAGAAACTATGAGTATCCTGCGCAAAATCTATACCTTTATGAAGTGTTTTAATTTTATATTGAAAACAAGAGTATGACCTCTTGTTAAGCTCTTTAAGTTTAGACTTAGCTTCTTTTAACGAAGAAAACCAGGTTGCATGGCTAATGTTATCTGTAGCAGAATCTTGCCAACTACAATAATATCGTGGTTTTTTCTGTACAATAACTTTTAAGACATATTTTTCTAATCTGTCTTTTTGATCACAAAAATAGCCCGGGCATTCCTCTATAGAATCGTCTTTATTTCCCCAGCAAGTTCTTACATCACGATAGCCTAGAGACCATACTTTAAGCATTTTATTAATTTCATCATACTTAAAAGTAGTTTTAACTGTACATTTATCATTCCATTCTAATAAATTATAATCTGTACAATAATAATTCCAAGTAGGAATTTTATCATTAATAAAAAAATTATAGATATCTTCAAACTCGGTTATTTTAGACCACTCATCTAATTTGATACTGCTAATATCCCCATTATTGATATCATAAATCCATTTACAAGATTTTTTAATAGCAGCAAGGTCATCATCTGAAATAAGAACATGACGAGTATGAAATACTAAATCGCCGTCACCTATACATCTGGGTTTAGTTATTGCAAGTTGTTTCATATTTAGTTCCTAATTAAGCTTGAAATCCAATACTATGAATATAATTTCTTACTTTGCAGAAGTTTTCATAATAATTCCCATCAATCTCTTCAAACTCGTATCCGAACAAAGTATAAAGAGATTTAAGATTATTATAAAACTCAAGACGAATTTTATAATCTGAATCAGGCATATAACGCTCGCCATCATCTACAATTGGTTTATTTTTTGGTTTAATTAAAAAGATTTTATTCCACTTGATTGTCTTAGCATATTGTTTAGCAACATTATACAAAACATCGTAATCTTCTTTATTAATTGAGAAGCCTTCTCTATCCTTGTAAATAGCAGCATACATCAAAGTTACCATATTATCAGTATCTGAAATAAACACTCCAGGATTTTGAGGAGAACAAATCAATTCTTCGTTGTAACGATTTTGTTCTGTAATATTATAAAGAAAATCTTTAAAATTAAATTCTGTATCATTTTTAAGATGACAAATATCTCTGCCTTTTTCATACGAGAAAGGAATACCAAAATATTTTCCAATGTCTTGCACCAAAGTAGTTTTACCTTCAGAGGCTGTTCCGGCAATAAGGATGTTGTGAGAATAATAAGCTCTAAAAGGTTGTGCAATCTTGAACCAATTTTTAATAGGATTCTCTCTACACATAGTTCCTGAAATAGGATTTTCTCTACGATCTGAAAAATCTACGTGTACATCATAATAATAAAGAGCAAGTAATTTCTTAACTGCATAATTTATATCATCAACATACTTTTGTTCTGCAACATAGAAAGTAAGTGTATCCTTAGGATCATTTTCTTTATGGTTAGTAGTTTCTTTAATTTGTCGTTCAAGTTCATTCAACCATACTTTCCAATTATTAGGACACATAGATTCATCTAGCCCAAGTTCTGTATCATTAATCTTATGTACCTTAACAGTTTCGTCTGTCAAAAAGTTTCGAATAATATTATAACGTTTTTCAAGTGGCAATAATTTTCCACGAGGATCACCATTATATCCACAAACAAAAACATGTGTAATATCATTCAATTTCTTTGACTTCATTATAAGATCAAGATGTCCCTGATGCATAGGTGAATATCCACCAAAACAAACTCCAATTCTCATTTCTTCACCTTTGTTTTATGATAACAAGTTTTCTCATAAGTAGAATAGTCTTCTTCATATTCATACCTGGGAATATTGCTATTCTTTTTAACTGTGCTAAAATTTGTTCGAGCAGCAACCATTTGATTGTTGCTACTATTAATATTATACTTATCCATTTACGATTTCTCCGTAAATTTTTACTGGAACAATACTTCTATTATCTTTTAAGATATCCAAATAATGTTCAAAAATGCTTCCAATTTTGTGTACATCTGAAACACTATCAATTAAATTCCAGCTTAAAGTCAACATTTCTTGTTGAATTTCTTTCGAAACAAAATCCATTGGGTTTATTCGTTCATCATTTATGAACCAAAACATATCTATATAACCAGGTCTAACTTCGGCAATGATTAATGCTTTATTATCTTTGGTTCTATAATCATAAGCCAGTTCCCAAGAATCCAAATATTTCTTAACAGATTTTATGCTAGGTCCTCTAATAGTCATTTTCTTCCCCAATAATGACTATATTGTTTAATACTAATTTTAATTTCCATTATTTGTTTCTTCTAATATGACAAATTTCACTATAATTTCCATATTGAATTCCATGAAATTCTTTTCCATTCCTATAGAACCAAACATCTCGCCTTATGCCTGCAATATTATGCTTTCCAATTTTCCCATTAGCACTAATTCTCATGGTACCAGGCCAATTAATAACCTCATATGATTCCTCAGTACATTGTTTACCAAAAAAATCAAATGATCTTTTATTAACTCTTAAATAGAATAAGGCTTTATCACCAACCTTCATTTCATCTAAAAATTTATAATCCTGTTTTCCGCAACAATCATAACAAATCTTTTGGTTAGTTTTTGAATCTATTCCATAACCAGTTCCAAAACCATCACTTAAACATTCTTTACCACAAATAGCACAGATTACTTTTTCCATTAATCATCCTCATCTAAATGAATCATATAAAAATTATAAAATTCTGGCTCACATGCATATAATTGTTCTATATCATGATAGCCAGTTCGTTTAACTATGATTTCATTAAGAGTTTCTTTAGTTCTGCCACAAATGTTAGTAACTAAGGAAAGCTCCGATTCAGTACAGATGTTATTAACTAGGAGAAAAGTTTCTGCTTCATCATAATCATAAGTCAATTATAACTCCTTTATTATCTCACAGGTCTTCATCACGAATCATATTCATTGGAATGCCAATGTCAAGTAGCTGCCGCTTAC
>Ga0310690_10010033_pt1 | contig 11825 bp, 6 predicted proteins | sample AusTroGonzalo_MG_2_FD_207661 | JGI IMG/M metagenome (GOLD analysis project Ga0310690, IMG submission 207661) | Bovine rumen microbial communities from tropical cattle in Woodstock, Queensland, Australia - Gonzalo_04 (v2) (version 2) | ecosystem: Host-associated > Mammals > Digestive system >...
GACTTGATCCTTTTACAGGTATGACTGATACACAAAATTTAATTACAATTGTTTTACCTCAATCTATCACATCAATAGGAGAGTCTGCATTCTTTGATTGTAATGAGCTTTCAAGGGTTGTCATTAAGTCGAATATTACTGAAATAGGTTTTGGTGCTTTTTCAGCTTGTAATGCTTTAACATACATTAATATTCCTGATTCCGTAGATAATATCGGTGCTGGCGCCTTTTCAGATTGTTCAAGTCTATGGTTAAGTAAATTGCCGGATGGAATTACAGAATTAAAACAAGGTGTATTCCAATCTTCTGGTATGGAGTCTATGCCATGGCAAGAAAATCCTGCTATAACTAAGATATGTGAGAATGCATTTCAGGGATGCCAGAACTTTGATGGAATTGGCATAGGCGGAGTAATAACAACAATCGAACAAGATGCTTTTAAAAATGCTAAAGCAGGCTGGATTACTATTGGGCCAAATGTTACGACAATAGAGCCTGGAGCCTTTGCACTTGATGATGATTATTCTGATGCCTATAAGGTAGTTTTTTATACCGACAGTTCAAACTGGACTCTTACAAAAGAGGGTGCAGAAACTATTTATCTTACACTTACTTATGAAGACCCAGATGCGGATCCAACTGTAGCACCAGTTGTCGATACTGAAACAACATGTTGGTTAGTACCAGATGATCCTGATAATCCTGACAATTCAATGTTTTATGATCAATTCAATTACTTAATAAACAAATACAAAGACTACACCTGGACAAAAACCGGTAGTTAATTAAAGTCCTGTAATTATAAATAAAAACTAGACACCAAAAAAAGAATAGTAGGGTGGTTTAGGAGGTTTTGTATGAAACTACGAATTAAGACATTTTACCTTCTTCTTGCAGTATTTTTATTATTTGGATTTATTTCCTGTAGCAATCTTTTTCAAAAAACGAATACAAATACTAATGAAATCGGCTACATCTCTTTGGGGAATACCACCTGTGCCAGAAGCAGCGTTGTTCCTGAATCCGACGAAGTTTTGCTCTCAAAGCTCACAAATGTTACCCTTCAATGTGTCTGGGGAAGTGATACTGACAATCCTGTAACCACAAATATTACGGGCTCCACCTGGACAGAATTCATTGCACAGTTTGCTTCTCCAGGTTATCCACTTCAGACAGGTACCTACAGCTTTACACTAATTGCCACCTTAAAGCAAGATATATCACTTTCGGGTGTTTCATTTCAGGCAATAAAAAATGATTCGATAGAAGCCGGTACTACTAAAACTCTAAACTTTACACTTTCACCAACAACCGCAACTACAGGCGGAATAGATATTACCTGGAATATTACTCAGGGGGATCCTGAATTAGTAGAGTTTTCACTTAAGAAACTTTCGGATGGTAGTATATCAAGTTCATCAGACGATGATCTTAGTTCAGGTACAACCCGATTTTTTAAAGATAACCTGGCACCCGGAGAATATGAACTTACAGCAAACTTCCTTGGCTTTGAAAATGATTATGATGATCCAGAATTGCCAGTGTTGAACACCTGGAAAGGACGAGTTCGTGTAGTAGCCGGTATAATAACTACTAAAACAATTGATTGGGCAATAGAAGCTGTTTATACTATTAGCTGGAACTTAAATAGCGGAACTATATCTGATGCAACATATGTGCAACACGAAAGATATACGAGAAAAAGCAATACTATCACACTACCTGCTGCAAGCAATATGTCCAGAGCTGGTTATAACTTCCTTGGCTGGTATGATAATGCAAGTTTCACTGGAAATCCAATCACCTCAATTCCGTCAAATTCTGCAGGAAATAAAAGCCTAAATGCCAAATGGGAATTGGCAACTTATACTATAACCTACCATTGTCTGGGCGTTACTACCAATAAGACCTCTTATACAATTAACGACAGTTCATTCACTTTAACAGCTCCTTCAGGTTCGGATGGACAAAACACTGCAGAGAGCTATTATTTCAATGGATGGTATACATCCGAATATTATGGAGCAAGTGATTTAATAACAGAAATTAATCCAGCCACAACTCTTGAAGACCTGGATATTTATGCAGCTCAGTCAAATAATATTCATGTTGCTTCAAGTACTTCTACTCCTTATGCTGGTTCAGCTGATAATAATGGCTTATTCTCTTCAAGTCCGGTAGATTCAATAGCAACCGCAATATCAAAAATTGTTACTTACAACACACCTATTGGATGGATTATCGTTATAGATGACAATTTGACAGGAACGCAGATAATAAACAATTCTAGTCTTACTACTTCAAAACTTGCATCTTCAACTCCTCTCCAGATTTCAGGTGCTGGTACTACTGCGAAAGTTCTTAATGGTGGAAGCCTCTCTGAAGGAAATAACAGAACAACACTTACCATAAATACAGCAGTCCCTGTTAGTATTACAAACCTTGAAATTACCGGCGGTAGGGGTACAGTTGATAGTGATAAATACTATGGTGGCGGTTTGTATCTGGCAGCAAATTCACAGGTTGATTTAGGAAATGGCGTAAAAATCTACGGAAATACCTGTGATTTTGGCGGAGGTGTTTATGTTGCTGCCGGTGCCACATTATGTATGCATGGAACTGCAATTATTGGCGATACTGAAAAAACATATATAAGTTCAATAACTACAGACACTGATTTTAATTCCATTTCCACTTCTGTTAGTGGAGATTACAGTGACTGGAAATGCGCAAATTATGCAGTAGGATATGACTCCGGTATTTCGGTACATGATCCAGGCGGTGGAGGAATATATAACTTAGGTACTGTAGCCTTAGGATATAGTTCTTATACAGATGAAGAACATAACAACGTAAGTTCATTAACAGGTGGTATATATAACAATGCCAGCAATAGAGCTGGAGGTATTTTTGGATTCAATTCGGATAACAACATTATAGTTGCCTCTGGTAATATAATGTATAATGCCTCTATTGGTAGCAGTGGTTGGGGTGCCGGAATTCTGGAAAAAGAAGGCAAATTAACTCTAATTGATGGTAAAATTAATAATAATTATTCAATCAGCTATGCAGGAGGAGTTTATCTTGGAGCCTCTGACTACAGCAACCCTAGTTATTTCTATATGAAAGGTGGAGAAATTAAAGACAATCATTCATGGCATACTGGTACGGCTGTTTATACTGATAGAGGTGCTATGATAATGACAGGTGGTACTATTAGTGGTAATAAGACTCACTATACAGATTCTGATAGTACCGGTGGCGTATATGTTTTTGGCAGAGCATCGATTACAGGTGGTACAATTGAAGATAATTTGAAAAATGATGGTACTACTTCTAGTGCTATTTATGCAGGCAACGCTGATTGGACTTTGGGAGGCAGTGCAAATATACCGTATGGCGGAACAGGTGAGGCTAATGCTATAAAAATCTACAAAGTAGTGACTGTAAGCAGTCCTGTTACTAATAATTTAACGCTCATATATTATAGGATGGAACCGAATTCAGATGGAAGTTCTGTTATTCTACAAGGTGGAGATTCTTCTGATTATTCTAAATTTTCTTTGAAAAATAACCCTGGCACAACCTGGACTAATCAATACACTATAAATTCAAGTGGTTATGCTATACCAAACTAAAATAAATTGTTGTTAGAACTTAGCTGTATAACCGATATCTGCTGTAAAGGCATCGTACCATCTTTTTGTGGCAAACTTCATGAATTTGATTGAAAATTGTGTGTGAAGTTCACCCGAAAAGAAGTTGGTAGAAAGATATGGTGTCATTGTAATGTTGTAGTCGCTCTTAATAAGTTCAAGCGGCTGTGCTAAATCCATAAAGTTCTTTCCTGTAAAAGAAAAAGCAAAGTTTGTTCCGAGTGTAAATCTGTTTGCGCCTAAAGAAAAGGAATCGCCGTAAATGTTCAGGTTTGCTCCAAGGGTATCGTCTACAAACATAAGCTGATCAACTGTTTCCTGCGGAATGCTGAACAAGGTAAGGTTTACATGAGCACTGTCCAGAAGAAGTCTTGGTTCTACAAGAAGATAAAGATCATCAGGAGAAACTGTAGTACCGTCGCGCTTTGTGAACGGAACATTGAACAGACCTGCCTGAATAAAAAGGCTCTGTGTGTAATTGTTTCCTATGAGCATTGTTGTTCCTGCGTGCCAGTAAAGCTTGTCTATAACTGCAATTGCTTCCTGACCCTGGTTGCTGTCAGAAATAGGAACACCAAAACCACCTGCAATATCAAATGTAAAGAAGCGGTATACACAGGCAAATCTTAAGTCTGTATTAAATACATAATAAAGATTGTCTTCGTGGTTTATATATGCATAGCCGCCGAAAGCAACAGGCGAACTTGTAAAACGCTTTACATCTGCAATACCAATTCCAAAGTGAGGGTAGAGGATAGAACCTGCTAATCCAAGCCAGCTTTCTGTGATTTTTGATGCTATAGGCTGAATTCCAAAGTAGCGCTGAAGGAAAATATCTGAGCCGATCGGATCATAAGTTCCCATAAATATACTGAAGTAGTTAGAGCCTGTTTCTGTAGTAGACTTAAAAATAAGCGATAATTCATCTATTTTGAACGAAGCGTCTGTTTCGTGGAACAGCTCCTTGCTCAAAAAGTCGCCTGTATCTATAGAAAATTCAAGACGGCCCCACATGTTCTGAGAAAAGTTAAACTGTCCCTGGAAAAATGCCTGAAGCGAAAGATCCGGATCGTATATTTCTAAGTTTTCCTGGTTTGTGGCATAATTAAGTTTTCCACCGGAATAACCGCTGAAGGCAGTTTCTGCAAAGAGTCCTGCTGTAAGAGAAAGAACTGCGGCTAGTAAAATAATCTTTTTCATAAAAAAACTCCTTTATGAACCCTTCGACAGGCTCAGGGAACTCTATACTCTAAACTGGTCTATCTGATTACTAATCTGGTCAATAGAAGATTGCATCTGTGGTGCAATGTCGTTCAATTCGTTACCGGACTTATTGATTTTGTCTGCACCGCTGATGATTTTTTCCATGCTTTCCTTCATTGCGTCTGTTGCACTCTGAAGGTTCTTTATTTCTTCAAGAATAGACTTGTTTCCTGTAGACATTTCGTGGCTTGCAGAACGTACTTCCGAAGTAGTGTCGTTCATTATGTGAAGTGCTTCTCCAATCTGCTGTGAACCAGAATTCTGTTCTTCCATTGCATAGCGGATCTGTCTTACAATTTCATCTGTTGTCTTAATCATTTCTGTTACTTTCTTGAGTGCTTCGTTAGATTCATTAGAAGCAGCAACAACCTCAGAAACAGAAGTTACAATCTGTGTAAGCTGATCATTAATCTTGTTAGATTCTCTTGCAGAGTTGTCAGAAAGCTTTTTAATTTCGTCTGCTACAACGCTAAAGCCCTTTCCGGCTTCACCTGCGTGTGCAGATTCAATTGCAGCGTTCATTGCAAGAAGGTTAGTCTGGCTTGCGATTTTTGCAATTACAAGGTTTGCACCCTGAAGCTCAGAAGCCTGGCTTTCGATTTCTTTAATCTTGTTTGCTACAATCTGCTGTTTTTCTACACCGCTGTTTGTGTGCATAAGAAGTGTATCAAAAGCTTCGGCCATCTGCTCTACAGAGTTATTTACAGAAGAAATGTTTCCTATCATCTGTTCTACTGCTGTAGAAGCCTGAGCAACTCCATTTGCCTGAGTTTCAATCATCTTTTCGAGTGATTCAATGTTAGAAGATATTTCTGTTACTGCTGTTGCTGTAAGTGAAACGCTTTCGCCTTGAGTAATGATTTCTTTCTTCATATCTTCTATATTACTATATACTTCCGAAATAGAATTTGCAGTGTCTACTGCATTCATACTCATTGCATTACCAACGGAAGTAAGGTTATCTTTAGAAGACTTAATGTCGCTTACAATTCCCTGAAGCTTTTCTTCGAACAGATTAAAGCCGTTTACTACATCACCAATTTCGTCCTTAGATTTATGTTCAATTCGTTTTGTAAGGTCTGCATTTCCTGTTGCAATTTCGTTAATTGCCTTCTTTACGGTCTTAAGTGGTTTAATTGCCGTTGTAATTACAACAGTAAGGATTGCTACGGCTGCAAGTGTAAGGAAGAAAATATAAATGAGGATTTTATTACGCAATGCGTTCAAATCTGACTGGAAGTCGCTGTATGGAACTTCGTTAATTGCAACCCAGTTTGTATTTGCAACTCTTTCAAAACAAAGAATATATGTTTCGCCGTCCTTCTTATATTCAAATACGCCGCTTTGTTCTGTTTTAATTGCTTCAAGCTTTTTAATGTAATCTTCATTGCCTGTTGCTTCTGCATTTGCAAAAACACTTTCTGTTGTATATTCTTCAATAACTAAATCTGGAGAAAGGAGCTTTTCGCTTGCAATAATAATACCAGGGGAGTGGAGTTCTGAATATGCTTCGTTTTCGCCGCCTGGTCCGTCGTTAAGTGTTACAAGATATGCCGGTCTGTTATTACCTGCTATATGACCTGTAGAAAGTTCACTTATCTTAAGTCCGTCAATTACACAGAAAATTACGTTGATAATCTTGTTGTTTTCGTCAAAAACAGGTACAGAATAGAAAACTGCAGGAGAATTCGTTACTTTATTAATATATGGGTCTGTCTGGAATCGGCCACCTGTCTTAAAAGGCTCCTGGAAGTAATGTCTTTCAGAAAAAGGAACCATTCGTGCACCATTATTAATCCAGGCAAAACCATCCTTATCAAGAATACAAACGTCAATATAGTCATCATCAAGAATCATTGCACCATAAATAGTATGGGTCTTGTCCAGAAGCGAACGGTTAGGGTCTCGGATTTCTGGAAGGGCAGCAAGTGTTTCCAGCATTTTATACTCTTTTTCATCCGACGCTCTGACTGATTCTGCTGTAGCATGAACAGATTCAACAATAGCCTTTGTCATTTCTTTTTCAAGGCTGTTTTTGGCACTTTTAATAGTAATAAGTCCAATACTTGTAAAAGATATAATTATAACGAAGAAAGAAATTAAACTGATTTTTATACTTAAGCTTTTCATTCGGAACTCCTTATTTATCCTGTTTATACTATTATAAACCCTTTTCGAGAAATTTCCACATATTATTATCGGCATAATAATAGAAAAAACACACCTCGATTCCTTTATATTGCCTTAAATTTTTTCTGATTTTTTCTATCATTTTATCTTGAAAACTTGTATTTTCGGTATATAATAGAGTGTATGAGTGATTATCTTGATCCTAACAATGAGGAACTCTTAAAAGACTTCTTTGCAGAAGCAGAGCAACAGGTTGAGCAGTTGGAGAGCAATATCCTCGTAATAGAGAATGATCCTTCAAATCACGAGGCGATTGATGAAATCTTCCGTGCAGCTCATACTCTTAAAGGTGGTTCTGCAACAGTAGAAATGATGGAACTTTCTCACTTTACTCATTCAGTAGAGGATGTTCTTGATGAAATTCGTTCGGACAGAGTTTCAGTAGATGAAGACGTTGTAGATTTGCTGCTTACTTCGATTGATGTTATTAAAGCAATGCTCGAAGCAAGGCAGAATGGTACTGTCTATGATGAAGACATAGATGGAATTATAGAAAAACTTAAGGCATATATTCCTGAAAAAGGTGGAAAGCCGGTTCCAAAAAAAGCTCCGGCAAAACCAGCAGCTGCTCCAGTTGCTTCTCCGGCTCCTGCTTCGGCATCAGCTTCTTCACAGAGCATGTCTCTGCCTCCTCTTTCTGAAGATGAATATGAAGAATTAAAATCTGCCTGCGAAGGAAGCCAGAGCCTGTGGTGTGTTGCAGTTAAGTTTGACGAAAATAATCCTATGAATACTGTAGGCGGTATTCAGGTTTTTGCTGCGCTTAAAGCAGTAGGAAACGTCCTTAAAACTGTTCCAGATTTTGATGCGCTTTATGAAGACCAGTTCTATGAAAATGTATTCTATTATCTGGCTTCTTCAGAAAAAGCCGAAGCTATTGAAGATGCATCGTTCCTCAGCGATGTTACTCTTGTAACAGATGCACAGCTCCTTACAGACGACAGTTATTCTTCCGGTACAGCCGCTGCAGAACCTGCCGTAAGTGCTGCTCCAAAAGCACCTGCTGCTCCTGTTGCAGAAACAAAGCCTCTTGCAGGACAGGCAAAAGCAGACGAAATAAACGAAAAGATTGCAGAAAAAAAGGCAGAAGCAGAAGCAAAACCAGAAAAGAAAGATGCTGCTGCCGGTACAGGTCATGCACAGCAGAGTTCAATTCTCCGTGTAGATTCACGCCGAATCGACAACCTTTTGAACCTCGTTTCAGAAGCAGTTATCATAAAGGCATCGTTCAACCAGCTTGCCGGTCAGACACAGAACGAGCTTGTTAAGTTCCAGGGAATTGAATCTCAGTTCCGCGAAAAATTACGAGGCCTTATCGATTCTCTTCCACAATATATAGAAGAGCTTCAGAAGGGCACTCCGATTAATGAACTTAAAAAACGAATTACAGATCAGTACGGCGGCATGGGTAACATGTTCGACCAGTACGAAGCAGAATCAAAAGGCATTACAAGCCGATTCCGTTCTTATACACAGCAGCTTGGTACAATTGCAGGAGAACTTCAGGAAGGCGTAATGAAAATCCGAATGGTTCCAATCAATCAGATTTTCAGCCGATTCCCTCGTGTTGTACGAGACCTTCAGCGCGATTTAAACAAAAAAATCAATCTGGAAATAGAAGGTGAAGACACAGAACTTGATAAGTCAGTTGTAGAAGATCTTCTTGATCCAATCATGCACTGTGTACGAAACTCTGTAGACCACGGTATTGAATCTCCGGAAGCTCGTAAGGCTGCAGGAAAACCGGAAACTGGTACTGTACTTCTTAAGGCTTCTAACGAAGGAAACCTTATCGTTATAGAAATTAAAGATGACGGTGCAGGTATAGATGTAGAAAAGGTTCGCAAGAAGGCTGTTGAAAATGGTCTTATTCATCCGGACAAGGTTATTACTGAACAGGATGCATTCCAGCTTATCATGCAGCCTGGCTTCTCTACAGCAGACAAGATTTCTAATATATCTGGACGTGGAGTAGGTCTTGATGTTGTTAAGACAATGATTAACAACATTAAGGGAAGCATTTCTATAAACTCTGTAAAGGGTCAGGGAACTTCCTTTATCATCAAGATTCCTCTTACACTTGCTATTATCCAGGGTCTGCTTGTTCGCGTTGGAACAGAAATTTACTCTATTCCTATTGCAAACGTTATCGAAAGTCAGTGTATTAATATTAATGAAATAAGTCATATTGATAATTACGAAATTATGAACGTACGTAACGAAGTTATAAGCGTTCTCCGTCTTTCAAGACTGTTCAACATAAAAGAAAGTGAAAAATCTGATGAATGTTATATCGTAATCGTCGGTACACAGGAAAAGAAGATTGGCGTTATGGTCGATTCCCTTATTGGAGAAGAGGATGTTGTAATTAAACCTCTGCGCGACCAGTTCACTAATTCTCCTGGAATTGCAGGTGCTTCAATTTTGGGCGATGGTTCAGTATCGTTGATTATTGATGTTAGCCAGCTTCTTGAATTGGGTGTACGTCAGGAATTGTTGGCTCAGGCTCAGGCAAGTTTGGACAATTAATTAAGCAGGTTAGTTATTCAGGTAGGTTAGTTATGGACGATAATAAGATGTTGAATGCGGCTGAACAGGTAAACGAAAAGATTCAGAATGCCACAGAGGCTGCAACTTTCATAGATTTCAAAATGGTTACATTTTCACTTGCAGAAAAAGATTACGCAATCGATATTATGCATGTAAAAGAGATTGCCAAGGCCGGACGCTTTACTTATGTTCCTAATACATTGCCGTTCGTTCTTGGAGTTTACAATCTTCGTGGAGAAATCATTCCTATTCTGGATCTCCGTTTGTTCTTTAATATTGATATTTCAATGGAAAACGAGAAGAAAATGCAGAATCTTCTTATTTTGACTGTTGAAGATCAGACTTTCGGCCTTGTTGTAGACAAGATTGATAAGGTAGTTGGTGTTCAGAAGAGCACAATTCAGCCGCCTCATCCTCTTTTTGGCGACATAAACATCAAATACATCAGCGGCGTTGTAGAAAGCAACAACAGGCTTTACGTTCTTCTTGACGTAATAAAGATTTTTGCTTCTAAAGAATCTATCGAAAAAGAAGAAAAACATGCAGCTCCTGAAAATGTAGGAAATGCAATGGCTGCTGTTGGTGCAGGAAAGCCGGCTGCAAATAATGCACCTGAAATGGTTTATGATTCTGAAAGACAGAAGAAGGTTTCTGTAAAGCAGCTTCAGGACGAAAAGACCGAAATAGACATTAAGTTTATTGGCGAAAGCCTTGCAAACTATAAAAAGTTCTTTGTTTCAGATTTGAACAGGGACTGGGTACGACACCGCTACGAAGAGTGGAAAAAGGTTAGGGGCGAAGATAAATCACAGCTGCAGGGTGAAAGCGATGCAACAGAGTTCCTTAATCCTTTCTGGTCACAGTTTAATGGCAAGTGGTGGTCAGCCGCTTATGCTGCAAACGTAAAGAAATTGCTGCCAGATAACACTGCAAAGCAGATTATCGTATGGAATCCTGGCTGTGGAAAAGGAATAGAAACTTATTGTCTTGCATGTGTACTCAAAGACAGATATCCGACTGCAAAAATAAGAATCTATGCACAGGATATTGATTTGCTCAATGTTTCTAATGCAGGCCTTATGACAATTCCTGCTGAACTTTCTAACGAATGGTTTGGCAAATACTTGATTATGAAAGCAAACAATGAATATACATTCAATCAGGAAATTAAAGACAGCATCATGTTTGAATATCATGACTGTAAAAACACAAATGTACTTCCAATGGTTGGTCATTTTTGCCAGAGATATCTTGTCATATCTCGATGTAAATGCTCAGAATACAATTCTTGAGGATTTCTTGGAAAAGATGAAGGGTAATGCAGTAGCTGTAATCGGTGAAAACGAAAGAATCCCGGCATCTTATGGCTTTGGTGAAAAAAGTGTTGATGCTCTTGTAGCATATAATAAAGAATAAGAGGGGATTGACATGCGAGTAGAATATATTAACCCGTTTGTAGAAACTTCATTCCGTGTTTTGCAGGAAGTACTTGGTGGCGCAGAAGTAAAGCGCGGCGATTTGTACTTGAAGTCAACAGCTATGCCTGTTATGGGTGTTGCTGCATTAGTTGGTCTTGCAGGTAGTGTTGAGGGACGTGTTTTGTTTGATATGACAACAGAAACCGCACTTAATATCGCTTCTGCAATGAATGGAGAAGAGCTTCCTGAGTTTGATGATTTAGCAAAAGCTACTATCAGCGAGCTCGCAAATATCATTACCGCTCAGGCTGTAACAAAGCTGCATGAATTAGGTTTCCGATTCGACCTTACACCACCAACACTGTTTGTAGGACAGAAAATGGAAATCGCTGCATTGGGTGGAACAACCGATAGCGTTGAAGCTTTAATCGTTCCTTTAATTTCCGAATGTGGTAAAATTGAAGTTAACGTTGCTATACGAGAACGTGCTTAGGAATAAATAAGAGGAGATACGAAAAATGAAAACGATACAGGATTTTCCAAATCTTAATGAACGTCCGCCGGAGGGAATCAAAGTTGACGGTACTTGTTACAGAGTTCTGGTTGTAGACGATTCTATGTTTGTTGCAAAACAGTTAGGCCAGATTCTTGCCAGCGAAGGCTATGATGTTGTTGCTACAGCTGTAGATGGAAAAGAGGGTGTAGATAAATACAAGGAATTGTGCCCTCAGGTTGACCTTGTAACAAT
>Ga0310690_10010035_pt1 | contig 11823 bp, 8 predicted proteins | sample AusTroGonzalo_MG_2_FD_207661 | JGI IMG/M metagenome (GOLD analysis project Ga0310690, IMG submission 207661) | Bovine rumen microbial communities from tropical cattle in Woodstock, Queensland, Australia - Gonzalo_04 (v2) (version 2) | ecosystem: Host-associated > Mammals > Digestive system >...
CATTTTTAAGGGAGCTGAGCGCCAACAACAACCGCGAGTGGTTCATGGCGCACAAGGATGAGTACAAGCAGGCAAAGGAGCGGTTCGATGTATTCGCGCTGGAGCTGCTGGCTCAGATCCGCAAGTTCGATCCCGCAATCGGCGATTTGCAGCTGAACGATATCACCTATCGCATATACCGCGACGTCAGGTTTTCGGCCGATAAGTCCCCGTACAAGACCCACATGGGCGTGTATATCTGCCCGGGCGGAAAGAAATCGGCCTACAGCGGATACTATTTTCAGGTGAGTGCATCGGCCAGTGACAGTTGGGAGGGGACCCATATGCTGGCGGCGGGTGATTACTGGTGCGACCCCAAGGTGCTGAATATTCTGCGCGAGGATATTGAGATGAGCGACGGCGGTTTCCGCAAGATTCTGGCTCAGGCCGATCCGCATTTCGAGATCGACTATGAGGGCTCGCTGAAAAAAGTGCCCGCCGGATTCCCGACCGATACGCCAGACTCGGATTTTTACAGGCTCAAACGTTTCTGCATTGCCTACATGCCCGATGATGATTTCATTCTGGCGCCTGGTCTGGCTGAGCGTGTTGCCGCCCTTTTCAAAACCACGAAACCGTTCTTAGACTTCATAAACCGTGCTGTCACTTGGTCGAAAGAGGAAAAATGATGCCAAAGAGAAGGTTTGGCTCGACGGCCCGAAGGGGAAAGTCAACCGTCCCCAATGGTACTGTTTGGTTGTCTTATTGCTCCTGACGGGCTGTAGGATGGATTTCAGCACTGTAGAATACACAATTCCGGTGCTGGAGAGGAGCAGCGAGACCTTCTCTTTTGACGATTTTTTCAGGAAACCCAGGCGGGTGAATGTCAGTTTTGACGACGAATTCCCCGTTGCGGGAACAATATCGGACGTTGTGTTTACCGGAAGGTATGCTTTCCTGCTGGACGGAAACCGGAGACTCTCCAAGATTGACCTGAGGAAACGCCGGGTGGTTGACCAGAGGCAGTTCAAGAGGTCTCAGGTGGTTCTGTCGTATTATGATAAGCATCTGTATGTTCTGGGGGTGGATGAGAACTGCAACATCTATGAATATGACATGAACCTTAATTTGACAGACTCGATTTATGTCCGCAACATGAACGCATCGTCATTCTGCAGGTTCAAGGACGGCTTTATATTCCTGAACAGGCGCGAGACGGGTAACAGGGGCAAATATGTGGTTACCAATAGAAGCCTGACCAAGGGGGTGTCGTTCGTGAAGGTAGAGGGACGCCAGTATAAAAGATACGATAACAGGCTGATACTGTCGTCGGAGGTGTTCATGCGCCGTCCTTTCGGGAAGGTGCTCTGCTTTGACATCGAGAATAATGACGGATACCGGTATGACGGCGAGCAGCTCAGAAGGATCTTCCATGTAGGGACCGATATCCACGATCCCGCTCTTTCGCCCCTCAATAATCTGCGGCTTATTTTTGCATCAAAAGGCAACTGCTTATTCAATTATTACCATGATGACGGTATAGACGGGATGGCCTTTTTTGACAAAAATCATAATCTGGTGGGGCAGGGACCGTCATATGATGCTACTGTGGACGGTCTGTTCAAGTATAAATACAGGCAGGTGGGCAAAAAGCTGGTCCGGATTCATATGGTGGTGCCGGAAAGGCGCGGCACCTATCCGTACAAAGCTTCCCAGGCTCAGTTTGAGTTTTTCAGAGCAAAATGATACCAAACGGAACCGTCCCCAATGGTACTATTTTGTAACTTCGCAGCATTATGAAAAAGATAGAGATACCTAAGTTTTCGTGGTGGGACTGGTTCCTGATACTGGGATTCATGACGGTTAGCGTTGTGGTGAGCGTGTTGAACGGTAATTTCAGCGTGCTTAGTTTCATTGCGGGAACCTGCAGCGTGCTTTGCGTGATCTTCGGTGTTAAGGGCAGCGTCCTGAACTTCCTGTTCGGATTTCTGGGCTCCTGCATTCAAGGATATATGGCTCTGCGCAGCGGGCTTTACGCTAATGCGGCGCTGTTCCTGCTCTATAACGTGCCCATGCAGTTCGTGGGCTGGGCGCAGTGGCGCAAACGTGCGCTTGGCGGTGGTCACGAGGGTATCAAGACCCGCTGGATGACCTGGCCGCAGAGAGCTTTGCTGATTGTGCTTAGCGCAGCCGCAGTCTGGGGTATAAGCCGCCTGCTTCTTAAGACCGATGACCCTCAGCCCGTGTCCGATGCACTTGCAATGACCGTTGCAGTAGGAGCGCAGTTCCTGCTTACGTTCGCATTCATTGAGCAGTGGTTCATGTGGATCGTGGTAAACGGCGCCAATCTGGTGATGTGGGCTATCGCAGCCACCCGCGGCGTGCAGTTTGCACCCATCATGGTGGTTCAGTACGTATTTTACATGATGAACTCCATCTACGGAATAGTGTGGTGGAGCAAAATGTCAAAAAAGGCATAGCTTATGGCAACGATAAAGGACAAGACAATGTACGTGTGCTCCGAGTGCGGTTTTGACTCGCCCAAATGGAGCGGCAAATGCCCGTCATGCGGCATGTGGAACACCATGAAGGAGATGACCGTAAAGGCAGCTACCACACAGAACGCAACGGTTACTGCAAGGAAGGAGGCATCGGGCAAGACCGATGACAGCAAACCTCATACTTTGGGTGAGATACAAAGCTCTGATTATCCGCGCATTGACATGCACGATGACGAGCTGAACCGCGTGCTTGGAGGAGGTCTGGTTCAGGGATCGATTGTCCTGCTGGGAGGTGAGCCTGGAATTGGAAAATCCACCCTCACGTTGCAGACCGTAATGCGTCTGCAGAACCTCAAAGTCCTATACGTATCAGGTGAGGAGAGTGCCCGCCAGATAAAGATGCGTGCCGAGCGTCTGGCAGGCGGCAAAGAGCTGAGTGAAAACCTGCTTGTGCTGTGTGAGACATCGCTTGAAAACATCTACGAACAGATTAAGAAACAGAAGCCGGAATTGGTGGTGATAGACTCCATCCAGACCATAAGCAGCGAGTATGTGGATTCATCGGCCGGAAGCATCACGCAGGTGCGTGAATGTGCCGCATCGCTGCTCAAGTTTGCAAAGGAGAGCGGAACGCCGGTTCTGCTGATAGGTCATATCACCAAGGACGGCTCAATAGCCGGTCCCAAGATTCTGGAGCATATTGTCGATGCAGTACTCCAGTTTGAGGGTGACCAGCACTACCTGTACCGCATACTTCGCCCCATCAAGAACCGTTTTGGCAGCACTGCCGAGCTGGGTATTTATGAGATGCGCGAGGATGGCCTGCGTCAGGTGAGCAACCCAAGTGAACTGCTGCTTACCGACAGCCATCAGGGCATGAGCGGAGTATCCATTGCCTGCACCATCGAGGGCGTTCGTCCGTTCCTGATTGAGGTTCAGGCGCTGGCCAGCACCGCAGTTTACGGAACGCCTCAGCGTAGTGCAATCGGCTTTGATGTAAGGCGCATGAACATGCTGCTGGCTGTTCTTGAAAAGCGTGTGGGCTTTAAACTCGGTCAGAAAGACGTGTTCCTGAACATAGCCGGCGGCCTCAAGGTAAGCGATCCCGCAATTGACCTTGCCGTAATCAGCGCCATTCTCTCCAGCAGTCTTGACATTGCGGTTGACCGCACCGTCTGCATGGCTGGTGAGGTGGGTCTGTCGGGCGAGATACGTCCCGTAAGCCGCATAGAGCAGCGCATATCGGAGGCCGCAAAACTGGGCTTTGAGCGAATCATCATCCCCAAGAGCAACATGCACGGCCTGGAAAAACGCAAACTGGGCATCGAATTAATCCCCGTAACCAAAGTCGAAGAAGCCTTCAAGCACCTCTTCGGATAACACTATTGTGTTATTTGGATAAAAAAGAGTACTTTTGCAGTTTGAAAAAAAGTTTTCGCTGTGAAAGTACTTAAATTCGGTGGCTCATCCGTGGGATCCAAGGAGAGCATCACCAACCTCAAACAGATTGTAGAGTCACAACAGGATGATGTGATAGTAGTGGTTTCGGCACTTGGCGGAATCACCGACAAGCTTATTGCTACGGCAAAGATGGCTGCCGGTGGAGACCGTCAGTATGAGACTGAGACCAACGCTATGCTGGAGCGTCATGAGCAGATGATCCGTGACGTAGTGGTGCCCGAGCGGAGGCGCAAGGCCTACACCCAGGTTCGCAAACTGTTCGGTGAGCTCAAGGAGATCATGCAGGGACTGTACCTGCTGCATGACCTGTCAGAGAAGACCATGGACACAATCGTGAGCTACGGCGAGCGCCTCTCGTCACAGATTGTGGCACAGCTTATTGACGATATCAAGCTGTATGATTCACGTGAATTCATCAAGACAGAGCACAACGGTCATAACCACTCCATAGATAGCGACCTGACATATCGCCTCATCCGCGAAACCTTCAGCGACATGCCCCATAAAGGCCTGGCACCCGGATTCATTTCGTCCGATGCCCAGACCGGCGAGGTTACAAACCTGGGCCGAGGCGGATCGGACTACACCGCATCACTCATCGCAGCCGCACTGGATGCCGATGTCCTTGAGATATGGACCGATGTAGACGGCTTCATGACGGCCGATCCCCGCGTGATTTCGACCGCATACACCATCGATGAGCTGAGTTACGTTGAGGCGATGGAGTTGTGCAACTTCGGCGCCAAGGTGGTTTATCCGCCTACAATCTACCCGGTTTGCCAGAAGAACATCCCCATTCTGATTAAGAATACTTTCAACCCCACGGCCCGCGGCACTGAGATTGTGAACGAACTCCCCGCCGGAACCAAGGCCATCAAGGGTATATCAAGCATAAGCGACACCGCCCTCATCACCATGCGTGGTCTGGGTATGGTGGGCGTCATCGGCGTTAACTACCGCATATTCAAGACGCTGGCCGAGAACGGAATCAGCGTATTCATGGTGTCACAGGCATCGTCCGAGAACAGTACGTCAATCGGCGTACGTAATATCGATGCCGCTCCCGCATGCGAGCTCCTGAACAAGGAGTTCAGCAAGGAGATTGCGCTGGGTGCCATATTCCCCATATCGGCCGAGATGGACCTGGCTACTGTGGCTATCGTGGGTGAGAACATGAAACGCAGCCCCGGTATTGCCGGTAAGCTGTTCAGCGTGCTTGGTCGTAACGGTATCAACGTTATTGCCTGCGCACAGGGCGCATCCGAGACCAACATATCATTCGTGGTTGAGAAGAAGTCACTGCGCAAGTCATTGAACGTAATTCATGACTCGTTCTTCCTGTCAGAGTATCAGGTGCTCAACCTGTTCATCTGCGGCGTAGGCACCGTAGGCAGCAGCCTTATTGAGCAGATACGCGGACAGCGTGAGAAACTGATGCAGGAGCGCGGGCTCAAGCTGAACGTGGTTGGTATCGCACGCGGCAGCAAGGCAATGTTCTGCCGCGAGGGCATCAACCTGGACAACTACCGCGAGGAGTTGGAGAAGGCACCCGCAAGCAACGCCAAGATACTGCACGACGAGGTCATAGGCATGAACATATTCAACTCGGTATTCGTGGATTGCACCGCCAGTGCCGATGTCGCAGCACTTTACAAGGATTTCCTGGATCACAACATATCGGTGGTGGCAGCAAACAAGATTGCCGCATCATCAGAGTATGACAAGTATGCCGAACTCAAGAAGATAGCACGCCGCCGCGGTGTCAAGTTCCTGTTTGAGACCAATGTGGGCGCAGGCCTGCCGGTCATCAACACCATCAACGACCTGATTAACAGCGGTGACCATATCCTTAAGATCGAGGCTGTGGTAAGCGGTACGCTCAACTTCATATTCAGCACCCTGAGTGCCGATATTCCTCTGAGCCAGACTATCCGCCTGGCCAAGGAGAAAGGTTACAGCGAGCCCGATCCTCGTATCGACCTGAGCGGTAAGGATGTGCTGCGCAAGCTGGTCATCCTGGCCCGTGAGAGCGGTTATGCCATTGAGCAAAGCGATGTTAAGAGTGACCTGTTTATACCGCAGGAGCTGTTTGACGGCACTATCGACCAGTTCTGGAAGAAACTGCCGCAATTGGACGCCGCATTCGAGGAGCGTCGTGCACGTGTTGAGAAGGAGGGCAAGCGCATGCGTTTTGTTGCCAAGTTGGACAACGGCAAGGCAAGCATATCACTGGCCGAGGTAAACAAGTACCATCCGTTCTACAACCTGCAGGGCAGCAACAACATAATCCTGCTCACAACCGAGCGTTACAAGGAGTATCCCATGATGATTCAGGGTTACGGTGCCGGTGCGGCAGTTACAGCTGCAGGTGTTTTTGCCGACATAATGAGTATTGCTAATATCTGATTTGAACAGTCTTTTCCAAGAATGAAATACATAATCATCTTAGGCGACGGTATGGCCGACTGGCCTGTCAAGGAGTTTGGTGACAAAACCATACTCCAGCACGCCCGCAAGCCATACATGGACATGCTGGCACGCAAAGGCCGTACCGGTATGCTCAAGACCGTGCCCGACGGATTTCATCCCGGCAGCGAAGTGGCCAACATGACCGTGATGGGTTATGACGTGACCCGTTCCTTTGAGGGCCGCGGCGTACTTGAGGCCGCCAACATAGGCGTAGACATAAAGCCCGGTCAGATGGGCATGCGCTGCAACATAATCTGCATTGAGAACGGACTTATCAAGAACCATTCGGCAGGTCATATCTCAACCCCTGAGGCCGATGAGATAATCAAGACCCTTGAGCAGGAACTTGGCAATGATAAGGTCCATTTCTATACCGGCATCCAGTACCGTCACCTGCTGGTGATTGACGGAGGCCGCAAGGAACTTATCTGCACCCCGCCTCATGATGTCCCCGGACAGCCGTTCAAGGACCTCATGATCAAGGCTGCAACACCGGAGGCTGAGCCTACGGCACAGCTTCTGAATAACCTGATACTGCGTTCACAGGAGATACTGGCGGAGCATCCGGTAAACCTTAAGCGCATAGCCCAGGGTAAGGATCCCGCCAACAGCATCTGGCCCTGGTCACCCGGTTACCGTCCTGCAATGCAGCCCATTAATGAGCTGTACCCCAACATACGCAAGAGTTCGGTGATATCGGCCGTGGACCTTATAAAGGGAATCGGGCACTACGCCGGCATGAAGGTGATTGACGTGGAGGGCGCTACAGGTCTGTTCGATACCAACTATGAGGGCAAGGCGCAAGCTGCCATCGATGCCCTTAAGACCGATGACTTTGTGTATCTGCACGTGGAGGCCCCCGATGAGGCCGGACATGAGGGCAACTTTACCCTCAAGAACCGCACAGTCGAGGATCTGGACAGCCGCCTGATAGGTCCCATCTATGAGGAGGTAAGCAAGTGGGACGAGCCGGTGGCAATAGCAGTTCTGCCTGATCACCCCACACCTTGTGCACACCGCACGCACACATCGGACCCCATTCCGTTCCTGATCTATGCTCCGGGAATGGAGCCTGACGGCGTTACCGCTTTCGACGAGGAATCATGCAAGCAGGGCGCTTACGGCAACATTGAGGGCATTGAATTCACCAAGATTTTTCTTTCACTTAAATGAAATACTACAGCACAAACCATAAGTCCGATGATGTGACCCTGCGTGATGCGGTGGTTCGCGGACTGGCCCCTGACCGCGGGCTTTACATGCCGGAGCACCTTAACAAACTGAGCAAGGAGTTCTTTGAAGGCATCGATAAGATGACATTCCAGGAGATGTCATTTGAGGTTGCCAAGGCATTCTTTGGCGAGGATATCCCTGCCGATGACCTCAAGAAGATTGTCTATGACACACTGGCATTCCCCACTCCCGTTGTCAAGGTTGATGAGAACATCTACTCGCTGGAGTTGTTCCACGGTCCCACGCTTGCATTCAAGGATGTAGGCGCTCGCTTCATGGCCCGCCTGCTGGGTTACTTCAACAAGGAGGAGAAACAGCTTGTGAACGTGCTGGTGGCCACATCGGGCGATACCGGAAGCGCCGTTGCCAACGGATTCCTGGGCGTGGAGGGCGTGCATGTGTATGTGCTCTATCCCAAAGGCAAGGTAAGCCCCATTCAGGAGTGCCAGTTCACAACACTGGGCAAGAACATCACCGCTGTCGAGGTTGACGGCGTGTTTGATGACTGCCAGGCTCTGGTCAAGAACGCCTTTATGGATGCAGAGCTCAACCAGAGGATGAAGTTGACATCGGCCAACTCAATCAACGTGGCCCGTTTCCTGCCGCAAGCATTCTACTACTTCAACGCCTACGCACAGATGAAGGCTATGGGTAAGGCCGATAACCTGGTAATCTGCGTGCCGAGCGGTAACTTTGGCAATATCACGGCAGGTCTCTTTGGCTGGTTCATGGGATTGCCCGTAAAGCGTTTCATTGCCGCCAACAACGCCAACGACATATTCTACAACTATCTCCAGACCGGAGTCTACAGCCCCAAACCATCGGTCCAGACACTGGCCAATGCAATGGATGTGGGCGATCCCAGCAACTTTGCACGTGTGCTTGCCTTATACGGTGGGTCACACAAGGATATTGCAGGTCACATAGGCGGTGCAACCTATACTGACGAGCAGATTAAGGAGACTCTTAAGGAGTGCTACCAGCGTACCGGTTACCTGCTTGACCCGCACGGAACATGCGGTTACCGCGCCCTGCGTGAGCAGCTGCAGCCCGGTGAGTACGGCGTATTCCTTGAGACCGCGCATCCCGCCAAGTTCAAGGAGAAGGTCGATGCCATCACCGGCGGTGACGTTGAGATTCCCGCCCGCCTGCAGGCCTTCATGAAGGGCACCAAGCAGAGCGTTGAGATAAGTAAGGAATATGCGGACTTCCGCAAATTCCTAATAACACAATAGGGTCTGACCCCTTTGTGTGCTTTTTCAAAACAGGACTATGAGTTGGCAGCAGATTGATATGAATAGATTGGACATCCCACTTAAGGAGGTCTATTCATTCATGGGGTACAAGGACGGTGAGCCCGATGCTCAGACCGTGCGTACCACTGAGTATCTGCTGCGTGAGAGCGCCCAGTTCCTGCGTCCTCAGTTCAAGTACGTGATTGTGGACGGATCACTTGACCTGGAGGCCAATCAGTTTACGCTGATAGGGGAGAAGGGACCCGTTACTTTTGATGCAGGCAAGATAATCTGCCGCCAGTTGCGCGGGGCACAGAAATATGCAGTGTTCGTGGCAACCGTGGGCTCCGGCTATTTCCAGTGGACCGATGCCGTAAAGCGTCGTGATGACATGTTCCAGACCTACGCAATGGACTGTGTAGGCAGCCAGATAGTAGAGAGCGTGGCCGATTACATGGAGACCGTGTTGCAGAAAGAGATTGACCCGTCCGGATTCAAGCGCACCAACCGCTTCAGCCCGGGCTACTGCGGCTGGCACGTATCGGCCCAACCGGCACTCTTCAGCCTGTTCCCGGAGCAGAACCCCTGCGGCATTGAACTAACGGACTCGTGCCTGATGCTGCCCATGAAATCAGTGAGTGGCATCATCGGCATCGGCCCAGATGTAAGATATCTGCCCTATACATGCGGTATATGCGATAAAAAGGATTGTTATAAGAGAAGGACAAAATAATGTATTCAGGAGAGGATTTATTCTTTTGCGTATCGGTGGCTGTCTATGTGGCCATAAGTTTGGCGATTGCTGCTATCAGGTGGGGCCATAAGTGCCAGCCTTACGCACGTCATGCGGATTATTACTACCCGGCTTGGAAGACGCTGGTGTTCTGTTTCGCGTCCGATATACTGTTGCTGCCAATTGTTTTTATGCCTCATGATACTGATGCTATACTGTATTTGCGCATGTTGCTTATTCTTGCATCGCCGTTTTTCTGTGCGGCGGTTCTGTTCAGTTACTTTGGCAAGGTTCTGAATGTGAGCTGGTGGCGCAATCCCGTGCATGCTCTCTATATTCCGTTTGATCTGATGACCTTGACGGCACTTGTCCTGACGCTTATACCGGGTACGCAGTTAGAGGGCGCATTCTGTCAGTGGTTTTTCAGCATTTCGGGTGTGTTGGCAATAGTTTATCTGATTTGCTTCGTGATGGCAATCACCATGATAGCCCGTGCCATTCGCCGTTACTCTGAGGATAACTACTCCAACCCAGAGGACTTTCCGCGCCAGTTTGCAAAAGGTATTATCTGGTTGCCGATAATTCATATTGTCATAAGCTGGACATCAACGTTTATTGGAACTTACAACTCGCTCTCCATAGGCATGCTGCTGCTTTCCGTTCTTGGAATAGTGTTCCTGATAGGCGCCCTTACTCCTCATCGCACGCTTGACGTAGAGCGTCTTGAGTCAGGTGAACTTCAGGTGGAAACGCTTGATATACCAGAGCCTTCGCTTCCTGAGCCTAATGCCGAACCGGAGCTTGCCGAGGAGACCCTGTCGCAGGAGCGCAAGGATGAGATTGCAGGCATAATCCGCAGATGTGTTGAGGATGAACAGGCCTATCTGGACAGCCATCTGACACTCTCCAGCCTGTCACGCATATGCGGTGTGAACCGTACATACCTTTCACAGGTAATCACGGACAGCATGGGCGGCTTCTACAACTACGTAAACCGCTGCCGCCTGGCTCATGTGGCACGCCTTAAAGTCCAGCAGCCCGATGCCTCGATCGAGGAGGTTGTGACCGCATCGGGATTCGGCTCCCGCCAATCATACTACAACGTGCGCCGCCAACTGGAATAACCATTTTTGTATATTATACAGTATTTATACTGTCAAAATGCGTAAAATTTACTGAGACGTTACAAACGCCTGTATTTTTTTACGCGATTTGACAAAACCGCCCTGAGTTTTTTACTGTTTTTGACAGGGCGTATATGCTCGCGCGCGAACTTTGCTCACGTTTTAAAACGCAATGGGCTTATCTTATTTTATCTCTCGTTCTATTAGTCCTTTCCTCACTGTGGCTGGAGAGGGGGTATCCGTCTCTCCCCATATTAAAGCCCTTGAAATCATCATGACAATTATTCTGGTGGTCTGTGCGGCATACGCAATATGGTGCCTGTACAAGACCTCCAGATATTTGCGTGAGCATCCTGACGAATTACGCTGGCCCGATGATACTCCGCCTGACAGAAAAAACGATAAGAATAAAAATCAATATTCACTATAAAAACAACAAAATGAAAACGAAAAACAAGAAACAGTACAAATCACCCACGACCGATGTTGTGGAGTTGAAGCTTGAGAATTCAGTGCTCACCGGGAGTGGGGACGTAAATTACGCCATTTGGGGTGCCGCTATGGAAGACTATAGTTATGGCACAGAAGTAGTCTGGTAAATAAACTATGAAAGTTATGAAAAAGACAATAAAAGCATTCGGTTTGGCAACCATTGCAGCAATGGGTGCCTTTTTGATAGGCTGCTCCGAGAGTGACGATATGCAGTTGGCACTTCAGCAGCAGGAGATTGGTACTGTAACCATGACCACCACGGTTCATATGCCCGGAAGAGCTGCCACCAAGGCGCTTACAGATGGCGGCGTTAAGACATTTGCCGCAGGTGACCGTATAGCTGTCGTTTATGAGAATACCAGCAGTGTGATGGTAAAGACTGAGAGTGTGGCTTTGGAAGCAGGCGATATCGCTGTTGACGGAAAAACCGCTACATTCAGTGTAACTGTGACAAACCCCAAGGCCAACGGCGCCCTCAAATTCATCTATCCCGCAGCTATGGCCAAGGCTGATGGTTCAGTCAACTACGACGCCCTGGACAATCAGGACGGAACTCTGGCAACTCTGGCAGCAAACCTGGACTTTGCCATGTATGA
>Ga0310690_10010036_pt1 | contig 11823 bp, 10 predicted proteins | sample AusTroGonzalo_MG_2_FD_207661 | JGI IMG/M metagenome (GOLD analysis project Ga0310690, IMG submission 207661) | Bovine rumen microbial communities from tropical cattle in Woodstock, Queensland, Australia - Gonzalo_04 (v2) (version 2) | ecosystem: Host-associated > Mammals > Digestive system >...
GAACGAGCTGTTTGCCATCGGGACGCTTCCGATCAAATCCGTCCATGAGGTCGCGGAGCCGTCATGCGTTCCCCACCCCGCGTTCTCGATGCCGTCCCACATCGCGACGAGGCCCGTCTGCACGTAGTCCGCCGCAGTGGGGAGCGGCGCGGCCTGCTCCTCCTCAAAGAACTGCGCGAATCCCGGAAGCATATCACAAACCTCCCGTTGTCGCGTCCTGCAACTGCGCGAGCCGTACCGCCATCTTGTGCGGCGCGCACTCGCTGAACGAATAGAGCCATTCCCCCGCCGCGTCGGGCGCGGGAAGCGGCGCGGAGGCGCTGCCCTTGACCTTGAAGCCCGTGTCGCTCTCGCCCGTCGGGAAGTCGACCGTGACCGTGTACGGCGTACCGTTGCTCGCGCCCAAGTTGACGTACACCAGCAGGTCGCGCACCTTGCCAGCCTCATACGCTGGAAGCGTCAGCGTCACGTCGCCCGACGTCGCGTCCACGAGATTGTTCGCGCGGTCGAGGAGGTGGCCGGGGAGCGAGGCGCGGATCGCGGTGACGGTGACGTCTTCTATCGTCACAAAAGTAAGCGAGGTAGCGGACAAGGCGTCTTCGCGTGACGGATATGGACCGAGCACGCCGTCAAAATCATCTCCCGATACAGGAATATACCATTCCGCCAATGATTCATACGGGTCTGATACAACGTAGCTTTTTTCATTGCTGAACTGCCACACGCCCGGCGTCACCATTGCGTAGGGGAGGTCGGACGCGTCCGCCTTGGCGTTTACCTCCGTCGCCAAATCCTTGACGCCGCTGCCAGTGGGATTCGTCCCGTCGTAGCCGCCGAGGCCGTAGATGAAGGTCTTGCCGTCCTGCATCGTCTCGACTGCGTTCCGTCGTGCATCGTCCGCCGTTCCGAAGCCGATGGACGAGAGCGTGTTGCCCGGGTTGCCGAAGTCACTGCCTGCAACGGTGTGCGAGTCGTTTAACACCCCCTGCGCATGCTCAAAAAGATTTAGCGCCGTGGTTCCGCCACCCTCCGCGTGGGAGGTTGCGCCGCTTGCCGTGGTGTTTGCGCCCTCGGCGTGGGAGTTACTGCCGCCTGCCGTGGTGTTTGCGCCCTCGGCGTGGGAGTTAGTGCCGCCTGCCGTGGTGTTTAGGCCCTCGGCGTGGGAGTTAGTGCCGCCTGCCGTGGTGTTTAGGCCCTCGGCGTGGGAGTTAGTGCCGCTTGCTGTGGTGTTTGTGCCCTCGGCTGCGCTGTTCAGGCCGACAGTAGAGCCGTCTTCACGCGACCCCACGGTGAGGTTGGGGACGGTGAGCCTGCCCGTCATCGTGTCGCCCGACTTCTGGACGTAGCCTGAAAGATCTATCTCGGTGTCTCCGATCTTCTCCCATGCGCCCGCCGACGTCCAGATGTACTCGTCGTAGATGTTGCCTGCCTGTGCGCTCGCCTTGGCCACCATGTAGATCTTCATCGGCTCGCCCGTGGCGGGCAGCGACGCCACGATCACGCGGCTGCCGGTTTTAAGCGCCTGCACGATGTTGTCCACGTCCGTCTTGGTGTACACCGCCTGGAGCGCGGCGTGCACGCCGCCGCTCGAGACGGCGTGAGTCGATCCGGCCGTAGGCTCCGCGTCGATCACGGGCGTCGCGCCGTCAGCTCCGCGCGGCCCTTGCGGCCCCGTCGGGCCTGCCGGACCAGGCATGCCGGGGATTCCCTGCGGCCCCGTGTCGCCCTTCTCGCCCTTCTCGCCCTTGTCTCCCTTTGGGCCTTGCGCGCCGGTTGCGCCGGTCGCGCCCTTTTCGCCTTTCGGGCCTTGCACGCCTTTCGGCCCCTGCGGACCCTGCGGACCGGCTATGCCCTGCGGCCCCTGCGGGCCTTGCGGGCCCTGCGGCCCCTGCGGGCCCTGCGGCCCCTGCGGGCCCTGCGGCCCCTGCGGCCCCTGCGCGCCCGTGTCGCCCTTCTCGCCCTTGTCTCCCTTGTCTCCCTTCATCGTGACGGGCGTGCCGTCCGCCTCGAAGTTCAGCGGCGACCACTGCAGCAGCACGGTGCCGCGCGCCAGCACGTCGCCCGGCTCGCCGTCCGAGTCGACCAGATACGCCTCGAGCGGGCACTTCGCGCCCGGGACGGCGGGCGCGCCGCCGGCCGGGCCGAACGACGCGCGCGCCTCGACCGTGTTCAGGCTCAAGGTGTACGCCACCTCCTCGCCCGAATCGTCGGCGACGGTCTTTGCGACCGGCACGAGCTCGCGCGTCCTCAAGCTGCGGCGGAAAAGCACCAGCGACGGGCTTTCGCCCTCGTAGCCGTCGAACGCGACCTCGACCGTGCCGCCGAGGAACAGGGTTCCTTCGATCCGCAGTTCGCCGCGTCCGGCGTCCACCTTCACCGTTATCGTCTTTTCCGCCATGTCGTTCTCCTCAAGTCTTTCCGTTCAGCTTGTCGAACAGGCTCTGCTGCGCGGCGCCTGCGTCGCCGCCTGGCTCACGTCCGGCTTCAGCCTTCGCGTCCGTGCTCGAGCCTTCGCCCTCGCCGTCGGGCTGCGCGTCATTGCCGGCGTCCGGCTCCGCGCCTTCGCCGCCGTCCGGATCCTCGTCCTTCTGCGACGGCTTGCCGCCCTTCTTGCCCGCGGGCTTCTTGCCGCCCTTCTTGCCCGGCTTCGGGTCCGTCGGGAACTCGTAGCCGAAGTTGTCGCACCACAGCTCCACGATCTTCGCTATCCGCTCGGGTTCGGTCGGCGCGTCGTCGCGGTCGGTCTCCAGCAGCTCGCGCGGGATGTCCGCGCCGAAGTCGCGCAGCGCGTTCAGCGCCTTGACCTGGGCCGAGTGTTCGCACAGGTGCTGCGCGAACTTCGCGCGCCTGGCGTCGGCCATGGCCATCATGTCCGGAGGACGCGCGTTCTTGTCCTTCACCGTCGACTCGGCTATCGAGAAGTGCAAGCGCACCCTCTCGTCGTTGTAGAATCCGTCCGGCAGCTCGATCTCCTCGCCCGCCCGGACGATGCCGACGCCCGATATCTCGCACGCCGATATGCAGATTGCCTTCATTTTTCGGTCTCCTTTTGTTCCACGTGGCACGTTCGCCCCCTCCGTCCCGCCCCGTCCAGGGCGCAGGGCGCAACGGAGGAGGCTTGCGGCCGATTACAGCTTGGACTGTACCATCGTCAGGTCGATGTCGTTCTCGCTGTCGTTCTCGAGACCCACCGAGATGCTGGGCGCGACGTAGTTGCCGCTGCCCTTCGCAAAGCGGGTGGTCACCTTCAGCTTGACGCGCACGTACTGCTTGAGGCCCGTGCGCGGCAAGAGGAAGAACGCGAGGCGCGCGTTCCGGTCGAGACCGGAGACGCTGCCGCTCGCGGAGGCGACGTCGTTCCACGTGGCCTTGTCGGCGCTCGACTCGAGCGTGACCGTGACGGCGCCGGCCGTGAAGCCGTCCGCGCCGACCAGCCACGCGCAGATGCCGAGATCCTTGGAGTGGTCGCGTCCCCAGCGCTTCCAGTCGCGGATGTCGCTCTCCTTGTAGCCGGTGATGTCGCTCGCCTCGGCCACCGTCCACGTGAGCGTCGTCGAGGCGATGGACGCCTTGAGGAACGTGCCCTTCGTGCGCGCCGTGCCGCCGACGGTGCCGTCGGACGTGAGCTTGTACACTCCGCCGTTCTCCGCGGTCTCGTAGGTGAGCGCCGCCGCGTCCGTGCCGCTGATCTCCGTCACGTTGCAGGTGGCGGAGTTGTCGATCTCCTCCTCGCGGAGGAACAGGTCTTCTACTGCCGTGTTGTTCATTGCAGGATTTCCTTTCTCGTTTCTTTTCCTGTGGCTTGCGACTTCCCGTTAGCTGACGACGGCCTGCGCGAACGCCTGGGACTCGTTCGTCCTCACCTCGCGGCCGAACAGCTCCTTCTTGTGGACGGAGTCGATGTCCTCGTCCTTGAAGGCGTTCTGCCACTTGACCTTGCACAGGAGGATCTTGATCTCCGTCCAGAGCATCGGATCCATGTACAGGATCGTCTTCTCGCCGAGCGACTTCTCGCTCTTGACGAGGTCGGTGAAGCGGATGAGCTTCTGGAGGAGCTCCTCCGCGTATCCGGACGCCGACGTCATCTTGTCGAGCGGCATGTTCACGAGACGGCCGGCCTTCGTCGGGTTGACGATGTTGAGCCCGCCCTCCCACTTGAACTGGCGCTCGAGGTACCAGATGGTGCCGCCGTTCTTCGGATCCTTCTCGGGCACGCGCTCCATCTTCGAGCCGAAGTCCAGGCCGATCGACTCGGAGTCCTTCGGGTAGAAGGGCTTGATCGCCTCCTTGCCGAAGGTCACCGCGAAGATGTCGCGGAGGTTCCCGGTGTTGGACGCGCTCGAGATGTCGAGGGCCGTCGGGAACGCGCTCATCGTGCGCGTCGAGTAGTCCAGCGGCGCGCCGGTGACGGAGCCGATGGTGTTGTAGAACGTCGCGAGGCCGTTCATGCCCTTCGGATCGACCTTGCGGCTGCCGTAGAGGATGTCCATCACCATCAGCTCGCCGAGCGAGCCGATCTGCTGGCGCACGTGCTTCGAGAGGTACGCGTTGGCGAAGCCCTCGCCCTTGCGCATCTCCTTCTGGTAGCGCTCCTCCAGGATGCGCAGGAGCGCATAGCTCTGGCACGGAGTCGTGCTCTTGACCTGCGTCGAGTAGCCGCTCGCGAGCATGCCCTCGCCCATCATGCGGTGGCGCGCCTTCGGCTTCGACACCACGTATTCCGCTTCGTCACGGTCGTCCTTCGAGGAGGGGTACCACTTGACGTCGGAAATGAGGTCGTCGTGATTGTGTATCTCGTCGACCACTACCCGCTGGAGAGATCCCGCCTCGTAACGGCCCCGAAGGTCGTTCAGGGAGATTCCCTCGCCCGGATTGATTTCATTTGCCATGTTTGTGACCTTTTTTGTGTTTCTGTTTTTCCCCTACCCCTAGAGCACCGTGCCATAGGAGCGGAAATTTCTACTCTATGCCGAGCGCCTTCGCCATGTTGACGGCGACCTTGCCGCCGCCGGTTCCGCTCGACGCGCCCGCCGCGCCGTCAGCCTGCACGCGCTCGCCGACGTACTTCATGAGCGCCAGGAACTCCGGATCGCTCCCGAGCTCCGAATGCGTGATCGTGTAGTGCATCGGGCTGCCCGGCTTGAAGAACCGCGCGACGCCCGCCCCGATGAGCTTCCAGTCGCTCTCGGCCGGGTACAGCTTCATCGCCTCGGCGTTCAGCCTCTTGCAGCTCTCCACCCGCTCCGCCACGCGTTTCTTCTCGGCCTTGATCTGCTCGCGCGCGAGAGAGTTCGCGAGCTGCGCGGCCTGCTCCGGCTTCACGCCGGCGGCCTTCAGGTGCGGAAGCATGCCCGTCACCAGCTCGGGCGACAGCTCGATCCGCTCGTCGGCCGCGAGCTTCTTGGTCTCCTCGTCCGCCACCATCGCCTTCGAGTACTCCTCGTCCGCGATCTTCGACGTCTCCGCGTCGATGGCGGGAGCGCCGCCGTCGCCGGTTTTGCCGTCCTTGCCGGTTTCGCCGTCGCTGGTTCCGCCGTCCTTGCCGGTCTTCTGCGCGATGGCGGACGTGATGCCGTCCTCGCCGGTACCGTCACTTGTGCCGCCGTCGCCGGTACCGTTGCCAGCACCGTCGCCAGTACCACCCGTGCCGCCGTCGCCGGTACCACCCGTGCCGCCGTCGCCAGTACCACCCGTGCCACCGTCACCAGTACCGCCGGTGCCGCCTCCGGCACCGCCCGTGCCGCCGTCACCAGTACCGCCGGTGCCGCCTCCGGCACCACCCGTGCCGCCCTCGCCGTCCGTGCCGGCTTCAGCCATCATCAGGCGATTGTCGAGAATCGCCCGGAACATTAGTCGTCTCATCTGGTCTCCTTTAGTTGAGCGGTCTTCCTCTCGTGGATCTGAGCGTAGAATCCCGCGGTTAGTCTTGCGAACACGTCGCAGGCGTTGTCCGCCGCGACGAGCGAAAGCTTGATGTCGTTGAGGAGGCTCACTCGTCCCTGCGTGAACGCGTCCACCTCCTCCGTGGTGTAGTTGAGTCCGCCGACCTTGAGCTCCAGCTCCTGGAGGAGCGACACGAAGTCCTTGTTGAGGAGCAGCCGTTCGGCACGCGCCTTCTCCTCCGCGAGCCGGACGCGCTCCTGCGTGGTGAGCGTCTTGTCTCCGAGCCTGTCCATCACATGAGTCCTTTCACGATTCCGCCCGCGTGGGCTTCGTCGACGGGTATCGCGCCTATCTTCTCGGCGGCGTCGATTGTCTGGGCGAGCTGCTGCTGCCGCTGCTGCTGCGCGAGCGCCTCGGCCGCCGCCTGCCGCATGGCCGCCACCTCCTTCGGATCGCGGTTGACCTCCTCGGGCACTCCGAGCATCCGGCCGAACATGCGCGCCGTCTTGTCGCGGTCGATGTTCTCCACGGGATTGTCGGCTGCCGTCGGGTTGATCGCCGCCAAATTGCCGCAGAACTGGATGTAGCTCTGCACGCTCGTGAGCGCTCCGGCCTTCTGGGCGAGCGCGATCTGCGAGACGTACTCGATCTTGACGGCGTTGATGACCGCCCCCTCGGTGGACACTATCGCGCCGGTCTCGTCGGTCGCGGATCCGTCCAGGAGCGTCGCGACGTCCTCGTCGGTGAGCGGCTGCACCTTCGCGTCGAACGCGTACTCCGCCACCGTCCGCACCAGCGGGTCGAGCATCTCCAGGTTCAGGTTTATCGCGATAGATCCGAGCTTCGCGAGGTTCTCCGTCTTCAGGTACTCCACCTCCGTCGCCGTCTTCACGCCCGGATTGTTCTTCTGGCTGTCGATCACCGCGAACGCGTCCACGTACAGCGCGTCCATGATCTCGTTCTTCGACTCCTCCAGGCACTGGCGCGTGTCCTGCGCGTCGGGCATTCTCGTGAAGATCTCGGTCACCATGCCGGTGCGCTGGTCTCCGCTCTCGGTGATGTTGACGCCGCCCCGCCCGAGCTTGATCCCGTCCTTGAAGTCGCTGCCCGCCACCACTGGCGGCTGCGCCCTCATGCCGGATATGCGCAGCTCGTCGCCCTTGAACGTCTGCGCGCCCCTCGCGTTGTACAGGAGCTCCATGCAGCGGCCGACGCCGTAGATGTCCCCGCATTCGTAGTCGAGCCTCGGCGCGATTATCGGGTTGTGGACGTAGCCGGTGAGTCGCAGCATGCCGTGGCGGTCGGAACGCTCCGTGCGCGCTCCGCCTCCGCCGCGCAGCATGTAGAAGCTCCTGAACGCGAACGACTCGTCGATCACGTCCGCGCCGTCCTTCTCCAGCGGGTCGAAGTGTCGGGCGAAGCCCTGCGGGTTAGGCTCTATGAGGTTCCACACCTCGATGCGCCTGGACGATCCCCGCTTGCACTGCTCCTTGATGTCGTCGGGCGTCCAGTCCACGCCGAACTCCTCCAGGATGTGCTGCGGAGTCCATGCAAAACGGCGGGCGACCCTGCACACGCGCCCCTTCTCGTCGATGTCGAGCGCGTACGTCCCGACGCGCAGCGTCTGGCAGTGGATCACCTGCTCGGCGTCCTCGCTCACGAGCATGCAGCCGAATCCGACGCACAGGAGGTGCTCGTACAGCTTGTAGATCTGCGTGTAGGCGTTGGAGCCCGAGAGCGTCTTCTCGGCGGCCTGCTTGAGCGCGTCGAGCGCCTTGAGCTGGTCGTGGCTCGCATCTCCGTTCGCCATGTTGTCCGGCAGCTGGAGCTCGAACCACGACCGCGCCGGCGACGTCAGGTTGGAGTTGAACCCGCTCGCAGACTTCCGCAGCATCTGAAGCGGCATCAAGGTCAGCATGCGGTGGTCGTCGTCGAACTCGAATCCGTCCGCAAGCTCCTCCACGCCGAGCTTCAGGCCCGGCACGCCGAGCGGATAGAACTCGTAGCACGTCTCGAGCAGCGCCTCGCGCCGCTTGTCGAACGTCGCGAACATCCGCCGCGCGGTCTTCGCCACGTGCTCTCGCACCTTCCTGTAGTCCGTCGCCATCGCCGCAGTCCCCTGCCGTCTACTGCCCGAGCTTCGTCTTGCCGGCGCCCGCCTCGGCCGATCCGCGCAAATAGGTCGAGGAGATGCCGCGCAGCCTCTGCCGCGCTGCGAGCTGCTGCGCCTGCGCGTTCTCGGTGTCCTGCGCGATCGACTTGGCGATGGCCGGAGTCACCGGCTCGTCCGTCGCCGTCACCGTTGCCGTTGACGTCGCTGCCGGCTGTGCCGCCGCTGCCGGCTGTGCCGCCGCCACGCTTCCTGAACTTCCCTTGCCCATGTTTGCCTCCTGTTGTTTGTGTCTGGACGCGGACATCATACAACCTGTTCTTGACGGCAAGAAAATAATCGAATCGGGCTTATAATGTCCCGCTTGCACGCCGCACGGGCCTCGAGACGGCTTTCGCCCTTGCAGGCATGGGGCCGGAGCGCCTTCGTGAATTTTTTTCGATTTTCCGCTTGACAAGGTCTGGCGGACAGGCCCGGCCCTACCGCGAGAAGAGCCCGTCCGCGTCCTCGCCCACGCCTTCCTTGCGCACGTAGCTCGTCTTCTGCCCCTGCGCCTTCGGCCAGCGCATCTTCGACGCCACCTGCTCGTCGAGGATGTCCGCCATCGTGTCGAGGCAGTCGTCGTGCGGCGCGTTCGGAAACGTCTGGTACTCCTCCTCGACGAACTCCCTCACGATGTCGTGCACCGCCTGCTCGCCGTTCTCGTCCGTGTAGGTGCGCAGCAGCTTGTTGTACTGCGGGATCCACATCCGCCGCTGCGCGAACGGCGCCTGGAGGTTGGTGATCCGGCGCACCTTGTTGTCCTTCGGGCCGCGCGTGATCCGCGTGATCACGAACCGGTAGTTCTCCCGGTTGTTCATGACGTCCTCGACGTGCGCGACGTCGCTCATCGCCCCCTGCTGCTCCCAGAAGACGCCCTGCGGATTCCATTTCCGGTGCAGGCGGAAGAGCGCGTCCGTCCGCTCGGCGAGGTTCATGCGCCCGTACTCGCCGTCGAGGAGGTAGTAGTTCCTGTCGGAGTTGAGCCCGATCACGAGCATCGTCGTGCGGTCCGCGCTCTTGCGCTTGGAGTTCGCCCCGTCCACGAGGATGTACACGTTCATCGCCTCGCGCGGCGGCGGGGTCGTGTACACGCAGTCGACGAGCCATTCGTCGCGGAACGTCCTCACGCCCTCCGCGATGGGGTTCTGCAGCATCTGCGCGGAGAACGTGAACGCGCCCATGTCGCGCCGCTTCTCCTTCAGCGTCTTCTCGCTCATCATCGTCGGCCTCCCGTCCTCGTCCTCGCAGAGCCGCCGCCGCTCCTTCAGCGATCCGCGCTTCAGTATGTCGGCATACGTGTCGTTCGGATGGTAGCGCGTGCCGACATACCACGCCCTGCCGCCGTCGCTCGTCCCGAGCGCCTGCGAAAGCTCCCACGCCTTCGTCGTCTTCCTTATCTGCTCCGGGTTCGTCACGGAGCTCTCCACCACCACGTCGTCGTAGATCCTGAGCGCGTAGTGCGCGCCGATGGGCTGTCCGTCGACTAGTCCGGAGCCGGAGACGGTCGGCTCCTTCGGGTTCGACTTTCGCTGCACGATCAGGCCGTCGCGCGTCGACCAGTTCAGCCGCGGCGGCTTCGCGAAGAGGACGTCCGGGAAGAGCGTGTACAGCTCCGGCATCTCGAGCGCGCGGCGTATCTGGTCGACGAACTTGTGCGCGATCTGCTTGTTGTAGCTGAGTATCCCGATCGTGATGTCGGGATTCTTCAGGATCTCCTGCACCGTCCCCGCAAGCGTGATGATGGTGCTCTTGTAGTGGTAGCGGCTCCAGAGGTCGAGGTAGCCGTCGGGAGCGACCTCGACCTCCCTGCACCGCGCGTAGCACCATTCGCTCACGCGCCGCGCGTCCTCTCGCTCCTCGTCCGTCGGGTGCGCGGGATCCCGCGCGCCCGTCACCTCGCCGAGGACGTCCGGCCTGAGCATGACGCATCCGAGGAGGAAGAAGCGGTCGTTCCGCGCGAGATACCGCACGGCCTCCCTGTCGCCGCTCGCGAGGACTTCCCTGTAGAAGTCGATCGCGTCGTCGCGCTTCAGTCCCCGGATGTCGTCGATCAGTTCCATCAGATGTCGTCCGCCTCCGCCGGAAGTCCGTCGTCCTCCGCATCGTCGGACGGCTCGTGTTCCTTGCGTTTCTTCGCGGCTTCCTCTGCGGCTTCTTTCTGCGCTTTGAGATACTCGCGATAGACCTCATTCGCGTTTTCGTCGCTCGCGGTGAAGCCATTCTCCGTCGCCCACATGTCGATAACGTCTTCGGCGTGAGCGTAAAAATCATCCAAGGCCATGTCGATGATCCACTTCGGCCACTTGCCGTCCTTCTTCCTCTCCGAGAACCATTCATCAAACTTCTCTTGAGCCTCAATCCGCGCCGCCGCAATCAACTTGTCGCGCTTCTTTTCTTCGCGCCTTGCCGCCTTTGCCTCCTTCTCGGCGTCTGCATCTTTCTTTGGTGGGGGCGCAGCATACTCCAAGACTTTATTACCACTGCCGTCCTCGTAAACATAGAGGGTGGTATTGGTCTTTGTTGGTCTTTTGGTTTCGCCGTATATCCCATATTTATAGGGGGCGCCCTTGACTATCACTCGTCCTTTCTTCTTTGCTTTGGCAATGGCACTCTCTACAGCCTCCTCAATCAGCTTTGTGTAGCATTTCGCGTCAAGGCACTGTCCGAGGTGGTTCCGTGAATCCTCATCGAAGAGGTCTGGGCAACATCCGGTGTTGTTTGGACATTTTAGACATGGCGAAGTGTCGAATGTCACATCCCGAAGGTCGCGGCTCTCTCGCCTGAACGTGTACCTAATGCTGCACCATGACATAGCTTCGCCATAGTAGCCGCCGCGCACATCCTTGCACTTCTCCTGGATATTCTCTGGGTAGGCCGCGATATGCTCCAGGCAGTCGATGGTTATTTGATCGCCGTCCGCGACGCGCTTGCGCCAGGACTTCGAGAGTTTGCGAAGGTTCGCGCGGCGCGCCACCCACTTCTCTCCGCGTCCCGTCTCGGCCGCGATCTCGGCCTGCGACATGCCGCTGTCGAGGAGGCTCGCGACAAGCTCGGACTCCAGGAGCGGGTCTGCGTCCCTGCGCTGCAGGTTCTCGAGGATGGTCATCCGCTTCGCCGTATCGACATCCACGTCCAGAAGGTCGCACGGTATCGGCTCAAGCCCCGCGTCCACGCACGCCCTGAACCGCCGGTGGCCCGCCACGATGAGGTAGAAGTCCACCCCCTTGACGCTCGGCTTGTCGGGATCGCGCATCACGACGAGCGGCTGTATGAGCCCTATCGATCCGATGCTCGCCGTCAGATCCTCGACGCTCTCGCTCGTGATCTCAGGTCTCGGGTTCCACGGCGCGGGCCGGAGCTGGTGCGCCGCCACGCGTATCGATGTGCGCCCTAGCGTCTTGGCGCGCTTCTGCGGCTCTTTCGCCGCCGTTGTCTCTTTCGTTTTCTTTTTCATCTGGTCTCCTTGTGTTGTTCCTGGCTTATTCCAAGAAGTCACCGCCACGGGGCCGCCGGGGATAGAACAGCCGATTTTCCAAGACCCCTTGAGGCCCGTGGCGTTTCCAGGCACCCGCCTGAAATTGTATGCAGCAAATCGCCCATCACGTCGAAGTCCTCACCACCTTCGCGAGCGCGGCCTTGAGCGTGCCTAGCCCGTCCTGCTGGGCTATCGCGATCGTCGTCTCGGTCTTCTGCTCCGGCGCCTCGTTGCCGGTCGCCTTCAGGATCAGCCCCGCCGCGCTCACGAGCACCGACGCGGCCTTCGGGTTCGACTTCTGCCTTGCCATCGC
>Ga0310690_10010038_pt1 | contig 11822 bp, 11 predicted proteins | sample AusTroGonzalo_MG_2_FD_207661 | JGI IMG/M metagenome (GOLD analysis project Ga0310690, IMG submission 207661) | Bovine rumen microbial communities from tropical cattle in Woodstock, Queensland, Australia - Gonzalo_04 (v2) (version 2) | ecosystem: Host-associated > Mammals > Digestive system >...
ATTTCGGTATTACGCACATTTTGCGTGGTGAAGACCATGTGACAAATACAGCCTCGCAAATCCAGATGTTTGAGGCTATTGGCGGTTTTGTGCCGACTTTTGCCCATTTGCCTTTACTGACAGGTAAAGAAGGCAAGCTTTCAAAACGTTTAGGTAGTTTGGGCGTTCGTGAACTCAAAGCTGAAGGTGTTGAGAATATGGCTATTTGTTCATATTTAGCCAAACTCGGCACATCAGAAGAAATCCGTTCGTTTTACAACTTAGAAGAACTGGCTCAGACGCTTGATTTTTCAAAAATCGGACATGCTCAACCAAAATTTGATGTGGATGACTTAAAACATTTTAACATCAAACATATTCACTCAATGCCTTATGCAAACGTTAAAGACAGAGTAAGTGTTGACGAAGCCTTTTGGGAAAAGGTAAAAGCGAATTTGGAAACAGTGGCGGATATTGAGGTTTGGCATAAAATTTGCAACGGCGAAATTACGCCTCAAATCGAAAATAAAGCTTTAACGGATACAGCCGCGGATTTGCTTGAAAATAAACCGTTTGATGATGCAACGTTTAGTGCGTGGATGAATGTCGTTAAAGAGAAAACAGGCTTAAAAGGCAAAGATCTTTTTCATCCGATTCGTTTGGCTTTAACAGGCGAGATATCCGGTCCGGAATTAAAAACGCTTCTTCCCTTAATCGGTTATGAAAAAGCATATAAACGTTTGAAAGGAAGCAAAGCTTAATGCAAAACTTTTCGCTTCATACACACACAATTGGTTTTGATGGTCAGCATACCGAAGCACAAATGCTTGAAAAAGCACAATCTCTCGGTTGGGAGAAAATCGGCTTTTCAAACCATTTTATTGTTTGTCCGTATGTCAAAGAAACAAAAATGTATGAGGCGGCTCTTAAAAGAGGATATCAAAATATTTATTCTTCCTCATTTGAGGAGGCAATTGAAAAGTTTAAGCCTCATTATGAGCGTATTGATGATTTGAAACAAAAAACAGGATTCCCGATTTTTAAGGGTATGGAAGTTGATTTTTTCCTTGATGATGATTGGCGCAAAGGCTTTGAACAAGCTTTGAAAGTATTAAAACCGGATTATCTCATCGGTTCGGCGCATTTTGTGGCAACAAAGAACACGCTTTTCAATACGCATGATTTGGAACATGCTGAAAAAAAAGAGCAAAACCACTTGCTTCACAGATATTATCAAAATGTTCGTGCAGCTGCGGGGAGCGGCCTGTTCAACTTTATGGCGCACTTGGATTTAATGAAAAAAGTCGGCCTTGGACGAGAGGATATGTGGCTTGAAGATGAAAAACAAACAATTGAGGTTGTTTCAAAAGCAGGTCTAGCTGTTGAAATCAATACAAGCGGATTTAAGCTTTCTTATAATGAACCTTACCCGAGCAAGAGGATAATCTCTCTTTTGGCTGAATATAATGTACCGGTTATTATCAGTGATGATGCACACAATATTGAACGTTTAGGCGATAAGTTTGATGAGGCTGAACAAATGGTGCAAGAAGCCGGCATTAAAAAGTTTTATGATCCCTTTAAAATAAGAAGAAATCAAACACGAAAAGACAAAGAAAAAAGGAGCCTTTAGAGACTCCTTTTTTAAGAGGTAAAGAAAAAAGCCTATTTTTTCTTCTTATAGATCGGGAAGACTTTAACTTCATTAAGATTTTGTCCTTGAACATCTTTTGAAACGCCATCTTCATAAACAGACATTAAAGTTGTTTCGGTTTTATTTGATTCGATATTTTTTGTGTTAACGGCAGCCTTGTCACTCACATTCTGACGTGCTTTCGGTGTAATCAACCCTAAAGATCTTTCAAGTCTGATGCCATCCGGTTGGGTAATAACAAAGGTTTCAGCAGTCGGCTCGGGGCAAATAATCTTACCGACGGCCGGTTCGTCATAACAAGGCCATTCTTCATAGCAAGGCATCGGCTCTAAAGCCGTTGAGAAACATTCCTGACCTTCAAAAGGTGTTTCATAAGAATAAGACGTTTGAGCTTGTTCCTTCAAAATTAAATCTGCACTAAGAGGATAAGCATCATTTTTTAACTTCATAATCATATAACCGGATCTGCCGCCATAGGCCGGGCCGGACAAGCCGATGGAATAATAACCGCCGATAAAGCCGTAATCAAGATCAATGTAATCTATGGCAAACAGTGTTTTAATTGTTGTGTTGCCGATTGTGGTCATTTTGCACATATAACCTTCATCTTCTAACACAATGTTTTTCGTATTTTTAACATACACCAAAGATTTTGCGGGTTTGCAGGTTGGCACCTGTCCGTTATAAGAAACACCGTAATTTAAGAGTAAATCAATTGATTTGTGATTTAAGGCAACGGAAACATCTTCAATGTTAACGTCGTTCAAATACATATGAGCCGGCGTAACACCAACCGTAATCGGCAAGGTTAAATAATCTTCCGTGCAGGTTCTCGTGGCCGGATCAGCTTGGCAAATAAGAGCTTTTTCATGCACGTTTTGTTCTAAAAGATGTGTGAGAGAATTATAAATATATTCTTTAGACATCGAAAGTTTTGCCGGAGCGCATTGTTTGGCACGACAAACAACAACCGAAGCCGGCATATCAATTTGAGGTTGCCACTCTTGCGCACGAATGTTTGCGTCTGAAGATGTCCAACATCCACCCAAAGCAGCTAAACTGCCGAGTAAAGTCAATGTTTTAGAAGCGTATTTAATCACGGTCTTTTCCTAACTATTAACGTCAAATATAGCATAATATAAACAAATAATATGAACGAATCGTAAAGAAATTACAGCTTGCATCAAAAAAAGTTTTTTGTATAATAGGGTTCATGAAAAAACTGATTTTTTTAATTGTTGCGATTGTTATTTCTGAACTTGCGTTTGAAACCACTGCGGGCTCAAACGTAAAGGTTGTTGATGGCGACAGTTTGGAAATAGGAAACAAAAGAATCCGCTTGCTAGGAATTGATTCCCCTGAATATTTTCAAGAATGTTTTGATGCCAAGGGGCAAACGTATATGTGTGGTCAGGAAGCAAAAAATTATTTAAAAAAACTGATTGAAAAAGGTGAAGATGAAGGGCAAAAAGTAAAGTGCCACTTCGAAGAAATTGATCGTTATAAACGAGAATTGAGTGTTTGTTACATAGGAGACGTGAACTTAAACCTTGAAATGGTTAAATCAGGTTGGGCTGTTGCTTACAAACACGAGCGTTTTGAGTTGCCTCAAAAACGAGCAAAAGAGCGAAAGATCGGTATTTGGCAGGGTAAATTCATGCGCCCTGAATTTTATCGCGCATTAAAACGTGAGGAAGAACAAAAAAAATAATAAAATACATATTTTCTCTTGACAGACACAAAAACTTATGTATATTGCAACACACGTTTAATTTAAATCAATTAGGTGAAAGAAAATGTTCGCAGTTATTAAAACGGGCGGAAAACAGTATAAAGTAACAACGGGTGATGTTGTTAAAGTTGAAAAGCTTACAGCAAATGAAGGTGCTGAAGTTATTTTCGATCAGGTTTTAGCCCTTGATGAAAAAGTAGGTAAACCCTTTGTGAAGGGCGCCAGCGTCAAAGCCACTGTTTTAAAACAAGCCAAAGACGCAAAAGTCATTATCTTCAAAAAGAAGAGAAGACAAAACTATCGTCGTAAAAACGGCCACAGACAGCAAATCACACTCGTGAAAATTTTGGATGTTTGTGCAAAAGAAAAAGAAGCATAAAGGAGATACACGATGGCACATAAGAAATCAGGTGGTAGCTCTAACAACGGACGCGATTCTATCGGGCGTCGTTTGGGTGTTAAAAAATTCGGCGGCGAAGCTGTTATTCCCGGCAACATTATTATCCGTCAACGCGGAACAAAATATCATCCGGGTGCAAATGTTGATATGGGTAAGGATCATACAATTTTTGCAGTGGCTGAAGGCAAAGTCGAATTCAAAGAGCAGGGCGATAAGATGTTCGTTTCTGTTGTTACAGAGTAAACATGTCTTTGATAAAAGAATGATAAATGTGGGGTAAAAAACTTTACCCCCTTTATTTTTCAGATAAGGTAGCTTTATGAAGTTTTTAGACCAAGCAAAAATTTTTATCAAGTCAGGTGACGGCGGGCGCGGATGCGTTGCTTTTCGTCGTGAAAAGTATATTGAATTCGGTGGTCCGAACGGTGGGGACGGCGGTAAAGGCGGTAGTGTTTGGTTTGAGGCAGTCGAAAACTTAAATACCTTAATTGATTTTCGTTATCAGCAACATTTTAAAGCTCCGCGCGGCCAACATGGTATGGGTTCGGAAATGTCCGGTGCCAAAGGTGAAGATGTGATTATTAAAGTTCCGGTCGGAACGGAAATTTTGGCTGAAGACGGCGAAACAATCTTAAAAGATATGGTAACCCCGGGTGAACGTTTTTTAATTGCCAAAGGCGGTGACGGCGGCAGAGGAAATATGCGTTTTAAAACCTCAACAAATCAGGCGCCGCGTTATGCAGAACCGGGATGGCCGGGAGAGGAACTTTGGGTTTGGCTGAAACTTAAAATTATTGCAGATGTCGGTTTAATCGGATTTCCGAATGCCGGAAAGTCAACATTTTTATCGGCAGTGACACGCGCAAGGCCTAAAATTGCAGATTATCCCTTCACAACACTTTATCCGAATTTAGGTGTGATGTGGGTTGATAATCGTGAAGTTGTTTTGGCAGATATTCCGGGGTTAATTGAAGGTGCGCATGAAGGCACGGGCTTGGGTGACAGATTCTTAAAGCACGTGGAACGTTGCAGTGCGTTTTTGCATATGATTGACGGCACTCAAGAAGACGTTGTTAAAGCTTATGAAACGATTCGTGCGGAATTAAAACTTTACAAAGAGAGTTTAACAAAATTGCCCGAAGTGATTGCCTTAAATAAAGTAGATTCGATTGATGCCAAGGAGTTAAAGAAAAAAATAAAAGCACTTGAAACAAAAACGGGAAAAAAGGTTTTTGCAATCTCTGCTTTTGCGCATACGGGGCTCGAAGAAGTCTCACGTGAGCTTTTAAAGTATGTGAAGGTCAAACAAAAAGCACCTCAAGAGGAACTTGTGCATATTGAAGCTCCTTCAAAACCATGGTCACCGCTCGATTAATAAGAGGAAAACAAATATGAAAAAAAATGAAAATGAAATTTTAAATCTCGTTCAAAAAATTTTAGATGACAACAAAGCTCAAGATATTGTTGTGATTGATTTGGAAGGTAAGACATCTCTTGCAAATCAGATGGTTGTTGCTTCAGGTACATCAAATCGCCATGTGGCAGCCATTTCCGATAAATTAATGGAGGCCTTAAAAAAGGCAGGTTATAAGGCAACGATTGAAGGGCAAGAGAAAGCAGATTGGGTTTTAATAGATGCTTTTGATGTGATTATTCATATCTTCCGTCCGGAAGTTCGTGAATTTTATAACTTAGAAAAGATGTGGCAAGCGATTGCTGAAAAAAGAAAATAAAAGTATAGCTCATCAATAAAAAAAGCGCTTCATTAAGCGCTTTTCTTTTTTGTTTTCTTCTTTGCATATTTTTCCGTGATGGTTTGGAACAACACGTACAAGAGCGGAATCATAATCAAACCGCCCGCCGTTCCAATCAGCATGCCGTAGAACACGGGAACACCGATGGCAACACGGCTTCCTGCGCCGGCACCTGTGGCCACAATCAAAGGAAACACACCTAAAATGAAGGTGAAAGCAGTCATTAACACAGCTCTGAAACGTTCTTTTGTTGCAGTGGTTGCAGCTTCGTCGATAGAAGCACCTTTAGAGCGTTCATCACGAGCAAATTCCACAATCAAAATGGCGTTTTTGGAAGCCAAACCGACGAGCAAAATCAAGCCCAATTGTGCGTAAATACTTAATGGCAATCCGGAAATTAAAACACCGGCCAAAGCACCGAGCATAGCAACCAAAACAGAAGTTAGAACCGAAACCGGCAACATCCAACTTTCATATTGTGCCACCAAAAAGAGATATCCGAACAAAACGGCCAAAGCAATCAAGTAGCCGACTTGTCCGCTATTTTTCTTTTCTTGTAAACTCATGGTTGACCACTCATAACTATATCCGTTGGGCAATGCTTTCTCGGCAAGATTTTCCATTGCTTTCATAGCCTCTCCGCTGGAAACACCTGGAGCAGCCATTGCCGTGATGGAAGCTGCCGGAAATTGATTGTATCTGTCAAGACTGCGGGGAGCTTGAATCATTTCAATCGTAATCAAGCTTCCCATCGGAACCATGTTTCCGTCATTGGATGGAACATAAAGTTTTTTGATGCTTTCAATATCTTTTCGATAAGGCCAGTCTGCTTGAATCATAACCTTATTGACTTGTGTGCCGATATTAATATCATTCACATATCCCGAACCCAAATAGTTTTGAAGAACGCTGTAAATGGAGGAAACAGAAACTTTCATCACCTCTGCTTTTTGTTTATCAATTTCAATATGGGCATGCGGTGTTGCTGCGGTATAAGTTGAAAAAGCATACATAATTTCAGGCAAAGCATTAACGCGCGCAACAAAACCTTTCAGGACCGTTTCCAAAGCTTTAGGATCGGAAGAATAAAGTGATTGGAGCCTGAAATCCATACCGCCGGTTGCACCTAAGCCCGGAATGGCAGGAAATTCAAACAGATTGATATCTGCTTCGGCAATTGTTGCAAGTTTTGCCTTAATACGATTTAAAATATTGGTAGAATATTGTTTTTTATCTTTACGTTTATCCCATGGTTTTAAGTTGATAAGAGCCACACCAACATTTTCACCTTGTCCGGAAAGCATCGAAAATCCGATAACATCCATGACGGAATTAACACTCTTTTCTTTCTTCATAATAGGAATAATTTCTTTCATAACTTTGTCCGTTCTCGGTTGTGTCGCACCTTCAGGTAACTGAACATTGGTAATAATCACACCTTGGTCTTCCGGTGGGATAAAGCTGGTATGACTAATCTTAAAGAGTAAAAGATTTACCAAGAATAACACGCCTAAAACAATGGTAATAATACTGACCTTACGTGCAATATAACCGACAATCGCCAAATATTTATTACGTGTTTTATCAATAAATTTATTAAAAGCTAAAAGAGGTCCGTAGGAAGCCGGTTGTAACGGACGTAAAATGGTTGCGCATAAAGCCGGCGATAAAGTTAAAGCGTTAACAGATGAAAACACAACGGCAAACGAAATGGAAATTGCAAACTGCTGATAAATCTTACCCGTAATACCGCCGATAAAAGCAATCGGCACAAAAATCGCAAGCAAAACAAGTGTTGTCGCAACAATGGCTGAAGAAACCTGTTCCATTGCTTTAATTGCCGCCTCTTTCGGTGACAAATGTTCTTGATCCATTAAGGTCAAAACGCGTTCAACCACCACAATGGCATCATCCACCACCAAACCAATGGCCAAAACCAACCCGAATAAGGTTAAAATGTTTAAGTTATATCCCAATGCAAGCATTGCGGCAAAGGTCGCCAACAATGACACCGGAATTGTAATAGACGGCACCAATGTCGAACGCCAGTCTTGCAAAAAGATGTAACACACTAAAACTACAAGGGCAAAGGTCAACACCAAAGTTAAAGTCACTTCTTCAATGGAGGCCTTAATATAATCCGTGGCGTCAAAAAAGACTTGAATCGTAAAATCATCAGGATAAAATGCCGACAGACGCTTTAATTCGGCACGTACGGCCTTCATGGCATCAATGGCATTGGCACCGGATAATGTATTTAACCCGATGGCAACAGAACTTGTTCCATCAATCTCTGACTTAAAAGCATAGTGTTCGTAACCGATTTCAACTTTGGCAATGTCTTTGAGCTGAACCAAACCGCCATCTTCCTCGGTGCGAACAATAATGTTTTCAAAATCTTTAACATCATTTAGGCGTCCTTGTGTTTCAAGAGTATAAAGCATTTGTTGTCCGTCATCTCCGGGCATTGATCCGACAGAACCGAGCGAAGGTTGATAGTTTTGGCTTGCAATGGCATTACGAACCGTAGATATAGGAATATTCAGCGCAGCGATTTTATTGGCATCAAGCCACACGCGCATTGAAAGCGGTGAGGCATAAACGCTCACTTCACCGACACCATACAATCTTGCTAAATTGTTCTTAACGTTATTTTCAATGTAGTTGCTCAAAAATTGTCTGTCATGCGTTCCGTTTGGTGAACGAGCAACCAAAAAGGCTAAAATATCTGAAGACCGACGTTTAACCGACAAACCATATTGCTGAACTTCAGAGGGCAATTTATTCATGGCTTGCTGAACACGGTTTTGAACCTTAACTTGCGCCATATCCGGATCGGTACCGACTTCAAAATTAACAGACAATTGATATCTGCCGGAATTGGAAGAACTTGATGACATGTAAAGCATATCTTCAACACCGTTGACTTCCTGCTCAATCGGAATACCGATTGTGTTGGCAACAACTTCTGCCGACGCACCTGTATAAGTGGCGGTAACATTAACTTCCGGCGGTGTGATTTGCGGGTAAAGCGAAATAGGAAGTGAAAAGAGTGCAATCAAACCTGCCAAAGACATCACGATGGCGATAACAATTGCAAAACGCGGACGTTCAATAAAAAATCTTGAAAACATAGATCAGTTGTTCCTTTCTTACATCTCTAAACTTGAGCTGACGAGTGCAGCTTTAACCGGTTGACCGTGTCTTAGTTTTTGAACACCCTTAACAACCACTTTATCAGCATCTTCGAGACCGCTTAAAACAATTTGTTTTGAGCCGACAACGCCACCGAGCTCCAAACGGCGCTCTTCAGCAACATTGTCAGAGTTAACAACAAAAGCATAAAAACCGTTTTCATCTTGAGCAAGGGCTGCTTGCGGAATCAAAACAAATTTTTGTCCTTCCGAAATTAAGGCAATTTGAACATAGCTGCCGGGGATAAGTGTTTCATCATCATTTTCAAAATCACCGTAAATAGCAACCGTTGCTGTGTTTGAACTGACCTCATTGTCAACAAAACTTGATTGAAAATTTTTAACGACAGATGTTCCGTCAGGTAAAGTAATGCGCGCTTTCATTTGTGCATTTTGATTATCTTTTTGAGAATTCTTAAAAGCAATGAATTCTTTATCTGTTAATGTAAAGGCAATACGAACGGGGTTTAATTGAACAATTTTAGCTAAAACCTGTGTGGAAGCCACAACGTTATTGCCCTTTGTAACCAAAGCCTTGCCGGCATAACCGTTAATAGGAGCTTTGACAAATGTGTAATCATAATTAATTTGAGCCAAGTCCAGGTTTGATTGGGCTTGCGAAACAGCAGCTTTAGCCTGTAAAAAAGCACTTTCTGCCGCGTCAAAAGTGGCTTTGGAGGCAATGTTTTGTTTTGAAAGCTTGATTTGGCGGTTATAGTTGCGTTCAGATTCGGTCAAACCGGCTTTGGCTTTTTCAAGCTCTGCTTTTCTTAAATCAAGCGTTGCTTTATACGTTTCAGGTTCAATGGTAAAAAGCGTATCACCTTCATGTACAAAACTTCCTTCTTCAAAATGAACGCTGTCTATTGTACCGCTCACTCTTGGCTGTAAATTAACACTTTGAACGGCTTCAACATGGGCAATATGTGGCTGTTCTTTAGTAATGTCTTGCAGATGAACTTCCTGAATTAAAACATAAGGCGTTCCGCCGCCCATGCCGGCCATGCCCATGGAGGCACCGAATTTGCCTTTCATATACCAGCCCAGCCCAAAACAAAGGACAATAAATCCCAGGCGTTTTAAGTTTTCTTTTTGATAAAGTTTTTTCAGCAACATTGTTCATCCTTTCTCATCAAACCGTTTAATAACAAATCAAAACTTTTTTGCACTATTATTTTCAAATCAGTTGCGCATTTTTTGCTCAAATAAGCCTCCAAATGACCACACCACATGTTAAAAATAATGGAAGCGAGCATTGAGGAATCTATATCCGAGCGAATTTCTCCGTTTTTTTGTATTTCAAAAAGAGCTTTTTTAATATGCTCAAAGGAATAAGCGGTGTTTTGTTTCATTTCTTCAAGCACTTTGGTAATAATTGTTTCAGACCACTCCATTTGAAGCGAAAGGAAAAATGCAAGTTTCAAAGCATTTTGATCGCTCAAAATAAAATCAGTCGTCGCCAAAAAATACGCCTCAATGTCTTTAAAATGCTTTAAAGAAGGAACTTTTTGTTCCAAAAATTTCTTTTTTTTCTCAACGTAAGTGTTAATGAGGGCAACAACCAAATCGGGCTTGTTCTTAAAATTCCAATAAACAGCACCTTTGGTTAAACCGATACGTTCGGCAATTTGATCAAAAGTTGTTTTGGAATAGCCTTTTTGATAAAACAAATCAAGCGCAGACTGCAAAATAGCCTGTCGCGTTTGTAAAGCTTCTTGTTTTGTTCGCTTCAAAATAAAAATTCCTTTTATACATACCTTCGGGTAGGTATAAACCGTTTTTTCTTAAATGCAAGAATTTTTTTCATGTATGCAAAGATTTATTTAAGCAAAAGAGATATCATCTAAAACAGCCTCAAATCCTTCTTTTTGAGGGGAGGCAATATAAGCGCCGACTTTAATTTCAGGCTCAACACCTCTTAAATAAAATTGCCTCAAGCGAATATATTTTTGCCCATCGAGGCTGTAAAAACAAATAAAGTCATCACCTTTGCGCTCAATTTTATAAAAAAGCGTTGTCGGCATATTTTCAAGTTTCGTTCCGGCCCAATCGGAATATCCGCCAACCGTTAAACAGCTACCGATTTCAGGGTTGTTTTCGTCCTTTGCCAAGATTGAAGCCTTAAACCAGTTACGTTCGTCAATACGCACCATAACACCGCACTGTTTAAAGTGTGAAGCATCTTCAAAGCGCCATTGAATATTGAGTGAGAAATCGCCGGAAACGGTTTTGTAAAACAAGTGAGCATTGTCTTTTTTGATTTGATGATGAAGCGCCTGCCAAAAATCTGTTTTCTGATCGGCAACAATTTTAATTTCTTTATCTGCAAAATTAACATTTTGGGGCTCATTGAACCATTCAAAATCAATTAAATTTTCAAGCTTCATTTAAAAATTCCTTTGCGGCACATCACCCATTTCCCCTAAAACTTGTTCCAAAATTTTATTATGTTCGGTCGGTGCCATAATTTTTAAGGTAATAATTTCATCGCCTGTACCGTTTTTAGCACTGATCCCTTTGCCTTTCAAACGCAATTTTTCACCGCTGGAAGAATAGGGCGGAACCGTTATTTTAACTTTACCCGTTAAAGTCGGAACGGTAATTTTAGCGCCTAAAACAGCTTCTTTGACGGAAATCGGAAGTTCAAGCAACAAATTTAATCCATCAAGTTTAAAATAAGGGTGCGGCAAAACATGAACGGTAATTAAAACATCGCCGTTTTCACCACCTGACATACTCGGGCTTCCCATACCCTTTAGGCGCAACGTTTGCCCGTCTTCAAAACCGGCCGGAATCTTCACGTTCAGATTTTTGCCGTTAAGATTAATTGTTTTTTGAGCGCCTTTGGCAACATCTAAAAAATCAACATCTAAAGTGTATGAAACATCTTGGCCTTTTAAAGCCGTTGAGCCGAATGGATTTCCTCTTCTGCGAGATCTTGTTGCGCCGGAAAAAGCGCTCATAATATCATCGCCGAAAATGGAAGAAAAATCAAACCCGCCTTCGCCGAAAGGATTTCCGCTGCTATATGTTTGATAAGAGCCGTTGCCGAAAGGATTCTCTCCACCGAAGCCGGCACCGAAACCGGTGGGCTTGCCTTCTGCGTCAA
>Ga0310690_10010039_pt1 | contig 11821 bp, 11 predicted proteins | sample AusTroGonzalo_MG_2_FD_207661 | JGI IMG/M metagenome (GOLD analysis project Ga0310690, IMG submission 207661) | Bovine rumen microbial communities from tropical cattle in Woodstock, Queensland, Australia - Gonzalo_04 (v2) (version 2) | ecosystem: Host-associated > Mammals > Digestive system >...
CGCGCGTTCGCGGCGGCCGACTGGCTCGCTGACGTCGCTGCGATTGCGCCGCTTGTCGGGCTGCTCGGCACGGTGCTCGGGATGTTCCAGGCGTTCGGCGGCATAGCGGCCGACGTCTCTGCCGGCGCCAAGCCCGTGGTCCTCGCACAGGGCGTGTCGCAGGCCATCGTGACCACGATATTCGGTCTTGCCGTCGCGATTCCGTCGCTTGTGATGCACGCCTTCTTCCGCCGCAGGGCGGCGAAGCGCGTGGCCGAACTAGAGGAGGCCGTCGAGCAGATTGTCGGCGGGGCAAGGGCATGACCTTCGCGCCAGACCGTCAGTCGAGGGCGCCGGCCCTTGCGTTGACGTCCATGCTCGACGTCATATTCCTGCTTCTTTGCTTCTTCGTGACGGTAAGCGTGTTTTCGCAGTGGGAGAGCGAGATATCGATAAAGCTCCCCGAGGCGAAGACGGCCGAGGCCCCGGAGAGGCTGCCGGGCGAGATCATCGTCAACCTGGCGAAGGACGGCAGCCTGCGCGTCAACGGCGCGACGCTTTCGCTCGACGACTTGCAGGCGCGCCTTAAGCGCATATCGGCGTTCTACCCCGGCCAGCCGGTAATCATACGCGCCGACCGAGAGACGAAGTACGACGACCTCGTCAAGACGATAGACGCGTGCCGTGCCGGCGACGTCTGGAACTTCTCTCTCGCGACGGAGAACGTCGCGGAGGGGGATCGGTGACATTCGCCGCGGCAGGTGCGTTCGCCGCGGCGCTCGCCGTCGCCCCCGCCGACAGGCTGGCGATGGCGGACAGGCTCTTCAACCGCGGCGAATACGCCGCCGCGCGCACCGAGTACCTGGCCCTGCGCGGCGAGAAGGCAATTGACGCCGCAGCTCTCGGCTACCGCCTTGCCGCCAGTGCAAAGGCCGTCGGGGACGGCGCGGCCGCACGCGCGGCCGCGACCGACTTCCTGGCGAAGTACCCGGCGCACGAGCGGGCGGACGCCGTCCGCCTCATCAAGGCGCTTTCTGGCACCGAGGCCGAGCGCAAGGCCGAGCTCCCGTTGCTGGACCGCGACGACGCGCCGCCGGAAGTTCGGGCGGAGGCCCTGGTGCGCCTTGCCGACCTGACGGGCGACGCCGCGCTCTATGAACGCGGCCTGAAGGCAGACCCAAAGGGCCGCTTCGCCTCCTATGCGCGGCTCATGCGCGCGCGGAGCCTGCACGAAAGCAGCGACGAGGCGATGCGCCGCCGGGCGGTACAGGAACTGATGGAACTTGTCTGCGGCAAGGACGAACGCTATGCGCGCGATGCGCTCTACCTCGCCTCGACGTACAGCTACGAGGAGGGCCGCTACGACGAATGCGCCACGCTGCTCGGGCGATATGCGCGCAAGTATCCGGGGGATGCGCGGGCGAAGGACGTCCGCAGGATGCTCGCGCTGAGCGGGCTTATGTCGGGGAAGTACGCCGCCGCGCTCGCGTACTGCACCGACGACTCAGACGATGCGCTGCTGTACGCGAAGGCGACGGCGTCCGAGCGGCTTGGTGACAGGGCGACGGCAGTTGCGTCGGCCCAGAAGTACCTTGACGCGTTTCCGCAGGGCGCGAACCGCAGGCAGATGGACGTGCTGGTGGCGAGGTTCGAGTTCGACGAAGCGAGCCGCACCAACGACGTGCGCGCGGCGATTGCGGCAGGGAGGCGCGCCGTGGCGCTCTCCGGCGGCGCGGCGGACCGCCTGCGGCTTGGCTGGGCGTACGAGAAGTCCGGCGAAACAGCCCTCGCCGACGGCGAGTACGCGACGGTGGCGAGGGACTTCCCGAAGACGGACGCGGCGGCGGACGCGCTGTACCGCAGGGCGATGCTTCAGCTGCGCGCCGAAAAGTGGGCCGCCGCGGAGCTTTCGCTTGCGGAGGCCATAGCGGGCGGCCGGCTATCCTCCGACAGGCTGGCGCTTTCGCGATACTGGCGCGGCATCGCCGCCATGCGGGCCGGTCACGGCGAGGAGGGGATCGGTTTCCTGCGCGAGGCGGTCAAGGGCGGGCTGCCGCTTGACGAATCGCGAGAAGCGAGGCTTCTTCTGGCCGACGCCGACTTCAACGCCGGGCGTCGGAGCGAGGCAACGGCCGCCTACGCCGAGCTTGTGCGCCAGGGCGCGGTCGCCCGCATGAGCGCAGCGAAGACGCTGGCCGTCGGCAAGCTCCTGTCGGGAGACGAGGCGAGGACGTGCGCGAAGGCGCTTGTGGACAGCTCGTCTGCAGAGTGGCGCCAGGCCGGGTGGGCGCTCTTCGGCGACGTGGCGGAGGCAGAGGGGAACTTTGTGGCGGCAGGCGACGCCTATGCGAAGTGCCTGGCCGAGCCTTGTGCGACGGAGGCGGCTTCCGCCGCGTCGGTCAAGCTCGGCGGGTATCTCCTGCGCGACGGCCGCCCGAAGGAGGCCGAGGCGGCGTACAAGCGAGCGGTGGAACTGAACGCAAAGGACGACGAGGCGCGCGCGGCGGCGTACCTCGGGCTCGCGAAGGTGGCCAAGTCTCGCGACGACCACGAGGCCATGCGCGGCTACGCCACGGTTGTCGCGACATTGTTCGAGCGGACGTCCTCGGCTGCGGAGGCGAAGGAGATGCTGAAATGACGCGAGAGGCGAGAAACGACGTCGTCATCTTCGCGCTGGCGATTTCGCTGGCCGTTCACCTGGCGGGCATGTTCTGGGCGCGGCCGAAGGTCATGACCACGGTTGCGGCCGGCGCGCCGCGCCACGCGCGGCGCGGGCCAATGGACGTCTCGAAGGCCCAGGACAGGCCTGATCCGGTGAAGATCGACGTGCTGAAGGACATTGCGCCTACGGCTGCCGCGCCGGATGTTGCGCCGGTGGTAGCGGGCATCCCGCCAGGCGACGCGACGGAGCAGCCTCCCGAGGCGACTGAGATCCGCATACCCGAGCCGGAAATGCCCGAGGTGCTGTCACGCCTAGCGCCGTCGGAGGCGAAGATGCCCGCCAGGGAGCCGGCGGCCGCAGACAGCGCGCCGAAGACAGAGGCCAAGATGGTGTCTGACGCAATCGCCGTCGCGCCGATCGGCACGGCGGACTCGTTCGCGCTCGCACCGTTTGTCGGCCTGCCGGCGGCGCCGACGGTAGAGCCCGCCCCTGTCGAGCCGCCTAAGGTGCAGGAGACCGCCGAAGCCCCAAAGATGGAGAAGGACGACAAGGCCGGGGCCGAGAAGGACTTCAAGCCTGTCGAAGAGGTAATGCCAGAGGTCGACGAGGCGATTGTCGAACAGGAGAAGGCAGCGGTAAAGGGGCTGGTCGACGTGGCCGACGCCGATGACTTGACGCGTTACGTCACGGCAGTCGCCTCGGCCGCCGCAGGCGCGGATAGGCAGACGTACTTCAGGCTGAAGATCATTCCGAAGGCCGAACTGAGGCCGGTGCCGAAGGACATGGTGGTGCTCATAGACGCCTCGGGTTCGATCGGCAAGGAGCGCATGCGGTCGATACGAGCGGCGGCTAAGCGCATCCTGCGGTCGGCCACGAACTCTGGCGACAGGTTCAACCTCGTGGCGTTCCGTGACAGGTTCTCGTATGCGTTCCGCAAATGGCAGGGATGCACGGAGGTGTCTTTCTCCGCGGCGGACCACTGGCTGGAAGACGTGACGCCGCACGGGCGTACCGACGTGTTCTCGACGATAGCGTCTGTACTTACGCTTCCCAGAGACCCGGCTCGTCCTCTCGTCGCGCTAGTCGTGACGGACGGCGAGGCGAACTCCGGCGTGAGCGACGCGGCGGAAATCGTGTCGCGGTTCACTGCGCTGAACGACGGGCTGGTCTCGGTGTACATGTACGGCGTGAAGTCGTCTGCCAACCGCGAGCTGTTCGACGCGCTGACGCGCGCAAACCGCGGCGACAGCTTTGTGCACGAGGGATCGCGGCGTTCGGCGGGCGTCGGAATAGACGAGCTTTCCGAGAGGTTCCGCGATCCCGTGCTGAGCGACCTTCGGATCGTCTTTGCGTCGTCGTCCAGGGCGGAGGCGTATCCGCGGCTGCTCAAGAACCTCTACCGGGGCGAGACGCTCGAAATCGTCGGGCGAGTTCCGGAGGGCGTTTCCGAGATAGCGTTTTCGCTCAAGGGCCTGAACGGGCCGAAGGCGTACGAGGGCTTCTTCCGCCTGTCGCTCGCAACGGCGTCGGCGGATCCTGGCGCCGAGGCCGCATGGCGCGCCGAGGCCGCGATAGACGCGCGGATCAGGTAGCCGCGCCATTTGATTTGCCCGCGATGACAAGGCGTGAAAATGGTATAATACGGCACCAAGGAGACTTGGAAGTGCTGTGTGGAAAAGAAGTCGCTGGAACGCGGGGCGGCGCGCATTTGCGCGTTGCGGCGCTATGCGCCGCCGCGTCGCTTGGCCTTGCCGCGGCGCATGGGGCCGACGAGGCGCCGCAGACCGACGGCGAGGCGTGGAACGTCGGCGTAGAGCAGTACCGCGCCGGCGACGTCACGAACGCGCTGGCGACGTTGCGCCCCCTTATGCTTTCCAAGACGCACGGCGCGCGCGCGGCAGAGGTGGTCGCGAAGCTCGCCTACGACGCCGGCGACCTGGAGGAGGCAGCGGCCGCCGCGCAGATAGCGCTTCGCGCCGCGCCCGACGACGCTAAGGCCAACCGCAACTTCACGCGCGCGGTGGACGGGCTGCCAAAGCTTCGCGAGGAGCGCCGCGTCGAGGCGGTGCTCAGGGCCGCGCAGGGGAAGGACCCCGGCGGAATGATGCAGGGCGCGGCACACGACGCGCGCAGCCTCATGGAGCAGGCCGCGACGTTCCGCACCAACGCCCCGGAGCGCGCCGTCGCGCTTGCGGACGCGCTTTCGCGCCGCGCGAGTGCGCTGGCCGACGTCTGGATTCCGCTGAGGCAGACAATCGCGCAGGCGGTGACCAACGAGGAGCAGGCGGCGACGATCCTGCAGCAGATCGAGCAGGCCGAGGCGAAGACGAAGAAGGCGGTGGACGAATTCGGCGACCTCGGCGAAGAGGCGTATGCGACGATGTCGGACGTGGAGCACGACTTTACGCGGTTCTTCAAGCTGACGGCCATGCCGCCCGCCGCGATCGGCGAAGACGAGGTTGCGCAGTCGAACGCCTGGCAGGACGTCGAGGCGTTCAACGGGCGCGCCTGGCAGCAGGATGCGCTCGACTGGACGAGGTCGTTCAGGGCGAAGTTCCCCGCATGGGCCAGGGCGTATGCGCAGAAGGCGCAGTCGGACACCAACATGCCGCCGTTCACCGCAGAGGACGAAGCAAAGGTCTCCGCGCTTGCGACCGAACTGGAGAAGCTTCAGATCGGGTGCGTCGAAAAGGTGATACCACCCGACCAGGAGAAGGCCCTTGGGATCATCAGGCAGATACGCGAGCTGCTGCCGAAGGACAAAGGCGGTGGTGGCGGCGGCCAGCAGCAGAACAACCAGCAGAACCAGTCGCAGGACCAGAACCAGCAGCAACAGAGTCAGGACCAGCAGAAGGACGAGAGCCAGGGCCAGGACAAGCAGGACCAGGAACCCGACCAGAAGCAGGACCAAGAACCCGAGCAGCAGCCCCCGGACGAGAAGGACGGCGAGGACCAGGACGACGGCAAGGAGGAGGATCAGGAGATAGAGGCGACGCTCCGCAAGGCGCAGGAGCGCAACGACGAACACGAGGCAAAGAAGGCGAGGCTTCGCAGGGCACCGCTGGCGCCTAACGAGAGGGACTGGTGACGACATGAAGATCGTAGTGGCGTGTGGAGGAACGGGAGGCCATGCCTTCCCGGGATTGGCTGTAGCGGAAGAGCTTGTGCAGCGCGGGCACGAGGTAACTGTGTGGGATTCCGGGCGAGACATCGAGTCTAGCGTGATGCAGCGGTGGAAGGGCCCGGTCTTCTCGACGGGGGCGAGGCCGCTTTCGCTGCGTTGGGCGTTGGCAAACGTCAAGTCGATCCTTAGGTGCCGCCGCGAGATGCGCCGGTACGCGCCGGACGTCCTCCTGGCGATGGGCAGCTATTCTTCGCTTCCTCCGGTGCTGGCTGCGCGTAGCCGCGGCGTCAAGGTCTATCTCCACGAGGCGAACGCTGTTCCGGGCAAGGCGGTCGACTTCCTGTCGCGTTTCGCCGACGCTGTTGCAATAAGCTTTCCCGACACGTCGCGATACCTGCCTGGGGTCAGGACCGTCTGCACGGGCCTCCCTGTGCGCGCCGACATATCGACGGGCAAGCGCTTTCCGTTCGTCCCCGTGGGCTCTTTCGTCGTCTTCGTGACCGGCGGCAGCCAGGGAGCGCACGCAGTCAACGAGATTGCGTCCGGCGCGCTCGTCATGCTCAAGCGCGCGCTCGACGCGCGTCCGGCGGAGTCCGGGGTGCATCCGCTATACGTCATACACCAGACGGGGCTCAAGGACGAGGGGCCGGTGATGGCGGCATACGCGGCTGCCGGGCTGCCTAGCCGCGTGCATGCTTTCGAGAGCGAGATGGCGGATGCGTTCGCAACCGCGGACATAGTCGTCGCGCGCGCCGGCGCGTCGACGTGCTTCGAGCTTGCGGCCTGCGGCAAGCCGGCGTTCCTCATTCCGCTTCCGACCGCGCTGCGCGACCACCAGCATGCCAACGCGGAGGTCTTCGCCGCGAAGGGCGCGGCTGACGAGGGCATCCAGGCGAAGCTTACGCCGCAGGCGCTGTGCCGGTATCTGCTGACCAGGCACGACAAGCCGGAACTCCTTGCGACTGCGGCGGAGAGGATGCGCGCGTGCGCCGCTCCAAACGCGGCTGCGGCGGTAGCGGACCTCGTCGAGGGGAAGGCGTAGGCATGGACGAATGGCTCGACCTCAATCCGGATCCCGCCCGGGTGCGCCGCGAGCGCGAGAAGGCGCGCGAGCTGCGGCGCACGGACTGGTGGCGGTCGCTCGTCGCCAAGGGGGAGTGCCACTACTGCCATCGCGTCGTCGGCGCCGATGCGCTGACGCTCGACCACGTCGTTCCGCTGTCGCGCGGCGGACGCACCACCCGCGGCAACTGCGTGCCGTGCTGCAAGGAGTGCAACAACGCCAAGAAGTCGTACACGCCTGCAGAGCAGATACTCTCACGCCTGTTCCCGGAGGAAAGCAGATGATCCACTTCAACAGACCTTACATGACGGGGAAGGAGGCGGAGTACATCCGCCAGGCCGTCGAAAGCGGGAAGATCTCCGGGAACGGGGCGTTCACGCAACGCTGCCAGGGGTATTTCGAGAAGCGCTACGGCTTCAGGAAGTGCCTTCTGACTACGTCGTGCACCGATGCGCTCGAGATGGCGGCCATCCTTTCCGGGGTGGGTCCGGGTGACGAGGTGATCGTGCCGTCGTACACGTTCGTGTCCTCGGCGCTGGCGTTCACGCGGCAGGGGGCGACGATAGTCTTCGCTGACAGCGGGTCCGGCCACCCTAACCTCGACGCGGCGGCGCTTGAGTCGCTTGTCACGCCGCGCACGAAGGTGATCGTGCCGGTGCACTACGCCGGCGCCGCGTGCGACATGGACGCGATAATGGCAATCGCCAACAGGCACGGGCTGATCGTCGTCGAGGACGCCGCGCAGGCCGTGGACTCGTTCCACGTCGGGGCGGACGGCAGCAGGCGGCCGCTCGGCTCCATCGGCCATCTCGCCGCGTTTTCGTTCCACGAGACGAAGAACGTCATATCCGGCGAGGGCGGGATGCTCGTAGTCAACGACGAGCGGTTCGTGCGCCGCGCCGAGATAATCTGGGAGAAGGGAACGAACCGGGCGGAGTTCTTCAGGGGCGAGGTGAACAAGTACGGCTGGGTGGACACCGGGTCGTCGTTCCTTCCTTCCGAGATCGTGAGCGCATTCCTATGGGCACAGCTGGAGCACCTCGACGAGATACAGGCCGAGCGGCTGCGAATCTGGGGGCGGTACATGGACTTCTTCCATTCCCTCGGCAGCCGCGCCGAAATGCTCGGCCTGCCGGTCGTGCCGGAGCACGCGACCAACAACGCGCACATGTTCTACCTGCTCTTCCCGGGGCTGGCGGAACGGACCGACTTCATCGCGAAGATGCGCGCGCGCGATGTGCTCACGGTCTTCCACTACCTGCCTCTTCATTCGTCGGAGTTCTACGTCAAGTATGCAAAGGCCCACCAGCCTTCCGTCCCTGCCCCCAGGAGCCTGCCAAACTGCGAGCGGTATGCCGACACGCTCGTGAGGCTGCCGCTGTACTGCGGGCTTGGCGGAGACCAGGACAAGGTGCTGGCCGCAATAGGGGAGTCGTTGCCGTGAAGGATCCAGTTCGCAGCGCATGGGCGGTAATAATGGCAGGTGGGAACGGCGAGAGGTTCTGGCCGATGTCGACGTCTCGCCGCCCGAAGCAGTTCGTCGACATCTTCGGAGGCAAGCCGCTCATAAGGCACGCGGCAGACCGTCTGCGCGGGCTTATCCCGCCGGAGCGGACGCTTGTCGTGACGGCGGCGCGCCTTGCGGCGGCCACTCGGCGCGCGCTGCCCGAGGTGCCTTCGGCGAACATAGTGGGCGAGCCGTGCCGCCGCGACACCGCCGCGGCTGTCGCCGTCGCGTGCGGGCTCGTCCGCCGTCTCGGCGGGCCGGACGCGGTGGGCTGCATCCTGACGGCCGACCAGATCATGAAACCGGAAAGCGCGTTTCGCGCCACTCTGCGCGACTCAATACGCGCCGCCGCGAAGCTTGACGCGATCGTGACGATGGGCATCGAGCCAGACCGCCCCGCGACTGGCTACGGTTACATCGAGCGCGGCGCTGCGGCTGATGCAGGAACGCAGACCGAGTTTAGCACGGTGCGCAGGTTTGTGGAGAAGCCGGACGAGGCCACGGCGCGGCGCTACCTGCGGTCCGGCAGGTTTCTGTGGAACGCGGGGATGTTCGTCTGGCGCGAGCGCGTGATGGAGGCCGCGTTCGCCGCCTACGCGCCGGACTTCTCTTCCCTGATCGATGGCGTCGCGGCATCGTCGCGCCCTGCGGCGTATCTGCGGCGCGCATATCAGGGGCTGAGGTCGATTTCCGTGGACTTCGCCGTGATGGAGAGGGCGAAGAACATTCTCGTGGCGAAAAGCCGCTTCGTCTGGGACGACGTCGGTTCGTGGCAGGCGCTGCCGAACCACTTCCCCGCAGATGCCGCAGGAAACGTCAGCATCGGCCGCGCTGCGCTCCTTGACACCGCAGGTTCCATCGTCGTCTCGTCAGGCAACCACCTGACTGCTGTCGTCGGGCTTTCCGACGTTGTCGTCGTGCATACGCCAGGCGCGACGCTCGTCTGCTCCCGCGCCCATTCCCAAGACGTCAAGAAGCTTGTGCGAAGCCTTGATAAGACGATGTCCTGACGCGTTGCGCTTTGCAAATTTCTAATTCAACTTGTGACAAGATGCCCCCTCCCCCTTGACGCTGTTTTATCTGATGTGCTAAAATATGACCTGACTCGGTCAAGTCATACAAGGGAGGTGTTATGGTTGCTGACATGCCAATACCAACAATGGTTCGCTCCATTGCAGACGCAAAGGCTCATTTCTCGGCCATTGTCGATGAGGCAAGCGCCGGGAAAGAGTTTGTAATCTGCCGTGCGGGGCGTCCGCTTGTCGTAGTTACGCGGTATTTGCAGAGCGCCCCTAAGCGCCGTCCCGGTTCTCTTAAGGGGAAGATCAGCATTGCCGACGACTTTGACGCATTGCCTGACGGCTTTGAGGAGGCGTTTGGATGAGATATCTTCTCGACACCCATGTGGTGCTGTGGTGGTATCTTGATTCGCCACTGCTGAAACCAGAACATAAGAGGCTCATAGCAAACCTCGACAACGAAATCTATGTCAGCGCGGCAGTCATCTGGGAGATCGAAGTCAAGCGCCGCAACGGGAAGTTGAACTGCCCGCCGGACATGATGGAACGCATCAAGGCGGACGGAATCAGGATTCTGCCAATCACAGCAGAGCACCTTGTCCCTTTGCGAACGATTCCGCCAATACACAATGATCCGTTTGATCGCATAATGGTATGCCAGTCCATGGTCGAGGAAATCCCGCTCATATCCTACGACAAGAACGTCAACGCCTACTTTGCCTAACCATGCTTAATGGGAGCGCGTACGCGCGACCACGAACGCTCGGCACATTGCCGGACGACGTTTCGCGTCTTATGCGCGACGTCCCGCCGCAACGGCTTGTAGGCCTTCGGCCTCCGCCATGCGTCGTTCCGCCGCGCAAGCCTATCGGCTCCCGGCAACGCGCCGAGACACGAAAGCCGCCTACGCGGCACACGAAATTACACGAATGGAATCACAAAGGCCATTGCTCTACAGCCAAATTCGTGCAGCCCCGAAGGGGCGTTTTCGTGTCGGGCGTCAGGCCCGCTTTCGTGTCCTGCGGACGGCGCGCCCCGCAGGGGGCGGCGATGGTGACGCGACAGGCGAGGCATCGCCTCAAGCCTTGTCGCGGCGACACTGCCGCATGTTGCCGCAAGGCAACGCGCCGTTCGCAGGGTTCGTGGTCGCGCATACGCGCAAAAAATTTTTCAAAATACCCCCCTTGACAGCTTGTCACCCAAAAGGGTATAATACGCGCGAAATTTGGCGGAGGTGTAGTTTGTGCGGACGTCGAGCAGGGACTCGATGCAGATACAGGCAGCCGAAACCAAGAAATAAAGGAACACGAAAATGAAGAAGCTAATGATTGCAGCTGCGGCGGCACTCTGCGCTACCGTGGGCATGTCTGAAGGAGTCAGCTCGCAAAATATCGTCGGGTATCAGTACAAGGCGCTGACGACGATGAAGAACAACTGGATGTGCAACAACTTCGTGCCGTGTGGTGGTACGACGAACACAATTACGCTTGCAGACATCAAGCCTAGTGCCGGTTTCAAGGATTCAACAATCAGTTTCCTTGCGCCGGAAGGGCCTGTTATGGCCATTGACGATCCGGAATATGGTGAAATCGACGCCACATACGTGTATGTTGCCAATGCCGCCCTTACCGAGGCCGGTGTTGCTGGTTGGTATACTCAGTATGACTATGATGAAGGCTGCTACTATCCCAAGAACGATGTCATCATCCCTTTTGGGCAGGGCATGACAGTGTATGCTTCAGGCTCAGAAGTTGGTACAGATGGCCTTACCTTCAGCGGCATCGTGTATGATAAGGCTGTGCCTCTCAAAATAACTTCGATGCAGAATAACTGGTTTGGCAACTGCTCGCCAGTTGCGATAACGCTTGGGGACATCACGGTTTCTTCAGGATTCAAAGATTCGTCGCTTAGCTTTCTTGCACCAGAAGGCCCTGTTAAGACTATTGATGACCCTGAGTACGGCGAAATCGACGCCACATACGTGTATGTTGCCAATGCCGCCCTTACCGAGGCTGGTGTTGCAGGTTGGTATACTCAGTACGACTACGATGAAGGTTGCTACTACCCCAAGAACGATGAACTGGTTCCGGCGGGTATAGGCTTCACTGTATATGCGAGTGGCACTGAAATTGGCGAGTCCATTGTCATTCCGGCGGCAAACTAAGATGTGATTTACTAAAGTGCTAGGCAAAGTGTCTAGTGCACGAGTAAAAAAGGAAAGAAGAAAATGAAAAAACTAATGATTGCGGCGGCGATTGTCTGCGCAGCTGCTATTTCGCAGGCAGCGACCTGCTCGTGGAAATCATCAACAGTAAATGATTACACAGGGACAGCAGTCGGCAAAGATGCGGTAACGGCGTATCTCTTTACGATTAGCCAGAGTGACTACAACTCCTACATCGCGATGTCTGCCGCCGATTTGTCGAAGGCTATTTATGAAGACTTCGACACTTCTAGCGCAGTGGCT
>Ga0310690_10010040_pt1 | contig 11820 bp, 6 predicted proteins | sample AusTroGonzalo_MG_2_FD_207661 | JGI IMG/M metagenome (GOLD analysis project Ga0310690, IMG submission 207661) | Bovine rumen microbial communities from tropical cattle in Woodstock, Queensland, Australia - Gonzalo_04 (v2) (version 2) | ecosystem: Host-associated > Mammals > Digestive system >...
TTTCTATATATTTTATGAATGCCTGGTTCACCAGCTTATTACCGCCCGGGGTGGGGTAGTTGCCGGTAAAGTACCAATCGCCTTGATGGTTAGGGCAGGCTGCATGTAGGCCTTCGATGGTTTGGAAAACAAATTCCACGGGTGCCTTCATGCCTACGGGGCGTAGCATCTCTGCCATCTTGCAGTTGATGTCGTTCACCGTAAAGGGTTTGTATAGGGCGGAAACGCAGTTACGTTGTTCTGCTTTGGGTTTGCGGAGTTCGGCATAGCAGGCATCATAGGTGTCGTTGACTAGCTGCCACAGACCGCGTTCTGTTAGCAAAGCAATGGTGGCGCGGAAAGCGCAGAACTCTTCCAGACAGGCCATGTCGATGCCATAGTAGTCGGGGTAACGAATCTGCGGCGACGAGCTGACCATCACAATTTTCTTGGGATGCAGACGGTCAAGAATCTTGAAGATGCTCTCTTTCAAGGTGGTGCCGCGAACGATTGAGTCGTCGATGATGACGAGGTTGTCCTCGTAGGGGCGTAGCGAGCCGTAGGTGATGTCGTATACATGTGAGGCAAGATCGTTGCGCGAACCGGCCTCGGTGATGAATGTGCGCAGTTTGATGTCCTTCCAAGCCACCTTCTCACTGCGAACATTCACTCCTTTGCTGCGCAGCCCCTCCATCATGCCGTAGAAGGCTACCTCGGCAGTGTTTGGGATGAAGGAGAAAACGCTATGCTCTGTATCGCCGTCGATTGCTTTCAGGATGGGTTCTGTGAGTTGCTGGCCCAACTGCTTGCGCTCGTGGTAGATGTCACGGTCAGATCCACGGCTGAAGTATATTCTTTCAAATGAGCAGCGAGCCTGTTGTTTGGCTTCCAGGATGGTCTCCAAACAAGAGGTGCCGTCTTTGTGGATAATCAGTGCCTCGCCGGCAGGCAGTTCCTGAACATCCTCCACTTGCAAGTCGAAGGTCGTCTGCAGGACGGCCCGTTCGCTGGCAACGGCAATTACTTCATCGTCCCTATAGAAGAATGCCGGACGGATGCCCCAGGGGTCGCGCATAGCAAACATCTCGCCCGAACCTGTCATGCCGCACATCACGTAGCCGCCGTCGTAGTCGGCCATGGTGGTTCGCAGTACATTGGCAATCTGCACGTGATCCTCGATGTAGAGTGTGATATCGGTATTCTTCAGTCCCTTTTCCTTGGCTTCCACGAAACAGCGCTCCACCTCGCGATCCAAACGATGTCCCATTAGCTCTAACGTGATGTATGAGTCGCTGTAGATACGTGGTGACTGCCCTTGCTGTATAATCTTGTCGAATATCTCATCGATGTTGGTCATGTTGAAGTTGCCGCACAGGCACAGGTTCTTTGCCCGCCAGTTATTGCGGCGCAAGAAGGGGTGCACATATTGAAGTCCACTCTTGCCTGTAGTGGAATAGCGAAGATGGCCTAAATAGAGTGAGGCACCCTCCCAACCTTCTCGAAGGGAGCCCTCCTGGGCATCATCCTCTCCCCCACAGGGGAGTTGAAAGGGAGCTGTTATCCTTTCGAAAATTTCTGTGATGGCATCCTTACCCAAGGCTCTCTCTCGGAACATATATTCCGTTCCTACGGTAGCATTCATATTCACACAAGCAATACCTGCGCCTTCCTGACCACGATTGTGCTGCTTCTCCATCATCAGATAGAGTTTATTCAGGCCGTACGACTGTGTGCCGTACTTCTGATGGTAATAGCTTGGCGTTTTCAGCAGGCGAACCAGCGCCACACCGCACTCATGCTTTAGTTGTTCCATTGTCAATTCAGATTATTCGGATTGCTCAGCGCAAGTTTTGACAAAACTCATAAACAAGGGGTGGGGGTGCAGCACTGTTGATGAGTATTCCGGATGGAACTGTGCACCGATGTACCACTTCTTCTCTGGAATCTCAATGATCTCTACCAAGTCTGCTGCGGGATTGATGCCCACACACTTCATACCGTTCTGTTCATATTCCTCTTTATAGGCATTGTTGAATTCGTAGCGATGGCGGTGGCGTTCCTTGATTGTAAGTGAAGAGCGAAGAGTGAAGAGTGAAGAATCAACTGCTGCAGTATAAGCTTCTGCAGCTCTGCTTCCTTCACGTAACTCGCATTCATATGCCCCTAATCGCATGGTACCGCCCATCTGCGTGATGTTCTTTTGTTCTTCCATCATGTCTATTACGTTGTGCGGTGTATCGTGGTTCATCTCTGCGCTGTTAGCATCTTTGTAGCCCAGCATGTTGCGGGCAAACTCGATGACCATCATCTGCATACCCAAGCAGATGCCGAATGTTGGTATGTCGTGGGTGCGAGTGTGTTCGGCAGCGATGATCTTACCCTCTATGCCGCGCTGACCAAAGCCCGGGCAGATGATGATACCTGCCATGCCGCTGAGTTGCTCGGCAACATTCTCGGGTGTTATCCCCTCGCTATTTATAAAATGTATCTTTGCTTTTACGTCGTTGTAAATGCCGGCCAGGTTCAGACTCTCGCGAATGCTCTTGTAGGCATCCTGCAAATCGTATTTGCCCACCAACCCGATGTGTACTTCTCTGCTGGCATTGCGTTGCTTCTCCAGGAAATCGCGCCAGGGTTTCATGGAAGGAGTTTCTCCTACGGGGATGCCAATCTTGCGCAGGATGGCAGCATCCAAGCCTTGGTGCTGCATGTTTACGGGCACTTCGTAGATGCTGGGCATATCCTCGCTCTGTACTACGCACTCCAAGTCCACATTACAAAAAGAAGCCACCTTCAGACGCAGAGAGTCGTCGAGGTGGCGTTCTGTCCGTAAAACGAGAATGTCGGGTTGAATCCCCATTCCCTGTAATTCCTTTACTGAGTGTTGTGTCGGTTTGGTCTTCAGTTCATCCGCGGCCTTCAGATAGGGAACATATGTAAGATGTACGCACACAGCATCTCGACCCAGTTGCCATCTTAGCTGTCTGATAGCCTCCATAAAGGGTGCACTTTCAATGTCACCGATGGTACCGCCTACTTCGGTGATGACAAAGTCAAAGGCCTCCTCTTGACTAGGAACTCTCAGCATGCGTCTCTTAATCTCGTCCGTGATGTGGGGCACCACCTGAATGGTCTTGCCAAGATAGTCGCCACGACGCTCACGGTCGATGACCGTTTTGTAGATGCGACCCGTGGTGATGCTGTTGTGGCGCGTAGTGCGGATGCCGGTAAAGCGTTCGTAGTGGCCCAGGTCAAGATCGGTCTCCATGCCGTCCTCCGTTACGTAGCATTCGCCGTGCTCATAAGGGTTCAGGGTGCCGGGGTCGATGTTGATGTAGGGATCGAACTTCTGGATAGTAACCTTGAAGCCTCTTGCCTGCAACAGCTTACCGATGCTGGCCGAGATGATGCCTTTCCCCAAAGAGGAAACCACACCGCCTGTGACGAAGATATATTTAGTGTCCATTCTCCTTGTTTGTTTGCTGTCTTTTTGTGTTATTTCACTGCAAAGATATGACATTTTGCATAGATTAGCAAAGAAAATATTACAAAAAGTTGCAAAATATTCACTAAAACGGAAAAATCGTTCATCCGCAACCTTCTAGCTCTTGGTTGAGAAAACGAATCCCAGGCCGCAGAGCAGATAAACTTTTCCGCTGTCGGGGTTGGCGTTCACGCCTACGAAGACGGGCAGGTGGTACTTCTTCTTAATCAGGAAATCCTTGGTGGCCGTTAGTTTTACATTGGTGCAGGCGAAACAGCTATTGCCGTATGTGGTGGTGCCCCAGGGCGAAAGGCCGACAGTGCCTTCCCAGTTGAGTTTGGCCAGGCGGAAGGGGGCTTTCAGCTCCAGATAGCTGCTGTAGGCACGATGCAGGTTGCTGTTCAGTCCGTCGTTGCCGGCAAAGTTGGTGTACCATGTGGCGGTGAAGTACTTGAAATCATAGCCAACGTAGCCTTCCCAAACGTGGGTGGTCTTTCCGCTTTTGTATTGGAAGTAGCTGCCTTCGGAGAACCAATAGTCTGTAAGGCCGATGTTGAATCCCTTATAGGTGTAGTTGAGGGTGAAGTCGAGCTCCTTGGTGTCCTCGGCTCGGGTGATGCCCACGCTTCCCCAGGCGCTTAAGCTGAGGCCTTTCCATTCGACACCCAGGGTGGGTTGCAGGCTGGTGTTGCCCAAATCCTGTCCACGCCAGATGTATTGGTTAACGATGTCGAGGCCCAAAGTGGCGGTGACTTTACTTTCTTTCTCAGAATCTTGTGCGCTTGCCGTAGTTATTCCCATCACGGCCAAAGCAATTATAAACAGTCTCTTCATAACTTTCAATTTTTAATTCTCAATTTTCAACTTTCAATTTTCAACTTTTAATTATAGCACAGCTCTCCGTGCTCGTAAACGTCAAGGCCTTCGTCCTCGATGCGGGCCGGAACGCGCAGACCGTGCAGTTTCTTTATACTATAGAATAATACAATGCCACAGGCGGCGGCCCAGAGGTCGATGACCAGCACGCCAAATGCCTCGGCTCCGAAGAAGCCCCAGCCGTGACCGTACAGAGCACCGTTGCTGGTGGAGAGCAAACCTGTCATCAGCGTACCCAGGATTCCGCATACACCGTGAACAGAGCTGGCACCGACGGGGTCGTCGATGTGCAGACGGTGGTCGATAAACTCAATGGCAAAGACGAGGACCGTTCCGCAGACCAGACCGATGATGACGGCTCCAAGGGGAGAAACGAGGTCGCAACCTGCTGTTACACCCACCAGTCCGGCCAACACGCCGTTCAGGGTAAGTGAGAACGAGGGTTTCTTGTACCTAAGCCATGTGAGGAACATGGTTGCCACGCCGCCGGCAGCTGCTGCCAAGTTGGTGGTCAGGAACACGTGGCTGATGGCTATGCGGTTCACTTCGCCACTGGCTGCAAGCTGTGAGCCAGGGTTGAAACCGAACCAGCCCATCCACAGAATGAATACGCCCAGTGCGGCCAGGGTCAGAGAGTGGCCGGGGATGGCACGGCTCTTGCCGTCCTTTCCGTATTTGCCACGACGGGCACCCAGGGCCATGGCACCAATCAAAGCCAGCACGCCGCCCACCGAGTGAACGATGGCTGAGCCGGCAAAGTCGTGGAAGACATCGCCAAAGGTCTGCATCATAAAGCTGTCGGCAGCATCGTTGCAAAGCCAGCCGCCGCCCCACGTCCAGTGACCCTCGATGGGGTAGATGAGCAGCGAGATCATGGCGCTGTAGATAACGTACATCGAGAATTTGGTCCTTTCGGCCATGGCACCGCTGACAATCGTTGCGGCAGTGGCGCAGAACACGGTCTCGAAAATCAGGAAACCCTCAACGGGCAGACTTTCTTTATAAAAAGAGAGGTCGCCCCAGTTGGGCATACCTATAAAACCGCCCAGCGTGTCGGCACCGAACATCAGTCCAAAACCAACGAACCAGAACAACAGAGAGCCGAACATGAAGTCGACAAAATTCTTAAACAGGATGTTTGCGGTGTTCTTGCTGCGTGTGAAACCTGCCTCGCACAAGGCAAAACCTGGCTGCATAAAAAATACCAACATAGCGGCCAATAACATCCATACAGTATCTAATGAAAGTGCAATGTCGTTCATAATCTTTTTTACCTTTAAACTATTTAACCTTTTGACACTTTACTTCTTATCACGGAGAACCGTGTCGCCATGCTCACCGGTTCGGATGCTCCAGGTGTCAATCATATCACTCACAAATATACGGCCGTCTCCCACCTCGCCCGTGTGCGCCGTCTGGATGATGACCTTGATGGTGGGCTCCACAAACTGGTCTCGACAGACGATGGTGATGGCTACGCGCTCAATAACATCCGTTGAGTACTGCACGCCACGATAGATACGTTCCTGTCGGCTCTGGCCAATGCCGTGTACGTCGTGGTACTCAAACCAGTCGATGTCTGAACCAAGTAAAGCTTCCTTTACATCCTCGAACTTAGTCTTGCGGATAATTGCTTCAATCTTCTTCATAACTTAATACCTTAAAATAAATAAATGAGCGTCCTATCTGTCACATTGCAATGAAATCGGTGCAAAGGTATGGCAAAAAGTTGCCAGCAAACAAGTATTTATTGCAAAAAGACGTGTTTGTGAGATTCGAAATTGATTTATGTCAATAAAAATGTTTAATTGGCAATCTTTTTGTAACTAAAACGCGTTATTGTATTTCCAAAAGCCATATCTTTGCATTGTAATTAGAGCAAAATGACAGATTGCAATCAAAAGGACGCACAAATGAAAGGAAAGATTCACTTTGCCAAAATGCATGGGGCCGGCAACGACTACATTTACGTAGATACCTCTATAAATAATATAAAGGATCCTGCCGCCGCTGCCCGTCTGTGGAGCGACCGTCACAAAGGTGTCGGTTCTGACGGCTTGGTGCTGATTGGGCGCAGTCCCATCACGGAGGCGGACTTTACCATGCGCATCTTCAATGCTGACGGTTCCGAGGCTATGATGTGCGGCAATGCATCAAGGTGTATTGCCAAGTATGTCTACGAGAAAGGCTTGACAGATAAAACGGAATTACGACTGCTGACCTTATCAGGGGTGAAAATCTTAAAGGTTCACGTTGAGAACGGAAAGGTGGAGAGCGTAACCGTAGATATGGGGGAGCCTGTCTTCGAGGACGAAAGGCAGTTTAACCCCGCCCTTCGGAAGAGTATTGTAGTTCCCCGTCCTGCAAGGGAGGGGCAAGTGGGAACGTCCCTCTTTGTCTCGATTGGCAATCCTCACTACGTTGTCTTTACGGATGATGTGGACGAAATAGAGTCTCTTGGAAAAGACTTGGAATATCACCCCGCGTTTCCTGAGCGCGCAAACATCGAATTTGCCGAAATGCGTCCTGACGGCATTCGGGTGCGCGTTTGGGAACGTGGCAGTGGTATAACCATGGCTTGCGGTACAGGTGCTTGTGCCACAGCTGTTGCTGCCTGCAAAACGGGATATACCGGACGCAAAAGTCGAATCCTCATGGATGGTGGCGAACTGGAGATCGAATGGAGCGAGGCTGATAACCATGTATATATGACTGGCCCTGCAGAGTTTGTGTTCGAGGGAGAGATTGATAACATTGAGCATTGAACATTATGAAAATAAACGACCACTATCTAAACTTGTCGAGCAACTATTTGTTCGCAGATATTGCCAAGAAAGTGCAGGCCTTTAAGGCTGAGAACTCAAAGGCGGATGTGATAAGCCTGGGTATAGGCGATGTTACTCAGCCTCTTTGTTTTGCTGTTGTGGAGGCTTTGCACAAGGCTGCCGATGAGATGGCAGTAGCTGCCACCTTCCGCGGATACGGTCCTGAGCGGGGTTACGACTTCCTGCACAACGCTATCGTAGAGAACGACTATCGTTCCCGAGGTATCGACATCAATGCTGACGAGGTGTTTGTAAGCGATGGTGCCAAGAGTGATACGGGCAACTTCCAGGAACTGCTGGCAGAGGATTGCGTGGTAGCCGTTACGGACCCTGTCTATCCTGTATACGTGGATTCTAATGTGATGGCGGGTCGGAGTATTGTTAAACTGCCCTGCACGGCAGAGAACGGATTTGTACCCGAGTTCCCCAAAGAGCATGTGGACGTTATTTATCTGTGTTACCCCAACAACCCCACGGGAACAACGCTCAATAAAGAGCAATTGAAGATGTGGGTGGATTATGCGCTCCAACACGATGCGTTAATATTCTACGACGCCGCCTACGAGGCTTTTATAAAGAGCGAAAATGTGCCACATACCATCTATGAGATAGAAGGTGCTCGCCAGTGTGCTGTGGAGTTCCACAGTTTCTCTAAGACAGCAGGATTTACAGGAATCCGTTGCGGTTATACCATTGTCCCTAAGACATTGCCTGTAGCACTAAACCAACTTTGGAGTCGACGCCAGTGTACTAAGTTCAATGGCACCAGCTATCTCAGCCAGCGTGCGGCCGAGGCCATCTATACACCCGAAGGCAAGCAACAGATACGTACCACAATCGATTACTATATGCAGAATGCCCACCTAATGCGTGAAACACTGACCAACATGGGCTTCACGGTTTATGGTGGAACGGATGCACCCTATATTTGGGTAAAGACACCAAAGGGCATGACGTCTTGGGAGTTTTTCGACTGGATGCTCCGCTCTGCACATGTGGTCTGCACTCCTGGTGCGGGCTTTGGTCCTAGTGGCGAAGGATATGTCAGGCTGACTGCCTTCGGCACGCATGAAAACACGGAAAAGGCACTTCGCCGGATTGCAAATAGGTTGTAAAGACCCGCTTCCCTCCAAGAGGGACGCAATTACCTTTTTGAAAATATAGATACAAGATATGAAACAAGAAAACCTCAATCAATTACATTATACTCCTTCCCTACAAGGGAGGGCAAGGGGAGGGTCTGGTAAAGGACTCTACCAGAGCTGTTACGAACACGATGCTTGCGGTGTAGGTATGGTGGTGAACATTCATGGCGGGAAGAGCCATGAACTGGTGGATAATGCATTGAAGGTGCTGGAGAATATGGAGCACCGCGGTGCTGAGACACGCGATAAGACTGGAGATGGCGCCGGTATTATGGTGCAGATTCCGCACGAGTTTATTCTCTTGCAGGGTATACCCGTACCTGAGAAAGGCCGCTACGGAACAGGACTTGTATTCCTTCCCAAAGACGAGAGGGCGCAGCAGGAAATCCTGGCTGTTATGATTGAGGAGATTGAACGTGAGGGGCTACAGTTGATGCACATGCGTTCGGTTCCCACCTGCCCTGAAGTACTGGGTGAAGCTGCACGTGAGGTGGAGCCGGAAATCAAACAGGTGTTTGTAAAAATGCAGACCAACAACGGTTCCATTTCCCAGCCCCACCCTTTAATGGAGGGGAGTGGTTGCCTGCAGGACGAGGACACTTTGTTAGAGCGCACATTATATAAGATAAGGAAAAGAATAGAACGCCGAGTAAGCGAGATGGCAAAAGTCTCTACTCCCCGCCTCACAAGGGAAGGGCAGGAGGGAGTATCTGGGTCCATCGAGGATTTCTACATCTGCTCGCTTTCAAACAAGAATATTATATATAAAGGTATGCTGACGAGCGGTCAACTCAGACGATACTTTCCCGATCTGTCAAACCCTTACTTCACTAGTGGATTGGCTTTGGTACATTCACGTTTCAGCACCAACACATTCCCAAAGTGGAAATTGGCACAGCCTTTCCGCCTGTTGGCCCACAATGGCGAGATAAACACTATCCGTGGAAACCGTGGTTGGATGAAGGCCCGCGAAAGTGTGCTAAGCAGTGAAGCATTGGGTGACATCAAGGACCTGCGTCCCATTGTCCAGGAAGGTATGAGCGACTCGGCCAGCCTCGACAACGTTTTCGAGTTCCTAATGATGAGCGGTCTCTCGTTGCCACAGGCGATGGCTATTCTGGTGCCCGAGAGTTTCAACGACAAGAACCCGATAAGTGAAGACCTGAAGGCTTTCTACGAGTATCATTCTATTCTTATGGAGCCTTGGGATGGTCCTGCTGCGCTACTGTTCTCCGACGGACGTTATGCGGGTGGCATGCTCGACAGAAACGGTCTTCGTCCCAGTCGTTACACTATCACCAAGAACGGTATGATTGTGGTAGCCTCCGAGGTGGGAGTGATGGACTTCGAGCCTGGCGATGTGGTTAGCAAAGGCCGTCTACAGCCTGGTAAGATTCTGCTCATAGATACGCAAGAAGGTAAGATATACTACGACGGCGAGATTAAAGAACAGTTGGCTAAGGCTCATCCTTATCGCGAATGGCTGAGTGCCAACCGCATCCAGTTGGAGAAACTGAAGAGCGGTCGTCATGTAGAGAACTCAGTAGAAAACTTTGAGCGTAAGCTGATTACCTTCGGCTTCGGTCAGGAGGATATAGATAAGACAGTAATTCCCATGGCAACAGCAGGTCAGGAGCCTGTAGCTGCGATGGGTAACGACACACCGCTGGCTGTTGTCAGCGACCGTCCCCAGATATTCTTCAACTACTTCCGCCAGCAGTTTGCACAGGTAACAAATCCAGCCATCGACCCCATTCGTGAGGAACTGGTGATGAGTTTGACTGAGTACATCGGTGCAGTAGGAACCAACATCCTGACACCCGATGCCAGCAACTGTAAGATGGTGCGTTTGCCTCAACCCGTATTGACGAATACGCAGCTTGATATACTTTGTAATATAAGGTATAAGGGTTTTAATACGATAAAGTTGCCGATGATCAGCCCCCTCCCAGCCTCCCTCGGAGGGAAGGAGCCTGATTGGGAAAAGGCAGGCGAATGTTTGAGAAGCGCGCTTGACAAACTTTGTAAGGATGCAGAGAATGCTGTTGATAATGGTTATAACTATATCATACTCACCGACAAGGTAGAACTCCACCCTTCTGAAAAAGGTCGGGAATGGGCTTTCTACATCCCATCCTTGTTAGCCGTGAGTGCCGTTCATCACTACCTTATTGATGTAGGTAAACGTGTACAAACCGCCCTTATTGTGGAAAGCGGCGAGATACGTGAGGTGATGCATGCGGCTCTGCTCTTGGGCTATGGTGCCAGCGCCATATGTCCATACATGACTTTTGCAGTGCTGGACGATCTAGTGAAGAAGAACAAGATTCAGGAGGATTACGCAACAGCCGAGGCACACTATATCAAAGCCGTCGACAAAGGCCTGAAGAAGATAATGAGCAAAATGGGTATCAGCACCATCCGCAGTTATCGTGGTGCCAAGATATTCGAGAGTATCGGATTAAGCGAGGACCTGCTGAAGCGTTACTTCGGCACCGAGATGAGCACTATTGGCGGTATCGGTCTGAAGGAGATTGCCCGTGATGCCATACGTTTGCACGAAGCCGCCTTTATATCCCCCCAGGGAGAGGCTGAGAAGGGGCCGTTCCTTCCCAACAACGGTCAGTTTGCCTGGCGCAAGGATGGTATCTTGCATGCATGGAACCCCGACACAATCGCCAACTTGCAGATTGCCACACGACTGGGTTCGTACAAGAAGTTCAAAGAGTGGGCTGCAATGGTGGATGAGAAGGAAAAACCTATTTTCATTCGCGACTTCTTCGGTTTCAAGAAGGCCGCCAAGCCTACACCCATTGATGATGTTGAGCCCGTAGAGAGTATAGTGAAGCACTTTGTAACAGGCGCCATGAGTTTTGGTGCCCTAAGCATAGAGGCGCACGAGGCATTGGCGCTGGCCATGAACAAACTGGGTACACGTAGCAATACGGGTGAGGGCGGTGAGGACAATGCCCGCTATCACTCTGACGTTGATGGCGTTTCCCTCTCCAGCAAGACCAAGCAGATTGCATCGGGTCGTTTTGGAGTAACAGCTGAGTATCTGGTGAATGCCGAAGAAATACAGATTAAGGTGGCTCAGGGTGCCAAGCCTGGTGAAGGCGGTCAGCTGCCGGGCTTTAAGGTAAACGAGATTATCGCCAAGACACGTAACGCCATTCCTGGCATTTCGCTCATCTCGCCTCCACCACATCACGACATCTATAGCATCGAGGATTTGGCCCAGCTTATCTTCGACCTTAAAAATATCAACCCCACCGCTGCTGTCAGCGTGAAGCTTGTGGCTGAGAGTGGGGTAGGAACCATTGCCGCAGGTGTGGCTAAAGCAAAGGCTGATCTGATTGTTATCTCTGGTGCCGAAGGTGGTACAGGTGCTTCGCCTGCCTCATCTATGCGCTTTGCCGGTATCTCACCTGAGATTGGACTTGCCGAGACCCAGCAAACGCTGGTAATGAACGGCTTGCGTAATCAAGTCCGCCTGCAAACCGACGGTCAG
>Ga0310690_10010041_pt1 | contig 11819 bp, 10 predicted proteins | sample AusTroGonzalo_MG_2_FD_207661 | JGI IMG/M metagenome (GOLD analysis project Ga0310690, IMG submission 207661) | Bovine rumen microbial communities from tropical cattle in Woodstock, Queensland, Australia - Gonzalo_04 (v2) (version 2) | ecosystem: Host-associated > Mammals > Digestive system >...
GCCCCACTCGTTTTCCGGGCCGCAAAATACGTCATGATGAACGTACTGACTGCCGGCTATCACGTCTAACGAATTTAATTGCGGGTTCAATCCTCCGGCCACACCCGAATTGATAATTGCATCCGGGGCGAAGCGGTTAATTAGTTCTACCGCACACGCAGCCGCATTGACTTTGGCAATCCCGCTCTGTGTAACAATCAGCTCGTTCCCATTTTGGCAAAAGCGGTAAAAAACAAATGGACCGAACTTCCGTTGTTCCGCACCAGGTAGCCGGGCCAAAAGTTGCTTTAGTTCTTTTTCAAGCGCACAAATAATTCCTATTTTCATACTTATATTGTTACATAATTGGCGCGCAAATACAACAAATTTTAATGACGGCTTTTATCCATTGTTTCATATTTCCATTTTACTATATTGCCCGCAACGGCATTATAAGACCTTTTCCAGTTGTAGCAGTTTCATTTTTTTGGAAATTCCGCCGCCGTAGCCGGTTAAACTGCCGTTTGCACCCATCACGCGGTGGCAGGGAATAATAAGGGCAATAGCATTGTGCCCCACGGCACCCCCGACTGCTTGGGCAGACATTTTTTTAAGCCCGTTCTTTTTGGCAATTTTGGCGGCGATTTCACCGTAAGTCATGGTTTTTCCATAGGGGATGGTAAGCATAATTTCCCATACCTGCTTGCGAAAGGGTGTTGTATCTATCTTTATGGGCGGAATAAAATCAGGTACTTCGCCGCTAAAATAAATATCCAGCCAACGCACGGTTTGTTTGAATACAGGAAGCGTTTTTTCTTGAGGGTTGGTATTTAGCGTACCCGCGAAGTATTTTTGTCCATCGAACTCCAGACCTGTTAAATGTGTGCCGTCGCTTACAAGTGTAATGCTCCCTAACGGCGAAGAATAGTGAAAGATATACTCCATATGCTTATTGTACTATATTACCCCAGTAAAAACTTGTAACTCAAATTCAATAGAGGAAACGAGCAAGCAGATTAGCGTAAACTTTGGGGATTTGATGAAGGAATAAAGCGACAACACGTTGGCGCGGTTATTTTATAGAATATGTATATATGAAAGAGAAAATCATAACCCAATTACACCACATTGAGAAGGAAAATCACGTTAAAATCATCCACGCTGTTGAATCCGGCAGTAGAATGTGGGGCTTTGCCTCCCAAAACAGTGATTATGATGTTCGGTTTCTCTACATTAGCGACCCGCGGTATTATTTAAGTGTTTCCAAACAGCGGGATTGTATTGAGTACGTAGATAAAGAATACGATTTGGATATGATGGGTTGGGATATTAAGAAAGCCCTGGAACTCCTTAAAAAAAGCAATATGTCTGTGTATGAGTGGATGAATAGCCCCATTATATACATTACCCATGCCGACCTTAAAGCATTTAAAAAATTGGCGGACAAGTATTGGGAGTTTAAAAAATTAACTTACGCATACATACGGCTTGCCATGCGCAACTATAAGGCCTACATCTTGAATAAAAAAGAGATTAAGTTTAAAAAATATCTGTACATTATCCGTACTATTGCGGCCTGTATGTGTATTGAGAAAACAGGCAAACTTCCAGCCATTACAATTGATGATTTAATGCCGTTTGTAGAAGAAGACAATAAATATGTGGCCGGGGTTCTGACCGACATTGTGAAAGCCAAACAAAACGGGAAAGAACTTATGGACGGTACTTCCGATAAGAAACTAAACAAATGGATAGAGCAGAAAATAAAGTATTACGAACAACTTGCCTGTAATATAGAGGATACAAGAACCGATTACAAGGCCATGGATGAGTTTTTGTACAAAATCGTAAGCAAGGAAATCTTGGCCAAAAACCAAAAATAGCATAAAAAATTCGTGCGATCCCCCCGTCCAATGTTTTTTTATCATACGCGAAAAATTCGGGTCTTCTGTTGACGCACTCTCTCTATTTTATTACAATAATATCGTCGTATAACCCGGTAAAACATTAAACTATGAAAAATCTTTATTTAAGTATTCGTTACCTGCTTATAGGATATATTTTCTGCGGAATCGGTTGGCTTATTGAAGATTTAATTCAACCGCTGTTCCCCGACCTATCCGGTTATTTTCAGGCCTCTTATATCGCTTTGTACATCCTCATGATGCATTTTGTTACGTTGGCTATTTTTTCTTTGGAGAAAAAGTCCAAATCCTTGCGTATTGCCGGATGGAGTATCGTCGTAGCCATGATTTTGGCGATATGGAGTATGATTCCGGAAAAAGCCAATCAAAAGGAACTGCTTTATAATATCGCCGGATTGTTCTCCTTTACGTCCGGTTATTTTATCATTGTGGAATATAGCAAAATAATAGAAAAATCCGCGTTGGTAAAGGCCAAAAAAATTGCCCATATCATACGAAAAGGAATCGCGTTTGCGGATATGTTCTTCGTGGTATTGCTTATTCCGATTGCGTTGTCCGCATTTCCGAATTTAACAAATACGCTCATGAATGTTGATATGTACATTTATTACACCATGTGGATTTTGTTCGTTGTGTTTTTAGTATTATGTATAATTGAAATTAAGAAGGAACTCAAGCCGGAAACAACCGGGACTTCAAGCGAGGAGAAAGCCAACCAATGAAAAAACAAAAATTATTTATTTTAGGTGCTGTTTTATGTGCGGGTATATTGTGCGGTTGTACAAATTCAACGTTTGTTATTGATAAAAATGCGGACCGCTATTCCAATGTTGAAAAATATTCCGAAAGAGACCATTTTTTCTTCTGGGGTATGGGGCGCAAACACGATCATTTCTTTTCCAAAATTTGCCCGAACGGAAAAGTGGTTAGGATGGAAACCAATAACGATTGGATTGATGAAACCCTCGTTTCTTTAACCATGGGTATTTATTACACAAGAACCTTTACCGTTTATTGTGTTCCCCAACCGGTTATCAACTACCAATTTCAACAATAATTCAAATGATGTAACCGTTTTCAAACCACTTGGACACTACAAAAAGCCCTCTAATTAAGCAGAGGGCTTTTTATTTATACTTTGCGGAGAGCTAATCCGCTAAATCCACATCCGGCGTGATTTGGACGGTATAATCCGGAAATTTGGCTTGTACTTCCTGCGTTAAAGTTTTCAGGGCTTCTTTCTGCGCCACGTCAAAACTCAGCACCACATCAAATTGTAGGTTTTTCTTGGCGGCATCCGCATAAAACCCGTGCATTTGGAGTGCCCAATCGTGCGAGAGGACTATTTCCTGTATGGTATTACGCAGGCGGGCGATTTCTTCGTTGCAGGTATTATAAGCATACACGCCCACGCCCGTCAAAATGATACCCGTTTGATGAAAAACGTCCGTTTCTATTTTGCGCGTCAGTTCATCTACTTGCGCGACAGTGAGCGTATCGTCCAATTCCACATGTAAAGACGCATAATTTTTATTGGGCCCGTAGTTGTTAATCAGTAAATCATACACGCCGTGTACAAGGGGTTCTTTTTGGATAATTTCCTTTACCTGTTTGACAAGTTCCGCCTCGGGGCGCTGGCCCAAAATATCGTTGAGCGTTTCTTTGAGCATACCGACACCGGCCTTGATAATCACGCAGGCAATCCCCGCCCCCACATACGCTTCCAGCGAGATACCGCACCCCAAATAAAGCAGTGCCGAAGCCAGAACGGACGCAGACAATACCGCATCAAAAGACGCATCCGAGCCAGACGCAATCAGCGCACCGGATTTCACTTGTTCTCCTTTGGTTTTCACATATTTGCCAAGCACCAATTTGACGATAATCGCCACTACCAAAATAAGGAGTGTCAGCAGTGAATAACGGGCCGCTTCGGGATGAATTATCTTTTTGACGGATTCTATCAAGGCGGTAATACCCGCATATAACACAAGCGCGGCTACGAGCATGGCGCTTAAATATTCAATGCGCCCATGCCCGAGCGGATGTTTTTTATCGGGCCGTTTGCCCGCCAGTTTCGCGCCGATAATCGTAATGACGGAGGAAAGAGCATCAGAGAGGTTATTGACCGCGTCCAAAATAATGGCAATAGAGTTGGACAAAAGCCCCACGACGGCTTTAAACGCGGCGAGCAGTAAATTGGTTACAATGCCGACGGCACTCGTTTTGACGATAATTTGTTCTCTTGTTGCGGCTAACGCACGCATATTTTTTGTTTCTTCCATAGTGGTTACCTACTTAAAAGTCTCCTTTATTGCTTTTTATTCCCGGCTACTGCTTGTTGTACCGACTGTTGACCGATTAGTTGTAAAGCATTTTTGTCAAAAACTTCTTTGCGTTTCCGGCCAATCAGTTCGGCAATATAATTTTCTTGCTTTTTTAACGTCGGCAAAGCAGCAGCTTTCCGAAATTCTTTCAAAACGAAATTCAACGCTTCCGTTTTGTTTAAATTGTATTTTTGTTGTACTATTTCCAAGTATCCGCGCATCCATAAATACATGGAAGAATATGTTTTTAAATATTGTACGCGGGTTCTTTTCCCGTCTTTTTCTCTGTCATCGGGAATATACATTTTGCGCTTTATTAACGTATTTACGGAATACATTTCCTCCGGTTTGAGGGTAAGGGCTCTTTCCTGCTGTTTTTCATCCACCAAATCCAGCACGTAAAAAGGGACATTTTCCGCGAATCCCTCACAAATAGGGAAAATATGAATCCAATCCCCGTGTACGACATGGGATAATTCATGTACAAGGCCGGCAAAATAAGTGTTTGGGCTTAATGTAAAAAAACGGCTGTCATCAAACGCCAACACTTCCAGCCAGTCTACCCCCGTTATTCCATACGTAAACCCCGTAACATTTTTAAAAACTTCCCCCTGCGGTAATATGAGAAATTGGAAGTAACCTTCTTTGGGCATCTGTATATTGGCAGAAGCAAAAAGGTTTATTATGCCGCTTATCTGGCGGATAAATTCTGGGGCTCCTTCTTTTTGGTATTGTTCACATTCTTCTTGCGTTAAATAAACGCGCATACGGGGAGCAATATCCAGTTGTAGCAAGGTAATCCCTTTATACTGTAAAGTGGGTGCTTCTGCGCACCTATTATTTTCCGCACTCCATCCCGTCGTCAACAAAAGTGTGCCCAATAAAGTGGTACAAAATAATTTTTTCATCATAATTCACATAATATCAGCCGCTAACGCGTGCCTATTTTGTGCTTCTTCTGTAGGTTTCCAAAATACATCCAAAACATATTTTACAACTTTCCACACAACGACAGAAAACGGCTAACGCGCCGCGCGGATAGCATCATAAATTTCGTATAGTTTTTGTACACCGTTCTCCAAAATGTAGTAATGGTGGATGTACGGTACTAATAGCACAAGGCAGGCAACCGCCATCAGGCAGAATAGCAAGCCATAGTAAGAATTATTCAAAAAACAGGTCGCTGTAATGGTAAATATCGTCAGGAAGGCAAACAATACGGTAACAATCAAGTGAATCAGCCGCTCGTGCTGAAAAAATCCGATTTGAACCAACATTTCCCGCAGAATTTCATCTTTTTCTTGTTCGGAAATACCCTTTCCGTCCGCTATTTCGCTGGACAACTTCATCATGGCGGAGACGTAATCTTTCATCCTTTTTCCCATATTTCCCCCTTTGTTATGTATAGTCCTATTGTACGAAATAACAGGCAATTTGGATAGATGGGTTACTAAACGCCCCCTGCTAAACGCGCAACAACAAATAATAGGTCCAAAGTCCTATAGAAAAAATAGGGCTTTATACCCTTGAAGTTTTCATCTATTTTAGTTATTATATTTGTATAGTGTTCGTAAGGAGAATTGCTTATGAAAAAATTAGGACTGTTTGTATTGTTCGTTTCAACTGCCGTAATGGCGGGCGCGTGGGGATTGGAACAAGAATTTGTTCTAACGACCACTTCTGTAGACTTGTCTTCCGGCGCAACAGCGGATACCAAACATTATCAATCCTCGCCCTTGTACAAAGTCTTACACGACGGAAAAAACAACTTTTCCTTTTGTGTAAATAGTCAGGCCTTCAAAGATTCAAAAAAGAGGGAGAGTGATTATTTGAGAGCGGCCGAAGAAAGCATTGTTGAGTGGATTTTTGCGGTACGCAAAACGGTACAAGAATCCGGCCGTGCGGATGAATTTGCCGATATTTTAAAATGGCTGCCCTCCAGCATTACCTATTCGCAAACCTCTTGCGACCGGGCAGATATACGGGTAGAAATTGTTCCGCAACGCCCGTGGGACAGACACGTGTGGGAATACAATCAAAAATTCCACGCGTGGCAATTCTTCGTTCCGGACGCCGACAATTACACGTCTGAAATTTGGAAGGAAAGCGGCACTTTCTGGGGATTATGTCTGTTGACGGATTCGTTAACAACGGAAACCTTGAACGACAGCAGTCGGACAAATACGTGTTATAAAAACAGTTCGCTCTATGCGGTTGCCAATATTCACCCGGACGTACCGGCGGCAATGTGGTGGAAAAGATCCGATGCCACGGGTCCTACGTGTGATGATGTGGAAGGTTTTATCAATGCGGTAGATTTTGTTCAATATAGCGAAGGGAAAAAATCCGCCCGTTTGTCTGACGGCTGGAAAAGTTTATGCGGGCATCCTTATTATTATTGGAGAGGATCTGCTTTTGAGAACGAAGAAGAATTAGATAAGATAAAGGAAGAATGGGCGCAATACTACAGGAATAAGGAGCAAGCGAAACGCAACAATGACGAACAAACCCTTCAGACGCTCCACGGGTTGTTGGATAAATGGCAAGATTATCTCCACTCAAAGGTAGTCCCCGCCTTGACCCAGCGCAGAAAAGCATTAGCAGCAAAATCTCGTCCGTTGGATGACAAAGGGCTGATGCTTTCCGCAGAGGTCAATCACTTACAACGTGTCAGCCAATGTACCTATAATGCAATTGAGTATATCGGCAAATATGAAGCGAATTTGGACTTTTGCCGCGGTACCACCGATTGTTCGCCTTTACAAGTGGCATTGGCCGAGTTAAACTGCTCCCCGGATTTGGAACCGCTTGACAACCCCGGCTTAAATGACACCCCCCCGCTGGATGCGGATTATCCCACCGGGCATCAACATACCTGTGCCGTGTGCGGAAAACCGATTGAATTAGGCAAAGCGGTTTACGACGAATCGTATGAACGGGTCAAAAAGAAAAAAGTAAATCACTACCGTTACTACCGTCACTCCACTTGTAAGTCGGCCACGCTGGAACAGGCCCGTGCCTATCAGGATGGCGGCTCCGAAATAGAAGCCCCTACGTATGGTCAATTACAAGTACGCGACTATTTGGCAGATGGATTCTCCCTGTTCGGTAAAAAAGGAAGCCAGAATCCTTCAACCAAAACATCCACCCCGGTAAAACCTATTGAAACGACTCCGTATCCGGGCGATAATTCGGCAAATCAGGGGGCTGCAGGTACGAACGGCCAAGGAAACGCCAATCAGGGCGCGGCAACTACGACCCCCAAAACAGGACAAACGATAAGAGGTAACGGCTGGACCGGCACGTTCGTCCCGGACTCGTCCGTTCCGTCTCTCACGAATCCGAAGCCGAACCCAAATAATGTGGCGGCAAGTTCCAGCACAACGAGTACGACAGGGACAGGATCTGCGAGCATGAACGCGTATAAGAGTGCTACGGATACGTCCAAAGGTACTCCGGCAACTACGGATAACAAAAAGGATGCTACGGCTACGACCGCGCAACCGAAATCCCGTGCGTTGGGAACGGTGGCTGCCGGTGAGACGGTACGTTGTTCCTTCTGCGGGCAGGAAATCCCCGCGGGAGAAACCTATTACAAACGTACCGAAAGCCAATTTCTCCATCGTTCCGGACGGTGCGCATATTCGTTCTTTGCGCAAAAGCACGCCGTGGATGAAGCGTCGTTGGCCTCTTATGACCGCAACTATCCGCTCGGAACCCCTGACAACGTGTACTCTGCCCAAAAGGATATGGAGTTGCTCGGGCTTTCCACCGACTTCGTGCGTGATTTGCGCGATCAGGAAGAAGATATTAAACAGCAACAAATTGCGGCCGTTTGGGGTAACCCTTCCCAGAAAGAAGCACGTAAGCAGTTAAACGAGAAATGTACCTCGTACCTCAACGTATCGCCGGCAGACGTGGCGGACTTTGAAGCCAAATATAGCGAACAGTTGGCAAAGATTGAGGAGAAAATCAGTAAAGGCAAAGAATTGACGAAACGTCAGAAAAGATTGCGTGACTATCACGAGCAACTACTTAAAAATGAAAAATTAACGCAAGAGTGTTCGGTGCTAGAGGTAGTCGCTGCCTGGTAAACCAACAACACTCAAGTTTTAGAAAACCCCCGCGTAAGCGGGGGTTTTATTTTATCCAAAAGGTCATAAAAGGAAAGGAAAGGAAAAACCTTGTCATGACACTGCTCGCACGCACTTCGATGTACACCCGACGAGAATACCGTTTAGACAGAACTGAAAGACATACTAGGGAATTCTAAACATGTAAATCCCTGCCGTTTAGGAAATTTTTATGTTACATTTCCACGTATAAACACAAACCGCAGCTAGTAGTAGAACAATAGCACTTTCATACCCAAATATCTCCAAAATAGGACATTCATAAATAATACAGACAAATAAGAAGCTTACCAATATCATGCCGTAGCTCGTGAATAAGGACAGAGGTTTATGTCCTGTTTCCCTTAAAAATAAAACCATGGCCGGAAAGAGGTAAAGCAAACAATAGGATTGAGAAACAGACGGAAGAATTAGCATCACGAGGGAAATATTAAGTACTTGTTTCCATTTTTCTTTCAGGCGGTAAGTGCCTATCAGCAATCCTATGCTGATTAAGTAGGAAAAAAGAAATGTTATAGCACGTACAAGGTACATGTTTGTCCGCCAACAGAATGGGAAGTATCCGTAAAATTTTAGTATGAAGGCAACCAGGGAAGTACCCTCTGCACTAGATATTCTATACCAAGCTAAGTGTAATTGTACATTATGCACAAAAAGGGGAAAGTTGGAAAATCCTCCCTCTAAAAACAAAAAAGGCACAAAAAAACACAATAGTCCGTACAACACATGCTCGCAAGGCGCCATACCAATCTTTACGATACAACAACAAAACCCCAAACAGAGCCGGTGTAATTTTCAATCCAGCAGCTAATGCCAAACTCACAAGAGCTATTTCCTTTTGCCAACAAATTTCACTATCGTAATAGAAAATAAAAACCATTATCAACATAGCTGCCAGCAATACAATGTTTCCCCTCTCAATAGTAGTAAGCATAGGCTTTGATAATAAAAAGGCAAGTCCTAACAATACGGTCTGAAGATTAAAGCGGGAAGATATATTTTTAACAATAAGCGTATACTGACCTATACACATCAAACATAGCGCAAGTACAAATGTCCATGTCCACAAGGGGACAAGATAATAATGTAGGTAGATCTGCGGGGCAGGAGCCAAACGAGATAATACATGAAATAAAACAAAAGCTAACGGAGGATACGCGGCATTCCACAACCCGATTGTATCGTCCAAATACGGGTGCCTGGCATGGGATAAACCTGTCGTATTCGAAGCATCTGCCCAAAAATCGTTCATTTGTCGAAAAAAGACAGAAGATTGTTCTCCATTCGGATTGTATATCAAGGAAACAAACCAAACAATAAACGAAGACACAACAACTATCCAAAAAACATTCTTATACGATAGAATCTTTTTCATAAAATTTTTTCGCACAACGGAGCATAGACATACGGTATTTACCCATAAACTCACTCATAGCTATTATAGCATATCATGGACTAATTTTCGGAATTACGTTTTAATTTTTGTACTTTGATGAATCCTTTTCAGAATATTTGTGCCGTCAACCGGACAACCGAAAAATAACAAAAATACCTTCGTTCTATTAACCGGAGTCTCAAGTAAGATATTGCCAAAAATCCCCAAAAAACGGATAAACTGCCTTAACATAAAACCCAGGGCACCAGAGAGGCAAAATTCCCTTAAGATTTCGGTTTTTTTGGTATAATAGATATAAGGGAGTAAACCCGGTTGTAAACTATAAATTCCGTAGGTTCATGTAGGATTGTATTTGATACTAACGTAACAACCGTTTGTGTTCTCCCAAAAGAAGAAACGAAGGATTTTTATGGAAAAAGATTCGAACCCGTTAATCAGCATCTTGATCCCTGTATATAACGTACATAAATTTTTAAAAGATTCTTTAACATCTGTAAAAAATCAAACTTACAGCAATTTGGAAATTATTTGTATTGATGACGGATCTACTGACGGTAGTTTTGAAATTTTAAAACACTTTTCACAAGAGGATCCGCGCTTTAAGGTATTTACCCAAGAAAATAAAGGAATCGGGTACACCAGAAATGCCTTACTCTCAAAAATTCAAGGGGAATATTTTGCTTTTGTTGATTCGGATGACCAAATTGTAGAAAATTATATAGAAAAACTATACAGCGTCGCCAAAACAATGCATGCCGATGTGGTCCGTTGCGGACATTGGGAATCTCGCAACGGGGAGAAGAAAGATTGTAACCCCGATAGGAGAAAAGGCCCTGTGGCAGACCAAACCGTCAAAAAATTATTGGCCGGGTATCATGATTCTATTGTCTGGGGAAAATTGATTAAAACGTCCCTTTTACAAAACATCCAAATAAGGTTTTGCGAAACAGGTGTCAGTGAAGATCTTTCTTTTATCATGTTACTGTTTGCGCTGACCCCCTCCATTGTTACCATTCCCGACCTGCTTTACATTTATCAAAGAGACAATGTCAATGCAATTACGTCCCGGCAAAACAGAGGCAACGTCTTTCTTGGCAGATTGAAAAATATTATTTATGTGTGTGAAGAATTAAAAAAACGAGAGAAAATTGATAAGCCGACAGCCAATTTGCTAACAAAATTGTTGCTGCACCACCTATCCTCTTTGCGCAAATTACCAACGGAAAGACAGCAACAAGAAACAGCCGTTTTTAATAAAAGTATAGAGATATTGAAACAACTTAGGCAAGACAACGCCCGCCATAAACGGTTTATCTATACGATAATTATTTTTCTGTTAACGCATACGCACGGGAAAATTACATTTTATTTTTCAAAATTGTTTATCGTTTGTTTCTGATAGAATTTAAGGAGTCAAAATGGCACACAATCAAACACAGCAAGATGAAAAAAAATACAAATTATCCATTATTACGATCTGCCTAAACGAACCTAATGTGGAAAAAACGTGTAAAAGCATTGTCTGGCAAACCAATCAAAATTTTGAATGGATAGTTATTGACGGGGGATCTAATAAAGAAACCTTGGATGTTTTTGAAAAATATAAACACAGAATAAATAAATTTATTTCGGAAAAAGATAAAGGTATTTATAATGCTTGTAATAAAGGGATTCGCCTAGCCGAAGGAGAATTTGTTTTACTCATAAATGCCGGTGATACATTGTATAAGGAAACCGTAATAGAAGATATATTTAAATGCGGCCTTTCCGAAGATATGGTCTATGGCGATTATGCCATCAATGCCCAACTACATAATGGAGACTACGGCAAATTAACCACAAGTTTCTTTATGAAAGGCACCCTGCATACTCCTGCAACTATCGTCAGAAAGATTCTATACGAAAAATACGGGTACTTTGATGAAAAATACAAGATAGCAAGCGATTTTAAAGCGTTTGCCCTTTTCTTTAAAAATAATGCTTCTTATAAATATATACCTGTAATCATCAGTGATTTTGATATAAATGGTATATCTTCTTCAAAGAAAAATCATAAATT
>Ga0310690_10010042_pt1 | contig 11817 bp, 7 predicted proteins | sample AusTroGonzalo_MG_2_FD_207661 | JGI IMG/M metagenome (GOLD analysis project Ga0310690, IMG submission 207661) | Bovine rumen microbial communities from tropical cattle in Woodstock, Queensland, Australia - Gonzalo_04 (v2) (version 2) | ecosystem: Host-associated > Mammals > Digestive system >...
AGAAGTACATCCCTATTTATCAGGCAGAGCTTGATTCTGATCCAGCTCTCAAGCAGAATACTGAATATTTCAATTAATTAAATGACTTGAAAGTTATGAAGAAGATATTTCAATATACAATGGGCATCCTGATGGCAGGACTCACCGTGACCGCCTGTCAGCCCGATAAATTCGACGGAGCCGATCCCAATGGCATTCCAACCATTGAGGGTGTCGATTTCCAGATGACCGTTGACCAGGAGACTAACCAGATGGTAGCCACCTATAATCCTAAACCTGGCACCTACCCGGTGTGGATTCTTGACGGCGTATCCTATTCTACGCTCCCTGAGGTGGGTTATAAGAATGATGAGGCTGGTACGCATACTATTGAACTGAAGTTAGGCAACCGCAATGGTTTCAGCCAGGCCGGCATCAAAAAGAGCTATCAGTTTAACGAGACCAAGGTTGACTACTCTGCTGACTTCCGTCGTATTGCTGATAAGGAGTGGCGCATCGCCAATAAGGAGAAAGCACACCTTGGTTGTGGCGAGGCAGGTACCGACGGTTCTGGCTGGTGGTCTGCTGGCCCGGATGAGAAGAAGGGCTTTGGTGTCTATGACGACCGCATCACCTTCGTTGCCGATAACCGCAAGGGTGGTACTTACACCTACAATGCCGGTGAGGACGGCATGACCTACGTTAATAAGGAAACATCATTTGCTGACGGTGCTGCCGAAGACGTTGATGTGGCACTGGGTAACCAGACCGCTTCGTGGGAATTCCAGGAACTTGAGTGGATGGATAAAGACGGTAATGTAACCACTCAGCGTTATATCCGCCTTTCTGCCAATACCCTATTCCCCTACATCTCCAGCGATGCACAGTATGAGGATCCCTTATTCCGTGTGGAGCAGCTGACCGCCAAGAAATTGGTACTCGTCTATGACAAACCCGACCGCAGTATTGCCTGGCGCTATATTCTGACCAGCGAGGAAGGTGAGAAGGAGTGGAATGGATTTGACCCGAACAGTGATTTCAATATGTGGAAGAATGTAGAGTACTACATGAGCTACTATTATGCTCCGGGTTGGAATCAGATTGCAGATCCTGGGTTCCAGGAAAATGGTAACGATTACACCATTACGCTGCCTGAGGCAACGAGCGATCAGTGGCAGGCTCAGGTAGCTTTCCACACCAATCTCTCCACATCAGCAGCCAATAACTACGACTTCTCGTGCATCATTAATTCCGATAAGGATCTGGACGGTGCAACCGTGAAACTCGTCAAAGAAGGCGATGACGGTGTGTTCTATTTTGCTGATCGTATTAACTTGAAGGCTGGCGAAGACTATATCTTCTGGAAGTCTGATATGCCTGGTATTGACATGGAGAATGTAAACCTCTTCTTTGACTTTGGTGGTTGTCAGGCTGGTACTGTGGTCAACGTTTCCGGCATTGTGCTGAAGAACCATGCTGACAATGACGGTACCGTTCCTCCGACGGATAATCCTGATACTCCCGATACGCCTGTCATGGACTGGGATGCAGCTTCTGCAGCCAACCTCTGGGCTCCTGTTGAGAGTGGTGCAGCCTTCATTAGCGTCACCCCGTGGTTTGCCGATAACGGATGGGCCCAGATTGGTGACCCCACATGGAAACATGAGAACAAAGAGTGGACGCTGACCATTCCCGAGGGTATGGGTGGTAGCCAGTGGCAGGGACAGTTCCCCATCAATACCTCGCTCACAGCCAGCATGAACAAGAAGTATAATTTCTATCTCGTACTCGAGGCTGACCAGGATTGCAACGGCGTGACCATCAAACTGACAGAGACTGACGATGCCGACGGCACAAAGCACGATGACAACTTCTTCTTCGCTGATCGCCATGACATCAAGGCCGACGTACCTTATATCTACAAGGCTACCGCTGTCACGCTGCCTAAGAACGACGCTCACGCCCTTTCGCTGTTCTTCGACTTCGGCGGCTCACCGATTGGCACGAACATCAAGATCAGCAATATCTACTTTGAGGAGGCAGTGGTACTCTCTTACGACGATGCCAACAACCTGTGGAAGGGTGTTGACAGTGGTGCTGACTTCATTAGCGTTACCCCATGGTTTGCAGACAATGGCTGGAGCCAGATTGGCGACCCCGTATGGAAACAGGAGGGAAACAAGTGGATGCTCACCATTCCCGAGGGTATGGGTGGTAGCCAGTGGCAGGGACAGTTCCCCATTAACACGAAATTGGCTACGGCGCAGAACGATGCCTACAACTTCCAGTGCACCATCTTGGCAGACCAGGATTGTAATGGTGTGACCATCAAGCTGACGGAAACCGACGGTGCCGACGGCACGAAGCACGATGACAACTTCTACTTCGCAGATCGCCATGATGTGAAGGCCGATGAGCCGTTCGTATATACGATGAAGGGTGTCACACTGCCTAAGAACGATGCACATGCCCTTTCACTGTTCTTCGACTTTGGCGGCTCACCTATTGGTGCCAACATCGTTATAAGTGATATTATCTTTGAAAAAGCTCAATAATCCTTTATGAAACGATTCATGCTTTATACAATAGTTATCTCTCTCGCCGTAGCCCTCTGGGGCTGCGGTGGGGGCGATGATGGCAACACTGTGCCTGTTGCACCGTCTATCACAGTTTCGCAGGAGTCGGTGTCGGCACCTGCCAACGGCGGCTCCTATGCCATCTCTGTAAATACGACGGGCAAGGAGTGGGGCGCGTACGCCACGAGTGACTTTATTACCTGTGAAAAGCAGGATGGCTCGTCGGCACAGACAGGTACCATCCTCATTACCGTAGCACCGAATCCTTTGACCAGCGGCCGTGTCGGCTCCGTCACCATCATGTCTGGGTCGGCCCGCAAGACTATTGCTGTCAATCAGGAGGCTGCGGCAGAATCGCCCTATTATGCGCCTGAAGGCTATCATTTGGTATGGCACGACGAGTTTGATGAGGGAACAGAGTTGAATGCCAGCGACTGGACTCACGAAGTCAAGGGGTCTGGATGGGTGAATAACGAGTTGCAGAACTACGTGAATCACGTCACGCCGGACGGCAACTGGGTGACACGCATCCATGATGGTAAACTGAATATCCGTGCCTTGAATGAGAACGGCAAGATTTACTCTGGCCGCGTCTATGCTAAGGTGAAAGAGGGCTGGCAGTTCGGCTACATCGAGGCCAGCATCAAACTGCCGAAGGGTAAGGGTACTTGGCCTGCCTTCTGGATGATGCCCGTCAATTTCACAGGTTGGCCCGACAGTGGCGAGATTGACATCATGGAAGAGGTGGGCGGTCATGCCAACTACGTTTCCTCTAGTTTGCATGCCAATGCCCACGTCCATTCCAATGGTACACAGGTGACCCATGAGATGTATTGTGCAGGTGCGGAAGACGAGTTCCATACCTATGCCATTCTCTGGACACGTGAGAATATCACGACTTACGTTGACGGAAAAGTACAGTTGAGCTACGACAACCGTGGACTTGGCCATGACGACTGGCCCTATAACGCGCCCTTCTATGTCATTCTGAACCTCGCATGGGGTGGCACATGGGGTGGCACATACGGCATTGACAACAATGCCCTGCCTTGCACCATGGAGATAGACTATGTACGTGTTTTCCAGAAATAATCCGACATTATATTTAAATAATGAGACGGCTATTTTCTTTATTTCTTGTCATAGTGCTTGCAGCCTCTGGGCTGCAAGCCAGTGGCAAGTTCATCCGTGTAGAGGGGCCCAATCTGATACTTCCCAATGGTGAACGCTTCTATATTCAAGGCACCAACTTGGGCAACTGGCTCAATCCCGAGGGCTACATGTTCGGACTGCAGAAGACCAACTCGGCATGGATGATAGATCTGATGGTAAAACAGTTGATAGGCCCTGATGCTGCTGCTGACTTTTGGCAGATGTTCCGAACGAACTATATCACCAAGGCCGACATCGACTTCATTGCAGCACAGGGAGCCAATACCATCCGACTGCCCTTCAACTACAAGCTCTTCACCGATGAGGACTACATGGGTCAGACAGGTCAGAAGCAGGCTTTCCATCTGATTGACAGTGTGGTGGAGTGGTGCAAGGACAATGGTTTGTACCTCATCCTTGACATGCACGACTGTCCTGGTAGTCAGACGGGTGACAATATTGATGATGGCTACGGCTATCCTTGGCTCTTTGAGAGCGAACGCTCGCAGCAACTGTTCTGCGACATCTGGGTGGAGATTGCCCGTCATTATCAGGACGAGCCTACTATCCTTGGGTATGAGTTGATGAACGAACCCATTGCCCACTACTTTGAAAATAAAGATACACTCTATACGCTGTTGCAGCCACTATATCAGCGGGCAGTCAAAGCCATCCGTGCTGTTGATAGGAACCATGTCATCCTGCTTGGTGGAGCTCACTGGAATAGTTTTTTCTTTATGTTTGACGATTGGACGTTCGATTCCAACATCATGTTCACCTGTCACCGGTACGGCGGACCTGCCACCAGCGAAGCCATTAAGGACTATATTGACTTCCGCGATAAGACCCATCTGCCCATGTATATGGGCGAGATAGGTCATAACACCGATGAGTGGCAGGCACAGTTTGTCGAGGTCATGAAGCAGAACAACATTGGCTATACCTTCTGGCCCTACAAGAAAATTGACAACTCCTGCATGATGGGCATCCATCGCCCGGAGGGATGGGACAGTGTCATTGTGAAGTTCTCGGAGACCAGTCGTAACACCTATCAGGAATGGCGTGAGGCACGTCCTTCTCAGGCCGAGGCATGCCGTCTGCTGAAGGAATATGCAGAGAACAGTCGTTTCGATCGTTGCATACCGCAGAACAGCTATATCCAGTCCCTTGGATTTGGAAAGATAAGAAAGTAAGATAATAAAATAGTAAATGGAGATGAAAAAAGGACATAATTACATGGTAGAAAAGTTGGTTCGGGTAATGATATTACCTTTATGCCTATTTACTTTTTTACCTTTAATGGCACAGCAGTTACCCGTCTATCTGGATGAGACTCAGCCATTGGAGCAGCGCGTGGAGGATGCACTCAAGCGCATGACACTCGATGAGAAGATTGCCATTATCCATGCTCAGTCGAAGTTCAGTGCCCCTGGTGTGAAACGCCTTGGTATTCCTGATCTTTGGACAGACGACGGCCCTCATGGTGTACGTCCTGACGTATTGTGGGATGAGTGGGAGCAGGCAGGACAGACCAATGACTCCTGTGTGGCATTCCCTGCCCTGACTTGTCTGGCTGCTACGTGGAATCCGCAGATGGCACGTATCTATGGTGAGAGTCTAGGCGAGGAAGCCCTCTATCGCGGCAAAGCCGTCATGTTGGGTCCTGGTGTCAATATTAACCGCACACCATTGGGTGGTCGTAACTTTGAGTATATGGGTGAAGACCCGTGGCTGGCCAGTCGTATAGTAGTGCCTTATGTTCAAGGTTTGCAATCGAAGGGTGTGGCGGCCTGTGTGAAGCATTATGCGCTGAACAACGACGAGGAGTATCGCCATCAGGTGAATGTCATTGTCTCTGACCGTGCCCTTCGTGAGATATACCTGCCAGCTTTTGAGGCAGCTGTTCGCGAGGGTGGGGCATGGGCCATCATGGGAGCCTACAACCTCTATAAGAATCAGCATAACTGTCACAACAACATTCTGCTGAACCGCATCCTGAAGCAGGAGTGGGGATTCGATGGTGTTGTTATCAGTGATTGGGGTGGTACACATCACACTGACGAGGCTGTGCGTAACGGACTGGATTTGGAGTTTGGCACATGGACTGACGGATTGACCATGGGTTCCACCAATGCATACGACAATTATTATCTGGCTGAGTCCTATAAAAAAGCTATTCTGGCAGGACGTTATACCACGAAGGAACTTGACGAAAAGGTACGCCGTGTGCTGCGTTTGCACTTCCGTACAACCATGAACCGTCAGCGCCCCTATGGTGCACTCTGCTCGGAGGCACACTACGAAGCTGCCCGTAAGATAGCTGGTGAGGGCATCGTGCTGCTGAAAAATGAGCAATCGCTGTTACCCATAGTTCCTGATAAGTATCGGCATATCCTCGTCGTAGGCGAAAATGCCATCAAGATGATGACTGTGGGTGGCGGTTCCTCGTCACTGAAGGTGCAGCGGGAGATTCTTCCTCTTGACGGTCTCTACTCTCTCCTCTCTTCTCTCTCCTCTAAACCCTCCATAGACTACGCCCGTGGCTATGTCGGTGATACGGTTCAGAGCTATAACGGAGTGACTGTTGGTCGTAGCATTGCCGAGAGTCGTACTCCGGCTGAGTTGCGTGCCGAGGCAGTAGAGAAAGCTAGAGAAGCTGATGTAGTCATCGTCTTCGGCGGACTGAACAAATCCGATTTTCAGGATTGCGAGGGTCATGACCGCCGCCAGTATGAACTGCCCTATGAGCAGAACGAACTGGTGGAGGCGCTGACCCAAGTTAATAAGAATATTGTCTTCGTCAACATCTCCGGTAATGCAGTCGCTATGCCTTGGCTTGAGAAGGTGCCTGCCGTGGTTCAGGGCTGGTTCCTCGGTTCTGAGGCTGGTCATGCACTGGCCGACGTGTTGACGGGTCGTGTGAACCCTAGCGGAAAGCTGCCCTTTACGTGGTTCCGTCAGCTCTACGATGTGGGAGCCCACAATCTGAATACCTATCCGGGCATATGGCGTGAAACTCACGATATTATCGACGAAGAATACAAGGAGGACATCTTCGTGGGCTACCGTTGGGCAGACCTCTCCGCCAAACAGCAAAGGAAACTAGGAGCCAAAGGAAAGATATTGCCCCCCTTGTTCCCCTTCGGACATGGACTGAGCTATACCACCTTCGATGTGAAGGTTAGTCATGACGAAAACGAAGACGAAAACGGAAACATCTGCTTCCACGTCAATGTTACCAATACCGGCACGGTGGCCGGTGCTGAGACCATACAGCTATATGTTGGTCCTGCCAAACATAACAATTCACGTCCAGTTAAAGAATTGAAGGCTTTCCAGAAGGTATGGCTGAAGCCAGGAGAGACCAAGACTGTCAAGCTAACTGTCAATCGCAGTTCTCTCTCCGTCTGGGACGAGGCTACCAGCCAATGGACCTTCATCCCTGGCACTTACCGTGCATACATTGGAACATCATCAAATGTAAATAGTGGTTTTAAGCTTAATTTATTGTAATTAGTAATAGAATTTGTATTACATTTTCATGGAGAGGACGTGTGCGGGAGCATACGTCCTTTTTTGTCGGAAATATTTGGCGGTTTGGAAAAGATACCGTATCTTTGCCATCCCTAACAATTAAAAACAGAAAAGACATGGAAAAGTATGGAAAACTGATTCAGGCCGCTATATTGGCCGTTGGACTCTTGCTGCTCGGCCTGTGCATCAAGAGTGGTATAGACAACTTTACCAACAAGGATCGTCGTGTCACCGTGAAAGGACTGGCCGAGAAGGTAGTCGATGCAGACAAGGTGACGTGGAATCTTTCTGTGACCTATGTGGGTGACAACCTGGACGAACTGTTCAAATTGCTGAACAGCAAGGTGGAGACCATCCAGCAGTATCTGAAAGAGAATAAGGTCAGCGAAAAGGCAAAAATCACCGTCAACTCGTTCTCTATAACTGACAATAATGCCAACGTGTGGAGCGAGCGCAGACCAACCTATCGCTACTCCGTGGAGCGAAGCCTGAAAGTGGCTTCTTCTGACACGAAGCTCATCAGCGAACTGAAGGAAAAGGCTGCCGATGAGTTACTGGAGAAAGGGGTGATGCTTGATAACAATTACGCTAACTATGAATACACTAAGTTCCAGGAGCTGAAGCCTGAGATGATGAGTGAAGCGATTGCTGCTGCCGAGAAGACGGCACAGCAGTTTGCCGAGAACAGCCACTCCACCATCAATAAGATTGTGGAGGCTGGACAAGGTGAGTTCAGCATTGACGAAGCAGACATTCCTTATCAGAAAAAAGTACGTGTGGTATCCACCATTACCTACTCACTGAAGGACTAAAAAAAGCATAAAATTGCTATAAATGTTCATTTTACACATTTATATGCAGTCCACTTTGAGAGAGTATTGGTGAATATGTAACTCTCCGAGTATCAGGAAATTATAATTAATTACGCCGTCAAAAATCCACTTTTGGACTTGACGGTGTTTTTTGTGCTCTTATTTTTGCTACTTTTGCACCAGAAATTTTAAAACGTTCGACGCTAACTATTATTATAATTGTTGCAGAAATGAAAAAAGTAAAAGCATTACTGACCTCTTTCATGATGGTGTTTGTGGCAAACGCGATGTTTGCACAGACATCTACTATTAGTATTACCGTAAATGGAACTGCTAGTGGTACAGGTACAACTTTAAGCCAAGCACTGAATAATGCTAAAGTCGCAGCTTCCGTCGTTACCTCTTTAATTATATTAGGCCCCATGAAGGATGGCGACATTGCTACCCTTCGTACATTAACCAACATGACAATCCTTGATATGACGGATGTGACGCTGGTGCCGGAAGGAACAGGCGTTCCATTTGTTCCTTCTAATCCCTTTATCACCGCCGTTGACAGCGTATGGACGACAGAGCTCGGTCCAATAGGTCAGAATGCCCCGGTTCCTCATGGAATAACAAGTGCAACCAAGTTGCCGTCACATATCTTTGACGGCATGGAAAAACTTCAGAGTGTGACCATCCCTACAACAGTGACTACTTTTGGTAATTTCTGTTTTATGGATTGTAAGGCATTGACAAGTGTCAATAATATCAATCAAGTAACAGATCTTGGCAATCATACATTCCTTTGGTGTACTTCGTTGCAGAGTTTCGAAATACCCAATGGTGTAACAGAATTGCACAGCACATTTATGGGCTGTACTGTATTGACGTCTGTCACCTTCCCCGCAAATCTGACAACCATTGCAGGTGCTTTTGCACGTTGCATAAACTTTAATTTGAATAGTGGTGCAATACCCTCCAAGGTAAAAACTATTGGCGACTATGCTTTCTTCAAGTGTGAGAGTCTAACAGAAATCGTGTTGCCAGAAGCTGGGCTGACAAGTCTTGGTGGATTTGCCTTCGACTATTGTTCCAGCTTGACAGAGGTAGAAAATTTTGATAAAATAAATTTAGGTGAGACGCAAGTAGAATTGGATAATCATCAGTTTGCAACTGTCACACAGGCCATTCCCTCCTACTTGTTTAAGAATTGTGTCAATCTTGAAACGATAACATTCCCGAACAATATAGGTGCAGTAGGTGGCTATGCATTTATCAATTGTACGAAACTGAATAGTACCATCACTTTGAGTGAGAATCTGAGGTATGTGGGATACGAAGCCTTTGCTAATTGTCAGAATCTGGAATTTGTGCCTCAGGCAGGTGGTACATTATTACCAAGCTCGCTGACAACTATTGCAAATTTGGCTTTTGTTGATTGCACAAAATTTGGTGGCCCCATTAATTACCCGTCACAGGATGATAACACTATTCACCATGGGGTATTTTGGCGCACTGGTGTTACAGGGGTGAACATTCCTGATGGTATTACTACGATTGAAGCACATGCCTTTGAAAATACAACTTTTGCAGAATCGAATAAGGTCCTGCAAATACCAGCAAGTGTGACAAATATCGGTGTTGGGGCCTTTGCAAACAATCCTGGTATTACAAACGTGGTCATTGCGGACGGCTCAAATAGAGACCTTTTTGTTGATGAATGGGCTTTCAATAATCTTGCAAACCTTGAGGAGGTGGACTTTAGAGATGGTTTGCAAAATATCACTCTCAAATACCATGCATTCTCCTATAATAAAAAAACAAATAAGGTCGTCATACCAGCAGGTGCTAATGTGATGGTTGGCGTAGAGAGCTTTGTCGAGAATGACAAACTCGCTCTGGTCGAGCTAGGCGAAGGTGCAAAAGTTATCGATATTGACCGTGCAGGCTTTGCAGGTTGTCTCACGTTGCCGAATGCAGTGGCTAACCGTTTGATGCAAGACCTGACGGAGATAAAGGAAGCAATATTCTTTAATTGTGAATCTTTGTATGACATAGTGATACCTTCTGGTGTTACGAAGATTGACAAAGATGCCTTTGGAGGCACTATTAGTCTTAAAATGATTACTGTTTCAAGATCTTCAGCACCTGAAACCGTGACGACAGGAACTAGAACATGGACTAATCCTGATACTCATGAAGAAGAAACTATTGAAGTAGTAACCTATCCGTTTGGTGAGAATACCATACCTAACCAGTGCATGATTAACTTTACAGGAGATGCCCACAACAACATTGCAAGCTATCGTGCCAATGCTGAGTTCCTGCGCCTGCTGACCAAGACGCTGGATGAGGATGTGACGGCTGTGAACTGGGTGAACCAAGAGGGTGCCGATGTCATATTGAAGCGTAAGATGGCAAGCAAGTGGAACTCGGTGGTACTGCCTTTTGACTGCACACAGGAGCAGTTGGTAGAGGTCTTCGGCGAGGGCACGTTGGCAGCAGAGTTTACATCGTCAAATCCGGAGAAGGAGGCTTTCCGCTTCACGGTGAGAAGTGGTTTGGCAAATAACCGTCCTGTACTGTTGAAGCCTGCTGCATCAACAAGCACAAAGACTGATTACACTATTGAGTATGTTAATATCCTCAATCCGACGGTAGCTCCTTATGGTGACGGCAAATATACTTTCACAGGTATCTATGCCAAGACGGAGTCAGTTGTTCCTGAGAACAGTTATGTATCCTATCAGAATCACTTTGTGACATTTGGTAACATCAAAAACCACTCTCAGGCTTTCCGTGCCTGGCTGCAACCGGTGGTATCTGCCGGTGCCCCGAGACTCGCCCAGGCTATGGCCATAGAGATTGCTGACGAGGATGGTGAGACGACGATGATTGACAGCGTGCAAGACTTCACCGACAAGCAGGCAGGCCATGCGTACTATACGCTGGATGGCCGCCGCGTGGAGAACCCCACGAATGGCATCTACATCGTGAACGGTAAGAAAGTAGCAATCAAATAAAAAGGGGAGGAACAAACAATGAAAAAGACATATATTCGCCCCGAAATGGAACTTATGGAGTTCCTGGGAACAGATACTATCTGCCATGCATCCATCTATGCCTCTGACGGTACGACTCCTGTAGATGTCATTCAGGATGAGGATGATAAAGGCTGGACTAAACCTGGTAGCAGCATCTGGATAGATTAATAATAGAAATTGTTAGTTAGTAGTTTATTTTATTTTTTTTAGTAAGAAGTTTTGATTCATATTTTGGGATTACCCTGCTATTTGTGATAAATGGCAGGTTTTTTGTCTTTTCCTCTTTTTTCCAAAGAAACCCCTTTTTTTCTTTGTATTTTACAGAATTTCAATTACCTTTGTGGGCAAATTACTAATACAATAAATGTCTTTATGAGGAATTTCACTTATCGGATATTTGCGCTGCTGGTGGTACTGGCAGTGGCTGCGACGGCGTGGGGACAGGGAAAAAGCATGAAACAGCTGCTCAGTGAGGTTGATGAGGCCATTGAGCAGTCGCCGAAGTATGTAGCACAGCATGAGGCAAAGATCATGGACGCTAGGAGAAGGCTGAGTGCCACCACTACTGACCGTGAGCGATATAGGGCAGCGTTTGACCTTTACGAACTCTACAAGCCCTTTGTAAACGATTCGGCCATCTTCTTCCTCAAGGAATGTATCACTATAGCACGAAAGGAGCAGAACGTTTCTGACGTGGCCCGCTGTCAGGCTTTGCTGGCATGGCGATGCTCCAGT
>Ga0310690_10010043_pt1 | contig 11816 bp, 4 predicted proteins | sample AusTroGonzalo_MG_2_FD_207661 | JGI IMG/M metagenome (GOLD analysis project Ga0310690, IMG submission 207661) | Bovine rumen microbial communities from tropical cattle in Woodstock, Queensland, Australia - Gonzalo_04 (v2) (version 2) | ecosystem: Host-associated > Mammals > Digestive system >...
ACCGCTCGCTGCTGTCTCTTTGTCCGGTGCTCGGCGCGTCAGAGCCGAGAGTCTTTTCCACTGCCGCAACCATCGTTTGCCGTGTTGTTTCGGTGCTTTATAGACCTTGTCCAATAGTGCCCGCCCTGCTTTATTCAGGCTCACACTCCCATCGGGGTTCTTTTTCAAAAAATACATCTTCTGTTTTCCTTTCTTGTTTTTATTAGCGTTTATGCGCCGCATATTTATGTGCGGCATCCCTTTTCGTCAATTAGCGTCGGATCGCATCCGACATTTTCTCCGTTCATTTCGTCGGGATTGAATCCCGACATCTCACATTGTGCATTTTGGTCGCATCTTTGCGACCATTAGCAGCCTTGTTTCACATACACCGTCCGCTGTTGTTCCTTGAGAAACACGCGCTGCCATCCCTCTTGGTTATCCTGCGTCCCGTATTTCCGGTAGTACGCATCGGCCGTAATGATCTGCACCTTTGGTTCGTTGTCCTTGATAGCCTTAACAGGGTCATAGTGGACAAACTTACCGGCCTGCAACTTGCTGTATATCGTGTTGTAAATATACTGCTGTTGCCGCTCGGTAAACGTCTCCCAAAGGCGCAGACACTCTGCTGTTTTTCCCGGCACGAGCGGACGGGTGTTTAACAATCGTATAAGCTGCTCGAATAACATATTTTTTTTAAAAAGTTGTTGTTGTTCAAACACGCTGCATAGTATAATGTTCAAGAAACAACAGCTTTTTCTTTTTAATTTTCTTTTGCTTCTTTTCTTTTATCCCTTTTCTTTTTAGTCAATTCACTTAACGGTGATATCGTCGCGTTCCGGGTTAATCTTCTGGTGCACTGCAGGGAAGGCGTCCAGGAAATAGTAGGATTTTTTTGACGTGAAGCCAATAGAAGTGTGTTTTGGGCTTAATAAAAAATTGATAATTCGTAAAAATCTATTGATAATTCGTAAAAATCTATTGATAATACGTAAAAATTTGCGTATTTTTCTTAACTTTACGTAAATATATGCCCGTACGTATTGCATGCGTGCGGGAATTTTTGTAACTTTGCACAATTTTTAGCGAGAATTAGAATAATTTTGAATATGAACAAAATTTATTATATGAAATTTAGGGTACGATTTCTGCTGCTGATTTCGGTATTGTTTGTCTCTGTAGGAACGTATGGCGCCCCGGTGTACGATTTTACGCCGACGGATGGTGGTCTGGTAGTCAATCTGAAACCGGGTGACCAGATATTGCTGTCCACGATGGTGAATGGAGAGGAGTATTTCGTGTGCCATTACCCGGGTCATATGGATGGCTATTTCAGTTACACGAACTGGGATGGTAACAAAGGAAACTTCCTTAAGTTGATTCCGCAAACTCCCGGTGCAACGGAACCCGCTTCTCCTTCTATCTGGACGATTGACGAACCGGTGCCGTTCCTTTACAGTGGTACAACTTATCCGTTGGATGGTATCGCCTATACGATGTGGAGTACCAACCCCGGAGGCGATTCATATACCTTGCGCACGTCTGACGGCAATTCGTTCAGATTCCAAGGTGATTTGACCAGAGAGGCGAACCATGCCAACATCTGTAACGCCATCTTTGTTGTGCCTACCAGCGATGCGGCAGTTCCATTCGACCCGAACAACAAGATGGGTAGAGGTATTAAGTTTGACGGAGAGAAGGGTTATGGTTTCTTAGGCCTGCCATACCGCGAAGTGTATTGGCTGGATATACCGCGAGGCAACTCTCCTGTTTCTTACACCAATGCTTCGCTGGTCGGTTTCAATAAAACGTTAAGCACAATACAATATAGTAACAAAGAAGCATCGGCTCGACCGGGTCAGGCATTGTATGCTTTTGGTAATAAAGATAAACACCATGCAACACCGCGTACGATTTTCCGTCTCTATATATTGGATGAGACGACTACTTCTTCGTGCCCGGATTCGTATTTCTTTGCATTTGATGAGCAGAATTTTGTAAAGTACAATAAAAACTTTGCCTCCTCACCTGCGAAGTACACCACTGCGAAGAAAATCTATACCATCGACCATCTGGTCTGCATGGATAGTGTTCCGGGAACCCCGTATTATATGACTGACTGGATGACAGTCCCCGAGCCGGATAGCAGCACGTGCTACTACGTGGGGTATCGGGATAACTTCTGCGATGACGAGACGATGGGGACGGGTAGTGCACACTCAAGGTTCAGACCGATTGATAGCTTGAAATTGCAATACTTAGGCATAAAAGCTCCAAAGGATGTTGTCGGTCGAATGGTAATAGATACAACTTCGAGTGCCGAAAACCTTGGTGTGACTTTCCGTCCCGCGGGTGTATTCCTTAGAGTGAACGCAGGTGGAGGCAGGTATCGTAACATCGAGTTGCACCCAGAGCCGGGAGATACCTCGTGGATATGTAACGAGATGTGGACGATCACCGACGAATACGCAGCGCTTACTATCAAAGCGACGCTTTACTCCGGCACGGAGTTCAGCGATGAAGATGAGGGAATCGATATTCCGGGATGGAGCGAGTACGTGGTAGGTAATACGGTGCCCTTAGCCGATGACCCGAGTAGTCATGTTACCGGAGGCATGACCGGTTGGGCGCGCGTCTATACCAACAAAAGTACTACGAACGGCGGTATGGAGTTCGTACGTGCGGAGAAAGACAAGTATGTCCGCTACGATAACAACGGCCATTTCGGCGCAACGCTTCCGAACACACATGCCAAGACGGGAGAGACCAATGTAGTGCTGAGTGAACCGCGTTTGTTGGCAGCTTACGAGTTCCTTGGGTGGTACACCTTAGCGGATACCACAACAGGAAGTTTTACAAAGTATAAACCGGGGGATGTGGTAACATTATCCGACTCGGACGGAGACGGCAAAGACTCCCTGATTCTTTATGCGCAAGCCAATTACACAGGCGGTATCGATGTGGCTATCTCATTCATGAAAGATGACGGAAAACGCTATTTTCTGACGCACCCGAATACATCTGCGCCTCGTTTTGCGAGAGCGCGGCATTTCACGGATTGGACGGACACGTACCAAGGTATGTCAGACGCTAATAATACCGACTCGCGTTTCCTCAGTACATATCTGATTATAGGTAACAATACCGTATGTAAGGAATGTGCGGACGGCGAATATGTACTGGATCCGAGACGTGAAACCGTACACGGTGCTGTCGATTCCGTTATGTTCTATGAGCACTTCTCGCCTGACGTAGAGGAGTATATCGGTCTGTATTATATAGCAGGCGAATTTAATAAAATCGTTGCCAATAATACCTGGGCGGGTCTTTTCCAATCGACTAAAGGTTGGCCGGATCCTATGTCGCCCTGTATCGAGAACACCAAACTCTTCTCGACCCACTATCTGGATACGGTACTAACTGCGGAAGGAATAGATACCATACGTGTAGTGCGTCCGAATAATGCAGACGGAGACACGGTCTATTATAATCCGACAACAGGTTATTTTGACGGAAAGAAAAGCCCCGTGACGAACTTCACCATTTCCGGTGTGGGCGTAGTAGATGAGCATTACGTGGTTCTGCCCGACACAACGGTGGAATGGACGGATACCATCACCTTTGGCATCCACCAGGACGAAGCGATAAAAAACGGAGTATGGTCCAAACTCATCGGCAAGCAACTCATGCTACAGATGATGGTAGGCAATAAGATTACCTATTTCCATCCGAATGACGATAAGATCATTACCGAATATACGCAAATGCGTCTTAACAGCAACTACCGCTTGGATGAGACCTTTGAATATATCCGCGATGCGCGCGTGGAATCGTTAGGAGAGGCTGTTTTGGATATAGATAAGCCGCACATGAACGACCGCTTGGAAAAGAACTATTTCGGACGTCTCGTCACCAGCGGTTTGAATACACCGGTGGATGTACAATATAATGGCGAATATATCGATATTATCGACACCATCCGTATCACTCTCCGCCCCTTAGGTCCCAATAAAATCAAAGAGTACTACGGGCGTTGGAAAGAGGGTGCACCGGGACTGCATATCCGTCCCGACGGCTCGCGTTACCGTGATATCATCGTCCGTACCCAAACGGTGCATTATGGCGATGAGGGGGAGAAACTCGTGCTCTCTCCGGTGATGCCTGTATATAGGTTCAGCCCGCTGATCGATGCAGAGAAAGTGCTGAATTTTGCCCTCGCGAAAGTGCGTTACCGCCAATTGTTGGATACAAAGGGTAATGTGCTTGCGGAGGAAATATTGTCCTCCGATGATCTCACTTCATCATTGCGCATAACCACCAGCCAGTGTACGTTTACGACCGGTGGTGCTTCTTCAAGCTATTTTAATAAAGATGACGAAAAAATATTGAATGATCAAGTAGCGTTGATTACAAAGGCTAATAATGAAACCGGCCCGAATCATGATACGCTCCTTGTCAACACCTCGGTTACGATCGATGCTATTACTTCTCCGGTTAGCTGTCAAGTACCTTTGGTACAAACTACCTTGGAGAGCGAGGAGTTGGTATGGTCTGCGGTAGTGAATGGACAGCGCTATTTCATCATGGCGGGTGAAGACGGTGGCAATAAGTCTCTTATCTTCCGTCAATACGAGCTGAAAGGCGAAACGCTCTATAAAAAAGAGGATGGTGTGACCCAGTTGGTGAAAGGTTCTGCGGACGCAGCCAATAGCGATACCAAGTATATCACGCTGTGGAGATATACGTATGTAAATCAAGGAATGAAGCAAATCACACTGGAGATTGACGATCCTGTAGGTTTGAAATTCATTATTGACAATGAAAATAATCCGGGTGTGGTGCAAACAAACTCTGATGTGTTTCAAGCCGCCGTGCTGACATATGATTACGAAAACGTGTATGTGAATGAAAATGAGAACTTTGAGGAGCAGGTAAAACTCAAATACGGCAATGACAAGTGGCTCAAGCTGACCGTAGCAGCAGGTGTCCCTTCCCTCACTTTGACAACGAATGAAACGGAGGCAACCGTGTTCTCATTTACCTATCTGGAGCATGAGTATGACCTCCTCAATAATGGTGCATATCCCAATAAACCCCAACTGGAGTTCGGGTATAATAATGCGACCGGAGCTTCCGTTCAAACGCGGTACAAAGCCCGTCGCGTCTATTCAATGCTGCTCAATAACACCATCATCTACTGCGGACTTGAGGACGAAACCAGCATCGCGAATCTTGTTGACCCTTCAAAGGCTTGGAAAACAGACACGACTTTCACCCTCATTCGTGATAGCCGTTTTACCTCTGGAGCCAGCGGATTGAGCAGAACGACGAATAGTGCGAATCTGACCACCATTGTAACGCCTTCAGGTTCAAGTCCTATGAATATTCAGTATGGTGGTAAGTACGTCAATATCGTTGATACCCTCGATGTGCAGATCTCGCTGCAAGACGAAGCACCCGATTATCACTTTGCTGACCAATGGAGCAGTTTCAAATCCGTCGAGGATGCACATCTGAAGATCCCGCTTATCCGTAAGACGTATCATGAGGCTGAATACGACTCGCTGATTTGTACGGTGGGTCGGGATGAGTATACTTATGTATTCCCGCCGGAGATTTCCACAGGAGTGAATGATACCCATACCTTTATCTTTGGTACGGATCACCGATGGGGAACGAACATCCTGGATGTAGATAATCTCGTGGTATCTTATGTAGGCGAATCTGATGATCATACCAGTTCTATGGACCTGGATAATCCGGCACTGGCTGAGATTCGTTTGATAGAAGCGGACGGTAGTACGCCGGATTGGTGCGAGATTACCGCAGTAACTGACAACACGATTACTGTCCATTGTAAGGGCAATGGTATTCGTTCATCGCGTTCGGCAAATATATATCTGGCTTATGCGATGGAGGTAGGTGAGCCTAAGAGATGGCGTTATATTAACTTCAGCGTCCAAGTGATGCAGAGTAGCCGGTTCCAATACGAAGGCAACCAACACCTTGTTCACTCCAAAGGAGCTTCCGGTGATGATCTGAAGGATGGTGTACAACAGGTTCATGAGAATAAGACGATTCTCTATTATTACAACCCGTCCAACGTAGCGCAATCTACCGACCAGCGTGTGGAGCTGCCTATCCGCGAGCGTAACTTCTATGGATGGTGGCGTTGGTATAGAGAGGGTAGAGATGAAAGAGGAAATGATGTATCGGATATGGATGTGCCCGACTCTTTATGGCAGACCCGACCCATCAACACTGGTAAAACATGGAATATACCGTTCCGTACTATTGGTGACTCTGTGCCTGTTGATCCGGGTGATCCTTCTAAAGGCAAGAAACTTGTTACCCAGGGACGATATACGGTTTTCCATTATCCTTCGAGTGACTATAATCGTAAGGATCCGCCTTCCCAGGTGCCAATGGTCTATCCACCTATAAATAAATGTACGGTTACTTATGCCGTGGATTTGAGCGTCTATTACGATAACCTGCCGCTTTCTATGAGTAGCCCAAATAACGTTGATAGGGCAAAACTGGATACAATGGAGGCGATTACCGAGCCGACCCTTTCGATTCGAGAGGTGTTTGAATTGCGTCCTTGGACGGAAATGGCGGAGCGGCTGGAAGGCTATAAGAGTCCTGTAGCAGCCACGTATAGTAACGAAAGATACATGGAGGATCACGTGGTTCGTGCGCCGTTAAATAATCGTCTCTTGTTGAAGACCGAGCAACGTTATAATTATGATAACATCAAGAAGGGAAAACACTCTGAGTCCCTCTTGGGTTACTATATACGTGATGATAACTGGTCCACCGGTGGGTGGGATGCAGCCCGTAAGGATTCCATGATTTGGTGCGCAGGATGGGATGCGGATTGCGCTTGGTACACCTATATTCCAAAAACCCAAACATACGATACGTGCGATTATACGATAACTGAAGCAAATGACTTCCTGAATGTGCCGAAAAAGACGAGTATCACTGCTGGTCACGATTTCGATACGGTCATCTATTGCTTGCGTGCAAGGAGTATCGCCTCTACCAACGTGGGTACGGAAGACGAAAGTAACGATCCCGGTGCCTACTGGTTCAATATCTGCCGTTATACGATTATCTACCATCGTCAAGAGCGTTTTGGTCCGAAATTGGAGGAGAAAATAGACGGTGTAGATAAAGCCATCATCACCAATACGGAGATAGAGGAACACTTTGACGTGATGCAACGCTTGAATTTCGACTACAACAAACCCGGAACGGAATATACGGTTTATCCTCATCCGCTGCCTTGGGCGGACGCATCCTACGGATTTGCGTACCCAAAAACGGCTTCTCTGCCCGACAACCGTCCGCACAATAACCTCGGTCTGACCAATTTGGCGAACATGGGTGAGTACAACCTGATCAACCGCATCCCGTCTTTCGGTACCTATTGGTATAAGATGGAGCAGCACGGCGGTGCTTCCAACGGATATATGATTTTCTGCGACGGTATGTCCTCTGCCGGTCAGGTAGCAGCCCTACGAGTGGATACTACTCTCTGCGAAGGACAGAAGATGTATTTCTCAGCCTTCGTCGGAAACCCCTATGATAAAGAAAAGGGAAATAAGACCTGCCCGAACTTCACGTTCTCTGTACAAGGTTCGGAGAATGGCAGGGTTTGGGAGGATATCACTACGTATATGACCGGCGATCTGCCTCAATCGAACAAATGGTACCAGATCTATTTCCCGATAGAGCAGAATAAGCAATATTCGCATTTCCGCGTGCAGGTTTATAACATGGCGGCTAACGATGATGGAAATGACTTCATCATCGATGATATGTGTATCTTCGCTACCAAACCGCCGTTGATGGTTTATCAAGCGAACACGACCTGTAAGAACGAGAACGAAAGCGACTCGCTCACCCATATCGTGCTCCGCGTGGATTATCAGGGCTTCACCGACGACGCTTATAAAGCGGATGAAGAGTTTTACACCATTGAGGAGATAAGCAGAGACAATGACACTACCTTCCTGCGGCTCGAGGACGGATATGACAATCAAGATATCAAACCGACCACTCCACCCACCAGAAAGGACACCGTCTATGGAAGGATTAACTTGCCGAATCGCACCTACACACCTAGCGAAGGCAATGACTCTATCTTCGCGAACCTCAAGAATCTGGTGAGCTTGTTCGAGACCACGTTGGAAGCGCATGAGGATGATTCGTCCATACCTGTCTTCCGTAAGGGATATGTCTTCGAGCACCTTGATGACTCCATCCGTCCGGTATTCTATGTGATCCATTCCGCGAAGATGTCCTCGCATAGTACGTACATCGTACACATGGCGGGTTCATACAATGACTTGCTCTCAAGCCAGTGTGGCTTGACGCGTAAGTTGAAAGTGCGTAACCGAATGATCCTCACCCTCAACGGCGATGAGCAACCGGAGAAAGAGGTAGCAGCGATGTGCTCCAATTCCTTATACGATGTCTCGCTGCATGTCAAGGGAACGCTGCTCCTCGATAACTTAGCGCCGGTAGAAGTGACCGGTTCGTGTTACAACGACTGGTTGCTGCACGGCGATACCACAAACGCCACCAGTGAAACGACCTACGGCTACAAATACGAAGATATTGAGAAAGTAATCCGTGATATTCTCCGCGCAGACGTTCAGTATGGAGGAGAAGCTAACTCCAACCAGTTTGCTCGTTCGCTTGCGGATGTGGATAGTCTTGTAATGGCTCGTGTTCAAGAAGCAAACGGAGTTGCTCTCTCTGACGGTGATCTGAAACCCTATACCATTCTCAAGCATTTGGTGAATGAAGGTTTGTTGACGCTTTATCAGACAAACGTAACGGTTCTCACGCCAACGAACGATTCTGTCAAATACACGATCTTCCCTATTCCGGGTTCGGGATCCGAAGTGCTTCAGGATATGAATATCGATGTGTGTCCGACGCCGGTACATATTGCGCTCAAATCCAGTATAGGTGGCGGAGTGCCGTTGATCATCGGCGGTCTGAACCGTTCAGAAGAAGAGTCGCAGTACCCGATTGTTGTACTTGCCGATGCAGTACATGCGAATTCGGAATTGGATATACCGATAGACTCGCTGATGATGCAGCCGGGAGGTGGTGCTCCAGAGGTAGCGCTAAAGCAAATACATTTAATATCTACCAATGATCCTGAGTTCCGCGAGGGTGTGGACAATATCTTACTCGCGCCGGACAGGACATGGAATACGGTGGGCGAGAACCCGGGATATTACACTAACGGCAACGATACGTTGGTTGTTGTGCCCGCTTCGGAGTCGAACTACCGTATGCGCGGGGGGTACAGTTATACCTTCGGTATTGAGATGATGACGCACGTGGGTGATGCCGGCTGGCAAGCGTCAGGCGGCGACGATTGTCCGGTAGGTACGATCCCGTTCACGGTAAGCGTTGTGCCGGATTATCTGCGATGGGATCCGCAAACCTCGGATAGCCGTTGGAACAACCCGGCTAACTGGATTGGTATTGACCAACACAACACGCTGATCCATGAGGAAGCGCGTTTCGCCCCGCTGTCCACAACACATGTGCTTATCCCACCGATGACGGACGGAAGACCTTATCCGGTACTGCCGGCGACCATCACCTCCGGGGACTCGATCCAGCAAGTGGGATTCCAGTATAACAGGTGCAAATCGATCCGTTTCCTGCCGGACGGTGCGCTCAGCCAGCAGCAGCGTCTGGAATACGACAGTGTGATCGTCGATCTCAGTACGCCGAACCAGAAATGGGCACTGCGCTCCGCGCCGATAGAAGGACTGCTCTCGGGCGACCTCTACATGGCGAACGCCGATCTGAGCGGAGAGACTCCAATTTGGGAAGTAGGTCCGTTTGATGCTTCCGGACGTAATTATTCCACCGGTAACGCTTCCTTCTGGCTCTCCCTCTATAGTCGCGATGCGATCCATCAGAACAACGGTCCTGAGCGGGACACAATCGCGACCGACGCCGCGACCTGGTCGAAAGTGACTAACGCGCTTACCCTACCCCTCCAGCCGGCCCAAGGATGGGCGATGTACTCTCGTACGGCATCCGAGCGCGCAGCCGACATACGTCTGCCCAAGAGCGATGATATCTATTATTATTACACTCGCTCGGGAGATAAAGTATGGGATCTGTACGAGTCCGGTCTTCGCGCCAAACGTGCGGAGAACGCAGGGGGCGCAGAGAACGTAGGCAAGATGGCATTCTATCCGGGCAAAGCGGCAACGAGCCAGAGTTATACGTTATCCAATGGTGTAGCTGCTACATCCTTCGTCTTCGGTAATCCCACCATGGGATATATCGATATTTGGGGCTTCATCGCCGATAACAGCGGGCTTGAAGAGAAAATCAGTTACATGAACGCAAGCGGCGAATATGTTACGATTACCGAGAAGGCTACGGCTTATGGCGAACTCGATGCCATCACCACCTTGTCTCGCTATCTGCCGCCGATGCAAGCGATCGTGCTGACGAAGACAGGGGAGGCAGCAACGTCGCTGAATGTGACGCTCAAAGCGAGCCGTATCGTTACGGACGCGAGTCAGGTTGATCGTTCTGCACCTTCTTCTCCTGCGCCCCGGCGCGCACACGCGAACGCGATTAATAAAGGTATAATGACCGTCACGGCTGTTAACCCTGCTTCTTCGCGCTGCACCTCACGCTTGCTGCTCGGACAAGGATTCAGCAATGAGATCCTGCGCGGCGAGGATGCGATGTTGACGACTATCAATATTGACAACTACACCAATAACACTACGCCGGCTACGCCGTTTAATATCTACGCTGTAGAGGGCAATAACGGCCTCAGTATAGACTTGCGCGACAGGATAGTCAATGTGCCAATCTCCTTCTATAACAGCAACCTGCCCTATGACCCTGTCTCCTATCTATGGTTCACGGGAGTCAATAGCATTGATGGCGAGCTTGTGCTCTACGATGCCCTGACCGATACCGAGCGACCGATTCTTGACGGTATACGCCTGGAGATAGAGACGCCGGAGGTGAACCATGAGATCCGTTATTTCATCCGCCGACCCGGGTATGATCCCAACAAGCCGATTGATGATGACGAACAGCCGATAGCAACAGGTGTGGCGAGCGAGGAGATGAATGGTATGAGTACGATTAAACTGATCAAGGACGGACACGTGCTGATACTGCGCGACGGGCATGTGTACACGGTCGTTGGTCAACAAATACGATAAGGGGAAAATGAAAAATCGTTTCATTCGATATGTGCTGATAGTGCTCCTGTGTGGCTTGTGTCATACAGCAGCCTTCGCGTACGGGTATGGCAAGAATGCGCAGTCAGATTCGTGGGGCTATCAACCGCTCAATAGCGTGGCCACTACCTTGCCGGTATATCAATTCCGTACGACGTCTTCTTATCTCTCCCCCGTTGGCGAATATAGATCGGGCAACCCGATGATGCGTGATGAATCTTCGGGTTTCAGTTGGGGCGAAGATGATCCTGAGGATAATCCGCTCGGTGAAGTGAATGATCCTACGGTACCTATCGGAGATGCACCTTGGTACCTGATACTGCTCTTCGCAGCAGGATATATTATTTACAAAAAGTGCTCACGAAAGAGCACTTTTTTGTGGAAATTTCCCACGGATTTGACAGATTTAACGGATTTTTCTTGCATAATTCAAAAAAAAGTTGTACCTTTGCCCTCGCAAAGGTATGAAACAACATAAAAACAACGCGATATGAACAACGAAGTTTATCGTGCCATTATGGCTAAGAAACGATTATTTTTCTTATTGGCAGCGCTGGTAGGCGCAGGAATGATGTGGGCAAG
>Ga0310690_10010044_pt1 | contig 11815 bp, 10 predicted proteins | sample AusTroGonzalo_MG_2_FD_207661 | JGI IMG/M metagenome (GOLD analysis project Ga0310690, IMG submission 207661) | Bovine rumen microbial communities from tropical cattle in Woodstock, Queensland, Australia - Gonzalo_04 (v2) (version 2) | ecosystem: Host-associated > Mammals > Digestive system >...
TTTGCTTAAAAGTGCGCCCAACAGGAATCGAACTTGTATCTTCAGCTCCGCAGGCTGACACTCTATCCATTGAGCTATGGGCGCGGAAATCGGATCATCTTATTTTTATTACTTCATTACTATATCATTTTTGAATTGTTTTGGCAAATTTTTCGGATTGTTGCGGTGTTTATTGATAACTGTAAATGGCGGACGGCTTAAAAATAATATCTTGTATGTCTATATGAAATCTTCCCACATCATTGTAATAAAATCACTCCGTATTTGCTAAAATAAAGCTGTACTCTCAACTTGTTGAGGATTACTCGTGAAATTAAAAACGCTATTCGTATTTTTGTTTGCCGTAACATTGTTTTGCGCGTGTGATAAACCTGTCAAAAGTGAAGCTACGGCTCCGCAAGCGACTGTCCAAACGCAAGCGGCACCAGCGGAAGAAACGGCCTTGTCCAAAGAAACCGCGCAAACGGCCGTGCCGGAAGAAAATCTCTCCTTGGAAGGACAACTTTTGAAGGCCGCTAAGGAAGGGGATGACGAGAAGGTCTCCACGTTAATAGATGCGCTGGAGGCGGAGGTAAACTCGCCCGCGGAAGAACAGCTTGTACAGGCCATTTTGAAAGGGGATGTCCGACAGGTAAAGACGTTGCTTGACGCGGGAGCAGACGCAAATAGCAAATACCTTGATGTTTTTGATCATTCTACGCCGATCCTCGTGTCAGCGGCCGAAGGAGGATATACCGAAATCGTCCGGCTTCTGTTGGAAAAGGGGGCAACGGATAAAGACGAAGCGTTCAGAAGGGCCGTTTGGTTTCGCAAATGGGAAGCGGCCACACTTCTGAGAGATGCCGGTGCGAATACAGTGATTCCTAACGACTGTACGGGATACGAGGAATTTGTTATTCCGTCCATTCAACAGCAAAAAAGCGAAGAACTGCTTTCGTTTATTAGAAATACGAAAACAATGGATGATGCGGCGGCAGCAACGATTAAACAACTTATAGCCGACGGGGCCGACATCAATTATACAGAAGGAGATGACGCTGAGGGGGACTGCGCTTGCGGAGACGAACCACCGCTTTCTCCCCTGATAGTTGCCATACGCCATAAGAATCTGCGGCTTGTGAAATTTCTATTGGGATTAAAGGCGGATGTGAATAGAGTGGCTGTTCAGGATTGTGGGGATGGCGGAAAAATCTACGCGACGGCTTGGTCGGAATCCTTAGGAGATAAGAAGATTACGGATTTATTGGTGCGTTATATGGATAAAAATAAAAACGCGGAAAGTTTGGCTGCCATGTTACGGGCCGGCGTATTGGTAGACGATGTAGATACCGTTAAGTTAGCACTTCAATGGGGGGCGGATGCAAACACAAAAGATGATGAGTTTACGTCGCTCCTTGTGTTGGCGGCTCAAAACGGACATACGGAAATCGTCCGGCTTCTGTTAGAAAAGGGGGCAATGGATAAAGACGAAGCGTTCGAAACGGCCGTTAGGTTTGAAAAAAAGGAAGTTGCTTCGCTTTTAAAAGCCGCTGGTGCAAGAGAAAAGGCTGACACTGAGGAGTGAAGATTTTATGGCAGAAAGTAATACCGGTACCTATGTGTACGATAAAAAATTAGGGAAAATGGTAAAAATTTCCGACCGTATCCCGTCCGCCACTAAAAAAGACGGCGGGTGCTGTTGCGGAAACTGTGGGTGTCATGGACACTGATTCCGTCCCGTTGTCCCACGCGGAAGAACCCAAAACGGCGCAAAATTTGTTCCTGCTTGCGCTGGCGGGGTTGCTTGCCATATTTCGCAACGTGTTTTTGCCGCATATTATGGCGGGATTGGCGGTTTTTTTACTTATTACGTACGTTTCCTATGCGTGTTTGATTGAGCCGCTTCATGTCCCCGATACTGTGCGGGGGATATTGCTTGTGGCGTGTGTGGGGATTTACGGCGCGGTGGCGTTTGGATATTCGTTGCTTACCTCGTTTGTGTTTGCTTTGTATAAAGCGTGCGTGGCATGGAGTGAGCTGCTGGAAAAACTGTTTGACCAAGTGAAAGCCAAAACGATTGCGCGGCTAAACAATATGAACGACGGCATCACCAAGGATCAGGCAAAAGTCGCCGTTTTGGGCAGTGTACGTGAAGTAGTGGCACAGTTTAAGCCAAGCAGTATCCCGGCGATGGCCAAGTGGCTGGTTTCGTTCGGTATCGGGTGTATTATTTTGGCCATGCGTTCCGTGTTAGTGGCAAAGATTGTTAAGTTTTCCGGTAAAACAATCAATATCGGAAAATTGTTTGCGGGGCGCGCCACATTGGCAGGTGCGGTGTTTTTGAATTTGCGGTTTTTTTCCACATTGTTGCTGTTCGTGTTGTATGTCGGGGGTGTGTTTCTTATCACCATCAATTTATTTTTTGTATGGAGTGTTCGTTAATGCGTTTGTTTGTACTGTTAACTTGTTTGCTTTTTTCGCAAAGCGTATTTGCCCAAACGGCAAGCGTGCTTATCGGCCGTGCACGTAAGGAAAGCGACCCCGCCGCGCAAGTGGCCCTGCTTACGAAGGCAATTTCCAAAGATCCGCGTTCCGTTCAGGCGTATCACTACCGCGCGGATGCGTATTTACAACTTGGCAAAAAAGACCTCGCTCTCAAAGATTACGACCGCGTTATCGTGCTACGCCCGAAAGACCCGTTCCGCTATTACGCGCGGGGGCTGGCGCTTTTTCAGCAGAAAAAATACAGCTTGGCGCAGGCCGATTTTTCAAAAGCTATTTCGTTAAAACCGACGTATGCGGATTTTTACCTCGCGCGGGCACGTGCCAACAGCGGCCAGCACCATTACGAAAACGCGCTTGCCGATTATCAAGCGTATGAAAAATACGCCAATGATCCTGTGCCGCTTGCGCATGAAAAAATACCCGTTTGTCTGGGGGCTTATCGCTATGATGATGCCCAACGGATCGTTAATGCGTTGGCTGCCAAGGGAGACGATTCGGCGCAACTCCACGTTTGGAGCGGACGGATTTTGGCGGGTAAAAATCAGCCGGATGCGGCTGTCAGCGAATATAGCAAGGCCGTCAACCGCGACGATACCTTCTCGGATGCGTACCGTTACCGCGGAGATTTATTCCGCGAAATGGGGGATTATGAGGCCGCGTTGGATGATTTTAACGCGCTCGTTATGCTTATGCCCGAAGAAGCGCTTTTTTACAATAAACGCGGGTTGCTTTACGAGGATATGAAACAATTCCAAGAAGCGGTGGCCGATTATGAAAAAGCCATTTCCCTGCTTCCAAAATGGGCGGTACCGTATAACAATTTGGCCTACGCGCAGATGAATTTAGGCGAGTGGGAAAATGCCAAGGAAAATTTGGAGAAAGCCATTTCATTGGACCCTTCCCTGCCGACACCGTACGTCAATTTGGCGGGGGTATATTGGAAGTGGAAACAGGACCGCAAAGGGCTTTACGATAATCTGTCAAAAGCAGTAGAGCATAATTTTAAAAATTTTGATGCGCTTTTTGATACAAATCAAAAGGGATGGTTATTTACGGACGTTAACCAAACGGCCGAATTTAGGGCCGTTATATACCAATAATTTATGAAGAAAACACGTTACCAATTATTTGCCGTAAATTTAGTACAGGATGCGGGATTTTTTCTATTTTTCCTCGTGTTATTGTCTGTTTACCGAGCCGGATTTTTAATTGAATTTAAAAATTTACTTGCGGCCGATACCGCAAGCACCGATATTTGGTTGACAATGTGGTACGGACTGCGCCTTAGTTTGAAAACGTGCGGAGCATTGGTGCTCGTGCCGTTCTTATTCGGTACGGTGGCGCAGAGTATTTTTGTGCGCTGGCCCGCCCAAAAAGTGCGGCTTTATTTCGGATTATTTGCGTGTTTGTGCTTTGCGCTTTTGTTTCAAACTCGTATCCCGTATTATAAAGAATTTCAAAGTGCGTTCAGCCCGTTTGTTTTCAATACGTTTCACGACGATGTTGGTGCCATTGTTAAAACGGCAATAGACCAATATAACGCTGTTTGGCGCGTATTTATAGGGATTGTTTGGGCGGTTGTAACCGGCGGGATTTTATTGTGGTGGCTCAAACGGACGGAAAAAGCAGGAAATGCTTTGGGAAAGGTAAAACATCCCGCACGAGTGATAACGGTTTTCTGTGTGTGTTTGGTGCCGCTGGCGGTGTTTATCCGTTTTGGCGGTTCGTTTGGCTATAAACATTCCATCTATTGGAAAAATGCCGCGCGCATGAACCAAAATTTACTCAACGAAGCCATTTTGGATGATGTACAGGCCCTTTACAAAGCAAGCCGACTGCTCAAAAAGATGAAGAATTTTTCCCATAACGTGTCAGCGGACAAAGTCCGTGCCGCCGCCGAGCGTTTGAGGGGAAAACCGTTAGACGGAAATTCTATTTTGCCCGTACTGGAACGGCAGGCGCAGGGCGCAAAGATAGACAAGCCGCGCCATATTTTTGTGATAGTGGCGGAAACGTATATGTTGTGGCCGCTTTTGGATGAGTGGAAACACTTGCCGGTAACGAACGGGTTGCGTTCGCTGATTGCGCGCGAAGATGCCGTATTTGTGCAGCGGTTTTTGTCCGCCTCTAACGGAACCATGTTCGGGTTGACGTCGGTCGTATTGGGCATACCGGAACTTAACTTGTTTGCTTCCAACCGTCCGACCGCCGGCAAGCCGTATGAAACCGCCCTTTCCACGCAACTTAAAAAACAGGGTTACAAAACGCGTTTTTTCTATGGGGGTTTTGCGTCGTGGGAAAACGTGGATACGTTTATGAAAAACCAAGCGTTTGACGAGCGTTTTTATTATGCCGATTTTGGCGGTAAAGGCGGTGTGTGGGGCGTTCACGATAAAATTTTGTTTGACGGGATTGAGCCGAAACTGTCGGACGAGCCGTCTTTGAACGTCATTTTGACAAGTACCAATCATCCGCCCTATACGGTGGATATGCGACAGGAGCCGTATGTTACCTCCGCCGACGAAATGCGTAAGTTGGTCCCTGCGTCCGTAGCGGATAAGGACGGTATGGTGGAACGTCTCCAGCATTTTGAATATGCCGATAAACAGCTGACCGGGTTTGTGGAAAAAATGCTTCAAAAATATCCCGACAGTCTGTTTGTTATTACCGGCGACCATGCCGACCGTTGGACGATGAACGGCAATCCGTCGCTCTACGAACGCTTGGCAGTACCGTTGGTAATCGTCGGAAAGGGAATTTCCAAAAACATATTGCCCGCACGGGCTGCCGGTGCGCACGAGGATATTGTGCCGACGGTGATGGAACTGATTTTGCCCAAAGGTACGCCGTATTACGCCATGGGAAAAGACGTGCTGGCTGATCAGCAGGCGGGGATTCACGCGTACTATTTTATCACGCCGGACATGATCGGGGAGTTGGGGTCCGATAAGACGGAATTACTGCCAAACGCGCAAATGCCTTCGCCGGAGGAAATAAACAAGGCGCGCTCTTACGTGGAGGACGTACAGACCGTTACGGCGTGGCGTGTGTTGAACGGAACCGATTTGTAAAATATAAGTTGAAGGGGGAGAATATGAAAAAAGTAACTTTGATGCTATTGGCGGGTTTGCTCGGTTTGTGCGCTTGTAACGCGACGATGGAATCTGCCGAGCCCGTCGGAAATACGGTGTGGGAAGATGCCGCCACAGTAGAAAGCGGTTGCACGCGTTGCGGCATTGTTAACCAGCAAAAGGAAATAGACGAAATCGTCCAAGGTATGTTGGAAAGGGACGGCGAAATTCGCGTGCCCGAAGTACCGTCTGTTCCTACCGTTCCGCCGCAAAAATAGTTCCTTTGTACAAACAAAAAACGCCGCTTATAAAAAAAGCGGCGTTTCGTTCCCTCTAAAAACTTAATAATAGCGTTTTGTTTTGAGTTCTTCCACAAATTCCGGATCCCACAAATCGTCTTTATCAAACATGAAAATTACCGTGACGTAGGAAATATGCGTCGCAATACCGTTATCCATCGTATAGATATAGTCAACGGCATCTTGGGGTCCCTGCGGTAATTTCGGATGATTTTGTTGTATGGCGCGATACGTCAAAATTTTGCGGTGCGGCGAAACGATTTGTGTAAAAATAGGTCCTTCTTTATAAAACGCGGTCAGTTCTTTTTCCGTCTTTCCCAGCGTCATCGCGTGGATTTGCTCGGACGTGTAAACTGAAGATAAAATGCCGATCATAAACGGTAAATTGTCCGGATACCATATGCCCACCAGTTTCATTTTATCCGTAGAGCAGTCTCTTTGATACCAACTGTTGGCATATTTGGTATAGTCGGGGGTGTTCGGGTCGGCGTCCGTCATTTCCGTCAGGGATACCGTACAACTGTCTATTTTGGAAAGCAGATTTTTGGCGGCTTGCGGATTACCCTTTTTCAAAAAGTGTAAAATCGTTTGTAGCCCCAGCGGGGTGCGTTCTTTATCGGATCCGGCTATTTTTTCTTTATTTTTATAATAATAGGTCAGCGTGTCGGTGCGCGCACCCGCGTCTATGAGCAGGCGGATGATTTCCTCGTTTTGGGCCGCGTCGCAGTTCCACTTGCCGCCGATAAACGTATATTCATCGGGTTTCGTATCCGTAAAATGCGGGTTGTGGTACCATACGGAGTTGGTGGCACAGGTAAAAGCCGCCGCGTATAAGAACTGGTCCAAATCGGCTTTGCTTTTTACTTTCTTGAGCAGACTTTTTACTTTTTTAGCGTTGCTTTGGCTGATTGCGTCAAACATTTTGAGCGTCAGCGGCGAGGCCTTTGTTTCAAAGTCAAACTTTTTGGCTTGCGCGCAAAGGGCGGTACAACAAATCAAAAACAACACAACCAATTTTTTCATAAAAACTCCTCGTTATAAATTTCCTTTATTATAACTTAATTTAGCGAAATGTGCTACAATAAGCAGAGGTAAATTTAAATAAGGGGGATGTGTGTTATGAAGCAGTTAAAAGGTCTGTTCGTATGTGTGTTTCTGTTGTGTGCGATAGTGGCGTCCGCCGCGGGAGTAAAAAATTCACAAAAATTAGTGGATGCCGCCGCCAAGGGAAAACTGAAAAAAGTAGAGAAGTTGTTAAAAAAGAAAAACGTGGACGTCAATTCCCGTGATGAAAATACCGGCGATACGGCTTTTACGGTGGCGGTGCTGAACCACCATTGGGACGTGGCCAACGCGTTGTCTGCGGCGGGCGCGGACCCTTATGCGGGCAATTATTTGGCGCAAAATGCTTTTATGAAGGCCATTTGGCTGGACGATCGGGAAGCTGCGATCAATTTGTTAGAGGCCGGGATGTCGCCGGATGTTGTTTCGGCATCTACGGGCAGATCTATATTGTTTGATATGGTGAGTTTGGAAGAAGGCACCGAGCGCGTCAAATTCTTACTAGAACATGGGGCCAATCCGAATTTACAGGACCAATACGGCGATACGCCCTTACACGAGGCATTGGCGGTTTCCCGCTATACGAAAGCCCGTACGGAGAAAGTAAAACTTTTGGTGGAGCATGGGGCCAAATTGGATATTTACAACAATAACGGCATTTCGCCGCTTGGTGCGGCTGCTATGTCGGCGGCATTGGAAAAGCCCAAATGTGTTATTTCTTACCCCCACCCCGAGTGTGAGCCGCTTGAGTATGACCCGAAAGCCGCGCCTACCGAGAAAGATAAATTGGTGGAATATTTGAAATCTAAAAAGGCACCGGCATTGACGGAGAAAGAGAAGAAGGCGGTGGAAAAAGAAGCGAACCGTCCCGAAATATTAAAGTAGGATTTACGGCTTTTTCAGTTTGATAGTAAGCGCGCAAAAAGGCATAAACAAAGATTTGTGCCTTTTTGTCTTGCTCCTGCGATACTATTTTCCAAAACCTGCCAATTTGCGCGTCCCTTGCCCTTGACGTAATTACCACTACGCCTATGCGGGCAACTAGCCCGCGCAACTTGGAGCGGTTTTGAAAAATCATCTTATTTTCTACCATACCGTGAAGCAGGGGACGGCTGGAATTTACGGCTTTTTCAGTTTGATAGTAAGCGCGCAAAAAGGCATAAACAAAGATTTGTGCCTTTTTGTCTTGTTCCTGAGATACAATTTTCCAAATATAAAAAGTGCCGTTGTGTACTTGTACGGAATCTCTCCGCACGTTAAAAGGGCATCAGTGGCTCTTCGGCGGAAGCGTCGGGGGCGGATAACATCTTGAGCAGGTGGAAAACCTCTTGGTAATCTGCCAAATCGCATAGCGAAGTAACCGAATCTTTATTGGGGTTCGTTGATAGCGTGCGTCCGGAATTGGTATTCTCTCTCGGAGAGGTTGTTTCTTTTTTTGCGCCGTTTAGCAATACGTCGCCCACGTTTAAAAAATTGTCTATGATGCCGCGGCTGATACTGACGGAATAAATCTGGGTAAGCGGTGTGCGCGTATAGGTAACGGAGAACGTCCCTCCCGACGCGTAAAGGGCTTTATTCGTAATGACGTAGTATGTATTTTTATGCGTGAGGGCCGAAAACACTACTCCCCCCAAATAAATCCACACCGGCATGAGGTGTAAAAGAAAAAAGAGGAATAAAAAAACCCCTAGGAAGGCAGGTTCGGAGTTCGGTTTGCCTGTCAGAAAACCGGTGATGATGAATCCGTCAATTAAACCCCATATCGCCGCAAACGGCAACATCGGGTTGAACATGGATTCAAGCAAAAAACACTTGCGGTCTGGTTTGCCTTTCCAGAGGATTCTTTCGTTTTTTCCAATGATGCTATAAATTTCGGGTTCCATAAACGTTCTCTATAACGATTATATAAAAAATCCCCCGTAGCAGGGGGATTTTTTATGGAAAAGTCCGATTATTCCACCCAAAAGACGCGTCCTTCCTTGCGCGGTGCGGGGGAGGGTTTTTCGCCGTCTATATAGCCGACGGCACAATGCCCGATACCTTCCCACTCGCCTTGTATGCCTAAATCCGCGAGCAGTTTTTTCCACTCCGTCTGTTCAAATTCTTCCTTGGCGCGGTGAATCCAAATACTGCCAAGCCCCAGCGCGTGCGCGGCAAGCATCATGTTCCCCATGACTAAACTTCCGTCGTAAAGGTGCGTGGAAAACGACTTACTGCCCAGTACAATCAGTATTGCGGGCGCCCCGTAAAAAGGGTCAAAATTTTCCGGCCAGCCGCCGATTTTACAGTTGGCTTTGACAAGTTTTTCGCGTAGTTGTTTATTTGTAACCGCTATCACAATGGCCGATTGCTGGCCGCGTCCGTTGGCGGCATAAAGGCCGGCCTCTATGATTTGTGCTAAATCTTCTTTGCGTGGCATATCCGTCTTAAATTGGCGGATACTGCGCCGTTCTTCCATGGCTTTGATGATTTCGTTCATATTATTTCTCCCGTTTTTCAAGATACTTTTATTGTATCAGTTAGGGCGTGTGGTAAGTCAAGCGTTTTTCGGGGTTAGTCCCGAGGAGACCCAGAGGGAATATAGGTCCTTTTGTAAGGTGAAATTAGGTACTTTGGCCCTAGCCATTTAAGGGAAAAATAGTTATTATGTAGGTAAGGGTAATTTTATATAGGGAGAAGGCGTTATGAAAAAATTAGTGTGGATGATCGGTGTGTTACTTATCTGCGGATTTATTACACCCGCACAGGCGCAAGAAAAGAGTCAGAGGCAGAGTCAGATGATGAGAGAACTGCAAATGATGCCAAGGATGGTGCGCGGCCTCGGGCAACCTGAGCCCGCACAGGCGCAAGAAAAGAGTCCTGTGGAAAAACTATGGGACGCCATTTCCGGTTGTAGAGAAGATGAGGTAAAGGAACTTTGCGAGAGTGGACAGTTGACGACGGCCGATTTGAATACGCCGGATGAGCACGACTGGACGCCCCTTATGTGGGCGGCAGGCAATGATCGTTGTTACAATTATGAACGCCTTCAGATGGTAAAAACATTGCTTAAACAAAAGGGAATAGATATAAACCATACCGACAAGCGGTCTGGGGATAGTGCCCTTACATTGGCAATCAGCCGAAGAAGACCTGGATATCCTTTGGAATCACCTTTACTTATTGAGAAATTACGGGAACCGTCCCATTCTTCTATCGCACTTGCGATACTTCGCGACGCGAAGAGAAATCTGCGCAAAGAGTTAAATGTAAATATTGCGGACCCTGTGGAACTCAAGACGGCGCTGATGTGGGCTGCTTACTACAATGCATCAGATGTGGTAAGAGAACTTTTTAAATGGGATAATTTGGACGTGAATGCACAGTCCTCCGATGGGAGAACCGCCCTTATGTATGCGGTTTACAATGAGCAGGTGAAAAAATTCAGAAGTTCACAAGGAAGAGAGGGATCTATGGCGGTAGGTGCTTTGCAGGCACTTCTTGAGAATCCGAAAGTAGATTTGAATAAACAGGATAAAAATGGTAAGACGGCTCTGATGCAGTCCATTGAAATTGAGGCCGACGCGACGTGGTGGATCATGCAGCTCGGCGGCGACAGGTTGGACATAAACGTGCAGGATAACGCCGGCAATACCGCCCTGATGTATGCGGCGCGGAAGGGAAAGGGACATGTTGTTGGTTGGATCCTCGCGCGGCCGGATGTGGACGTTGCTAAAAAGAATAAAGAAGGTCAAACCGCGTTAGATTTGGCCAAGTCGGATTGGATAGAGAATCAGATAGAGATATATAAAAAGAAGGCCGACGAGCGCGCGGCAAAAGCGGATGCCGCGCACGAAGGAGCTCTTTTGGGAAAAATTTACGATTCTTTGAAAAACAATACCCGTCAAAATTAGGGAGAAGGCGTTATGAAAAAATGGTTGTATATGGTCGGTGTGTTGGGTATCTGCGGAACTGTGGGGTTTTCACAGGTGCCGAAAGAAGATTTGTCAAAGCAACTTTTACAGGCCGCCTCGGCGTGTGATTATGAAAAAATAGAAGCACTTTGTAATAGCGGAAAATTAACGCCGGAGGACCTTAACGCCGAGAGCGAGGACGGTTTTACTCCGCTTATGTACACCGTCAGCCACCGTTTTTGCGTGAAGGGAACGAAAAAACTGCTCAGTCAAAAAGGAATCAATATCAATAAAATAACCGCAACGGGAAACAACGCGCTTTTGGTGGCTACCGAAAACGAAAATGCGCTTTCCGTTCGGGCGCTTATTTTGAAAGACGACGACTCCGCGCGTACGGCAACCAATGTAAATATTTCAACCCCCGAAGAAGGCGAAACCCCGCTGATGAGGGCCGCGATCAACAATTCCGGTGAGATTATGAAGGAACTTTTTAAACGGGATGATTTGAACGTAAACGCGAAGGATTTAAAAGGTGCGACGGCCCTTATCTATTCCGTTAACTGTAAAATGGCCGGCTTCAGCGCGTTGGACGGGTTACGCAAACTGCTGAACCACCCCAAAATCAAAATCAACGAGCGGGATAACGCAGGCAACACCGCGCTGATGTATGTGGCCATGCGGGATTGGCCGGGTGCGTTGCGGGTGCTTTTTAAAGATGATGACGACAACTTCCGCAAAGCGTTAAACGTAAACGCAAAAAACAACGAAGGCGTAAGCGCCCTTATGATGGCGGCCGAAAACGGAACGAGAGGGTTAGTACAGGAATTTTTTACACATCCCCACACGGCGGAAAACGCGATAGACCTTCGCGGTAGAACGGCGCTTATCCATGCGATCATCGCGGAAAATGCGGCCATGGTGAGGGAACTGCTTGACAACAAAAAAGTGGATTTGACGTTAAAAGATTTTGATTTCAAACGCAACGCGCTGGATTGGGCAAAATATA
>Ga0310690_10010045_pt1 | contig 11815 bp, 10 predicted proteins | sample AusTroGonzalo_MG_2_FD_207661 | JGI IMG/M metagenome (GOLD analysis project Ga0310690, IMG submission 207661) | Bovine rumen microbial communities from tropical cattle in Woodstock, Queensland, Australia - Gonzalo_04 (v2) (version 2) | ecosystem: Host-associated > Mammals > Digestive system >...
AACGGCGACATAATCGTGCAGCGCGCCCATGGGCTGTGCGGACAGGTGGCCGCCCTTGGCGATGTGGTTGTGCAGGATGTAGCCCAGACGCTGGGGATTGACCTTGCGGTTGTTGCGGTTCTTGAAGTCCATCAGGGATGAGAACACAGCGGTGTTGGACATCTGGCCGGAGATCACGCGGGTCTCGACCTCGGTCGCGCCCAAGTACTGCCGCATCTGCTCCACCAGCAGCTCTTCGATCTGCTCGATGAACTTGGTGCCCTGGTAGTAGAAGACCTCGCTGTCGTAGAACGCGGCGATCTTCTTGTGCTCGGCGTAACGGAAAGCGGGGTCGGAAGCGCAGAGCATTTGCACGGCACGGCTGGGAGTATTCTCGGAGGGAATCAGGTTAATGCACTGCTTCTGACGCCAGATGTGGTTCTCGGTCGCTTTCTTCAGCAGTTCAAGTGCTTCAGCCCGGTATCCGGTGCCGTCGGCGGGCTTACCTTGAAAAGGGGGCTTGTAAAGCAGCGGACGGGCATAGGGAGGCGCCATCGTGCTCATGTGCATGCGGGGAATCGCAGCCTTGACTTTCTTGCCGCGGACGTCCACGTAGACGATGTCGTCGGTCTGGATGTCGGAATCCAGCATGGCAATGCCGAGGGCGCGCTTGCCGCTCTCTTCGGTGTAGGAGGTGTCCATACCTTCGCCGTCGGCGATGTAGTAGGGAACCATGGTGCCGGAGGTCACGTAGCCAACCAGCTTCTCGCCGCGGTAAACAGGCATATCCTTCCGCATAACGCCGCGATCAAGCAGGGTGATGGGCATCATACGGCGGGGCAGGATCTCCAGCGCGCCGTCAAACTCACGGTTCTGGATCTTCTTGAAAGCCTCAAACTGCTTTGCCAACACTTCACGGCCGATGAAGTTGCCTTTCAGCTCGGAGAAGGAAACGGCAAACTTTGCCAGGGGGACGGAGAAAATGGGGATTTCCTTGCCTTCGATGTCCAGGCCCATCTCATGACCGTACAGGGGCAGCATAGCCTCCATACGCAGGGTGTCTCGGGCGCCAAGGCCGGAGGGACGGGCGCCCAGCTCCAGCAGGCGGTTCCACATCCACGCGGCGTCTTCGGACTTGACAAAGACCTCGTAGCCCAGAGGCTCGCCGGTGTAGCCGGTCTTGGCCAGGCGGACGGTGCGGCCTTCCATCTGGACGGTTCCCAGGGCGTTCTTGACCAGCTCGGTGAGCTGCAAGCCCTCGGACATCTTCTCCAGCATCTCCCGGCTCTTGGGGCCCTGGACAGCGATGGAGGCGTACTGCTCGGAGATGTCGGTCAGGGTGCAGTTGAATGCCTTAATCTGCTCGCGCAGATGAACCAGGTCCTTCTCGGTGTTGGCGGCGTTGACCACCAGAAGGAAACGGTCTTCCTCGAAGCGGTAGAGATAGGCGTCGTCGATCGCGCCGCCGTTCTCATTGGGGATGATGCAGTACTGGGCCTCATTGACGTCGAGCGCCTGGACGTTGCTGGACAGGACGTGCTGCAGGAACTGCACACGCTCGGGGCCTTCGATCAGCAGTCTGCCCATGTGGGAGACGTCGAACAGGCCGCAGACCTGACGGGTGTAAAGATGCTCTGCCACGATACCGCTGGGGTACTGGATGGGCATTTCCCAGCCGCCGAAATCCACCATCGTGGCGCCGGCCGCCAGATGTGCGTCGTAAAGCTGGGTGCGTTTGAGTTCGCTCATGGAATTACCTCCTGTGTATAGTAAATGGTTTTGCTCATCTATAAAACGGTGGCACAGAGCCCCTGCGGGTCTGTGCCACCGTTTAAAGCCTGAGAGATTCCCCGCGAAGCACGCGGGTTGCACCTACGGCGTGCGCGATGCGCACTTTACGGTGTTTCGTCCTGACCCGATCCTTTTGCCTGAGAGCTTTTGCGATCCCCTTCGGCGCCGTCCACAACGGTCTCTCCCGGGTCCATCATCCGACGATATTATGCAATGGCAAAAGCCATCGTATTCCTACTACAAATTACCACAATTCCCTGCGGCTTGTCAAGATTTTTTTGGGCAAAGAACGCATTTTTTCGTATTGACGGACGCGCGTAAAGAACTTATAATAGGGCTGGCACGATCTACTGCACAGATGTGTAGAATCCATGCGCAGTATGCACGTGTCTCGCCCCCTGCTGCGCCTATCGGCCCAGAACCGAATCCAGGCCGAACCAAGCGGCAAAGTCTGTATTGGGCCACACGCCGGGGTCGGCGGTGTGGAACCGATCCAAGCCGTAGGCGGCGGAATACTCCGTGCTCGGGTTGAGCTGATTGACCACAGCCGTTTTCTCCCCCGCCTCGATCGCATGGTCGATGCTTACCTTGATCTCCAGCCACTGCCGGTGACTGCGCACATTATCCGCCACACCGGCCTTGAAGCTCTGCGCAAAGCAGACACACAGCGCCGCCGAAAGCGCAAAGCAGAGGAGCTTCTCCGGCTGCGGCAGCAGCTCGGCAATCAGGATCCCGTTTGCAATCACCAGAAACAGTGCGCAGACACATAACGAACGCATCGGGATCGTGGCCGCCGCGGCCAGCACGCCCGCACCGGCAAATGCGCCGAGCACAAAGGCGAGAGCGACAAGGCGACGTTTGCCGTCTGTCCGGCGCAGGCAGGCCGCAATCATCAGCGCAATCCAACTGAGCAGCAGAGGCAGAAAGCGTTTGAGCATCACCGTGAAGATCTCCCCGAGCCGCTGGAGAATGACCAAAAACTGAAAATCGCCGGTTTTTCTCTTCAGCTCGGCCGGCATGGTGATCATGATCCCATAGCCCGCGATCATCAGCGCCAGCGGCAGCCAGAGCCAGGTTTTTCCGCTTTTGGTGTGGATCCACTGGGCAATCAGCAAGCCGAGCGCCATCAGGATCACCGCAAAGGAGCTCGTCTCGACGTACATGCCATAGAGCAGTGCAGCGGGCAGAAACAGGAGCCGTTTCCACCAGTTGGCCCATCCCGGCTCCTCCGGGCTCAGGTAGGCGTTGAGATAAGGGCAAAGGCAGAACAGCCCGAAGCCAAGCGACCAGAGATAATTCACGGATCCGTCCTGCCAAAGGCAGACCTGCCCGAAGAACGGCAGAAAATGCCAGAAGCCCATTCCGCACAGGACGAACAGCAGCAGACTCCGGCGTCCCTTTCCCGCGCAGATCCGATGGCACTGGGCCAGAACCCAGACAAGCATGGCCGCGTTAAAACAATCAAACATATGCTTTGGAAAGATCAGGAAAAATTGCTCAAAGGCGTGAGAGACCATACGCCCGTTCATTTTCAAGCCATGCTGATACATGGATGCCGGAATCTGCAAGGGGCTTTTTATGATCGACCAGTCCGCCCAGCTATGAACATACGTATAGTCGTCGGCCAGCAGCGGAGTCATCCAGTTCAAGCCCAGAATTCCGACGCCCGTCAAAAGCAAGACTGTCCAAAATGCGGTACGACTGTGATTCAATCGCTGCAATTGCTCCATGCGTTCACTTCCTTTCTTTCGCCTCAGTATACATGTTCCGCAAAGCTTTGTCAAGTTATCTGCGATCCCATTGACCGATACGATACAAATCGAAAAACGGAGGTATGCATATGAATCCGAACGTCATCAAACGCAATGAACTCTTGGCGCAAACCGTCATCAAAAGCCTGCAATCCCGGAACATGAGCGGGTACTATGCCGCAACACGGGAAGAAGCCCTGGCGCTGGCGCTCTCTCTGATTCCCCAGGGCAGCAGCGTGACCATGGGCGGCGCCATGAGCGCCCATGAGATCGGCCTGGTAGAAGCAGTCAAGGGGCCGGACTACCGCTTCATTGACCGCGATGCCTACACCGACAAGCGAGCCGCCATGCTGGCCGCCTACGACGCGGACGTTTTCCTGACTTCCGCCAACGCCATGACCGAGGACGGCATCTTGGTGAACATCGACGGCAACGCCAACCGCGTCTCCGCCATCGCCCAGGGGCCTAAGAAAGTCGTGGTAATCGCGGGCATGAACAAGGTCTGCAAGGATCTGGACAGCGCCATGAAGCGGGCCCGCAACGTGGCCGCGCCGATCAACGCCCAGCGCTTCGGCCTGTCCACCCCCTGCGCCAAGACCGGCGCCTGCATGGACTGCAAGAGCCCGGACACGATCTGCTGTCAGTTTTTGATCACGCGCTACTCCCGGCATAAGGATCGCATCCATGTGATCTTGGTGAACGACAATCTGGGGTTCTGATCCCGTGGCGCACCGATGTGCGCCGCTACGGAAGCATTTCCCCGCTTGTCATTCTGAGCGCGTAGGGGACGGGTTCCCCGTCCCACAATCCGCGTCCCCCGTCCCTTCTCAAATGTTTTCAAATTCTCATTTGCAAACACCTCAATTCTGCATTCCCACAAAGCTGGCAGATTGCCGGCGCTACAACACAGAAAAGGAGTATTACTATGACAATCACCAAGGACATCCGCTACATTGGCGTCGACGACCATCAGATCGACCTGTTTGAGGGGCATTATGACGTGCCGCTGGGCATGTCTTACAACTCCTACGTCATTCTGGACAAGAAAATCGCCGTGATGGACACGGTCGATCAGAACTTCGGCAAGCAGTGGCTCACTAATCTTGCCGCGGAGTTGGGCGGGCGGCAGCCCGACTATCTGGTCGTGCAGCACATGGAGCCCGATCACAGCGCCAACATCCAGCTTTTCATGGAAATCTATCCCCAGGCCACGCTGGTAAGTTCCGCCAAGGCCTTCCCGATGATGAAAAACTTCTTCGGCACGGAGTATGAAGGCCGCCGCATCGTGGTCAAGGAGGGCGACACGCTGGAGCTGGGCGAACATATTCTGCACTTCGTCCAGGCGCCCATGGTGCACTGGCCCGAGGTCATCATGAGCTATGACGACAAGGATAAGGTTCTCTTCTCCGCCGACGGCTTCGGCAAGTTCGGCGCAAACGACGTCGAAGATCCCGAGGGCTGGGACTGCGAGGCGCGCCGCTACTACTTCGGCATCGTGGGCAAGTACGGCGCGCAGGTGCAGGCCGTGCTGAAAAAGGCCGCCGCTCTGGACATTGCCATCATCGCGCCCCTGCACGGCCCTGTGCTGACAGAAAACCTCAGTCACTACATCAACCAATACAACACCTGGTCGTCCTACGCCACCGAAAGCGCAGGCATCTTCATCGCCTATACCTCCGTCTACGGCCACACCAAGCAGGCCGTGGAGCTGCTGGCGGAAAAGCTGAAAGCCAAGGGCTGCCCCAAGGTCTCCGTGGCCGATTTGGCCCGGGAGGATATGTATGAGTGCGTGGAGGACGCCTTCCGCTATGGCCGCATCGTCCTGGCCACCACCACCTACAACGCGGAAATCTTCCCCTATATGCGGGAATTCATCGGCCACCTGACCGAGCGCAACTGGCAGAACAAGACCGTGGCCCTGATGGAAAACGGCTCCTGGGCCCCCATGGCCGCCAAGGTCATGAAGCAGAAGTTAGAAGGCTGCAAGAACCTGAGCTTCACCGACACCACCGTCCACATCAAGGGCGGCCTGAGCGCTGAGAGCGAGGCTGAGATCGAAGCGCTTTCCGACGAGCTCTGCCAGGACTATCTGGCCCAGCATGACGAAACCGCAAACAAGTCCGACCTCACCGCCCTGTTCAAGATCGGCTACGGTCTCTACGTGGTCACCGCCAAGGACGGGGCCAAGGACAACGGCTGTATCGTCAATACTGTGACCCAGGTCACCAACACCCCCAACCGCATCGCCGTCTGCGTCAACAAGACCAACTACACCCACGATCTGATCAAAAAGACCGGCATGATGAACGTCAACTGCCTGTCGGTGGAGGCCCCCTTCAAGGTCTTCCAGCACTTCGGCTTCCAGTCCGGCCGGGATGTGGACAAGTTCGCCGACTGCCAGCCCCTGCGCTCCGACAACGGGCTGATCTTCCTGCCCAAATACATCAACGCCTTTATGAGCCTGAAGGTGGAGCAATACGTGGATCTGGACACCCACGGGATGTTCATTTGCACCGTCACCGAGGCCCGGGTCCTCTCCGACAAGGAGACCATGACCTATACCTACTATCAAGACAACGTCAAGCCCAAGCCCGAAACCGAGGCCAAGAAGGGCTGGGTCTGCAAGATCTGCGGCTACGTCTACGAGGGCGAGGAGCTCCCCGACGACTTCGTCTGCCCCCTCTGCAAGCACGGCCCCGCCGATTTCGAGAAGCTGTAAATAACAAGCGCTGCTTATGGATGTTATGTGTATCAGGAAAGGGGTTGCCACATGGAAGGAGCGTCGATAGGATCCCTGGTCGATCAGATAGCCAAGGAATACAAGACCGACCAAATCCGCCAAGCACAGGAGCTGAAAAAAGTCTTAAAGCAAGCAGAACATGCCGGCGATATTCATACCATCGGAAAAATCTACCACCTCCTGTCGTTATGTATGTTCTATCAAGGGGCGCGCGGGCGCATTCTTTTCTACGCATACAAAGCAGTTGAAATTTTAGAAACCGGAAATGACCGCAAGCTTCTCGCCCGCAGCTATAATCTGTTGGGTATCGCCTATGCAGGCATCGAAAACTATCAGCGGGCCATTGCCGCGTACAATAAAGCGCTTGATTTGATTCGCAGACAGAAAGCGCCGAGCCTCCGAAGAGAAGCCCTGCTGAACAACATTGCCCAGTGCTACTACCAGATGGGGGACTGTAAAAAGAGCATTCAGCTTGGAAAGCGATGTCTCTCTGCTATCAAAGCAAAATATCCGAATCTTCACGAATCCGCAGTCATCTATGGGATAAATCTATCCGAGTTCTATGAGAGTATAAACGATTATAAGACCGCGCTTGATTATCTGAATGCCGTCCATGAGGACGTTGCGCTTCTTGGGCAGAGCTTTCATCGCTGGGGTTACTACGCCAGGCGCAGCTGCGTGTTATACCGTCTGGGAAAGCCGGAAGAGGCCGCCAAGTATGCGGATCTGACCATCAATGCTGTGAATACCGGCGTTGATTCCTACGAGGGGCATAACGATTTTGAAAAGATCGCTTTGATGGCAGTTCAGGTCGGCGACTTCAAACGGGCGCAGCTCTTTTCCGATTTATTGGCAAAGTACGCCCAGGAGATCGGTCACACCCTGGATCAGATTTTGTCCTTGCGGGTCCAGGCAGCCATCTCCTCCGCAAAGGGAGAGCAGCATACTGCGTTTGAGCTGTGCAGAAAGCTCAACTTACTCTATGAGCAATGGATGCAGGAGCAAAAGGCGATCCAGCTTGAAACCCAAAAAAGCATCGAGACAGCAAAGAGAGAAACCGCCAAACTGATGAAAAGAGTCCATATCAGCGAGGAACAGGCGGAAAAAGATCCTTTGACCGGGCTGCTGAATCGCTCGGCGCTTCTGCGCATTACAAACAGCTTTCTGGAAAACGCCAAGCGGCGCGGAAAAAATCTTGGCGGAATTTTCATTGACATTGATTACTTCAAGGAGTATAACGATACCTACGGTCACACCGCTGGAGATGAGGTTCTGAAATACGTTGCCCAGGTCTGTATGGACAAGGAGACTTCTTCGATTAAATTCTTCCGCTATGGCGGTGATGAATTGTTCGGAATTGTGCTCGGCTGCAAGGACGAGGCTGTGAAGGAGCTGACGCTTCGGATCTCGGAGCAAATTCGATCATCCGGGTTTGCACACATAAAAAATCCAAACGGTGGCCGAATTACCGTATCAATTGGCTCTGTCAACGTTGCAATGAAACATTCCGATGGAAGTATTATGGATATCATCCGATATGCCGACAAAGCACTTTACCGGGCAAAGGAAAACGGCAGGGACTGCGTATTTGCCCTGCAGGGATTGGGGATCCGGGAATAACGCCACCCTTTCTCCCCGGCCGGTTCTTTGCCTGCTTTCCTGCCGGAACTTATGCATCGCTGTTCTCTCCCTGCATATTTTTAATTGTCAACCATTTTTGCGTAAAAATGGTTGACAATTTGCTTTCTTCGGTGTAAGATAGGGTCCGAACAGAACGTGAAAGGACCCTTGCGCACAATGACACACGAAAAGCTTCTGCGGATGACGACTACGGCGATCTTTGCCGCAATTCTCTGCGTGCTCTCCCCCATCGCCATTCCCCTTTCGGGGCCCATTCCCTTTGCCATGCAGATCTTCGCCGTGATGCTCTGCGCCGTGACGCTCGACTGGGCTACTGCCCAGCTTGCGGTGCTGCTCTATCTGCTGCTGGGGCTGTTTCTGCCTCTCTTCTCCAGGGGCAACACGGGGCTCAGCGCCATTCCCGGCCCCACGGGCGGCTATATCTGGTCATATCTGCTGATGGTGCCGGTGATCGCCCTGTTCCGGCGCATCCCGGTTCGGAAGCGCTGGCAGGAATATACGGCAGCCTTCTGCGGCTGTCTGCTTGCCATTGCGCTATGCTATCTCTGCGGCACGGTTCAGTTTTCGCTGGTAACGGGAAACAGCTTCCGCCATTCCCTCTCCGTCTGCGTCGTCCCCTTCGTGGGCTTCGACCTGCTCAAGGCCGTCGCCGCCTCTGCCCTCGGGGTCGAAATGGCACGTATCCTTGAAAAACAAAATCGGAGGCGTAATGTCAGAAGCTGATTGGTGATAATGTGCATTATGCGCTCCTACTCGTGAATGTGTTTTCCAAGTTTCATTTCCTGTCGCCATGCCGGGGGCGCTCCGTCATCCGCCCAATACTCATCCAGCAATCCGATTTTCCCGTTGCGACACCGAATAAACGATATACAGTGGAAAGAAGCAGAGCGATCCTCGGGATAGACCCTTGTAACAACAACAAGAAGATCGCCCGTCCGATGAACCGTTTCTATTTCCCCATCCCATTTTCCTGGGTACTCACAGTTTGCAAGGATGTATTCCTCAACCGTGAAGCACTCATTTGTGCAGTGCCATTTGATCACAGCGTCATCGGCAAAATAGGAACGGATCTCAGTTCTGTCTTGTTTCAATACTGCTTTTATGAAGCCAGCGTAATCAAACATGTTGGTATCTTCAATAGTCAAATTGGTCCTCATCCACCTGAATCTTTCGGGTGAGCTTTTCGCCGGTGTAGGGCTTTCGGAGCTCAATCAGATTCAGCACGGTATATCCTCTTGATTTCAGGAACGCAATGATCCCATTGTTATTGGGATGCACATAGTTGTACACGGTGTCCTCTCCGAATGCCGCAGCAAGCTCCTCCGCCTTGCGGAAAAGTGCAGAGGCAACCCCCTGTCTGCGGAACTCCGGCAAAACATAGATCGACTCCACCCACACGCAGGGCTTCTCCACACGACAGACCACGTAGCCGCAGTACACGCTCCCTTTCCGAGCCGTGAACACAGGGAAACCGGCATCCAGATATTCCTTCAGTTCAGAAGCGCCCTCGTTTTCATTTGGGAAAGAAGTGATCCCCTTAAATGCTTTCAGTGTAACGCGAAACTGCGCGACAAGCGGGGCAATCTCAGGAATCGCCGTTTCGTTCAATCCTTCTATCGCAATCATATTGGCCTCTCCTTGAACTGTTTTAAACGGGAGCGACTGAATAAATACGTTCCCGTTTCATTGTATCACAACCTCTGAGCAGTCGTTAAATTCGGAAAATCGGCGCAAGGTGCGTTCAAGCGCGGTCTGCAGTTTTTTCGTCTGTCGGACGCCGGCTTCGTACCAAATGTTTTTCACCGAAAGCGTTCCGTTTTTTCGATCCACGGCTGTTTCAATGCGGCCAATGAAGCCTTCGCCCCAGAGGATCGGCAGGGTATAATAGCCGTATTTTCGCTTTTCCGGCGGCGTATAAATCTCCCAGCTATAGGAAAAATCCCATAGGGCGGCAATCATTTGCTTATCCCAGAGCAGCGGATCCAGAGGGGCCAAAAATTCCAGTCGTGGCTTCGTTTCCAGTGTTCCGCCCAGCACCGACTGCATGAGGGGTTCGTCCTCCGCACGGTAATAATAGACCGGCTTGCCGCCCTCCACCCGTGCGGGCAGAATGGCGCCGGCAGCCTCCAACTGCGATACAGTGCGTCTGCGCGTCTCAGCATCCCAGTTGATGCCGAGAAAGGCCGGAGAATTTTTATTCCACAGGAGGCCGACCGCACCGATCCGGCGCAGCATCCGCCAGCGCAGCAGGGCATCTTCATCCCGGCAGGGGTTTTCAGCGTTTAGGAGGGATGGGTTCAGATATCGCTCTGCCAGATCGTAGAACTTTCTGGATCCGTTTTTGTGGTGAATCAGAAGCGTCCCATCCGTGTATAGCTGCTCCAGCACAGACCGGGCTGCTTGAGACTTTTTATGCCAATTTCCGCTCCAGTGCATCGAAGAATGCCAGAAGATTTCACCCTCGATTGGCAGGGTATCGGAGGAAACCGGCCCGTTTTCCCGGATGTAGGCGAGGGCCTGTTCTTCCAGCTCGGAAAGCCCTTCAAAGCTTGCGCCGAGTGTGCGGCTTCGCTCCCGGTAGGAGGAAAAGTAGGGCCAATCCTCCGCCGGCCAAATGGAGAGCTCCTTGTCGGCATAATCCACCAACAGCCGATCCCGATACAGCAAATCCGAGAGCATGGACTTCCGAAAACCCTTGACACGGGACTGCAGCGTTAACTCGGCATTTTTGCCGCAGACGTCTATCGGATCGTACTGGATACAGCCAGCTTGCCGGACATAGGCGTATGCTCCATCTTTGCCCGAAAAGCGATAGTCACCAAGAAGTCCCTGCTTGGCAAGAATAAATCGCCTTGCTTGTTCTTTCGTCAAATCTATCATGCGAATTCTAAAATTCCTTTCAAGTCTCCCACCAGGCCAGTGGAGGTATCCCATCGTCTCGACATAGCAATTCAAAAAACCGAAACCGGGAAATTCCCTTCTTCTTTCCGATATCTTAGCATATTAAGTCAACTTTTGCAACAACGACGCCGGAGGCATTCTCGACAACACCCAATTTCGCTCATTGACAGCACCCGCTTTCTGCGATAAAATAATTTCGGAAATGAGGTGCTTTTATGAAAACCCTGCTGCATATCTGCTGCGCGCCCTGCGCCAACATGTGCATCGACACCCTGCGTCAGGGCGGCCAGGAGCTGACCGGCTTTTGGTACAACCCCAACATTCACCCCTTTACGGAGTACCGCGCGCGCCGGAACTGTCTGCGCGACTATGCCGCGTCCATCGCCCTGCCGCTGGTGGAGCAGGACGACTATGGACTTCGGCCCTTCGTCCGCGCCGTGGCGGAGAACATTGACGGCCGCTGCGTGAAGTGCTACGAAATGCGGCTCTTTGCCGCAGCGGATTACGCCGCGCAAAACGGCTTTGACAGCTTCACTTCCAGTCTCTTCATCTCGCCCTATCAGAACCATGAGCTGTTGAAAGAGGTGGCAGAGCGCGCCGCCGATACGTTCCACGTCCGCTTCCAGTATCAGGACTTCCGTTCCTTGTTCCGTCAGGGGCAGGAGCGCGCCCGCGAGCTGGGCTTCTACATTCAGAAATACTGTGGCTGCGTCTTCTCCGAGCAGGAGCGGTATTTGAAGCCATCGAAACTCATACGTTAAACAGCAGCTCCCAATCCAAACACAGGGACACCGTGCTTGTCCGGCAAACAGAGAACCAACGGCTCAACTTTTTTACGTATTTTCAAACGAAAAAACGGCCTTTAGGTGTGCGCGCACGTGTTTTTGAAGATCGGCATAGTCGTGAATCGCGGCTATGCCGTTTCTTCATCCTCGTACTCCAGCAGCAGCGACCGTCCTTCATTCGATTTCCAATCAACGTAAAGAAGTAGAAAATTTCCAAAACTTGAAAT
>Ga0310690_10010046_pt1 | contig 11813 bp, 12 predicted proteins | sample AusTroGonzalo_MG_2_FD_207661 | JGI IMG/M metagenome (GOLD analysis project Ga0310690, IMG submission 207661) | Bovine rumen microbial communities from tropical cattle in Woodstock, Queensland, Australia - Gonzalo_04 (v2) (version 2) | ecosystem: Host-associated > Mammals > Digestive system >...
TACCATCGGTACCGACCTCGGTCGGGCGCAGGGAAGTTTCGATGCTGCGCAAAAAGATCTCCAACAGAAGTCGCAGCAACAGAAATCCGCTTTGTCGGCTTTGGGTGAGGTTTGTCAAACGCTGAACATCACGATGGATAAAACCATCGATGAACAGCTTGATAATCAGATTTCTGCAACGAATAAGGAGGCTGAAGACATTACCCAGCGTATCCAGCAAGCTATTCAGTTGAACAAGCAGCTGACAGAGAAGACGGATTTGCTGTCGAAGCAGAACAAGAAGTTGGAACAGCTGACCGCCGACAAGCATCAGGCGGAAGTGAACCTTGCCACCGCACAAAAATCGTTGGACGGACTGCGTGAGCAACAAACGCAAATTTCGAAGAATATTGAGGCTTCGCATACGGAATTGACTGCTTCTTTTAGCGATATTTATCCGAAATGGGAAGAGAATCCGCTCGCAACAGCTCAAACTCTTGATCAGGAGTCGAAATCTTACGAAAAGCGCAAGGAAGAGCTGAAAAATCGACAGGATGCTGCCGAGAAGGGGCAATCTGAGCTGCAGCAAATACAAACTTTTGAGAAGAAAGTGTCTGCTATTTTCTCTTGGCCAACCGCTAAAGTGGGCAATAATTGTGATAATCTGACTGAAAAATGGATGCAATTGGCGGAAAACTGTGCTTTGTTAGCTCAGAAAAAATCGGAATTATCTGAAAAAAAGAACCGATTGGAAACCTTCTTGCAGAACTTTTACCAGCAAAACCCTGATATTTCGGAGGAACTTTTGTCAAAACTTGCCGCGCTGACCGCTGAGAAGATTGCCCAACTACGTGAGCAACTGAAGGTTGCGCAGGAACAGGTGCAGACTGCCCTCGGGAAACGGCAGCAAGCGCAGGAGACATTGCAAAAACACGAAGCGTCGAAGCCTGAGATGGCGGAAGACGAACAATTGTCCGACATTGAAAGGCAAATTCTAGAAAAGAATGCGCTGAAGACAGAAAAGTCGCAACAAATCGGGCAAATCCAGCAGATTTTGCAGCAGGATGCCGACAATAAACAGAAATATGCTGACACGTTGGCGAAGTTGGACGCTCTTCAGCAGCAGGTACGGCAGTGGGAGCGGCTCAATAACACCTTCGGTGACAGCACTGGCAAGACCTTCCGTCGCATCGCGCAGAGTTTCATTCTGCAGAAACTTTTGGACAACACCAACTACTTTCTCGGGATGCTCTCCGATCGTTACGAGCTCACGGGTGCGGGTCGCGAACTGATGATCTTGGTGAAAGACAAGTACTTGGGTGATGCTCCGCGCCCCGTGGAGATGGTCTCCGGAGGCGAGAGTTTCTTGATCTCCATCGCCCTCGCGCTCGGACTCTCCAACCTCGCCCTGCAAGGCATTTCCTCAGATTTCCTCTTCATCGACGAGGGCATCAGCCAGCTGGACGGCAGCCTCTGCGACAGTGTGGTCAACACCCTCCAGCAACTGCATCACATAGTACACTGCAACATCGGAATTATCAGTCATTTGGATGTCCTCGCCGACAAAATCCCGACGAAAATCATCGTGCAGCCTGTGAGTCACGGAACGAGCGAGGTGATGGTGATGTAGAGACGCACGGTCGTGCGTCTCTACAACGGATAAAATTGTATTTTTGCCGCGTAATTTTATTGCCTTTAAACATTCACAAATTCACAAATGAAAAGAAACATTCTCACCCTGTTAATGGTCGCCATCACGACCCTCTCTTTCGGTCAGGTGCCGAAGCATTTGCGTGTGCTCAACTATGTGCCCGACAACTGCTATTCGGTTGCTGTGATGAATCTCGACACTTTGGCGCGGGTCTTTGAGCTGGAGGCCATGCATCGCGAGAACTTCCTCAAACCGCTCTACGACAGCGTGAAATTTTCCAAGAAATTGGTTCAAAGTTGGATAAAGCGCGACAGCAAGCTCGGGATAGATTTCACCGCATCGGCGGCCTACGTGAACTCCCGCTACGTCTTTCTCCCGTTGAACAATGAGAAGAACTTCGAGAAGACCATACGTTCGCTTGACAAGATGATGCCGCCGTTCGAGACCGTGACGGACCCCGAAGGGCGGAAAATTCGCTGCATGGTTATTGATGATGTGGATATGAGTGCGGCTGTGATTTGCACCGAGGACGTTGCCTGCCTTGCGTTGCTTACCGATCCGTACGCCATCTATTCGAACCCGATGTTTCAGTCTGCCATTTCTGACACTTCCGATTTGGAAATTATGTATGAGACTTTGAATCAGGCAGGTAAAGATACGCCTATGCAGCTGTGGACACGGATTAGCCATTCGAAGTTCGCCGAAAGCCAGACGATGGCCACTATGCTGTCCAAGGGGTGGAATTCTTATACGGCTTATCGGCAAGGCAATCCCCTCATCGGCGCGATGGTGAATATGGCTCAGATCTATTTTCCTGCTTCTGTGGATGTTAAGCAAGCCATCAGCGAACTTGACATGGAGATTTTCGCGAAGGCTGAGGCCCATCACGACCGCATCACCACTCTGAGCGAGCTCCAATATCATACTCCGCAGAAAGTGGAAAATAAGCTCGAGTTTGCTCCTGAGGCGTTGAAAAAGCTGATGCCCTACGTGTCGGGTGACTATATGGCGCTGGCTGTCAGTGCGATGGAGGGTTACGGCGACCTCATGAAACCGTACATGAACACACTTCCGCAGTGGCGTGAGCTCTGCCCGTTGCTGAACAAGCCATTCGTGCTGACGGTGTCCATGTCCGAAATGAATTACAATATACAGGCGGTCACCCTCGTAGAGCGGCCTGAGGAGATTCGCGGCGCATTGGAACGCTATGTGGAAATCAGCAACCACATCACGGATTCCACTTTCAAGGCTCAGAAGGAATTGGAAGTGGCTGTGGTTGAGACTCCTGAAGTGGAATCGGAATCGGTGGTTGAGGAAAACGAGAATGGCGAAACCATCGAAGTCCTGGATATTCCCGATACGGATTCGGAGGATTCTACCATCAATATGAAAACCTTGAGCTACAAGAAAATAGGCGGTTTGGATACGTACATCATCGTCACCAAGAAGAGAAAATTGGATTATGAAACCATCACGTGGGTGGTGAAAGACGACTCCGTTTGTGTGTTGATGAAAGACGGGCTGATGTTCGTCACCAACACCCTTGCTTCGTCGGGAACGCTGTTGCAGCCGATGGATCGCGAGTGGCCGGAGGAGTACTTTTCTCATCCGCTGTACGCCCATGTAGATTTCAACGCTTTCGTGGCTCTCTTCGGTCCGGATGCCGCCATGCCTATCCGTGACATGACATGCGTGGTCGATGAAAACACCTTCACGATGAACATTAACGCAGTGCCCGGCCTTCGCCACGGGGTGCTGTACGAGATGATTAAATACGTGGTGGATTTGATAGGAGGTCTGGATTGATAGAGACGCGCCATGGCACGTCTCTATAACGGTAGTTATTGTTTCTCCGTCAGGTATTTCCAATATCTTCGTGGCATGTCCTGCAACTGTTTGCGGGGATTCATGCGCTCTTTGATGCAGATGGCCTTGAAGTAGGTGCGCCAGAGCTCCTGCAGGAGGTGGTCGTCGTTGCTCAGCACGTCGTCGTTTAGACGTCCGTTGGTGAGGTTGAAGGTCACGGCGGATTCATCGGCGAAGGTGATGCGGGAAGGAATTCCCGTTCCGTCGTAGTAGTACCCGTAATGGCGTTTGGCGTCGTAGATAAGCCAGTGCTGGTCGTTGAAGCGGTCGCGGAAATGGTCGATGATGAGCGGCAGCACGTTGTGGTCGGGAGAGATGACGGCTAAGTAGGTGCCGTCCTTGGCTTTCTGGAAACGGACGAACTGCTTCATCCTTAGCTGCTCGTGCAACACCTTGCGGGCGATGTTGGTGACCGCGAGCACGTCAGGGTCGGCGAAATTGCGTTCGATGCTCGGTGCCCCTTCCGGCTGCCGGAATACTTTGCAGATGTACTGGAATAGCGCATTGTTAAGTTCTGGCATCTCCGACAACCAGCTGACATACAGCATCCTGAGCGCTTCCTTCGACAATCGTTTTTCCAACCCATTCCACACGCGACGGGCTTTTTCCTCATCGGTGGGTACCTGGTAAATCCGGTCGCAGAACAGCGGAATCTGGTCACCTTCCGACAACAACATTTCCGGCTGTTCGTGCAGGGCGAATGCCTCAAAGACTGCCGTGAGGAGGCCGTCGATTGTGCCGTCGAAGGAATATACCGTCATAATTTGGTCGCAAAAATACAAAAAAAGAAGAAATCTGTTTTTTCCTCTTGACAAGCCCTATATTTCGTTGTATATTTGCATTTTGAAAACTTTGAAAGCGATGAATCAGGAAATACAACAATATCAGTCAGATGACGCACGTATCACGTTGGATGTGCGCGTGGAAAATGATACCGTTTGGTTGACGCAGGCGCAAATCGGTGTGCTGTTTGGTGTTCAAAAAGCCGCTATTTCCAAGCATTTGAAAAACATTTTCAATTCTGGAGAATTGTGTCAGGAATCAGTGGTTTCCATTTTGGAAACAACTGCCAATGATGGGAAAACATACGGTGTGCGTTACTATAATCTTGATGCCGTGTTATCTATAGGTTATCGTGTAAACTCACGCCAAGCCACTCAATTCCGAATTTGGGCTAATTCCGTGATAAAGGATTATCTGCTGCAGGGTGCGGCTGTAAACCGGCGCTTCGAGCAAGTGGAACAGCGACTTCTGCAAAACGAAATAGGTCTTCAGGCCATAAACCAAAAAGTGCAATCGCTTGTACAAACTGTGCTGCCGCCTAAACAAGGCATTTTCTTCAACGGACAGATATTCGATGCGTACCAGTTTGTTTCGGAGTTGATTCGCAGTGCGAAAACCTCCATTGTGCTGGTGGACAACTATGCCGATGACAGTGTGCTGACGCAACTGACTAAGCGGTCTGATGGCGTTTCTGCCACTGTATGCGTAAGCCGCCTCACAGAGGCTTTCCGATTGGATATTGAACGACACAACCGCCAGTACCCGCCCATAGATGTTCGCGAGGTTCCATCTATTCATGACCGTTTCTTGCTGCTTGACGGCACACGCCTCTATACGTTCGGTGCCTCGTTCAAAGACTTGGGCAAAAAACTGTTCTGTTTCTCCTTAATGGAGAGCGAGGCGGTGGTGGAGACGGTGAGAAAGATGGTGGACTCTTTTGAGAATTTTGCAGAATGATGTGGAAATGAGAGGGTATAGGGCGTAGTAGAGACGCAAAATTTTGCGTCTCTACAGATGGAACATACGTTATCTTGTGGATGATGTTGCGTGTCTTACGACACGAGGCGGGGCATTGGACAATATCCGACGCGATTGATGACCTTTGCGGTGGTTCCCCATGCCGTGCCAGAGGCACGATATCTTAATAAGAGGGTGTGTCAAAAGTCCAAAAATCGTCATTTTTTGACTCGTAAATATTTGATAATCAAATAGCATTTTTTTTGAAAAAGTGACTTATGACACACCCTCGTGGGCGATGCGCGGGAGAAGGCGGCGTGTCGAAGACACGCAACTATTTACGAATCGAGCAGTAGCGTGCCACGCACGCAACCACGTACGCGCATCGTTGCCCCCATACTAAACGAAGTGCAGTGTGGGGTTATTAGGATTTCGTGCTTTCGCACGAGGTTGAGGAGACAACAGTCCTCTTTAATTATTGACATTTCGTGCCCGAAATATTCGTCACCTTTACAGAAGTTGGTTTTCGTTCGTAATACGTTGTAGCGATTGGTATTTCAATAACAGTCTCGGTATTGGGGCGTGCAACTTTTTTCCCTGTGTAGGTTTTAGTATAATTGGAAGATTCGTATGTTACGATTACCTCAACCGTTACATTAGCAGAAATATCTTGGCTGTCATTGCCAACTGTCACGGAAACACTTGAACCATTTACAATTGTTGCGCTAAATACTTCAACATTGTCATTGGAGCTCGAGATTTTGCAAACTTGAGCATCTGAGGCGTTTATAATACAACATAATAAGAATACTAAGAAAGAAATTCTATATATCAGTTTCATTTCACAAAATGCCGTGTTATATCCCATTCGGCTCCATCGGGTTTGATTTAGTTTCAATTGATAATGCTAATTGAAATAATATGAGCCAGCGTGATATTTGTAATTACTTCTTTCTTTACCCCCTCTTTTATTAATACTCACTTGTATTCTTTGAGAAGATTCTACTCCGTTAACAATAACAGCAAGCTCGCCGCAGTAAGTTTCATCCCAGTCAGACGAACCAAACTCATAAAAAACTCCCTTTTTATTGCAATTCACTTCTGTTTCAGGTCCATAACCGCTAATTGTACATAATGTCACGGTTCTTCCACCATTATTGTCATAACGAGCAGCAAATGATGTATTATTTTTCGAAATATTGTCATCAGAAAATGACATTGTAAATGCTGCAAATAATATAGTTATTGTAAATAATAAAAATTTTTTCATAATTCTCGTTGCCAGTTATATCCCATAGGCACCTCGGTTTTTGTTTTTTAATAAAATTGATAATCTCCTAAAATCATGACAATTTTGTTATCTAATACAGGCCAACCAATAGTGCCATATTGAGTAGGCTGACCGTCAATATATACTTTAATTCTGCATTGGCTACCTTTTTCTATTGTACCATCGATAGAGTATGTCCCTCGTATGTATTCATGAGGACTTTCTTCTTTGTTGATAAATAGAAACTGGCATGACGATGTCAGCGTTACAGAAGCAATACATTCGCCACCATCATAAGCGTTACCTTGAAAGTTAATGCAGTCACCGCTTGTTGCTTTTTGAGTCTTGAACGACATTGTCAAAACAGCAAAGACAGCAACTATAACACATGATAATCCAGTAATAATTAATTTCTTCACCTCATTTCCTGCTGCGTTATATCCCATCCAGCTCCATCGGGTTTTAAACTAATTTGAAAAGTTAATTGAAAAATGTATTATTGTACCGCTGTTGAAAGGGTACTAGGTAATTCTACGTAAGTTTTTAAAACTCTATCCCACTGTTTAAAGCATTCATCATCTTTGCAATATTTATTGTTTCCATCTTTTTTTGTAGTATATTCTGACGAAATATATAAAGTAAATTCTTTCTTATCACCTGGATTTCTTTTTAATTCCATTCGGCTTCTAACACTTATTTTGCTAAATGAGCGTGTGACCCATGTGGATTTTGCCCAACCTGCTCCTTTGTCATTAACTGTGAAATCTCCAAAATAGTCAGAAGCATATCGAATCAAAGTGTACCAAATTTCATCGTCACTCTTGTCACTTGTTGCTCGAAAACGGATATTTTTGTTTGCAATGTCTGATGCTGGTGCAGATGCTATCCATGCGTCATCTTCTATTAATTTGACAGTCTTAACCCCAGGTTCATCAGTTCCATCTATTCTAATTGTATTTGAAAAATAACCTGGGCGTGTGACATCTGCTATTGTATAATGTTCCCTGTCCATTTTGAACGAATATGTTCCTTGAGCAACATTATTTCCATCAATTGTAATTATAGCATCTTCTGGGATTGTTTTGATAGTATAATCACGTTCGGATTGTACTAAAGTAACAGTTGTTACGCCTGGTTGATCCTTTCCACTAATTTTAATTGTTTTAGAAAAATAACCTGAACGAGAAACATCTGCTACAACTGAATGCATCCTATCTATTTTGAATGAATAAGATCCTTGCGCAACGTTTTTTCCCCCAATAGTAATTGTCGCATCACTAGGGACTGTGTTGATGGTATAATCACGCTCTTCATAGTCGGGATCTGGTTTTAAACACACTTCTGTAATACTGCTGCCAGGTGCTTTAATAGTAAAACTTTCTGAGATATACTTTGGTGCAGATACGGTGACATTTTTCCATCCACTTAATTTCACTTTGAATGTAGTTTGTTGACCTCCAGCATAATCACCATCTACTGTTATTTTCGCGCCAGAATCAGGACATTTTACTAAAACAGTTTTTGTCACACAAGCTGAGAGTATTGTCAATAAAGTTATAATAAGGATAAAAAAAGATATTTTTTTCATATAAATTTAATAATTTTGTCACGCCTCCACTTTATAGGCTATCGGCAACTCCTACTATAGGTGCCAAACATAAGTATGAAATTTATGCGCACAAAAAAAGCGTGGCACTTTTTCGCTTTCATTGGATGCTTTGAGGTCTTCGACTACCTTTATCTCCCAATTACAACGAGTAAAGCCCACGCCATACGGCGAGAGCGTCGTCGCTTCACTCTGGGAGATAGTTTGAAAGTGTCGAAGTTTCAAAGCATCCAGTGTACAAGCTACTTCGCTTTTTCCTATTCTATGGTGTGCATAACAGAATTATGCGGTTTTGCTCATAGGCATTTTATTTCGTTACTACTTATTTCATATAATTTCGGTTGCAAAAATACAACTTATTCTGTTTAATTAAATGCTTTTTCTTCCCACTCATCCCAATTTGTTTCTTCCAGATATTGGGAAATCTGTTCTTTTAGTTCAACAAGATTCTTCGTGGCAACTTCCCAGACTACTATGTCATCAATCTGGAAATACTCGTGGACAATGTAATTGCGCATACCTTTCACCTTTTTCCATGGAGTGTTCGGGTGTGCTTCTTGAAACTCAGTAGTGAGCATGTTGGCTGCTTCGCCAATTATCTCAATATTCTTAACCACAGCATAATACATCATATCATCATCCACAAGATCCTGATATGTCTTGTCTGCTATATAACGGTTCACCCGTTCTATAGCCGCAAGAATATGCTCCAGCCTTTCCTTGTCTCTACGCGGTTCTCTCATAAACCAATTTTCTATCTTGTTCTACACTTTTTCGGGCAAAAGGAGCCAACGACCGCTCTGTCACCAGATCCACATTCCGGCCCAAAAGATCCTTTAATTCCTCATACATACCGAAAAAATCCATTCCTACAGTCTGGGAATGGTCCAACACGATGAGGATATCCACATCGCTTTGGGATGTTTCCTCTCCGCGGGCGAAGGAACCAAACAGCCAGGCCTTCAAAACAGGTTTTGTTTTGAAGTACTCCGCTAGCATGTTTGACATCATTTCGGTACTCATAATCAGAATATTTTTTCAACCCGCAAAGATACAACTTTTTCTATATGCCCGCCACCTTGGTCAAAAGTTCAAGGATCAAATTCTAACGACAGCTGCGCCTCTTTTGCGGCGAGTTTCTGTTCGGCCTTGGAGATGAGCAGCGGGCGGAGGCGTTCGGGGTGGAGTTCGTTGATGCCGAGGGTTGGTTGTAAGTTGGATGCACCGAGCTCGTGGCAGGTGATGAAGTACTTTGCTTTTTTCATCACCACGCCCATCTTCTTGAGGTCGTAGGAGGTTAATCGGTTGAAACGGCGGGAGTTGACGATGAGCCACGCTGACTTGGTGCCGAGTCCGGGGACACGGAGCAGCATCTCGAAGTCGGCCGTGTTGATATCCACGGGGAAGGCTTCAGGGTGTCGCAACGCCCACGCCAGCTTTGGGTCAACTTCCAGATCGAGGTTCGGGTGCAGGTCATCGACGATCTCGTCCACCTTGAAATGGTAGAAGCGTAGCAGCCAGTCGGCCTGGTAGAGGCGGTTTTCGCGCACGAGGGGCGGCTGCTTGAGCACGGGCAGGCGCGGGTCGAAGGTGTTGACACTCACGTAGCCCGAGTAATAGACGCGGCGCATCGAGGGTTGGCCGTAAAGCATCGACGACATGGTGAGGATATCGCGGTCGGAGTCCTTGGTGGCCCCCACGATCATCTGGGTCGATTGTCCGGCGGGCACAAAACGGGGCGCGTGGCGGTATCTTTGGCGGTCCTCCTTATTTTCGAGCACACCCTGCTGGATGAGCTTCATCGGCTGGAAGACGCTGGTGTGATCTTTCTCGGGCGCGAGCATCTTCAGCGACTCCTCCTTGGGAATCTCGATGTTCACACTCATACGGTCGGCGTATCGGCCGGCCTCGTTAAGTAGCTCTTGCGACGCGCCGGGGATGGCCTTCAGGTGGATGTAGCCGTTGAAGCGATGCACTAACCGCAGGTCGCGGACGATGGCCGTGAGCCGCTCCATCGTGTAGTCGGGGTTGCGGACCACCCCGCTGGATAGGAATAGCCCCTCAATGTAGTTGCGGCGGTAGAACTCCATCGTAATCTCCTCCAACTCTCTGACGCTCAACGTCGCGCGTTTGATGTCGTTGCTGCGGCGGTTGACACAGTAGGCGCAGTCGTACATGCAGTGGTTGGTGAGCATGATTTTCAGCAGCGAGATGCAGCGGCCGTCGTCTGCGAACGAATGGCAGATGCCGATGCCGCCCACGGTGTTGCCCACCATGCCCTGTTTGCCCTTGCGCACGGTGCCACTTGACGAGCACGAGACGTCGTACTTCGCCGATTCCGTGAGGATGCGCATTTTTTCTAAGGTCTTTTCCGACAGCATATTTGTTCGTCTTATCGCCCAGGGCTCACTGCGTTCACCCTGGGTTGGCATACTTCAGGCCTTCGGCCCTTCTGGAATTCTAATATAGGAAATTATTATAGGGGTAGATCTGAATATGCAGCTTTTTAATTTCTTCGTACAGGAAATCGCGCATTTCGGCAACGTTTTCCTTCGTTTTGGCGGAGATGAAGAGGGTTTTCGGGCCGAGTTTCGCCATCCAGGTGGCTTTGAGCTCGTCGAGGGTGATGTTCTCCTTGGTCTTCGGGGTGAGGTCGTCTTCGGCCTTTTCCACCCAGGAGTATTGGTCTATCTTGTTGAAAATGATGACGGTGGGCTTGCCGCCGCAGTCGATTTCGTCGAGAGTTTTTTGCACTGTCTGTATCTGCTCCTCGAAGTCGGGGTGGCTGATATCGACGACGTGCAGCAGCAGGTGCGTCTCGCGGACCTCGTCGAGCGTTGATTTGAACGATTCCACCAGACCGTGGGGCAGCTTGCGGATAAATCCCACGGTGTCAGATAGTAAGAATGGGAGATTTTGGAAGACAACCTTGCGGACGGTGGTGTCGAGGGTGGCGAAGAGTTTGTTCTCCACAAGGACATCGGAGTTGCTGAGCAGGTTCATAATGGTCGATTTCCCGACGTTGGTGTAGCCCACTAACGCGACTCTTACGAACTGCTCGCGGTGGCTGCGCTGGGTCTTTTTCTGTTTGTCGATTTCTTTCAACCGCTTTTCCAACAGCGAGATACGGTCTCGGATGATACGGCGGTCGGTCTCAATTTCCTTTTCACCGGGTCCCCTCATTCCGATACCGCCGCGCTGCTTCTCCAAGTGCGTCCACATGCCGGCAAGGCGGGGGAGGAGGTACTTGTACTGCGCCAACTCCACCTGCGTTTTGGCGTGCGCCGTCTGCGCGTGCTTGGCGAAGATGTCGAGGATGAGGTGTGTGCGATCCATCACCTTGCAGTGCATAAGTGTTTCAATATTACGCTGTTGTGACGGTGGCAGCTCGTCGTCCACCACCACCATGTCGATGTCGTTCTCGTGTACGAAGTCGGCCACCTCGCGGATCTTGCCGCTGCCGAAGTAGGTACGGGTGTCGGGGTGCGCGAGGTTCTGGATGAACTTCTTCACGCACTGTCCGCCGGCGGTCTCCACCAAGAAAGCCAGCTCGTCGAGGTATTCCATCGTCTTCGCCTCCGCCACGTCGGGCGTGGAGACAGCAATGAGGACCGCCGTTTCGCGGTAATTATCAGGATATTCTATCGCCATTCGATTTGTAGATTAGGTTTGGTTTTGGACGGCAAAAATACGATTATTTT
>Ga0310690_10010047_pt1 | contig 11812 bp, 18 predicted proteins | sample AusTroGonzalo_MG_2_FD_207661 | JGI IMG/M metagenome (GOLD analysis project Ga0310690, IMG submission 207661) | Bovine rumen microbial communities from tropical cattle in Woodstock, Queensland, Australia - Gonzalo_04 (v2) (version 2) | ecosystem: Host-associated > Mammals > Digestive system >...
CTATATCGGTACTCAAAATACCTATGGAGATGAATATAGTTCAATTTATTGGAATAATGGAGTTCCAACTCCAACGACTACGGTAATAAAAAGAGACTTTATTATTCCTTCAAACGCAACAATCACATTTACTAATAATAATAAAGCATAGATGAGAGTAATAGCATTAGTAGTAACAAACGGCTTTTCTAATTTATATGCACCATTAAAATGGCAGAATTCTACATCTTTAACCAATCAAACAACAATAACAATAAGTATAAATAGTAATAATACTCTTGCAAATGGGCAAACTATTGAAGGATATATTATTGTTGCATTTGATACAGAATTAAATTCTTCAAATGTTTGACAAATAATAATATAATATGTTATAATATATTATAATATTAAGTCGCTGCTTCGCGCCGATTTAATATTAACAAAATAAGGAGTCGCCTAATACGCGCTCCTTATTTTTTAATACTCAAAAATAATAATAATATTTTTGCATAACATAAATACATTTCAGATAGGAAATAGTTTAATCAAATTCTAGGAAGTGATGAAAATGGCACATGTTTTAACTAAACAAGGTTCACGAGATAATGTTGTTACTTATGAATATATATGTGATACTATGGAAGATATGCCTAACATAGACTCACGTTATATTACGTTAGGTTCAGTATGCATTGTCGTTTCTGGTCAATCAGGAGGGGTAGAAGTATATATTGCTGATTCTCATAAACAGTGGGTTTCTATGGCTTCATTAGGTAATAGTGAAAATGGCGAGTCTGGTTTAGAAATTCATATTTGTACTAGCGGTGAGGTAGATAATGAAACTCATTTACCAGATATTGACGAGCCAGTTGAAAATGTATTATATTTTGTAATGGATAGTGAGGAAAGCAATAATCTATATACAGAATATATTTATTTAGATGGTAATTGGGAATTAGTTGGTAGCGGAAATATTGATGTAAGTGATAAAGCGGATAAAAATAATACTATTTTAACAGGAAGTCTAAGTTTAGGAAGAGCAGCTAATTCTACCATAGGAAATAATAGTATTGCTATAGGTGAAAATGTAACCGCATCTGGAACACGCTCTTCTGCATTTGGACAAGGGACCACTGCTTCTGGATCTCAAGCTCATACCGAAGGAAGCAGCACACAGGCTATTGGTTCGGACACTCACGCGGAAGGCACTAACACTAAAGCATTAGGACCACATTCTCACGCGGAAGGTCTAGGTACAATTGCTGATATGGTTTCAATGCACGCTGGCGGTGAATTTAATGCTATTACTGCTCCACAAATTCAACCGTCTACCGAATATGCTACAGATGATTTAGTAGTTTATCAGGGAAAATTATATAAATGTAAGACAGCGCATACTAGTAATAGTGATACAGGATTTATCAGTAGCAATTGGGATGAATATAATATATATCCGTTTTTTGTTATAGGTAATGGTTCAGATGATGAACATCGTAATAATATATTTACAATTTATTGTAATGGTTCTGTTACGGAAGGATCTTAGACTACAATTAGTACAGCAGATGCTCATGCCGAAGGATATTAGACAACTGTTACAGGTTATGCAGCTCATGGTGAAGGTTCTGGTACTACTGCTAACGGAGCCTTTTCTCATGTAGAAGGATAGGGTACTAATACCACGAGTTCTGCTGTTGCTGCTCATACTGAAGGACAGGGAACTCAAGCGACAAGTACTGGAGCCCATGCTGAAGGCGCTTCTACTATTGCTGAGGGAGCTTTCTCGCACGCAGAAGGAACTGGAGGCACTTTTACCTTAAATAATATTACATATACTAGTAAAGCTAGCGGAATTGCAGATCATACAGAAGGTTATCAAACTTTAACTGTGAGTGCTCAACCAGGCAACCACGCCGAAGGATATCAAACAAGAGCAACTGGCGGCGGCGCCCACTCCGAAGGTGCTACGACACTTGCTTCTGGAGCAAATTCTCACGCTGAAGGCAATACAACAACTGCTTCTGGAGCAAACTCTCACACTGAAGGTAATGCAACAGATGCTACTGCAACAAATTCGCATGCTGAAGGTAATTCAACTCATGTTTATGGCAGTCAAGGTCATGCTGAAGGATCATTTACTATAGCCAGAGGAGGAAATAGCCACGCAGAAGGTCAAGGAAATTCATCTACAACCTATGGAATCTCATATAATAATACGAAATACTATCTAGGGGCTACTGGTACTGGCTCTCATTGTGAAGGTTTTAGTACTGTAGCTTATGGAAATTATTCTCACGCAGAAGGCAGTTCAACCTTAGCTATAGGTATATAGTCTCATGCTGAAGGATATGGTACAAAAGCAGTGGGAGGCAGTAGTCATACTGAAGGTTATTCAACAGTGGCTTCAGCTGGTTTTTCCCATGCTGAAGGTTATATGACGACAGCTTCATATGATTATGCTCATGCCGAAGGATATAATTCAATCGCCTCTGGATAGTAGTCTCATGCTGAAGGGAATAGTTCAAAAGCTAGTAATAATTCAGCTCATGCAGAAGGTAGCGTTACGCAGGCTACCGGATCGTGTTCTCACGCTGAAGGTTCATCAACAAAGGCAACAGCATAGAGTGCACACGCAGAAGGAAATTATACAACCGCCTCTGGAGAGTATAGTCATGCAGAAGGCAGTTATACTAATGCACTAAATAACTATTCTCACGCGGAAGGATATTATACAAAAACAAGTGGTGCAGCACAACACGTCGGCGGTTTGTATAATCATGTAGTTCCATTTGATGGTACTATTGATTTAAAGACTGTAGAAGACGAAACAGCTGAAGAGTATATTCCAAATAAATATTATCCCCCATATAGTACTCATTTTAAAGTAGTAAATGATAACGTAACAACATATTATGTACCTCATGCGACTGTTTTACCTTATATTTATCCACATATAGATGCTCAAAGTGCTCAATTATATTGGCATAATATGACCAATTTACCAAATGAAACTGACCCAGAAACAATATCTTATTGGGATAAAGATACATTATATCCATCTACTACAATAGTAAAAATGGATATTCAAGGAAAAATAAAATATTTTCAAAGTCATAATCCAATTACAACAACTTATTTTCCTTTAACAAATAACTCAATATTTCATACTCAAACTTTACATTCATCATATTATCAAACTTTTAATATATTGGAAATAATTGGTAACGGGTCTTTGTCTCGTTCTAATGCTAGAATATTAGATATATACGGTACTGAACGTCTTATGGGTGATATTTATGTTCATGCAAATCCTGATTCTACCGGTGGTGATAAAGTTGCCACCGAATCTTTTGTAACAACCCGTGTGCCAACTCCGCCGACAACAGATGGTACTTATACATTATAGGTAACTGTTTCTGATGGTGTTGCTACATATGCTTGGGTATAAGGAGGAGATAATAATGGCATAGATAATGACAAAACGAGGATAGCAAGATAATGTAGTAACATATGAATTTGTATGTGATACTACAGCGGATATGGAACTAATTGAGCCTAGGTATATAACTTTGGGCTCTGTTGCTATTATATTAGAAGGTAATGCTGGCTTTGAAGTATATATGGCCAATAGTAAAAAACAATGGATTAGTCTTGGTGCTGGAGGCGGTTCTTCAGGTGGAGCTGCTTCTCCTGTTGTAGATCAAGGACAAGCAGATTCAATGGTTTTATAGGAGTGATGAAAAATGAGTTATGAACCAACTACATGGGAAGCTGGAGACGTAGTAACCAGCGCAAAATTGAATAAAATGGAATAGGGTATTGCGAGTAATGGGATATTAATTGTTCATGTTACAAGTGGTACATTAGATAAAACTTGGCAAGAAATTCATGATGCTGATGTTTGTTATATAATATAGAAATATACTAATGAAAAAAATACACAATTAGTAATTAAAACTTATATCAATAATTCAAATTATATAATTGATGCCATTGAATCTTATCATAATGAATGCGAAATTATTCATTATGAAGCAAATTCTTCTAATAGTTATCCTGAAAGAGAATCAATTGAGATGTAATGAGGTGATTAATAATGAGTTATACTCCAACAGTATGGAAAGCTGGTGACACGGTTACAAGCACTAAATTAAATAAGTTAGAAAATGGAATAGCTAATAATGGAATATTAGTAGCCAATATCAATTATGACACTTAGGGTTTAGACAAGACTTGGTAGGAAATATATGATGCAAAATTTTGTATAATTTGTAATTCACATGAAGATAATAATATACAAGGGAAAGCATACTACCTACCTATATTAATAACAAATGAAAATTCAGAATATACAATAGCAGTTTTTGACCCATTAAATTCTGAAAATATAATACTCATTGCTAATTCTGCTGATGAATATCCAGTTTATTAGGAAGGAGCATCTGAACTTCCAGAAAGCCCACCATATGATCCACCAAGTGTCAGTTAAAATAATATATTATAATATATTCAATTAAAATAAACGAGGTGATAACCGATGGATATAATTGATATTATGCTTGCAAGAGCAATGACTCCCCAAGGCCAAACTGATGCATATGTTGCAAAAGCTAACGCTGCCGCGGCTAAGGCTGAAAAAGCAGAAGAAGACGCCGCCGCTGCTATTGCAACAGTAACAGCTGCAGCCGAAGATATCGCTACTGCACAAGAAGCAGCTGCTCAACTTCTTGAAGATGCTCAAGATGCTTTAGAAACAGCTCAAGCAGCACAAATTAATACTCTAAGTACAGAAGATGTAGATACTGAAATTAAAAAACTAGATGTTAGCGTCAATGTAATTGATAGTTCTGGCTCAAAACTAATTCAAGCAGTAACTACATATCCAGACAATACATTAAATACTGAAAATATTACACGACTATATAAAGCAACTGGTTCCAATGAAGATGGAACCATGACTCAAAAAGCTATTACTGATGCTTTGGCAGCTAAAGCGAGTTAGACATATGTAGACAATGCTATAGCATCTATTCCTGCAGGTGGCGGATCTAGTAATACTGTAATTAACTTTAATGTGAATGATGCTGGGAAATTAGTTTCTATAGATGAAAATGGACATCTTACAGCTAGTGGAATTAATGAAGAAGATCTTATTATTTCTCTATTACAGTCTAATAACTATTTACTCGCAGGCGCAGTTGGTTTAAATATTAATTATGCCAATCGTACCTTTAATCGCTTACAAAATGCTACAGCTCTTTCTATGGGATCTGATTTTGATCAATTCTTAATGTATGGCGGTCGCAAACGTTGTAATGTAGATGATGATGGTACTATTACTGCTTTTTATGGTGAAAATAATTATGTAGAAGATGGTTCTAATGGGCAGGTTATGGTTTATCAACCTAAATTCTATTATAAGCGTTTATTATTAGAAACCGAAACAGCATCTAAAGGTCAAATTATAAGGCATGAATCATTAATACTCTCACCAACTAAATATGAAGGTTTTAAAGTTGCACCTATCTTTAGCACATCCGAGGGTGAATTGGACTATGTTCTATTATCAGCTTATGAAGGTACAATTACTAATGATAAAATGACTTCAGTTGCTGGTAGTAAACCGACTACCAATATAACTATTAGTGAGGCTGAAACCGCTGCTACGGCGCGCGGAAACGGATGGCATATTACTAATATGGCTGCTGAAGCAACTAATCAAATGTTAGAAATAGTTGAATTTGGTTCTATGAATGGATAGAAATCACTTGAAGATGGTATTTGTAAAATTACAGGAATGGTAAATGTAAATAGTTCTTCTTTAACAGGCTCTACAGCATTATTATGTAATGCTTCTGGTCATGCTACTAGTACAATTAATGAAATAAATGGAACTACCACCACTGAAACCGCAGTGGGCAAACGCACGATCAGCTATCGTGGTATAGAAAATCCATGGGGTAATGTATGGAAAATGATCGGTGGTATAAATATTAAAGGAGATGGAGTATCAGAAGGTGGTATGCCATGTATTTGTACTGATTATGAATATACACCAAGTCTTATTTCTAACAATTATGAAGATATTGGATTTAATTTACCCTCTAATTATGGATGGATTAACGCTATGGGTTATGGAAAAGCTAAATACGATTGGATTTATATGCCTATTGAATGCACTGCAAGCGCGGATAGTCTATTACCTGTTGGTGATAATCTTTGGACTGCGGCAAATAATAATGAAAATCGTATTGTTGCAATTGGTGGGCATCATAATTCTGATGCGAATAATGGACCTTTTTATTACGCAGCCGATCGTACTTCTGCAGAAAGTGCAAGAATTAATTATGGTGCTCGTTTAATGTATATTCCCACTAAAAATTCAACTTATACTGCTAATATTAATAAATGGACTAGTATAATGGGAGAGTGATTATAATGAAAGAATATGGAAAAGTATATAGTTCTATACAACCATAGAATATTAAAATCACTGATAATGCTGTTTTTATTGCTACTAATGTTGAATCTTATACAAAAACTATTGATGGACATACATAGACTGGTTATATGTATGATTGTATTGAATATACTAAAGATGAATATTTAATAATACAAAATAGTAAAATTACAGCATTAGCACAGGAATTATAGGCGGCAAAAATTTTATTAGGAGTTGATTAATTATGACACTATTAGAATTAGCGCAAAAACTCCGTCCATATATTGAAAAAGCAGCGATTTCACTCTCAGATGAAGATGCCCTAGAAGCAGTTAATTTATTTTCTAATTGGAAATCAAATAAATCTTATGTAAAGGATGAACGAGTTAATTATGAAGGTATTTTATATAAATGTCTTTAGGCTCATACATCTTAGGATGCTTGGATGCCAACCGCTGCACCTAGCCTGTGGGCAAAAGTACTTATTCCAGATACAAATGTTATCCCTGAATGGGAACAACCAGATAGTACTAATCCTTATATGAAAGGAGATAAAGTAATGTTTGAGGGACAAACATATGAAAGTACTATTGATAACAATGTATGGTCACCTGCTGCATTCCCACAAGGATGGAATTTAATAAGTTAATATTTGACTTTTTAACAATTTTGATGTATAATATTAATAGAAATGAAAGGTAAGGAACTTTCACTTCTATATAAAAATTTCATAACATAAGGAGGTTATGAGTATGGCTATTAAAATTTATAGCGACAAAACTAACAAGTTCTATAACTCTGTTGAAGAAGCAAATCGCGCAGAGTTTGAACTAAAAGAGAAAGAGAATTTAGCAAAAATTCAAAAGGAGCGCGAACTGGCGCTGGCTAAAGAAAAGAAGGAAAAAGCTATTGCTGAACGTAAGGTTGCGGCTGAAAAAGTCGAAACTGCTCGCAAGGCTTTTAATGAAGCACGTAAGGCATACCATGATGAACTAAATGGTTTTTGCCAGAAGTATGGTACTTATCATTATACTACTAATGGTAAGGATGATGTGCCTTCTCTTTTCGATCTCTTTGACAATCTCTTTAAGTTTTAAGGACTAAGGCTTATGGACTGAGCCTTATCAGTCCTTTACAGGCCCTTAGTTCAACGGCAGAACACCGGTCTCTAACGAAATTGGAGCCTTATATGGAAACATATAAGTGAAAACGCCGCTAAGTCGGAGAAAGCTTAACTGCTAACCCCGAGCAAGGAGAAATCTATGTGTAGAGACTTTACACGGCGCATCCGCTAAAAAGGATGAAGATAAAGTCCGGACCACGATGCGAAAGCAACGCGTGTGAAGAAAACCGTTATATCCCTCTGAAGGAGGTAGTCTGGGTTCGAATCCCAGAGGGCCCGCTACATTTCGGCGCAAGCAGCAATTTATTTATTGTCACCATTTTTATTGATAGCAGACAAACTATCCAGCGCCGAGTAATGCGCTTATCGTATAAAAGTAGTATATCGTCCTTCCAAGTCGATGGTGCGGTGGCAGAATCCGCTAAGCGCTCTCCCCAGCCGCTTCCTTGCTGGGCGCGAAAAATGGAAGAAGGTATGCAAGTCACCTTAATTACTGCTGGGAGTGATAACCCCAAAAACTGGCCTAGGACAGTAGAACTCGGAGCCTTGTGTTAGGCCATCCTAATCAATATACACACGGAGATTCTAACCGTAGAAAGTAGAACGTATTTCCTTAAACGATAAATAGGGCGTAAGGCGACACGATATATCGCTGCATAATATCGGAAGTTGCGAAGCCGTGAGTGCGATTTCCGTGTATCAGAACGTCTAACGCAATTGGACTAGTAGGATATACGGAAATTTTTATTTATGGAGGGAATATTATGGCATCAAAAACACATTCATGTACAATAACAGTTGCTAGTGGTTATTGGAATAAAGAAGATGGTGAGGGTACGGTTTATTCTGGATCAGGCAGCGCTACTGCAGGAACATATGATACAACTAATAATTCATATGAGGTAACAAAAATGACTTTAGAGTTTAAAAAACTACGTTTTTATAGCTCATGGGGATTTTTTAGAGTTCTAGATTAGAATAATAACATTGTAGCCGAATCAGCGAGATGGAATAGTAACAGTTAGTATGAAACAGGTGGATATGTTACGGGTACAACTCAAGATGTGATATGTATTAAATTACCAGATGCACAAAATTTATAGAAAGCAATTAAATTAACAACATTTTCTGTTGTATTATGTAAATCTGGCCAAGCCGGTAGTAATTAGGGTAATGGAAATTATGCATCACTACGGAGTCCAGGTAAAATAACATTTACAGTAGAGTACACTGAAACTCCGAAAAAACCTAGTAAACCTACTTTCATATGGCCCGCTATAAATAATGCAACCACTTATAATAGTAAACCTAGATTTAAAATGAAGGGTACTGTTAATGGAACTAATAAATTAAAATACTATTATAAGATTGATACTGGTAGTTGGACTGCAGTAAATTCTACTGTAACAACTCCTGTTAGCAGTGGAACAGAAGAAGCATGGTCATTATCAACCGCATTAAGTGCAGGTGATCATACTATATATATTAAAACAAATAGTGGCTCTGATTCTGATGAAGTTTCTCGAGCATTTAAATATGTAGCTTTATCAAATATATCTAGTGGTAGTAAAATTACCAGTAATCAAATGAGTAATTTAGCTACATATATAAATAATTTATCATCATATTATAATACTGGAACTTCAACTACGATTACTTCACCGACACAATATACTTCCGCTAAAAGTAATAATTGGACTAACTATTCAACAAAAATTAGTGCATTACCAAGCGGTGCTAGCTTCTCTAATCCAACTGCAGGAACTAAAATTAATGCATCTTATTACAATAGTTATCTTACTACATTACAATCAAAGTAATATTTGACTTTTTTCTAATTTTATATTATAATAATTATAGAAAGAAGGGATAAAATGCTTGATGATTTCATTATAAATTATAGTTATGATGAGTGCGATGATTTATATTATTCTAATGAAGATTTAGTTGAAATTTTAGAAATTGAATATTTGACCAATTATGAAAATTCTGATATAATAAATATGTAAGATAAAAGGAGATTTTGGTATGGACAACATTAATGAACAGGTTACCTTTAGTTATGAATTTTGCGACAAAGACGATGGTATAATGCATGAAGTAAGAACTGTTAAGAAAAAAGATTCTATCACCGTTTCAGAACTTTGTGAAATGTTTATAGATTTCATGAAATCTGCGGGTTATTCAGAAGATAATATTTGGGATTATTTTGATAATAATGGGTATTAACTCAGTTGGTCAGAGTTCTGGTCTTATAAACCAGCGGTCCTGGGTTCAAGTCCCAGATACCCTACTTTATAGGCACATGCAGCAAACTTTTTAAAATCGCAAACTGTTAATTTGCTCCATTTTATTTGTGCCTAGTATTTCCCAATAAGGTAGCATGGATGAGCGCGAACTGAAGTGCTTGAGGGACAGGAACTTCTATCTACAGGGCCTGTGAGTAAAGGTAGATAGCGTTGTGAGAGAAGGTATATCTAGACTCCCCACTCGGCTAAACGGATTAGCAAAAGGTGCCGGCTAGATCGCGGCTTAGTTTCATCTGACTTTAATCGCTGCGTTAAGGCAATAAAAGCGGACATACGTATGGGGTTTATGGTAATCCTCTCTATCGGAGAAAAACCTAACGCCCGAAAACCGCAGGGAGGAATGGAGTTCCTCGTGGTGGACGCATCTAAGTAGCTGGTTCGATTCCAGATGCGGCGTACCGATATGAAGTTCGGAGTAGGGCAATTTTATATGTGGCTATAGTATAGCAGTAATACGGCACCCCGCCACGGTGCAATCACGGGCGCGAATCCCGTTAGCCACTCTTATAGACACATACAGCAACCTTTTTCTAAAGATGATTGAGGATCCGCGTGTTATTGGTTCGAGTCCAATACTGCGCCTTAACAGGGCAGTTAGCTCAATTGGTAGAGCGGCGTACTATTGAATGTGTCTAGTTTATGGCTCTATCGTATAGTGGTTATTACGCGAGCTTGTCACGCTCGATACTGCAGTTCAATTCTGCATAGAGTCGCTTCCGCCTGATCAGCGGTGTCCGACAACTGGACGTGATTACAAGAAGTTGTAGCCGGTAGCGCAGGGTTGATCTGCGTAGAGGGACAATCATATCTGAGTTGTGGGTTCGATCCCCACCATGCTGGCAGATATGCTAGCGTGATAGTATGGAAAACACCAGTAATATGAGGGCGTAGCTAGCCTAGCCTCGGTTAACTTGATAGCTACAAGTTAACCTTTTATATCGCACTGTCGTCTAAAGGCTTAGGACATTTGGCTCATAACCAAAAAATATGGGTTCGATTCCCATTGGTGCTACGAATTTTATCAGCGCGAGCACATATCTCGTGTTAAGCGGTATAGAAATATACCGCTCTTTAGTGTATAAAGGAGGAATTTATGTTAGATATAATTATTCCAACCTATAATGATTGCGAAGGTTTAAAACGTAGTCTATAGTCTATTCTTATGGAATCATGGATTAAGATTACAGTAGTTAATGATGCCTCATCTGATAATTATTCATGGTTGCAAAATGAATATCCTTCTATTTAGTATTTAGAAATGAAATAGAATAGTGGGCCTGGTGCTGCACGCAACTTCGCGCGCAAACATACTTCTGAACCTTATATTTTATTTTTAGATTGTGGAGATATTATTTATTCTAAATATCTTTTCTATGAAATAAGAGATACTTTAATATCAAATCCAAATTTGTATCTTTATGGTTGGTCTTGGATTGATATTGAAGATGGGCGTTTACGCAAAGAATCAGATCCATCTACGCCAGGAAAAGTTTATTCTCGTAAATTTTTAGAAGAATATTCCTTATGGTAGTGTGAAGGTTTAGGTTCATATGCTGGCGAAGATATGAGTTTTAATTTAGCCTGTAATTCTATTATAGAAGAATTGGAAGAAGAAGATAAAATATATCATTATTACGCTTCTATTCCTATCTGTTCAATTATTACAAATGAAAATTCTATTACACATAAAAATAATAAAGAATTTATGTATAAATAGACTCCAGGTTTTATATAGAATATTGCCCACTGTAGTCATTTATTAACTATTAATAATATTTCTATTGATAGACAGTTATCAATTATTAATAATTTAATGGTTTTATTATATCATTAGTTTTTATTATGTTTAAATTATGATCCTAATTTTGCAGCATATTATTGGCCTAAGATGCATTCTCTATATTAGAATGTATATATCAAATATACTATTTATCCTTAGAATGAAGAATATTTATC
>Ga0310690_10010048_pt1 | contig 11811 bp, 12 predicted proteins | sample AusTroGonzalo_MG_2_FD_207661 | JGI IMG/M metagenome (GOLD analysis project Ga0310690, IMG submission 207661) | Bovine rumen microbial communities from tropical cattle in Woodstock, Queensland, Australia - Gonzalo_04 (v2) (version 2) | ecosystem: Host-associated > Mammals > Digestive system >...
CTGACTATGGTCCGACAGGCAAATGCGCCAAACTTGTCTCCAAAATGGTGTCATGCAAAGTGGCAGGCATTATCAATGTCAAGGTGATGGCGGCTGGGTCTATCTATTGGGGCCAGACACAGGAACCTGTCTCAAACATCAACAATCCATACGCTGTCATGACTTGGGGCATCCCTTTTACAAAACGTCCTAAGGCCTTAGTCTATAATTATAAAGCGGTGATTCCCAACACTGGAAAGTTGGTCAGAAGTACCACATTTCGTGCTTCCGAGTTTGAGGGTTATGACCCGGCCGAAATCGTTCTCATCCTACAAAACCGTTGGGAGGATGACGAGGGTAACATCCATGCCAAGCGGGTGGGTACGGCCATCGCTTATGTTGACAAATCCACTTCGGGATGGGTTATGGATGCCAGATTGCCTGTCATCTATGGCGATGCCAGAAAACACAAGGACTACAAACCTTATATGGACTTGATCTCAGGATATAAGAACGTGTATTCGTTCAATAGCAAAGGCAAGAAAAAGCCCGTTATCGAGGAGGAATGGGCTGAGGCTGATTGTCCCGTTACTCACGCTATGATGTGGTTCGCTTCGGGAAGTTGCGGTGCTTTTATCGGAGCCTTGGACAACACGCTATGGGTGGATGAGGTGAGGTTGGAGTATTAGGCGTTTTTTTGTGAGTTGAAACAATTTTCAAAACTTTTACTTATCTTTGCAGCCGTTTTTGAAAAATGATTTGACTATGGATTTGACAAAGATTATTTCGATATCAGGAAAGCCTGGATTGTATATGGTTAAGTCCCAGGCTGTTGGAAAGATTATAGTGGAGTCGTTGTTAGATGGCAAATGCGTTCCCGCCTTTGCCCGCGACCGCATGAGTTCACTGGAAGAGATCTCCATTTTCTCCACCGACGAGGACCGTCCTTTGAAGGAAGTATTCAAGATGGTGCACGACACGATGGGCGACCAAGTGGACTTTGATTATAAGAATGCTTCGGGCGACGAGCTGCGAAAGAAGTTTGCCTCCGTCATGCCCGACTACGACGAGGAAGCCGTCTATCCCTCCGACATCAGGAAGGTGTTCGCGTGGTATCAATTGCTGAATGACAAGGGCCTGCTTGATTTCACTGAGGACCCCGAACAGACCGCTACGGAGGAGGCTCCGACAGAGAAAGAGTAGTGTTTTTCATGGTTTTATTATTTGAAAGCTGCTTCGGCAGCTTTTTTTGTATCTTTGTGGCGTCAAACATGGTGTTATGAAGCAAATCACTGATTTTAAGCTTGTTGAAAAGCAGGACTACGGTCGCTCAGTATTGTTGCGGCTGCATTCCGACAAGGCTTTGCCCGATATATATCCGGGACAGTTTGTCCAGGTGCGAATCGATGGCTCGCCTGATACCTATCTCCGCCGCCCGATTTCAATTCATGACATTGATTTTCAATGTAATGAGTTGGTTTTACTGGTACAGCAAGTAGGCGAAGGCACACGGCATCTGGCCCAAAACGAAAAAGGAGATCTTATTAATATAGTGTTGCCGCTGGGCAATGGCTTTAGCCTTCCTGATAATGGGGAGAAGTGCCTGCTTGTCGGAGGCGGCATCGGTATCGCCCCGCTTTATTACCTGGCAAAGGTGATGGGAGAGAAAGGGTTTCGCCCCACATTGCTTTTAGGCGGAAAGTCAGCATCTGATTTGATTCGTCTGGCGGATTACCAGCAACTTGGCGAGACTTTTGTGACTACTGAAGATGGCTCCTTAGGTGAGAAAGGCTTCGTCACGATGCACTCGGTATGGCAAAAGCAAAGTTTCGACAAGATTTATGTCTGCGGTCCGAAGCCTATGATGAAAGCCGTGGCGAAACTGGCTGCCGAGAAAAACGTTTGGTGCGAGGCCTCGCTGGAGAATCTGATGGCTTGCGGCTTGGGCGCCTGTCTATGCTGCGTGGAAGACACCGTTGAGGGCCACGTGTGTGTCTGCAAGGAAGGTCCGGTATTTAACACAAGGAGGTTGAAATGGTGAATATGAAGTTAGACTTGGGTCGCGGCTTGGTGCTGCGCAACCCCGTGATGACGGCTTCGGGTACCTTTGGCTATGGCGAGGAATATACCGATTTCGTCGATTTGGCCCAATTGGGTGGCATTATCGTAAAAGGCACGACGCTTCATCCGCGCGAGGGCAATCCTTATCCTCGCATGGCCGAGACTGCTTCGGGAATGCTGAATTGCGTCGGACTGCAAAACAAAGGCGTTCAATACTTTATCGACAAGATTTATCCTCGTATTAAGGATTTTGATACCAATGTTTTGCTCAACCTTTCGGGCTCCACCTTGGAGGATTACGTGAAGGGTGCCGAGATGGTGGACGCTTTGGATAAGATTCCTGCCATTGAGCTGAATGTCTCCTGCCCCAACGTGAAGCAAGGCGGAATGGCCTTTGGCGTCACTTGTGCAGGTATCTCTCAGGTGGTTTCCGAGGTACGTAAAGTCTATCATAAACACCTGATGGTCAAGCTGTCGCCCAATGTGACCAACATCGCTGAGATTGCCCTCGCGGCTGAGGCCGCTGGTGCCGATTCAGTTTCCTTGATCAACACCTTGATGGGCATGGCTATCGATGCCGAGCGGCGCAAGCCAAAGTTGTCTGTCATTACGGGCGGACTCTCAGGTGCCTGCGTGAAACCCGTGGCCTTGCGTATGGTGTGGCAGGTGGCCAAGGCAGTGAAGATTCCCGTAGTGGGTTTGGGAGGTATCTCCAATGCCACTGATGCGGTGGAGTTTATGCTTGCTGGAGCTTCTGCCATCGAAATCGGTACAGCCAATTTCATTGATCCTGCTGTATCAGCAAAGGTTGCTTGGGGTATCAACGAATACTGTGAGCGACACGGATTCCAAAAGGTTTCCGACCTGATTGGTGCTTTGGAGTGCTAAACGAAATTGACCTCTGGGCTAATCCGAATCCCGAATTTGGCTTCCACAGAGTCTTGAATCTTGTGGGCCAATTCCACGATGTCTTGGCCTTTGCCGCCGCCGTAATGTACTAAGACAAGGGCTTGTTTGTCGTACACGCCAACGTGTTCGTTGCGCCAGCCTTTCCAACTTATGGCCCCTGAGCCTGTCGAAGGGCCAGAATGCTCAATCAACCATCCAGCCGGAACTTTTACTCTTCCATCGGATTCCTCATAATGGGGCATATCCGGATACTCCTTCTGCAAAGCCTCAAACTGTTCCTTCTCGATAATGGGATTCTTGAAGAAACTACCTGCGCTGCCAATCTGTTTCACATCAGGCAGTTTGGCGTCACGGATGGCACAGATGGCATCATGTAGTTGCTGTAAACTCGGATTGTCGATGCCGTTTTGCTCCAGATAAGTCCTGATATTGCCGTATTCTAAGTGAAGCGGAGCGTTTTTCTTCAGTAGAAAGTCCACCGAAGTGATGACAAATTGCCCTTTCAATTCGTTTTTGAAGATGCTTTCGCGGTAGCCGAAACGGCATTCCTCTTTGGTGAAGACCTTGGCTTCGCCAGTTGCCAAATCCATCGCTTCGCATTGCAGGAAGCTGTCTTTCAGTTCCATGCCGTAAGCACCGATGTTCTGCACGGGTGCCGCACCCACTTTGCCGGGGATGTGGGCCAGGTTTTCAACGCCATGCCAACCTTTTTCAACGCAAAACCCCACAAAATCGGGCCAATCCTCCCCACCTTGGGCCCGGACGACGACTTTTGTTTCGTCTTCGCGAAGGATTTCGATGCCTTTCGTGTTGATATAAACCACGAGGCCCTTGAACAAGTCATTCTGGAAAAGAATGTTGTTTCCACCGCTGAGAATCAGTGGCTTGTGCTTCTTTATGGCTCCGCTTCTGATGAGGCTTTGGAGGTCTTCAAGCGCATTGATTTCAGCGAAATACTGAGCTGTGGCATCGAAGCCGAAACTGTTGTAGGGTTTGAGGTTGACATTGGTTTTCATGGTGCAAAAATAAACAATAGAATCGGATTATCGGCGTTTCATCAAAAACTTCGTATCTTTGTCCCCATGAAACGCGTGATCGTATCGGTGATTAACGATTTGGTTACGGACCAAAGGGTCAACAAGTCGTGTCTGGCTTTGCAAAAGGCTGGATATGAGGTGCTTTTGGTCGGAAGGAAGCAGCGTAAGAGTCCGCCTATGGATGAACGCCCATACGCATCGCATCGCATGAAACTGCTCTTTGAGAAAGGACCGTTGTTTTATGCCGAGTACAACGTCCGATTGTTTTTCTTCCTTCTGTTTCATCGCGCCAACCTGTTGCTGTCCAATGACTTGGATACGCTTCTGCCTAATTATTTCATCTCGCGACTGAAAGGCTGCAACATGATTTTCGACAGTCACGAATACTTCACCGAAACGCCAGAATTGGTGCATCGGCCCAAAGTGCAGCGCGTTTGGAAACGGATTGAGGGATATGTGGTGCCCAAATTGGAAGAAATGATTACCGTCTGCGACTCGATTGCTGACCTGTTTCGTGAGAAGTATGGCGTGAAGGTTCATGTAATACGAAATATCCCACCACGTAAGGCTTTGCCTCCCAAGGGAGACAAGCAAACATTGGGCTTACCCACTGACAAGCACCTCTTAGTATTGCAAGGTTCGGGCATCAATATCCAGCGCGGTGCAGAGGAACTGGTGCAGGCCATGTCGCTTCTCGACGACTGTTTTCTGATGATTATCGGTGGCGGTGATGTATTGCCCGTCTTGAAACAAATGGTTGAAGACCTGAAGATTACCGACCACGTGCGCTTCTTTTCGCGTATGCCTTACCAGCAGATGATGGCTTATACCCAGCTTGCCGAATTGGGTTTCTGTCTCGACAAGGACACCAACCTCAACTATCGTTTCAGCCTGCCCAACAAGCTGTTCGACTTCATCCAGGCTGGTGTGACGATTGTGGCTTCGCATCTGACAGAGATTGAGAAGATTATCCGACAATATGACTTGGGCCTGTTTATCGAAAATCACGAGCCGGAGACTATAGCTTCCACTATTCGGGAAGCCTTGTCGGACGAAGCGAGAAGGGAACAATGGAAGCAAAACCTGAGTGTTGCGGCACGAGATTTGTGCTGGGAGAACGAGGAGCAGAAACTGCTTGAAATCTACAAACATTATGAATGACACTGATTATCACCTACATGTCATAGCTTTCGATGTGCCTTATCCTGCCAATTACGGTGGGGTCATCGATGTGTTTTATCGAGTGAAAGCCCTTTCTGAGGCTGGCGTTAAGGTGCACCTGCATTGTTTTGAATATGGTAGAGGAGAACAGGAAATACTGAAACGCTACCACGAGGTGAAGTATTACAAGCGCGATACCTCTTTTGCCAAACAACTGAGTCTCACGCCGTTTATCGTCACTTCGCGACGTTCAGAGGCTTTGGTGCAGGATCTGCTGAAGGATGACTATCCCATTCTTTGCGAAGGATTGCATACTACAGCTATCTTGTCCGACAAACGTTTGAAAAACAGGAAGATTTATGTTCGGGCGCACAATGTGGAGCACGACTACTATAATGGTTTGGGTGATACCGAAAAATGTGGTTGGAAACGCTTTTTCTATCATGCAGAGGCTTGGAAGTTAAGGCGTTATGAACCTGTTCTGAAGAATGCATCAGGCATATTCGCCATTTCTCAGCAAGACGCGGATTATTTCAGAGAACGCTATAATAATGTCATCTTTGTACCGGGCTTCAACTCCGCTGATTCAGTATGCTCGGAAACGGGTAGGGGAGATTTTGTTTTGTATCACGGAAACCTTTCCGTTAAGGAGAACGAAAATGCTGCCAGGTGGTTGATAGAGAATGTGTTTTCGGAGCTTAGAACGCATTGCGTGATTGCGGGCTTGAACCCTTCGGACAAGTTGAAAAAAACAGTTGAAAAGCATCTCAATGTGACCTTGATGGCAAACCCCTACGATGCAGAAATGATTGACCTCTTGAGACAGGCTCAGGTGAATGTTTTGGTGACGAACCAGCCTACAGGCTTAAAACTGAAGTTGCTTAACGCGCTTTACAACGGGCGTTTCTGTTTGGTGAACGAGGAAATGGTGAAGGGAACCTCTTTGGAAAGCCTTTGTGTGGTTGCCAATGAGCCAGAGCAAATGATTGCCGAAATCAAGCGGCTGATGAAGGAGAATTTCACCGAAGAAGACATTGAACAACGCGATATGCAGATGAGGCAATTGTATGACAATGAGGCAAATGCACGAAAAATCATCAAAACGATTTTTCAATAATCACTCCATTTCAGAACAAACTACTGTACCATCTTTGCAGTTGGCGATGCGGGAAGGATATTTCTGCATCAAAGTGTAGTTGTGTGTAGCCATCAGCACGGCGGTGCCTCTTTCGCTGATGCTACGCATGAGTTTCATCACATCAAGTGCGGTGTCAGGGTCGAGGTTGCCGGTGGGCTCGTCAGCTAAGATGACATCGGGATGGTTGAGCAGGGCACGGGCGACGGCAACGCCTTGTTGTTCACCGCCTGATAGCCGGTGGGGCATTACCTTGCGCTTGTCGGCTAGTCCAACCAAAATCAGCACTTCTTGAATCCGCTTGGAAATCTCGTCAGGATCGCGCCACCCTGTGGCTTTCAGTACAAATTCTAGATTCTTCTCCACACTGCGGTCGAAAAGCAGTTGGAAATCCTGGAATACGATGCCGATTTTGCGGCGGAAGTAGGGAATGTCGCGTCGACGCAGGTGGGTGAGGTCGTAGCCGGCCACGTTCACGATACCATCACGAGCGGGCAGCTCTGCATACAAAGTCTTTAGCAACGAGGACTTCCCGCTTCCCGTGCGCCCGATGAGATAAACGAATTCGCCCTTGTCAAGCGTCAGGTTGACGTTGGCCAAAACGAGGCTCTCCCCTTGGAAAATGGATGCGCTCTTTAGTTCTATGATGGGTTCTGACATATTTGCGTGTTTTGAGATAAAATTACCAGCTTCCGGAAGCTCCTCCTCCTCCGAAACCTCCGCCGCCAAAGCCGCCAAAGCCACCACCGCTGAAGCCGCCTCCACCTCCAAAGCCGCCTCCAAAGCCACCTCCGCTAGAGGGGATCCAAATGGTGCGATGTCCGCCACCGGTGTAGTTTTGACCGTTATTGTCGGAGAACTTGGACAGAATAATGATAATGGCAATGATAAAGAGGATGATAAGCCAAAGAGGAATTCCGCCACCGCCTTCGCTGTATTCGTCTTGCGTAAACTTGCCCGAGCAGAGGCTCATGATGACGTTGACAGCGTTGTCGATGCCGGTGTAGTAGTCGTCTTCAATGAAGGCGGGAATCATCTCACGTTCAATGATGAGCTTGGCTGTCGCGTCGGTGACATATTCCTCCATGCCGTAGCCTGGACTGATGTTCACCTGGCCTTGTTCGTTTTCGGTGTCTGGCTTGACGAGGATGATTGCGCCGTTGTTTTTGCCTTTTTGGCCCACTCCCCAGCTGTGTCCGATTTCGGTGGCGTATTGCTCTATGCTGTAGCCTTGCAAGTCGTTGACGAGTAGAACAAGAATCTGGGTGGAAGTGCTATCGTTGTATGCTACGAGTTTGTGCTCCAGCGTGTTGATTTCCGATGGGCTCAGAGTGTTTGTGTAATCGTTCACCAAGCGTGGCGGGTTAGGTGGACTTGGTAGCTGGGCTTTCAGCGATGTGCCAAAGATAAGCCCTACGATTAACAAGCCGAGCAAAAGCGTAAGTTTATGTCTGTCAGTTGTTTTCATATGAGATGTCGTCTGGGATTTCGTTGATGTCATCAGTTTTGTATGGGAAATAAGCCTTGAGCTTTTCTCCGCAGCGCATGATGCCTTGTTCGAGACCATCGGCAAAGCGGCCTTCTTTGAAGTGGCTCGTCATTAAGTCTTTGACGTCGTTCCAAAAGCCGTCTTCCACGACTTTGTTGATGCCTTCATCACCGAGGATGGCGAACTTGCGGTCCTTGACGGCGAGGTAGATGAGCACACCGTTGCGGAGCTGTGTTTTGTTGAGCTTCAAACGGTTGAAGACGACGAGACTGCGTTGCTCGACATCGCCTTTGCAGTGGTTCTCAATGTGCACTTTGATCTCGCCTGAGGTGTTTAGCTCGGCCTGCTTGATGGCTTTCACAAGGCGGCGGTCTTCCTCACGGTTCAGTAGGGTGATGGCATTTGACATGATGCTTAAATCTTCGAATTGAGTGCAAAAATAATAAAACTTTGACAAATCGTGTATTATTTTGTTTCTTTGCAATCCCAAACAACGAATGAAATAGGTATGAGAAGCGTTTTTAAGGCTATAACAATGCTATTGTTGACGGTGGCTTTTGCAGCAGGTTGTAATAAGCCGGAAGAGCCGACTCAAGGCCATGAATTTGTTGATTTGGGCTTGCCGAGCGGCACTTTATGGGCGACCTGTAATGTCGGGGCGAACGCGCCGGAGGAATTTGGCGATTATTTCTCATGGGGAGAGACTTCGCCAAAGGAGATTTATTCATGGAAAAACTACCGATACGGTAGGTTTTTCAATGAGCGTTACGAGTTAAACAAGTATTGTACCGATTCGATCCTAGGACTTAATGGCTTTGCCGATGACCTGACCGTTTTGGAGCCTTCCGACGATGCGGCTACGGCCAATTGGGGCTCAGGCTGGCGCACGCCAACTATTTCGGAATGGGAAGAACTCTTTGAGACCGTTCCCAACGAAAGGGCGACCCGAAACGGCGTGGAAGGTTGGCTTTTCACAGCTCCGAATGGCAACAGCCTCTTTCTGCCCGCTGTCGGCTACTATTGGGAAGGTTCGTTCAACGAAGGTCTGGGCCTTTATTGGTCAAGTTCGGTTAACGTGGAATTTCCGTACCGCGCTTGGGGCTTCCATTTCAACACGGACAGCAGTCACCTTTGCGGCAGCAGTGACCGCAATAGGGGACAAGTGGTGCGAGCGGTGCGCTTAATAAAATGATTTAGAGGCGGCGCATGCCGCCTCTAAATCACAACTTCTCCATATTCCTCTTCACAAACTCGCTCAAATCCTTGCCCTTGAGCAAATTCTTCGAGAGCAGTGCAAGGTCGTAAATCTGCCGGATTGTGGCTTCCTGTGCGGCTTCGTCTTTTTCCAACAGGCCGGTGATGACGGGGCTGTTCGTGTTAAGCATCAGCGTGTAGCTGTCGGGCATGGATCCGTAGAACGACATCGGGCCGCCACCCATCTGCTCCATCTCCTTCATGCGGCGCATCCACTCGTTCTGGGTGACCTCAACGGGGGCATCCGTTTCGCCTTCGTTGCTGAACTCCACATTAAACCTCATCTTGTCGATGACCTTCTCGAAGGCAGCCTTCACGGTCTCTTTTTGCTTGTCGTCGAGGCCCGAGGTGGCTTCCTTGTCATCTTTCACGATGAGCTTGTCAATCGTGTTGGAGTCGACGCGGGCGAACATGGCCTTGTCGTCCTTCTCGCTCATCTTCTGCTCGTAAGTGCTGATGAAGTGTGCGTCAAGGATACCGTCCATCATCAACACGTTGTAGCCCTTTGCCTTGGCGTTCTCGATGTTGGTGTACTGGTCCTCCTTGTCGGTGGCGTACAGATAGACGAGGAATTTGTCCTTGTTGGTCTGCTGTTGCTTGATGAGTTCCTTGTACTCTTCGATAGTGTAGTATTTGTCGTCCACATCCTTGAAGAGGAAGAACTTCTCGGCGCGCTCGTAGAATTTCGGGTCGCTCATCATGCCGTATTCGATGAACACACGGATGTCATCCCAGTTCTTCTCGTAGGTCTCGCGGTCTTTCTTGAAGAGTTCCTCTAACTTCTCGGCCACTTTTTTGGTGATGTAGGTCGAGATTTTCTTCACGTTCTGGTCGCTTTGCAGGAACGAGCGACTGACGTTCAGCGGGATGTCGGGTGAGTCGATGACGCCGTGCAGCAACGAGAGGAACTCGGGCAGGATGCCTTCCACCGAGTCGGTGACGAAGACCTCGTTGCAGTAGAGTTGTATCTTGTTGCGCTGGAACTCGTAGCGGTTTTTCACCTTCGGGAAATAAAGGATGCCCGTGAGGTTGAAGGGGTAGTCCACGTTGAGGTGGATGTGGAACAGCGGCTCGCCGAAGTTCATCGGGTAGAGCACGTGGTAAAAGTCGTTGTATTCCTCATCTTTGATGTCGGTCGGGGCTTTCTTCCACAGGGGCGCTACGTCGTTGATGATCCAGGGCTTCTCCACTTCCTTGGTCTTGGGTTTGCCGTCCTTGTCGGTCTCGCCCTCAATTTCCTCCTGCACTTTCTTGGTGCCGAACTGAATCGGGATGGGCAGGAACTTGCAGTATTTGTTGAGCAGCTCGCGGATACGTCCTTCTTCAAGGAACTCGGCGGAGTCATCACTAATATAAAGGATGACGTCGGTGCCGCGGTCGCCCTTCGGAATCTCGTTCATGGTGTACTCCGGGCTGCCGTCGCATTCCCAGATGACGCCGTTTTTGCCTTCGTCCTTATAAGATTTCGAAATCAGCGACACCTTTGAGGAGACCATAAAAGCGGAATAGAAACCCAGTCCGAAGTGACCGATAATGTTGGCAGCTTCGGCTTCGCTTTGTGTCTTGAACTTGGCGATGAACTCCTCCGCGCCCGAGAAGGCGATCTGGTTGATGTACTTATCGACTTCTTCAGCGTTCATGCCGATGCCGCGGTCGCGCACGGTGAGGGTCTTTTTCTTCTTATCGACTTCCACCTTAATAGTAAGGTCGCCCAACTCGCCCTTAAACTCGCCCGAGGCGGCCAAGGCCTTCAGTTTTTGTGTGGCGTCCACAGCGTTGCTGATGATTTCGCGCAGGAAGATTTCCTGGTCTGAATACAAGAACTTCTTGATGACAGGGAAAATGTTTTCTGTCTTTACTCCAATGTTACCAGTTGTCATATTGTTTGTGTTTTTAATATTTGACGCGCGACCGATGTCAAATTGTGTGCCATTCGTAAAACTGACATTTTGGCAAAAAAAACGGCCAGTCACGTTTGTGACCAGCCGTTTTTAGTTTGGTTGAAGTGGTTTTACTTCTCGTCGCAGCCGAGTTTGGCGCTTTTGCTTTCTATCACTTCCTGAAGATTTTTGCCCAGTTTCTCGATTTCAGCTTTTTCCGCGTCGGTCATCTTTTCCTCATCGGTGTACTGTTTGTTGCCGAGTTCGCTGAAAATCAAAGCAAGTACGGCTCCCTGGAGCTCGTCGCAGGTTTTCGCATCCTTAACGGTGGTTTCCAGTTTTTCGATCAGTTCCTTGGAATCCTGAAATTCCTTTGAGCCTTTGGCTTTGCCGCCGCCACACTGCGTGAAGGCGAACATCATCATGCCCGCAAGGGCGATAAGTAAGGTCTTTTTCATAGTTGTAAGTGTTTGATAGGTTTTAGTTTAAGTGGGTTAGACGCACAAAAATAATAAAAAAACAAATTGTGCAATTTTTTTTGGAGAAAAAACACCTACACTGTAAAGATTCTTTACACCACTGTAAAGATTCTTTACACTATGCCCAAAATCCATAAATCTTAAATCATTGAATTTTAAATACTTACATTTTTGGCACGCAATATGCTTTCCTTTTTGCACGTAAAAAATATGTGTGTGATGAAAGCTAAACATACCTTTTTCATTTTAATGATGTTGGTCCTGGGGGCCTTGAATCCTGTCAAGGCCCAGGACACCGTCACCATGGATCTCAAAGCCTGTATGCGCTACGCCGTGGAACATTCTACTAAGGTGCGCATCCAGGCGGCCAACAACCGTGATGCGCAAATCGACCGACGTGACGCCATCCTCTCGGCTTTTACACCCT
>Ga0310690_10010049_pt1 | contig 11809 bp, 5 predicted proteins | sample AusTroGonzalo_MG_2_FD_207661 | JGI IMG/M metagenome (GOLD analysis project Ga0310690, IMG submission 207661) | Bovine rumen microbial communities from tropical cattle in Woodstock, Queensland, Australia - Gonzalo_04 (v2) (version 2) | ecosystem: Host-associated > Mammals > Digestive system >...
TTGGTGGGCAGGCGCTCCAATCGTTGCCGCAACATACAACATTGATTTAGCCCGTAAACAAGGCGAACACGTTGGTATGGAAGCTCATATCTCTGGTACATATGGTTGGGCTGGTCCAGCTGTCAATTTACACCGTTCTCCATTCGGTGGCCGTAACTTCGAATATTATTCAGCAGATCCATTCTTAATGGGTCGTATGGCCGCTAAAGTCGTCGCTGGTGCTACAGACAACGGTTTATATTGCTACTTCAAACACTTTGCCGTTAACGATCAAGAAAAGAACCGTGAAGGTGTATCAGTTTTCTTAACCGAACAAGCTTTACGTGAAATCTATCTCAAACCATTCCAAATGGCAGTTCAAGAAGGCAAATCCATGGCCCTCATGTCTTCATATAACCGCTTAGGTAATATGGAAACTGCTGCTTCTTACCCATTATTAACAGAAGTTCTCCGTGATGAATGGGGCTTCAAAGGTCACATCATTTCCGATATGACACATAGTGGCAACGGTAGTGTTAACAATTACTGCTATGAAAACGTCAATAACCGTATCCTTTCTGGTTGTAACCAACAATTAGATAGCAGTGGTTTCAAAGATGACATTCAATGCAAATGGGATAAGACCGCATTTGATGGTAAAGGCGCTCCTGTCTATACCAATAGCAATAGTCAAAAAGTTGAAAGCTATACATTCTGGTATATGCTCAGACAAAACGCTAAAGAATCAATGTGGACATGTGCTAACTGTGGCGTTATGTCCAAAGTCATGATTAAAGAAGCTTACTTAGGATTCGAAGGTATTGAACACGGCTATCTCGAAGCCGCTGTTGGTCAAGCAATCAACATCAAAGTCAATGTTCCTGAAGAATTAGACGGTGCTGCTTTAAGCATTGATCCAGTTACTCCTCTTCCAAAGGGCTTAGTCTTTGAAGACAACACAATCAAAGGCACCCTCGAAGAAAGCTGCAACGTGTTCATTCACATCATCGCTGAAAAAGACGGTGTTAAATCTGGTTCCAGTATGCAATTATTCGCTCCTGCAATTGCTAACGTGAAAGTCGCAAGCAAAGGCGGATGCGGTGGTGCAATCGAAGCCACATTTGGTGCTATCGGCTTATTAGCAATCGCTGGATTAATCCTCTTAGTGATTGATAAAAAGAGAAGAATTAACGCATAGTTAATACCGCAAAATAATCAAGGCCCTCGCAAGAGGGTCTTTTTTAAATAAAAGTAAGAAATAATCAATAAAATTTGAAATCTCAAAAAATATCAAATCTAATAATTGTCCTGCCTACACAATAGATTTGTCATATAAAATAAGCACTCTTCAATTTATATTGAATATACTAATGCATTATGGATTTCAGAAGATAATGAAGCAATTAAATCCGGTTTTGCACTCGTGTCGAGGCAAAATAATATAATGCAAATTTACTTTGAAAGGAAAAACATATGAAGAAACAATTATTAATTCCAGTTTTTCTTGCCGCACTTGCTTTACCAGTGTGTTTAAACAGAGGTGCAACAGTCACCAACGCTGATTTTATCGGTGAATATGGCAAAGGCCAAAACAGCGATAGAAAAGCCTACATTGAACACGCTCAAAAAGTTCAAGACCAATTGGCAGAAGAAGGTTTCGTCTTATTAAAGAACAAAGACGGCTTCCTCCCAATGCAAGCTGAAGGTAAGAAAATCACACTTGCTGGCAAGAGCTCAAACAACCTTGCTGGTGGTGGTGCTGGCTCAGGCTCAGGTTCTACATCAAGTGACGTCAAAGGTTACCACACAGACGAATCTCTCAAAGAAGTCGGTTTCGAATTGAACCAACAAATCCTTGATTTCTATGGCAAATGGAGCAGTGGCCGTTGGTCAAACAACTCCAAATCCGGTAACGGTAGAACAAATGGTAACGATGGTTGGAAAGGTAATTCCGAAGTTACAATCGGTGAAACACCAATTTCCTCCTACGGCGATGACTTATTAGCGACATTAGATGAATACAATGATGCTGCTATCCAAGTCATTACTCGTGAAGGTTCTGAAGGTTGTGACGTTAAGACATGTAACGCTCACGATAGCACAAAGACAAACTCCAGTACCGAAAAGATTTCAGACAGACACGCCTTACAATTATCTGTCAACGAAGAAGCCTTATTAGAAGAATTAGGCAAACATACTGACAATATCATTATCGTTATTAACTCCAGTAACATCTTCGAATGTGAACAACTCGAAAATAACGATAAAGTTAAAGCCATCATTTGGGTTGGTAACCCAGGTGACCGTGGTATCCGTGCCTTAGGCCGTATTATCAACGGTGATGTCAACCCATCCGGTCGTACAGTCGATACATGGGGTCGTGATTTCAGAAAAGATCCAACATTCCAAAACTTCTCTGATAACTCACAAACAAACGAAGTGACATTATCTGATGGTAAGACATACTATGCTCCACAAGATACAATGTTCGCTGAAGATGGCGCTCCAATGCTCAGCTTTGGTACAGATAAATCTTACAAGAACCACAGCTCACCAAGATGGGATACAAAACGTGGTGGTCAAGAAGCCAAAGTTGTCTCTGGTGGTATCAACGGTGTTAAACCAGCTGCTTATGTTTCATACGAAGAAGGCATTTATGTCGACTATCGTTACTATGAAACAAGATATGCTGATATGGCCGCTAAGAACAAAAAAGAAGCTGATGAATGGTACAAGAGTAAAGAAGGCGTTCTCTATCCATTCGGTTATGGCTTAAGCTATACAACATTCGAACAAAGAATTGTCAAATCCACAGTTAAGAGAGGCGACAAGATTAAAGGCGATAAACCAGTTATCGGTGTCACAGTCGAAGTTAAGAATACTGGTAAAGTCGCTGGTAAAGAAGCAGTTCAATTATATTGGAAAGCTCCTTACACCAAAGGTGGCATTGAAAAAGCCGATCACGTCTTATGCGCATTTGGTAAATCACCAATGTTACAACCAGGTGAAAAAGCCAATGTCCACTTATCATTCTATATGCAAGATGTCGCTAACTACGACTTCACAGACGCAAATAAGAATGGTTTCAAAGGTTATGAATTAGACGCTGGTGATTACGAAATGTTAATCGCTAAGAACGCTCACGAAAATTATGATTCTTTGAAATTCAAACTCACAGAAAACGTTAAATACGAAAACGACCGTTTCTCTGGTAACAAAGTTGAAAACCGCTTCACTGATAGAGGTTTCTATAACTCCGCTCCAGCAGAAAATGATATCGAATTCACACAAATGAGTCGTGCTGACTTCGTTGGCACATTCCCAACTCACCCAACATTCGAAGACAGAAAAGTCAAAGCCGGTAGCAGATTCGAAGAATTCTTAACAACCGAATTCTCACTTGCCGATTTCGAAGCTGGTAATAACGAATACGTTCCTGCCGCTGCTCGTAAGGATGCTTCCGTTGCCGCTAACTGGGCACAAGGCTCCAAAGCAACAAGCCACAAGATTAAAGATTTAGCTAACAAAGACTTAGACGATCCAATTTGGGAAGAAGTCGTTAACCAAACCTCTTGGGCTGATATGTTAAAAGTCGTTGAAACAAATGGTATGTCCTCACAAGCAATCAGCAGTGTTGGCAAATCTGGTTTCTCCGAAGGTGATGGTCCACAAAAATTCAATATCATGTGGTGGGTCTCTTCTCCAATCATCGCTGCTACATTCAACCAAGACTTAGCTCATAAGCAAGGTGAATGCGTCGGTATGGAATCCCATATCACTGGTAAATCCGGTTGGTGGGGTCCAGCTGTTAATACTCACCGTTCTCCATTCGGTGGTAGAAACTTCGAATACTATTCAGCAGATCCATTCTTAATGGGCCGTATGGCTGCTCAAGTCGTCGGTGCTGCTACAGATAGAGGCGTCTACGCTTACTTCAAACACTTCGCCGTTAACGATCAAGAAAAGAACCGTGAATCCGGTATCTCCTTCGTCAACGAACAAGCATTACGTGAAATCTACTTAAAGTCCTTCCAAATGGTCTTTGAAGAAGGTAAATCAATTGGTGTCATGGGTTCCTATAACCGTGTTGGTTTAATGGAAACCGCAGCATCCTATCCATTATTAACAGAAGTTCTCCGTGGTGAATGGGGCTTCAAGGGTTCTGTCTTATCCGATATGACCCACAGTGGTAATGGCTCCGTTAACTTCAAGTGCTATGAACACGTCACAAACCGTGTCTTAGCTGGTTGTAACGCTCAATTAGACCAAGGCGGCGGCTTCGGTGGTGATTCCCAAGCTAAATGGGATACATCTGTCAATGCTCCAACATACACAGCAAAAGATGGTTCCAAACAAATCTCTTACTCCTACTGGTATGCTGTCAGACAATGTACAAAAGAACACCTCTACATGGCTTCCCGTTGTACAGCTACAAACCGTGTCATGGTTAAAGTTGCTGAAGGCAATGAAGTTTATCAAGAAGTCTTAGCTCGTGACAATTATGAATATCAAGTCGCGATCGAAGGTGCTGATACAATTAAATTCAATGCCCGTGAAGGTGTCAAATTACCAGAAGGCATCACATTCGAAAATGGTAAACTCTCTGGTCAATTCGCAAACGAAGGTGTCTATCACTTAGACTTCGTTGGCTACGCAGGCGAAAGCGCGGTTGGTGCATTCAAACTCATTGTTACCGCGACAACAAACGGCTATAACATCTCAGCAGCTAAGAAAGGCTGCGGTGGTGATATCGCTGCTTACGGTGCGATTATTGGCTTAGTCGCTCTTGCAGGTGCTGGTTTATTACTTGTTTCCTTACGCAAGAAAAAAAGAGCCTAATCTTAGAATTAGATTCTAACTAAAACATGTAAAGCTGCTAGGGTCGATTTGGCCCTAGCAGTTTCATGCATATAAATGCATGTATGCATTATCAAAAAATAGTGCTATTCTATTTATAATTAAAATCGTTAATAAAGCGTCATCTTAAATCGTAGTGATTAAGATGTTGCTTGATTATAAATCCCTAGAAAGGAGAATATTGTTCGGTAGTTAAGTCTAGGGTTAACCGAATGATAAATTATTAAAATGAAAAAGAAAATTGTATTGATGGGAGTTATGGTCGCGTGTATGGCGCTCGCCGGCTGTAACAATGGTACTCCAAAGAAATCATCAAAACCTACCACTAGATCATCAGTCGAAGAAGAATCTTCTGAACCAGTCGTCTTACCTGATTATCAAGTCAAGATCGACAGTGGTGATGGCAACCCAACAACTAAAACAGTCAAATTAGGTACTGCTTTAGACAAACCAGCCAACCCAACCGCTCCAAGTGGTCAAGCATTTTATGGTTGGAGAAACGTTAAAAACGGTGGTGAAATTTGGGACTTCGAATCCAGAGACAATAACGTTGTCATGGGCGATGTCGAATTACAACCAGTCTTCGTTCCTGCTAATCAAAAAGTTCAAGCTTTAGAAGCTGAATTATGCCCAGACATTACTGAAAGAATCGGTAAAGATGGCACTCCTGGTATGGATGGTGAAACATATTCTGGTGGTCAAGCTGGTACAGGTCTTATCGGTAGAGTTAGCTATGAAAATGGCAAAAACAAAGTTAACGCTTCCGGCGCTTATGTTAGAGAAGAAGGTATTGCTCGTTACGCTACAGAAGCAGACTTCGCTAACCCAGATACAAACGTCATTGCTGCTTACGTCCACTATAACTACGTTAAAGGCAATACATTAACATGGGAATTTGAAAGTGATGTCGCTGCTGAAAACGTCACATTATTCATGAGCCTTTCTGGTGAATATGGTCTTCCAGAACCTATCCAAGTCTTCGAAGGCGAAGGTGAAGAAAGAGTTTACGAACAATTCACAGATACAGACTTCCCAGTCAAAGTTAACGACGTTGCTGTTAAATATGGCACAATCGCTATTCACAACATCGTTCCAAAGGCCATTCTTCCATTCCGTGATTTCATGGTCAGCGCTACAGTCTCATTAAAGGCTGGTAAAAATACCATTCAAATGCTCGTTGATAACGAAAATACATTAAACGGTACCATTAAGAGTACTGGTCCAATTATTGACGCCATCAAATTATATTCCCCAAGCACAATTACTTGGGCAAAAGCCAAAATTAGTCAAATGAATAGCTCCTCCGCTAGCTAAGGATTAGATTATGGGTGCAAAACAAGTATTTAAAAAACTGTTAAGACCACGCGTCATTGCATGGGCAGTTACTACTGTAGTCCTCGTCGGTGTTTTAATCGCCGCGGATTACTTCGCAATGAACAAATACGTTTCATTGATCGAACAAACACAAATGGGTGGTGATACGCCAATCCCAGATCCAAGCCAAAAAGGTAATGCTTTCGAAGCAGATTTCAAATCAAAAGAAGAAGCGTTCAATAACGCTAATAATGTTGTCCAAGAAATTTGTGAAGAAGGTATGATTCTTCTCAAAAACAAAGAAAGTGCTTTACCACTTGCTAAAAATGCTAAAGTCACAGTCTTTGGTAGAAACTCCGTTGATTTAGTCTACGGTGGTTCAGGCTCTGCTGCGCCAGGTAAGAGCGATGATAAAGAAATCAATAGAAAATATGGTTGGAGAAAAACAATCAATGATTCTTTAGAAGAAGCAGGATTCGCAGTTAATCCAGAAATGCAAAAGTTCTACGAAAAACAAAGTTCTCGTAGTGACAACCCTGGTATGGAATCCGCAGACGGTACACAAAAAGTGCCAGTCTTAAAGACAGGTGAAACATCATACGATAAGTACACAGACGCTGTGAAAAATTCTTATGGTGAATATGGTGATGCCGCGATTATCGTCTTCTCACGTATCGCTGGTGAAGGTTGGGACCTCCCAAGAAAAGCCGCTGATAACGATAACCGTCACTATCTTGAATTAGATAATGCTGAAAGAGACTTAATCAAACAAGTCGCTGCTTCTCAAAAATTTAAGAAGATTGTTATCTTACTCAATGGTTCTAACTACATTGATTTAGGCTTCTTAGAAGAAAGAACAAACTCCGCTGAATATAATGAGTTCGGTAAATATATCGACGCCGTTATTAACATCGGTAGTCCAGGTGCCAATGGTATCATGGCCTTAGGTAGAATTCTCAATGGTGAAGTCAACCCATCAGGTCACGCTGTTGATACTATTTACACAAATTACAAAAACGACCCAACATGGCAAAACTTCGGTGGTAATAAATCATTCGAAAACCAAGATGGTTCTGATGCCTACTTAAGTGGTGGCAATCCAACTAAGTACTTCTTAGTCGAATACGAAGAAAACATCTACATGGGTTATAGATATTATGAAACCCGTGGCCTTGTTGAAGGTGAAGATTGGTACAACAGGAATGTTGTTTATCCATTCGGTTATGGCTTAAGCTATACAACATTCTCTGAATCCGTCGCTAACGAAGGTGGTGCCTTCGAATATGGCAAAACATTCGACGTCAGCGTCAAAGTTAAAAACACTGGTGATGTTCCTGGTAAGCAAGTCGTTCAACTCTATGCTTCCGCTCCATATACCGCCGGTGGTATTGAAAAAGCTCACAAAGTTCTCGTCGGCTTTGCTAAAACAAAATTATTAGCCAAAGGCGAAGAAGAAACATTGAAGATCACTGTTGATCCATATGATCTCGCGAGCTTCGACTCACAAGATAAGAACAATAACGGCTTCAAAGGTTACGAATTAGAAAAAGGTGAATACACCTTCTACGCAAGTACAGATGCTCACCATTCATTCGGTACAATTAAAAAGACCTTAGCGGAAGATGTTAAGATCGACAAAGACCCAGTTACTGGCAACAAAGTCGAACCATTATTCCCAGAAGTTACCGCTCATATGAATCCAGCGGAAAGCTTATCCAGAAATAACTTCGCAGGTACATTCCCAAAACCAATTACTGATGAGGAACGTACAGTTGATGCTGATACATTAGCGAAATTAAAATCCAAAGAAACAACAAATAACGAAACTTACGACAAGATGCCAACAATGGATGCTCCATATAAAGTTTCCATTAGAGACTTAGCCGGTAAGGATTATGATGACCCACTTTGGGAACAATTCCTTGATCAACTCAACTTTGATGACTATCTAAAATTATTTAATGAAGGTTGTTATTCCACAGCCGCTATTAAAAAGAACGTCACCATTACTGAAATCGATGAAGAAACAGGCGAAGAAGTTGAAAAGAGCTACAAGGACTACGTCGTTGTTCCAGCTACAATTTCTGCCGATGGTCCTACAGGTATCGTTGGCTTCTTAGGTAGCAAAGCTATCTATGGTTGCTGCTATTATCAATCAGAATGTTTATTAGCTCAAACCTATAACTTAGCCTTAGCCGATGAACAAGCCAAAGCAATCGGTAACGAATGCTTAATCGGTAACGAAAAAGGTGGCGGTGTTGCTTATCCAGGTTGGTATGCACCAGGCGTCAACTTACATCGTTCTCCATTCTCTGGCCGTAACACTGAATACTACTCCGAAGATCCAATCTTAAATGGTAGATTCGCTGGTAGAGTCATTAAAGGCGTTGCTAAGAAAGGTGTCTATGCTAACGTTAAACACTTCGCGGTTAACGACCAAGAAACACACAGATCCACAAACGGTATTGCTACATGGTTAGATGAACAAGCGATGCGTGAACTTTACTTAAAGGCTTTCGAAATCGCTGTTAAAGATGGCGAAGCTCATGGCTTAATGACATCCTTCAACCGTATCGGTACTGAATGGGCTGGTGGTTCCTACCGCTTAGTGACAACCATCCTTAAGAAAGAATGGGGCTTCGTTGGTTCTGTCATTTGTGACTTCCATACAGACTTCTATATGGATAGTAAGCAAATGCTCTACGCTGGTGGTGACATCAACCTCTGCTCTGACGCAGAACAAATGTTAATTACCAGTGGTGCTAACGATACACCATATGTCAGTAAAACAAACGCTAAAGATGTTAACTTATTAAGAAAGAGTGCTCACAACAACCTCTTCGCATTAGCTAACTCTGCGATGTTAAAAGTCGACATCATCGGTTACAAGACCGCATGGTGGAAGATTATGTTCCGCGTTGTCGAAATCGTTATCCCAGTTTGCTTAGCAGGTTGGGGCTTCGCAGTGATCTTTACTTCCTTACGCAAGAAGAAAGAAAAAGAAGCGGAATAGTTAATTACTAACTAAAATAAAGCGAATCTCGATTGAGGTTCGCTTTTGTTATTCATTTTCCAGACGCTGAATAAGAATATTAGTTAACGCTATAGATGAGCCTCTCCGGAGGCTTTTCTATTGGAGACATTTGCATTTTTTCTAGCAATGTTCTATCTTATTTACAGAGGTGATCGTTATGAAAAGCATGAAAACGCTTCCTTTTTTGTTCCTTTGCGCTACGTTATTTCCTTTAGGAGGTTGTAATAACAATAATTCCCCTAAAGAATTAAAACCTCTAACGCTTTTCGACAAACACCATGGTAAAACATTTACTGAACCTTTTTCTTTTACATTAGAAGAATTTGATCATCCGACTTTTAATGTTTCCAAAGCTAATACTGTTTCTCAAGAAGGGACATCTTTTAAAGTGGAAGGCGCTAACGCGGTATATATCTATGACGCTAATGGTGATGGTTATCGTGATGTATGCGTTAGCAAAACAATAGATAATGATACATACCTTGATTACGCATATATTTATGATTTAAAAAATAATAAGCGTATATTCTACGCCATCGATAGTGTACAAAATGCTGCTAACGATTATCACTTCCGTTTGAAAAAGGAACAATTGTTATTAGTAAAAGAAAAATGCGACAAAGCCGCTTACGCTACCGACACTTTATCTCAAGGCTATGTTAAATTTAACGAAAATAAAGAAGTCTATATTGAATGGGATAACATGTATGAATTTAAATCATGCGATGTCTCTTTATCTTCAATAGTCAATAATGATTCTACTTTCAACGTTAAAGAAGAAAATGATGTGAAAGTCGTGAGTGCTAAAACGAACACACTATATTGCTTTGAAGCTAAATACGAAACTTTCAATAGCAAAATAAGAGATGATTATAACGTTGAAGCACACGTCCTATCATTAATTAATAGAAATAACTTCGATAAAAATTTAAAAATCTTTGCTCAAGAAAACGACGAAGGCGTTCAGCGCACATATTTCTATTTTAATGATAAAGTAACCGCTGACTATGAATTACAAATGTCAGGAACTTCTCTTAAATATAAATTCGTCGTAGATGATGGGGGTAGTGAATCTCTATTTACGCTTATCAAAGCGGAAGCTGGTTCGTTCAAGATGAATTATGAAGAAAACGAAACAGATTATAGTGATAGATATAACTGCACTCGTTCTATTAACGAAGACTATAAGCTCGATTCTTTGAATTCACTTCCAAGCACAAAAGTATGTGAAGTTAAGTCAAACGCCATTGGTAGCAATAAACTCCACGGGCGTATCACATATGTCTTTTCCAGTGGATATAGTCCTACTTTCGATATTTATAGAGGTGGCTATTTCAAATACGAAAACAAGTGTTACGCACTCCTTGGAGATTTTGACTATACACATACTAGACTTACACATTCTGACCAACTCGGTTTTGCGGTTGGATGCACTGAATTAAAGATTGAAGACCGTCTCAGTACGACCCCGATTACATTCAAAGATGCGGATGTGATTAGATTCAATTATGTTACGTATTCACACGAGGATAGCCTTATCTATATTAACTTTGAGTATCGTTATAGCTTTGTAATCTATGAAACAACATTCTACGTCTATGACGCAAAACACGTCTATGAAGTATATCAACCCGCTAGTGGTGGTCAAAGAGCGGTTCTCTACACAATTAATTCGGATTACGATTTCTCTAGTCTATTTTTAGAAGTGAGATAAACTAAGGTTACTGATGAGCCTCTTCGGAGGCTTTTCTATTTTTGATCTTTTTATCAAAGTAACGATATAAGAAGAAGAAAGCGATCCCGCCTATCACCATTAAGATAGACCAGAACTGAGATGGAGTTAATCCTGGAATAAAGGCGCCTCTTTCATCGTCTCTCACGAATTCAATTAAGAATCTCCATATACCATAACCGATTAGATAAACAGTCATATTGTATTTAAATTGGAATTTAAAATATAAAACGATCATCACTGCGCTTATTAAGAATAAGAAAATGGCCTCAAATAACTGCGTAGGGACCTCTTTTACTGTTTCCCCAGGAAATTGCACACCGAACCACATATCGGTCTCTATACCGCCACAACAGCCCGCAAAAAAGCAACCTATACGACCAAAGCCGTGAGCGAGAGTGATGGAAATAGGGACGAACCTTAATAATTCCCAAACACCTTTATTCATATCTGATTTAAATAAGTTCTTTTCTTTTAATCTTGGATTGATGACATAGACATATAAGAAATAGACTCCTAAATAGACTATGACACCACCTAATAAGCCACCTAAGAAGGTCATCTTGCCAGTGATGCGGAAACCCGCACTTGGGTCAGCGATAAAGTCATAAAGGGATTGCACTAAAACACCAAACGATAAACCTAATAAGATAGCGATAATACCAATTATTAAAATGGTGTCTCTCGCGGAAGAAGAGTAACCACTTTTCTTCATCGCAAAATAAGTAAAAACAAAACAGGCAATGATGCCCACCATAAAACAAATAGTGTATAAGTCTATTTCTAATGAAAAAATCTTAAATAGTGGCTCAGGATACATGTTTTCTTTCCAAATTGAAGAGGCTATAAATAATGTGGCCTGCACACAATATACCACACGCGATAGTTAAAAT
>Ga0310690_10010051_pt1 | contig 11806 bp, 7 predicted proteins | sample AusTroGonzalo_MG_2_FD_207661 | JGI IMG/M metagenome (GOLD analysis project Ga0310690, IMG submission 207661) | Bovine rumen microbial communities from tropical cattle in Woodstock, Queensland, Australia - Gonzalo_04 (v2) (version 2) | ecosystem: Host-associated > Mammals > Digestive system >...
CGATGTAGCCCTGCAGAAGGCCCGCGAATTCTTAGGCGTATAAGCATATTATACCGAAAGCATTATTTTGGTAATTGAATAAACCCGACTCCCGCGTCCCTCAAACGCGGGAGTTTTTTTCTACATCTTTTGCAAAAGCCCGTGTTTTTCCGGGCGTGTATAAGCTACGCACAGAAACCAATAACGGGACGCCTTTTGATTTCCCTGGGCTTGGGACAGAACTTTTCAGCAGCCACCTTCACATCCGTTGTTTCTATGCGTTGATATGTCTGCTTGTCCAGCACATGGGGCATACCAGAGACTCTGTCGGCCAGAGCCGGAATGATTCCGTTTTTCACCAGTTGCTCCACCCATCGTGCATTGGAGAAGTTCTCCGGCTTTCCTGCCAGTACATCACGAATGGTTTGGGATAGCAGACTCCGAGCGTCAAGTGTTAATATGTAATCATCCTTCTCCAGGATCTTCTCTGCTATCTGTAGCAACTCGTCTGCGCTGTAATTCTCAAACCGGTACCTATAGGGGAACCTTCCTGCCAACCCCGGGTTAATGCACATCAGTTCTTCCATCTCCTTCTCATAACCGGCAAAGATAATGAGCATATCTGGATTTTTTCTCGAGAGCACATCCAGCAGGCATTCCACCGCCTGCTTGCCAAAGTCCTTTTCGTCATCCTTTATATATAAGGTATATGCCTCGTCAACGAATAACACATTGCCCTGTGCCTCCTTCAGAATCTGCTTCATATTCTCCTCCGTTTCGCCTATGTAGCGGCCAATCATCCTGGCTCGGTCCACGCAGACCACTTCCCCTTTCGACAGCAGACCCAGTGAATGGTAGATCTTTCCCAGCAGCCTGGCCACCGTGGTCTTTCCTGTCCCCGGATTTCCGGTGAGGATGGTGTGGTATGCCACATTTTCGCTGCTACGCAGTCCCAGCTCTTTCCTTTCCTGGCAGAACTTCATCCTGTTGGAAAGCGTGGTAATACTCCTTTTTATCTCGCCCAGTCCAACCATCTCGTTCAGTTCCCTTAGTGCCTCGTTATAATCAGAGCGATGGTCTGCAAAGACCTTTTCGTCAATGTCTTCACCCTGCACATGTCGCAGTTCCCAGCTCACCTCCTTCTCTGCAATGCAGCGGATGGCATTCCTGCAATAGGAAGGCTTCAGCTGCGTTTCTATGTACTCATCCATCTGCTCCTCATCCCAATGGGTGATGGCACCTTGGTCGTATGCAGCAGAAAGCAGACGGCACAGCTTGTCTGTTGCTTCTGCCAGCAGGGTCAGTCTTGCCGCTTTCAGTCTCTCAAAGAACACATGCATCATCTCCTCTTTGCTATAGGGCTCCTGCAAGAGTCTGTTCTCCTTGGGGAAATGGTGCCGCAGCGACGGATACTGCTCCAGCAAGTCCGATATTTCCTGTGGCGTTCCGCAGAACACCATCGTTTTATCCTTGCCGAGGCAGTGGGATAGTAATGTCTTCATTATTATCTTTCCGCCCGTATTCATAAGTGACCCTACGTTATAGAATACATACACCGTTTTCTCTACAGCGAAATCATCCACATCAAACAGAGAGTCTTCTTTGCTATGTCTACGTTCACAGAAATCGTGAAGCGAATCATAGGGGAAGCTTCTGGTGGAGTCATAGAACGTAGTGCAGTCGCCTATTTTCCGCTCCCCTCTCACCTCGGCAAGTTGCAGTAATGGTATGATGGCAGGATTCAAGCTGTCTGGTATCCGTGAGGAAATGAGCAGGTTATTGCAGTATTCCAGGCTCGCCTCATTCCATGCCAGGCGATATTCGTTCAGTTCATATCTTCTCGCCCTTTCCGCCAGCCATCTTTTCATCTGGCCGGTGCCAGGCAGCCTCGAGAGTTTTTCCCACTGATGGTCCTTGTCGCAGAGCCTCCCCGACAATATATCCTCATCGCTCATCCTGGCGCAAAGAACGGGCTTCTCCGTAAGGAATTCTCCCGCCTCATCCAGTTCTATGTCGAATCTGTACACCTCACTGCCGCTTTTTCTCAGCAGCAGGAAGTAATTGCCTGGAATCCAGATGTGTTTCTCGTCAAAGGCGGCATGTATGGTTCTACCTATCCGTGTCACAAACAAATCGTCCGTCTGTTCCTTTCCCAGCAGCATCAGCTGGCTGTTGTAGAGCAGGATAGTGTAAATCTCATCTCGTTTGGGTATCTTGTCCAGCGTCAGTTCATATGTAACGCCGGTGTAGTTATACATATAGGTTTTAAAGTCCTCAACAGGTTTCAAAGTAATTGTAAGTGTCATAAATCAAAAAATCTAGAATAACAATAATAACAACAATTGTACACACCATAAGGGTGTGTGAGTTATAGATAACAAAAATGCAAATAAGAGTAAGAGCGCTGGCAGATGCACCACTCGGTCACCGTTCCCGTAAGGACACAATAAACCCCTTGGTGTTCTGTCTCGTTTTTGTTATCGTAAATGTTATTTTAGAGTTTTTGCAAGTGTTTTGCGTGGGCAAAATTCCATATTTTTCCCTTAACCGCCAAACTTTCTACAGAAAATCGTTCAAATTTAACGTTTGTTATACAAAACCTACCCTTCCTTCTCTCTTGCCGCTCCACTTGAAGTGTGATACGTCCTGCTGTGTCACCAGTTTCTCCCCTTCGCCTTTGGCTATCCTTATCTGGGTAATGTGGGCTATCGTTTGTGCCAGATGCGAGATAGTTCTGGCGTTGATGGGCGATTCCTTTGTCTCGTATGCTTTCACCTTTTCTATATACTGCTGAATTTTCTGCTTAGCCTCTGGCATCATTTCCAGTTGGTATTCGTTCTTTAGCAGACAAGCCAGAATCTCTGTCAGTTCCATAGCGGTGAAATCGTTGAAGATAATGCAGTTGCCATAGGAGGCAATGCCATTCGTGGCCAGGTTCTGGGCTATCGATTCTTCCGATGCTTTTATCTGGGCAAAGACCAGGGCGGTGGTCTGCTGCTGTTCACGCAGCTTGTTCAGAATCCACATTCTCAGGTACTCTAGGTTGGCATTTTTAGCGTTTATCGCATCCATATCCAGGAACAGCAAGCCATCTCTTGCTTCCTTGATGACACGCGTCAATACCTGATGACAGTCATTACCCGCCAGTTCCTCGGCATTCACGCAGACAATATGACTCCGTTTCAGTATGCCCAGACCTTGCAGAATCCTGCCAAGGATTTCCGCCACGGTACTCTTTCCCGTTCCTGTCTTTCCTATAAAGTCCCAGCACAGTGTTTCCTGACTTATCTTCAGCGTACCTTCCGTATGTCTCAGGCGCGAGATTGTCACATAGTCGTTCAGTGCCTGTTTTGCATTCTGCAATCCCGCCAAACTGTTCAGTCTGTCCTGGGCTTCTGCCAGAATGGCTTCGTCCATGTTTCCAGGCTTCTTCTCTTTCGACACCACATCAGGTATGTCACACTCCTGGATGGTAGTCATCTCCTCCAAGCTGATTTTGTCTATGGGCTTGGCAAGCAGCCTGCGGCTAAGCGACGGAATAATCTGGGTCGTAATCAGTCGGGTAATAAAGCGCCCGTTTCCGAAATGGTTGTCCTTATGGTCGTATTCGTTAATGACATAACTGGCCAGTTTACGCTCTGCCTCTGGTGTGATGGCATACTGTTCGTTTTGCAGCACCATCTTCCCTATCTGCATCAGTTGTTCGGGTGTATAGTCATCAAAATGGAAGATATACGGGAATCGGCTCTTCATCCCTGGGTTGGCCTCCAGCATCTTCTTCATTTCCTCCGTATAACCGGCCAGGATAACAATCATGTCTGTATCGTCCGCCCCCAGATAGGTGAGCAGTGTTTCTATCACTCGCATGCCAAAGTCTTTCGAGTCGGAATCGTTCACTAACAGATTGTACGCCTCATCTATAAACAACACGCCTCCACTGGCGCTGTTAATGGCGTTAATGGTGTTCTTTTCCGTTACACCGATATATTCTCCCACCAGTTTCGTACGGTCTGTTTCTATTACATGCCCCGAAGAGAGCACGCCAATGCTGTGATAGATCTCTCCTATGTGTTTTGCTATGGTTGTCTTTCCCGTTCCCGGGTTACCTGTAAACACCATGTGCATAGGCGGCATCTTGTTATACAGGCCTTTGCTTGCTCTCAGGTTGTTCAGTTTCACCAATGCAGTATGGTCCAGTATCTGTTTCTTCACATTATCCAGGCCAACAAGGGAATCCAGTTTCCTGATAGCCTCATCCGTATTGGGCTGTTTTATCTCAGGAAGGTCTTCCGGCATAATGGTGCACAGGTTCATCTGTTCGGCAGGCAGGTCCTGCTTTATAACCCTCTCCGACATTTTGGGTACTATCTCCTTATTGAAGATGTCCTGCAGGAAATAGGTGTTTCTGAAATTCGAGCCACGCAGTTTATACGTACTGTTCAGGTAGTCCCTTAATGCCGTCTCCGCAGAAGGGTCAAACATGTAGTTCTTGCTGTTGACGTAGTCCGTCATGTATTGGAACATAGCCTCCGGTGTCAGGTCATCAAAATGGAACACGTAGGAGAACCACTCCCTGGCTTTCTCGTTTCCTTTGACAAGCTCTATCAGCTGACTGGATTTCCCGGACAACACAACAACGCTGTTGGCAGCCCGTGTCATCCGGTTGCAAAGCACCTCAATACCCGTTACGGGCGTAGTGTTCCCCTTCATGCTCAGTCGCTCTGCGTTCTTTATATATACTAATGTATTGTCGCAAATAGACATGGAGCTGTCATACCCGTCGTTCACATCATACATCGTGATGGCATCTTGGGTCACAAAGTCTGTTAATCCCGATGTGTCCTTCAGCCTTTGGTAAAGCTCCTGTGCAGCATCGCTTTTGCCCACTCCTTCATTGCCGGTAAACAAATAGTGCTGATGCCCTAGGCTCGACTCCAACTCGCAAAGGTTTCTGGCCTTGTTGAACTTAGCTTGGTTCTCTAATACTTTCAGGTGCTCCTTGAAATTATCTGGCGCAAAGATTGACAGACTTATCATGTTATTAGTTTTTTGTCCGATGGTTGTAAACCATATTATTTTTAGCAAAAATAGGTAATTTCGGGGATAATGCACTTTTTTCTACCGTAAAAAACCATCTTATCTGGAAAAAATGTGTATTTTTACGTCATGAATAATAAATCCATGAAATCATCGTTCCAGAAAATAGAAGCATTGTGCGCAGAAAAAAGATATGCAGAGGCAGTCCTGCTATGTCTGTCTTCTGCCGAGGCTGGAGTCACAGAAGCCCAGAATAAACTGTGCCAGATTTTCTTTGACTATCCAGAGGTGGCAGATCAGATGCCCGACATCTTCTGGGAGAAAATCTCCGATATGGCTCAGGGAGATGACGGCTTTGCCAATTTCATCATGCACTGCAGGTATTTTACCGACCCTTCTCAAAGCCATCTTGCATATGACTACATCCGTAAGGCCGTCAGAAACAACCAGATTCCCCAGGCTTTTTTACGACTCGGAATAATGTATGACAAAGGGATCGGGACGGCCAGCAACCAGACGCTTGCCAATTACTTTTTCGAGAAAGCCCATTCCATGGGTTCTCCCGAGGCAGACCGTTATATCTTTCAGGCATACGACGAGGGGAAAAGAGATGTTGTACATACGGTAGAGAATACCCTGGAAAGACCCGATCGGCCTTCCTTTGCCACCCTTACCCGGTTAAGGAGATTGGTGGAAAGAGAGCGTGAGAAGAAGAATTACGGAACCCTTTCCAAGTTACGTCCGCATATCTCTATGCTCTTTCCTGACTATGATGCCGAAGATGCTATTTCCGATATTCTGGAAGGAAAGGATACCCCCAATGCTGATATCTATTATTCCCTGAGCACCTCCGATAATTATTCCGAAGTTGATGTAAAACAGCAGGATCAGGTGTTAGAGGAAATGTTCGCCCCTGTTCTCAAAGACTCCAGACTGCTTCGTCGTTTAAGGAAAACCGAGGAGCGCAGTCTCCTTACCGAAGCAGAGTTCAGTGTCATGCGCTCCAGTACCAACTTCGCTAATACTTATGTTAACAACTGCATGAATTTCTGGGTGCAACGGAAGGATGTGCCGGCTATCGGCCCCGATCAGATGCTTCCCTATATTGCCCCTTCCACTTTGGCTGCTATGCGCCGGAAGGCGGTATGCTGTCTCCTTTCCATGAGGGATGCCCATTCCCTGGTGGAAGTCGAATTTCTGAAGAATCTGGACAACGACAACGCCCTGCTGGACGTATGCGAGAAGATAAGAGACGAACAGTTGCGTTATTTCCTTGTATCATTTATCGAGCTGAATGTTGATATCAATATTCTACAGCAACGCTACTACTCGTTCCTGGAAGCCTACAGAAAAAAAGATCAGCGCCCCCTTGTCTCTTATTTCCGGGACTTTGTCCAAAGAATGGCAGAGTACGGCATCGATTTTTAGTGCTTTAATGACTTCTAGCAATACTTCATCTAAAGCTCAGATAATCTCCCTGCTAAGCGATGTCAACCGCCAGGGAATTAGCAATGTCATAGCCTATCTGCACCAGAGCAACTATTTCACTGCCCACTGCTATCATCACCACAGGTACGAAGGCGGCTTAGCGGACCATTCCCTTGACGTATACCATAAGATGAGGGCTATCGCACCGGAATTGCCTGATGAGAGTTGCCGTATTGTAGCACTCTTCCATGATCTCTGCACATCACACCTCGAAGGCTACGATGCCATAGCCCACCATCATCACGGTCAGCGCTCTGTTGACATCTTGGATGTTCTTGGTTTTGAATTATTTGAGGAGGAGCGTATTGCCATCTGCCGCCACATGCATCACGTACCTCGGGATGAGCAATCCGAGGACACCATGCTATGGCACGCACTTCATCAGTGTGACCATGTGAGTGCCAACTCACCCACAGATAATATTACTTAGGATAACCGTTCCTTCACGAATGTATAGATGTCCATGATAACCATACCACGGAAAAGCCAGTGAGCCATACCACCGGGGATTCGCTGTACAGACTTGTCGTATAGATTCAGCACATATAGTGGACGGATACGGAAGCTGTAATTGTAACGGTTCTGCCAGTCATACATACAATACTCCCACCAAAGGGCCCTGTAATCGCCTCTCCACCATTCTCCTGCCACATAGTTGTGCTTTAGTCCCCAGTCCGTTACGCCCAAAGCATTCGGTTTCCCACATAGGTCATAGATACGCTTGGGGGCCATACCCAGGTCAAGAACTCTGCCTAATGTCACACGCGTCACAATAAGCGAGCTACTGGCATAGTGGTTGGCAGTACTTCTGGATGGTGCGAAATAGATACCGTTACCGGCATAGTTTCCTCCACCCACATTCCACACACCTGCTGTCCACCCCGAAATATAGCTGCGGTTGGGACTGCAAGTGATATAGGAACTGGCATCGCAGTCGGTTCCATGATACAGGGTGAGCGCAGGAACAACCGTGTCTATTGCCGTCCATATGGCACTCTCTATCAGAGTCAACGAACCATGAAACACGGGGTATTTAATGATACGCCATGGTAGCCACAGAAACCATTCACCCAAGCCGTCTGCCCCCTCCTTACTACTCGAGGGGACAACCACCTCGCACAAATAATAGAACGCCTCAAAAAGGCAGTGTACAATCATGTTGTAATAAAGTGCATTTACAAAGCGCAGCGGTGTCAGGATAATATAAAAAGGTATCTTAGCGTATTCAAAGAATGTGCGATACTCCTCGTTACGCTTGTCGTTTCCACTATTCTTTTTAAAGAAAATGCGCCAAGGTTTCGAAAGATGGCGTTGCAAAGCATTCAGGATATAGAACGGGATACTCAGCAACCAATAGAGTTTATAGGCCAGGGAGCTGAAGATGCCCAGGATAGTTGTCAGTATGCCTCGCAAAACAAACAGCCCCACCAGAACAGCTATGACTGTCCACCACCAGGACCAGTCTTTTGGAATCCACGACTTAAAGACCGAGAATAAAGAATTCCTGGGAGAGTAGGTAACTACAGGCTCCGGAATCGGTTCCGCAACGCTTTCCACAAACGCCAGATAACGTCCATAGGCATACACCGTCCGCCCCGAGTACTCTATCTCTGCCCAGTTGTTCGACGTAAAAGCTATCACCTTCATATTAGTGTTCGGCTTTACCGTGGTAACCACAGATGAACGTTTGGTCGGTTGGGAACGGATGTTCAAATAGGTGGTAGACCTATACCATGCAGGCAGCTGCACCATTTGAGCCAACAATGGCAGCACCATAAAGAACAACCATCCAAATAGGAAAAAACGCCTTGAGCAACTGCGCGACATATATTCTGGTATTAGGTATAAAAAATTATCTCTTCATCTGCAAAAATACAGTATTCTGTGTAAACAGCCAAACTTTCAGACCAGTTTGTGAAGAATATTTATAATAAGATTTTTATGCACAACTATACACAAAAACAGACGGCTGGGAACTAGTCCCAGTCGTCTATTTTAAAGTGGAGATCTTCCTGCACCACAGGGGTGTAGCCGTTCCAATAATCAAAGAAGCCCTGTGGCTGGGGCGCCTGCTCGGGCAGCCCTTCGCAGAAGATACGTTCCCTTTCCTGCTGCGCCAGGGCCTCATCGCGCATTGCTATGCATTCATCGCGCATCTCCTCGCAGTTGTAATCATACTTCTCGTAGAATAGATCGTTGTACCATCCGTCTCCGGCCCTGTATTCCCAGCTGTCGCGCCCTTGGGCATCAGACAGTCCCAACAGTCTTTCCACCTCATCAATATGGCGTCCGATGATTTCGCAGTTGCCGTCCGAGATTACATCCCGCAACCTCACATACTTGGTGTTGAACCACACATTAATCCAGTCGTTGTAATCCTTGCAGTGAATCTGCCTCAGCGTAAACTTCCAGATTTTCAGTGCCCACATGGGATGGTGAGCCTCAGCACAGAGACTGCCCAGCAACATCCCCCTTAGGACCATATGTCCGCAGTTGCCGGCGCAGCGGATAGAATGTATCCCATGATTCACCATGCGGTTCAGCAGTCTGGTTTCCAGATACGTAACACCTTGTTGGGGAGAGCAGGAACAAACACGTTGATGATAAAATCGCTTTCTCATAGCTACGTGATTATAGTGTAACATAAAGATAAAGAACACTCACGGCAGCCCCTCTTTCCAGGAGCGCCTTTGGGTCTTCCGACCCATTCTTCGTTACACTACTACACGAGCCTGTGATTTTATCTATCCGTACATAGCATCTTTCATTAGCGGCTGCAAAAGTACAATTATTTATTGATATGATGCAAGCAGAACCGGAAAAATCTTCATTTCGCAATACGCAATACCAAGTTAATTCTTCATTCTTCACTCTTCATTCTTCATTTTCACTATCTTTGTCCTCAGGATATTACCAATAGAAAACACTAAACAGAACACTTATGTCAATAAGTTCACATATAACCACATTTCATCGGTTCATACTGCTATTGTTGTTATCTTTCATCGTAATAGCAGTTAAGGCAGATTATTATCCGGCTCATTGCCGGGTTACCACAACGCTGAATGTGCGCAGCGGGCCAAGCACAGGCTATTCCAAAATAGGCAAGCTTTACAAAGGGAATTTAATCATCATTGACTCAGTATTCACGAACCGCTCCAGACAATGGGGTAAAACAGATTACAAAGGGCAGACAGGCTATGTGGCAACCCAGTATGTTGAATACCTGAATCCTGTCGAAGAAGAGCCTGCTCCCGCACCATCTCCTGTGGTTAATAAAGGTTTTTCTTTCACTTCTTTTTGGGGCGGTATATGGAATATCCTAGCGATAATTATTATAGGAATAATCATTATTGTCTGCTTAATATATGTTGGTGATATACTGCAATTCATCATTACAACCTCCATCTATGCGGGTATAGGTGCCCTCATAACATACATTTTGTTTGGCAATGGAGCTATCGGAGCCTATATTGGCGGGTCAATCATGCCTCTTACTTTTTTATGGATAATTATTCAAAACATTGGCTCTCATTACGGATCATTCTTCGTAGTAATATACTATATCGTCTCTTTCCCTGTTTATTTTCTCAACCGACTGGAGCATTTCCTGTTGGCACCGTGGCGATATATCTTCATGACCAACTGGGCTTCTGACAGTATTAAACCTGCATTGAGAGTGATAATGAATGGATTCACGGTAATCATGTTCATTGTCACAACACCGCTAAGGCTTCTTAATGCTATTATCTACAACATCTTCATTCACTGCATCACAGGTATTTATGACCTGTTTCTCGAGGTACTGTTCCCATCGGATGACCGGGAAGGCGGGTCTGATTTATGGACATGGATTTATATGCTCCCCCATCGGGTCGGGTATTACACGCTATGGCACTTTGTCTTGTTGGTGCTGGAAAGTCTGATCTGGACAGTTGTGGACATCTTTATTCCAGCTCTCACATTCTACCATGGCACAACGCTCAATGCATGTGATATCATCACACGTGATCCCAACAGGAACAAATATCTAAGGAATACCTCTGGTTGGTCATCAGGTAATTTCATGGCCAGTTCCGACCACAATTGCACATGGGCAGGCAGAGGGGTATATTTTGCCATACAGCGCGGATTGGCTATGGCTTATAGTGGCGACAACAGGTCGGGATGGGGTGGTGACCCGGTAATGATTGCCTGCAGGGTGTCAATGGGATGGGTCATAAGCTATGCGCTGATGCCCGACCGTGTATACAATCAGACAGGTGGTGGCGGAAATCACGACGAAATCAATAAGTTTGCAGATGCTCACGGATATACCATGGGAGAATGGCGTAATCCCCGAGGCGTATGGGAATATTGTCTTTTCGACTGGAAAAATGGCTATAACTACCCATGGCGCATTCGTCCTATATATGTAATCAACATACGTAAAGGTCTGGCCCAGCATATTAGTGGAGGCATGCAGCACTGGCTTTTCAACAAGTTGGTTTTACAGGACATTCTCAATAGCCCCCGCTTTATCTGTCTCCTTGTTTTTGCTGTATTAGCAATATTATGGTTTGTGTTCTATGGATGGAGTTACCTCTGGAATGAGTACTTATGGTACTATTTCCTCTAAAGTACGCCACATGCATCATGTACCTCGGGATGAGCAGTCAGAGGATACCCGGTTATGGCATTTCCTGCACCTATGCGACAGACAGAGTGCCAATAGTCAACATTACTGATTAATCATCCCATGAAATATGTTATTCAGCAGAAAGAGAATAGGAAGTTTACATTCTTTTTTGAAAAATCTATACCACATATGCTGTTATTTTTGAGAATTATTTGTACTTTTGCGAAATAATAACCATCATTATTATAATGGCCATTATCATTTTGAGTTATGAAGTTCTATGATAGAGAGTCTGAACAGCAGTTGCTGAGTACTGTATTAAGGCAGAGTAAACAGGAAGCGCGAATGACCGTCCTGATGGGGCGCAGGCGTATTGGCAAGACGGAGCTTTCGCTTCGTTGCGGTGATGATACTGTACTTTATTTCTTCGTCGGAAAGAAGGCCGAGGCATTGCTGTGCCAGGACTTTGTTCAGGAGATAACCAGCAAGCTTGGTGTGCCGGTCTTGGGACAGGTGAACTCATTCTCCGAGGTGTTCCGATTCGTTCTACAACTCTCAGAGACCAGACCATTCACGCTGATTATCGATGAATTCCAGAACTTTCAGAAGGTCAACCCTACTGTATTCAGTAACATGCAGCGCGACTGGGACTTGAATAAAAGCAAGAGCCACCTGAACCTGATT
>Ga0310690_10010053_pt1 | contig 11805 bp, 12 predicted proteins | sample AusTroGonzalo_MG_2_FD_207661 | JGI IMG/M metagenome (GOLD analysis project Ga0310690, IMG submission 207661) | Bovine rumen microbial communities from tropical cattle in Woodstock, Queensland, Australia - Gonzalo_04 (v2) (version 2) | ecosystem: Host-associated > Mammals > Digestive system >...
GAACTGGACCTTGCTTACGGCGTTGATCTTGGCGTTGATTATCTGCTCGGGTGTGAGAGCCTCGACGCTCGTGCAAGCCCAGCTGACCGCGGACTGCTGGATGGTATAGATGATATCTTTGTCGGGATTGTAGATGTTTACGATACCCTGTTCGCCGGGGGCGGAACAGCTCAGGGTGATGTTTGTGTCAGGATAAGAAGCGGTGACCTTTGCGTAAGGATCGGCTATACCGTAGTCTTCAAGCTGACCGGAGCTTGGATGGACGCATACGACCTCTTCGGCGTACAGACCGCGGATCGAACCCGCTATATCATAGCTCTCGACAGCGTTTGCGAACATCTTGCGCGGTTCGGTCACGAGATATACCGCGTCGATCGCCTCGTCTTTGTTGGGTACGATGGTGATATCCTCGGGGTATCTGCTGCCGGTTACTGTGAGGGTCGAGAACTCGCTGTTCTCAGAGTCCTCCATCGTGTCGGTAATGTCCAGACTGATGAGCTGATTCACTCCGTACAGCAGGGGAGCGACTTTGTCGGTGTCAGTGAGGTATACGGCTTTGCCGGAACCCATCGAGATGTATGTGCCGACTCCGCCCGCAGCCTCGTTGCCGATCTTCAATACGGCGGTGGTGTCGTCGTTGTAAGATACGGTCGCGATCGCGCGCGGTTTTTCCAGACCGAAGTCGGCGAGGTTGCCGTCTGCGGATACGACCTTGGAGAACTCCACGGTAGAGACCGCGTTTGCGACTTCGTCGGCGATGCCGGACTGCAGACCTACGTCTTCATAGCCGACCAGAGTGTATACGGTCGCCTCGCCCTCGGGGGTATCTGACAGGACTGAGAACGAACCATTCTCGTTCTCTACGTCGATCTTTTTGATGTCGGCGGGGACATAGGTCAGCAGACTGCCGTTGCCGTTATGTTTGATCTCACCGTTCTCGTCTTTGGTTACCTTCGCTTCGTGCTCGCCTTTGTCGTTGACGTCAGTTGTGATGTCGGCGGGCAGCAGGCTGTCGGGGTCTGTCGTACTCCTCAAAGGCTGAGATTTGAGGACAATCAGCAGGACTGCCAGAGCGACCACAGCGACCGCGATAATGATCGGGATGACGATCTTTTTGTTGAGCTTAGATTTTTTAGCGGGTTTTTTATCTTCCTGTTCGCGGCTGAGGAATGATGACAGAGCCTCGTCCTCTTTTTCAACAGCCGCTTCCGCGGTTTCTTCAAAAGTATCTTCGACCGCTTTTACTGTTTCTTCCGCGACAGGTTCTTCGATGATATCTTCGGTTTCGGGTATCATGTTCTCGTTGTTATCAGCCATCAGCGGTACCTCCTGCGTATCCAGATGATTATGCCTGCCAGCAGCACGCCGATCGGGATGACGAAGCGCACCAGGATGGAGGGGAAGAGGATGGATTCCATCGACGTCAGACCCAGCTCGTTCGCGGAGGGGTTCTTACCCTCGATGACTATGCTCATATCGGCTTTATCGGAGAGGGTGTTGAAGATGTTTACGAAGTACGCCGCGTTGTTGTACGAAGATGAACCAAGATAGCTCCTTGTAACAGCGTCATATGCGCCGATGACCACGACGGACGAGTTCTTGCTTTCGTCGGTACCGTCGTTGCGCTGACCGATGGCGGCGCCGTTGAGCAGTTCGGCAGTAGGCTCAAAGCTCTCTTTCTCTTCATCGCTGAGATCGATAGGGATGAAGTACGCCTGATCGGTGGAGGTCAGCAGCGCCTTTGCCATGGTTTCATCCGTGATATCTATCGGCATGGTCAGGCTCATTACTACGGGGATATCGGTGCTTCTCAGATCTTTTGTGAAGGTGTTGTCATCCTCGGGATAATCAAAGATGGAGTAGTAGTGATTGTAGCCGGGGATGAGGTGGTCGGAGCTGTTCTCGAAGATATAACCGGCGCGCACCTTCATACCGTAGTCGCTGAGCAGGGTATTGATGTTGGGGAACTCGGAGACGTCCTTCTGGTCGTTCGGGAAGTAGATAAGATTATGGCCGAACTTGCCGTCGTTATTGAGCCACTCGGATATGGTGGTGTAGATGTCGCCGTCGATGTCGACGTCGGGGTCGTAGATTATCAGGAACTCGCTGTCATCAGCGATACTGCCGTTGAGCAGGCTGACGGTCTCGACCTCATAGGCGTTGTTCTCAAGCAGGGTGGTGAACACGGACATATCCTGCTCGCCCTGACCGGTCAGGACGGTGACCTTTGTCTTGTCCTCGGTGCAGACGTTCATGATCGCCGTAAGCAGAGCCTGCTCCACATACTGACCGTTGACGACATATGTGCCGTAGTACTGGTACTGTTCTTCGTCATAGCTGAACATATCCGTCAGGTCGACGACGCGGTAGAGGTCGCCGCAGACGACGAGAACGACGTGGCTCTGAGTCCAGTCTATGTCGGGATAATCCTTGGTAAAGGTTGGATCGGCGGTCAGATCGACATAGTGCAGGTCGATGTTGTCGGAGCTGTCGGCGATCGCGTGGATGAGCTTGTTAGCCTGGATGAAGTATTTGTAGTTGGTACTGTCAGCGCTCTCGAAGTTCGACTCGGGCTGCAAGACATAAATTGTGACGGGTTTATCGACCTGAGCAGTAAATTCTTCGGTCTGGGGCTGCAGGCGGAATGCGCTGTTCTCGGTGACGTCGATATACAGCGGATGATTGTTGGTGATCGCGGTGAGCACAAGATTCAGCAGGATGACCGCGGCTATCACCAGCGCGGTGACGATGACCGCTCCGGCGCCCATTCGGACTTTGCGCGACTTCAAAAAGCTCTTGAAGCCGCCGGATTTTTTAGAGGTGTTTTTCTCGTTGTTCATATCGCACCTCCTCAGCTCCAGCGACGCTTCTCAAACACTCTGACGCACAGGAACAGGAAGACCCCGATGACAGAGAGGAAGAAGACTACGCTGTTAAGATTTATGATTCCGTTGATGAAGTTGGTGAAGTGAGCGTCGAATGAAATGCTGTGCAGGATATTTGTCAGCCACTCGACGTTGAAGATGCCAGAGAGAGAATCGAGCATATATATCAGCAGACCTACGCCGATGGAGATGACAACGGCGATGATCTGGCTCTCGGTCAGAGCCGAGATGAACATATCTATAGCTATCAGCGCGCCGCCCATCAGCAGCATACCGAGCAGCGTGCTGAACAGTACAGCCCAGTCGGGGGTACCGTAGAACATCAGGATGATCGCGTACAAAAGATAGATCGCGTTGCACAGGCAGAACAGCAGGAACGCGCCGAGGAATTTACCCAGCACGATCTCGGTGAGGCTGACGGGAGCTGTCAGCAGAGCCTGATCGGTCTTTTGCTTCTTTTCTTCAGAGAAGCTCCTCATAGTGATGACCGGGATGATCAGCATGACTATCATCAGCATCGAGAGGAAGAGGTAGTTCATCGACTCCGTATTGCTCAGCAGGCAGTACAGGTAGAAGAACAGCCCCGAGAAGAAGTAGAACACGGCGAGGACGATGTATCCTATAGCCGAGTTGAAGTATGAGCCGAGCTCACGTTTCATGATAGCTGTCATCAGTCCTCACCTCCTTCGGTCAGTTTCAGGAAGCTCTCTTCAAGCGACAGACCGCCCTGACGCATCATCAGGATGGGGCAGTTCGCCTTAGCGAGCGCGTTGAAGATACCGCGGCGCACATCTACGTCGCTGTCGTATTCTACGGTGTAGCTCATGCCGGCGCCCTTTGTGACGCGCTTTACTCCGGTGACAGAGCCTATGGCTTCTCTGACGGCGCTCGCGGAGCCGTCCACTTCAAGAGCCAGCATACCCTCGCCGCTGACGGTCTCAGAGATCTTGTCGGTCGCGGCGTCGGCGACTATCTTGCCGTTGCTTATCATAACGACGCGGTCGCATACTGCCGAGACCTCGCTGAGCACGTGGGACGAGAAGATGATCGTGTGCTTCTTGCCCAGAGATTTTATCAGCTTGCGGATGTCTATTATCTGCTTTGGGTCGAGTCCGACGGTCGGCTCGTCGAGTATCAGCACAGGCGGATTGCCCAGCAGAGCCGCCGCAAAGCCTACTCTCTGGCGGTAGCCTTTGGAGAGATTGCGGATCACGCGGTTCTCTACGTCGCTGATCTTCACGACCTGCATGACCTCGTCGATGTGTTCTTTTTTGGGCAGGCGGACTTTCTTGAGCTCGAAGATGAACTCGAGATACTTACGTACCGTCATGTCGGGGTAGAGGGGAGGGATCTCGGGCAGATAGCCGATCTTCGCCTTCGCCTCTTTCGGATCCTCGAGGATATCCACGCCGTCGATCAGCACGGTGCCCTCGTTCGCGCTCAGGTAGCCGGTCATGATGTTCATGGTCGTGCTTTTGCCCGCGCCGTTAGGGCCGAGAAGACCCAGCACCTCGCCGCTGTCGGCGGTGAAGCTGATGTCATCCAGCGCCTTGACCGCGCCGTAGCGCTTGGTCACGTTTTTGACTTCTATCATTTTTAATTTCTCCTTTGAGTATCGAAATTAAACCATCATACATTATAGCACACGTTATCGCATTAATCAATTAAATATATTGTTAACAATAAGTGATGGGAATGTGAAAAGGAGCTGCGCTTGGCAGCTCCTTTGTGATCATATTCGGTTGAGATTGCCGCGTCGTCGGCAGGGATGCCGACTCCTCGCAATGACGATTATATATCACCCGTTCTTCCTCAAAACGATCTTGATGAAGTTCAGGTACTTGCCGCCGCCTGCTTCCATCGACTTGCGGTCGCCGATCGCGTACTCGTTCTCCTGCTTAAGCCAGTCTGCCCAGACCTCTTCGTTCGACTCCATCTCTGATACTTCGATTATCTGTGCGCCCTTGCATTGGCTGACGATATCCGTCCAGTATTCGGCGTCGTGCAGATAGTCGAGCTGCTCCGGAGTCCACGAGAGAAGTAGCTCCGGCGGCAGATCATCGTGGCAGTCCTTCTTCATGCCCGGTACGGTGATGTAGATATAGCCTCCGGATTTCACGAATGGCAGGAGCTTATCATCGAGGAACTCAGGGTCGCGCCCGAAGTAATTGTACGAGTCCGTGGACACGACCGCGTCGAAGAAATCTTTGTCGAACGGCAGGTTTTCCGCGTCGGCTTTGACGGGGATGATCTGCTCGTCTGTCAGCCCCATTCGGGCGAAGAATTCGCGGTTCTCGTCGGGGTCGCTCCACAGGTCGGCGGCGTAGACCTTGAAGCCGTATTCCTTCGCCAAAAACACGCTTGTCAGCCCCTGACCGCTGCCGAGGTCGCAGACCGTCGACCCGTCAAGGATGTTGTGATCTATCAAAAGTTCTTCCTCGAGCTTGAGGGGGTTCGGCCCCATGATCTTCGCCATCAGCTCGGGGGTGTCGTATTTTTTGCTAAGCGGGTATTGCATTGCTTTTCTCCTTTTTGCTGTCGATGATGAGAACGGTCGAGCGGTATATCAGGTACAGACCCGAGCTGAGCAGGACGGAGCCGATGATGTCGGTCAGCCAGTGTACGCCGGCGATCAGTCTGCCGATCACCATGAAAGCCGAGAACAGCACGACGAAAAATGTCGTTATCGTCCTGACGGTTTTATTATCCGTCCTTCTGTCGATCTGGAATTTCAGCGTCGGCATGACGCTCAGCACCAGCAGGGTGGTCGACGACGGGTACGATGCCTCCATGTATCCGTTGATCGGGATGGGACGGTAGTTGATGGGTATCATCTCGAAGATCAGGTATCCCAAGATGACGATGATATAGTAGACTCCGAGGAGGATGATATCAATATCAACCTTGAACAGTCTGCGCCTCTTTATCCATTGCACCAGCCCCAGCACGCCGAAGCACATACAAATCGCGATCGGGACTAATCCGAGCCAGTCGGTGATGGTGTAGATCAGCATATGGTCGCCCGTCAGATCATGGAACCACAGATTGATTGCGGCGAAGCCGATGTCCGTGCCGTTCTGTCCCATGGGACGTACGTCGACGGTCATGATGAGAAAGGTGAACAGCACGAATCCGAGCAGCAAACATATGCCCGTTATCAAGCCCTTTTTGCCGTCAGATCTCATTTGCTTCTCCTTGCTGTATTTCAGCACCGTGGCGGCACAGCAGGCTCATGATGATGAACGCGATGCCTATGCCGACGGATACTCCGTTGGAAAGCTCGATCTTCGCGACACCGTCGAAGAAGTGTATCATGATCTGATAAACTATAGCGGCGATGATGGTCGTGCCGATGGATATGCTGATGGTCAGGATGCCGAGCCTCATCAGCTCTTTTGCGCCGTCTATGGTGAACGGCGTGCCTGCCTCAAGCTCATTCTTAAAGTAATGCTCGGCGAATTTGCACAGCACGGCTTCGCCTGCGCAAAGTATCACACCGACAGCCATGCCGGTGTATGCCGCGCCCATGGTGACCTCAGCGGAGCTTTCGATCATGCTGTGGACGGTCACGCCGCCGAGCTTGAAGCCCTCGGGGATGAACGCCAGACAAAGTATCCCGACCAGACAGCCGATGCCGCCGATCAAGCAGAGTATGTATACGATCTTGCATATGATCTTTGCTATTTTTGAAAGTGTTTGTATCGTGTTGAGTGTTTTCATTGTTATTCCTTCTTTCGGTATTTGCAGCGGAATGGGTTATTTCCGATAGAATGTATAATGATATGCTTTTGTAAAGCCGAGTTTTTCGTAAAACGTCATGTCCGATATGACATAAGCGGTTTTTGCTCCGAGCTTTGCGGCGCGATCTAACGCTTCATAGATGACCGCTTTCGCTACGCCCTTGCCCCTGTATGAGGGGATGGTGCAGACGGGCTCGACATAGGCGTAGTCGGTGTCCTTGCGGTACCACAGACAGCAGTAGGATACCTTTTCGCCTGATTCGTTCTCAGCCGCTATGCTGAGGTGTTTGTTGAAGTGCGGGCGATTCGGCGGCTCGATCTCCTCCTGCCGCTCGAACTCCTCTCTGTCCGTGCCGTGGTCGAAGCCCTGCCAGAACAGCCATTGTAATTCGTGACCGTCTTCTTCGAGATTGTGATCCATCTCGATGAAGTGCAGACCCTCGGGCAGCTCGGCATATAATGGCTTGTCAAGCCCGATTACCATGACTGTTTCCGTCTGTTCGGATTTGACAAAACCGCAGTTTTCGGCTGCTTGCATCTCGGTTTGATTATTGTCGTATATCGCGATGGCAAGCCCCGAATCGTCCTTCAACTCGCGGTAGGCGTAGTCGAGTATCTCGGGGTACAGCGCCTCGTATCCGGGCATTACACCGCAGAAAGCCTCGCCGAAATACATATCGTATATCGCCGCTCCGACGACCTTGTCGGAATCCTTCCACAGTCCGATAGAGCCGGACTTGCTCTTGTCGAACATCGGGTGCTCCGTCATCCATTCGAACCTCGCCCAGTTCCAGTTGATGTGGCTTTTATCGGTTTTGTTCAGCTCGATCAGGAAGTGGCAAACAGCCTCGTATTCCTTCGGTTTATAGCCGCAAAGGCGGATCTGTTTTTGCATATCGGTGACCTCTTAATTATGTATCACAGTCTTGAGAATGTCTTTGCTCCCTTTGTGTTCAGCCAGCGGTACAGCAGTACAGCCGCGAGCAAGTAGATGACCGCCCATACTGTCAGGTACAGCGGCAGTCCTATCGCAGAGCCTATCAGGAAGTAGGGGATTGCGAACACAGCGACGAAGCCCCAACCGCCGAACAGCGCGATCGCTATAGCTCCGCCCTGCTTGATCGGGACGATCTCGGTCGTCCATTCCATGATCGGGTTCTTGACGCCCGTGAAGGTGTCGAACATCGCCATGAACAGCGCGAAGATCATCGGCACGATGCAGATGAGCAGCTTCACGGTTATCGAGCCTTGTACCGCTATCGCGCAGCATACCGCGGCGATAAGCATCGGTATCTCGGTCAGTATCAGCTGTACGGCGGTCTTTGCCCACAGCACGGTCTTGGCTTCTACGGGCAGCGACTGAGGTATCCAGACGCTCCTGCCCTCGAGCGATACCGACGGCGTAGCCATGTCGTTCATGGTCGACACCATCATCAGCATAGCGCAGACAATGAGCGCGTCGCAGTTCGGGGCGATATTGATCACCTCGCCGATCGTTAGAATCACATCGGATTTTACCAACAGGAATATTCCCATTGCAGGCAGCAGCAGTATGCCCAGTCCGCAGTTGAGCATATAGTTAGGGCTTGATGTGAAGCGCGCGATCTCTTTTCTCAGCAGAGCGCCGAAAGCGGTTTTCTGCTTCACAGCCTTTTCCCGATAAAGCGCCTTCTTGGTGTCGCCGCTCGCTGTGGCGAGCTTAAGGAAGCTGCGCGAGAGTATGAATATCGTGAGCGCGAGCAGGAGCGCTGTAGCGGCTGTGAATATCGCCGTCGCTATTATATCGCCCTCGCCGATCCTGCCGAACAGGTACAGGATATATGCCGAGGCCTTGATGTTCGTGCCGTATTCAGAGGCATTCGTAACAAGATCCCTTATCAGATCCTGCGCCTTGAAATAGAGGTAATAGTAGCCGCCGATGAACGCGAGCGAGATTATCACTGTGATGAAGCTCTTGTTCTTCAGCTTCAGGCTGATCTTCGCGACCACCCAGCCGAGCAGACACGAGAGCATCAGCACGAGCAGCGTTACGATGATGAACAGTATTATGCCGCAGATGACGTTTGCGACGGTCGCGCCCGCGGTCAGCCAGTAGATGACGAGCGTCGGGATCATGACGACCGCCGAGTACATCGTGCCGAGCAGGTAGACATTCAGCAGTCTTGATATGATTATCGTCTTCACGGGTATCGGCATCGAGAGCAGAAGGTCGTTGTCCTTGGGCAGATATAGGCTCGAATAGGTGTTGAATATGCTGCCGAACGCGCCGAGGGCTATCGCTATGCCGCTCATTATCGAGAAGTACAGCCAGCCTGCTCCTGCAGCGGTCAGACCGCCGCAGATACCCAGCGCGACGAATGTGAACGTGCCGCCGAGGACTCCGACTATCAGAAAGACGAACAGCGCGAACATAAGGATCATATTGCCCTTTGAGCGCATCTGCTTCTTCTTAGCATTGTAAAAGTAGCTGCGGAAGACCTCGGTCATTTGCTTTTTAAGTAAGACTTTCAGCAATTACTCCGCCTCCAGTTCCAAAAAGACTTCCTCAAGGCTCTCGTCGCCCTTGACCTCTTCCATCGTGCCCGATTTGATGAGCTTGCCCTGCTTGATGATGGCGACCTTGTCGCACAGCTTCTCGGCGACCTCGAGAACGTGAGTGGAGAAGAAGATCGCGCCGCCGCTGTCGCAGTGCTCGCGCATCATCTCTTTGAGCTTGAACGCCGCCTTAGGGTCGAGACCGACGAACGGCTCGTCCATGATTATCAGCCTCGGCGAGTGTATCCACGCCGAGATTATCGCGAGCTTCTGCTTCATACCGTGCGAGTATGATGAGATCGGCTGAGCGAGGTCGGAGGTAAGCTCGAAGATATCGGCATATTTCCTGATCTTCTCCTGTCTTTCGGCAGCAGAAACGCCGAAGATATCCGCGATGAAGTTCAGATATTTTATGCCGCTCATAAAGTCGTACAGATCGGGATTATCGGGGATGTATGCGAGCTTTTTCTTGCTATCGACGGGGGCTGTTTTGACGGATGTGCCGTCGATGTATATCTCGCCTTCGTCAAAGTTGAGGATGCCCGCGACGCTCTTGAGGGTGGTGGTTTTACCGGCGCCGTTGTGACCGATGAAGCCGTATATCTCGCCGCGCTGAATGTGCAGGGAAAGATCGTCCACCGCCTTTTTGTCGCCGTATGTTTTAGTGAGGTTTTCTATCTTTAACATTATCTGTTCAACTCCATTTCTATGCATTTCCAATCTTCGTTGAAGATTCGGCAGGTTTCGGTTGTTGTATCGGTGAAGCCGACCGAACGATAGCACCGGTGAGCGGCTTCGTTATTATCGAACACGCCGAGAGTGATCTTTTGAGCATTGAGTTTTTCAAAGGCGTATCGTATCGCTTCATCAAGCATTTTTGCGCCGTAACCCATGCCGCGCTTTTTGTCGTCGACGATGATAAAGCCGAGGCGGATCACGGTCTTTTTTTCATCTGTATATCTCATTATCATATGACCGACAATGCCGCTGTCATCGACCGCCGTCATCGGGAAGAAACCGCCCGACCCGGCGCATTTTTCGTAATTGATGTTCATGTCCTCCGCGGTTATAGGGTAGCGGTCGTACCTGTCGGCGCACCATTTGCGGAACGCGATCTCGTCGCCGATCCATGAAATTATCGTCCGCGCGTCGGAAGGTTCATAGGGTCTTACTCTGAGTACAGTCATCCGGCCTCCTCCGATCTTATCATCCTGAACAGCCCGGGAGTCAGCGTGTTTATCCTTACTTCTGTCATAATAAAATGTCCTTCCTGAGCCGCTAGTCATATCTTTTTGATCAGCTCGCGCATCACCTGACGTATGGGTGGAGAGATTTCGCCGATGTCTATCTCGTCGGGGGAGAAAAAGCGCAGCTCCAGCATCTCACCGTCGAGCGACTCAGGCTCGCCTTTCCATTTTCGGCAGATGTGTACTATCTCAACGTTAGATACCTCGTCGCCGTTTGGATAGATATAGTGGGCTTCGGGACCCGAGTTGACACAGAAGAATTCCAATTCCTCCGCTTCCAGTCCCATCTCTTCATACAGCTCTCTTTTCGCGCAGTCCTCGATACGCTCGTCGATCTCGACAGCTCCGCCGGAGTATCCCCATTTGTGATTGTCCGAGCGCCTGCCGAGCAGTATGCGTCCGCTGTCATCGATGCATACGACGCTGGCTGCACATTGAATAATGGTTTTATGTCCTACATATTTTCTCATTTCCGCTATATATCCGGTCATTTTTCTCACCTCGGAATCATTTACTGACCAGCTCTCTGAAGATCGCTTCTTTGTCAAAGTCGCCCTTGGGCAGACCCGGTATCTCCTTGTACGCCTTACAGATGCTAAGGCTGAACTCGGTGAAGATCCCGCTGATCTCATCGTCCGTATAGGGGCACTCGCCGGTCACTATCAGCGTTGTGAAGCTGTACGCCACCAGCCACAGATCGCGGAAGTATTTGTCCGCGGTGTCCGCGTCCATATTGTAGGTGTGCATGATCGAGTCGCGCACAAGCTCCTGCGACATCCGCAGCACCTCTACAGCGCCGCTCTTGACCCCGTCGGGAGGGGAGAGGAAGAGGTATTTGTACAGCTCCGGTTCATCCTTCGCGAACCGCAGATACTGCTGACCGACTCCGAGATTCGGGATCGGAGCTTCCAGTCCGCGCAGTACATACTCGCGGTACAGCTCCTTAGCATAGGTGTAGACCTCCGCTTTGAGCTGCTCCATCGTGTCGAAGTAGGTGAAGATCGGGCGCGTTGATACCCCGAGGAAAGCTGCGAGCTCGCGCGCCGTCAGAGCCGATATGCCCTTGTCGCGCACTATCTCGACCGCGGCGTTGATCATCTCATCCTTTTGGTATTTCACTTTAGGCGGCATCATTATCCTCCTTACGTAACATATGTTATGCAACTGATGTTATCATAACTCTGTTTTCTCGGATTGTCAACCCTTTTTGATAATTTTTTCACAAATTCTGAATTTTATTAATCAGTCATTGCGAGGGGCGCAATCATTAAGGTGGAGATTGCCACGTCGGAACATTGTTCCTCCTCGCAGTGACAATCTGAAATGCGCCCCGCGGCAATCTCAACCAAAGAAAAAAGCTCCCGATGAACAGGAGCCTTGAGAAATCTATCAGAAAAT